>Ga0315284_10005553_pt1 | contig 17923 bp, 20 predicted proteins | sample YL17G09_16_MG_FD_203696 | JGI IMG/M metagenome (GOLD analysis project Ga0315284, IMG submission 203696) | Sediment microbial communities from Yellowstone Lake, YNP, Wyoming, USA - YL17G09_16 | ecosystem: Environmental > Aquatic > Freshwater > Lake > Sediment | place: USA: Wyoming | collected...
TTGCTATTAGGTGATGGAGGTTTATCTCAAAGATCTAGTAGATTTAGTACAGTTGATACAGAGTTAATTAATTCTATTGAACATATATTAGAAGATGACTTATTAATAAAAAAAGTTAAAAATGCAAATTGTGATTATGCAATTATTACAAAAGTTGGTTCAAGAAATTCATTAACTAAAAGATTAAAAGAATTAGGTTTAAAAGGTAAAAGGTCTGAAGATAAATTTATACCTCATGAATATATGTATGCCAGGGGATCTAATAGATTATCTTTATTACAAGGGTTGATGGATACAGATGGTTCTTATTCAAATCATGGAGCAGAATTTTATTCATCCTCAAAAAAATTAGCTTATCAAGTTGTTGAATTAGTACAATCATTAGGAGGAATAGCAAAAATAAGATGTAAAAAAACAACTCATTTAGATTCGTATATTGTAAGAGTATTATTACCTGAATATTTTAATCCTTTTATATTAAAAAGAAAAAGAGAGATTTATAGACCATCAAAAGTATTTAGTAGATACATAACAAATATAGAATATATGGATGATGCAGAAGCAGTGTGTATATCTGTTGATGCTCCTGATAATCTTTATGTTACAGAACATGCTTTAGTTACGCATAACACCACAACGTCTGATTCATTATGTTCTATATATGTAATGAAAGCTCCAGTTGAAGTAACTAAAGTAACAGGCACAGAAACAGAAACATACATAGAGCCAGATAAAATTGTAGCTGCTTGGTGCGGCAGGTTTGATGATATCAATAAAACTCACCAGAGACTGGAATTAATTATAGAATGGTATAATGCATGGACAGTTATAGAGAATAACATATCTCTTTTCATACAGTATATGATATCTAGAAAGAAACAAAAGTATTTAGTACCTAAGAGTCAAATAATGTTTTTAAAGGACTTAGGTGCAAATGCTAATGTATTCCAGGAATATGGTTGGAAAAATACAGGAACATTATTTAAAGCACATTTACTTAGTTATGCTATAGAATATACTAAAGAAGAATTAGATGTGGAAACTAAAACAGATGGTACTATAGTAAGAACCAAGTATGGTATAGAAAGAATTCCAGATCCAATGTTGCTTAAAGAAATGAGAGCATATGCTGACGGTGTCAATGTGGATAGGCTAGTTTCTTTCTGTGCCTTAGTTGCTTTCATGAGAATACAACAAGCAAATAGAGGATATGCTAGAAGAACAATAATGGATGATGCAGCTAAAAACTTGCAAAAGTCAGAAAATTTGTTTAAATTAAATAACAGTCCGTTCCGACATATGGGTAAATCTTTTTATTCAGGAGGGCAGGGAGCTAAAAGATCTCCATTTAAGAATTTTAAATAAAAATTATGCAGATTATAAACGCATTACAAGCTAAGAAAGGTGCAAAGACATCTCACAATAGAATGGGTAGTATTACCCAACCACTACAGTTTTTATCTAAAGAATCTAAAGATGATGAGTGGGCGGCTTGGAATCTTGATTGGCTAGAATGGAACGGGTTAAAACAAATCCGCAGGAATGCCCGCAAAATAATGAAGAACTATAAACTTGCAAAGGGTATTATTGATAAATCAGATTATATAGTTGAGGAAGATAATGACTATAGAGACATTGTAGAAGTGTTAACTAGAGAAGATGCCTCTGCACTTGAGCTTAAATTCTATCCAATTATTCCAAATGTTATTAATGTTCTAGTAGCTGAGTTTGCTAAAAGATCTACTAAACTAGTATATAGGGCAGTTGATGAGTATTCATATAATGAAATGATTGAGCAAAAAAGAGTTGCTGTAGAAGAAGTTCTTTTGGCAGATGCTCAAGTTAAACTTTCTGCGGCTTTGCTGGAACAAGGCTTAGATCCTGAATCAGAAGAAGCACAACAACAATTAGCACCTGATGCATTAAAGTCATTACCTGAGATTGAATCTTTCTTTAAGAAAGACTATAGATCAATGGCAGAACAATGGGCAACACATCAGCATAAGGTAGATGTTGAAAGGTTTAAAATGGATGAACTTGAAGAAAGAGGTTTCCGTGATATGCTTATTACAGATAGAGAATTCTGGCATTTCCGTATGATGGAAGATGACTATGAAGTAGAGTTGTGGAATCCTCCTGTTACATTTTATCATAAGTCACCAGATGCTAGATACATAGCACAAGGAAACTGGGTTGGTAAAATTGATATGATGACTGTATCAGATGTAATAGACAAATTTGGATATGTTCTAACACAAGATCAACTTGAGGCTTTAGAAAATGTATATCCTATTAGATCTGCTGGTTATATTGTAGGAGGCTATCAAAATGATGGTACATACTATGATGGTACTAAGAGTCATGAGTGGAATGTCAACATGCCCTCATTAGCTTATAGGCAATATACAACAATGAGAGCAGGATCTGTTTTAGATGGTGGAGATATTATTGCTCAGATTATGTCAGAAGGTGAAGATTACTTTGATCAAGGTACTGCATATTTATTAAGAGTAAGTACAGGTTATTGGAAATCCCAGCGCAAAATAGGACATCTAACTAAGGTGTCTGATAGTGGAGAAGTTATTACAGAAATTATTACTGAAGATTATAAGGTAGATGACAAACCTATTTATGATACACGGTTAATGAAAAACAAAACTAAGGATAACTTAATCTTTGGTGAACATATTGATTGGATATGGATTAATGAAGTTTGGGGTGGTATAAAGATTGGACCAAATATTCCTTCTTTCTGGGGTATGAATAATCCAGGAGGCTTCTCACCTATATATATTGGTGTAGATAAGAATCATATTGGACCATTAAGATTTCAATTTAAAGGAGATAATTCTTTATATGGTTGTAAGTTACCAGTAGAAGGAGCTGTTTTTTCTGATAGAAATACTAAGTCAACTGCATTACTTGACTTAATGAAACCATACCAGATTGGGTATAATATAGTTAATAATCAAATTGCAGATATCTTAGTAGATGAACTGGGTACTATTATTATGCTAGATCAGAATACTTTACCAAGACATTCATTAGGAGAAGACTGGGGGAAAGGAAACTTAGCTAAAGCTTATGTAGCAATGAAGAACTTTCAAATGCTACCTTTAGATACTAGTATTTCTAATACAGAAAATGCCCTTAATTTTCAGCATTTTCAAAAACTAGATCTATCTCAGACAGAAAGGTTAATGTCTAGGATTCAGTTAGCTAATCACTTTAAGTCTCAAGCATATGAAGTAATAGGTGTTAATCCACAAAGAATGGGACAACAGTTATCTCAAATGACAGCTACTGGTGTAGAACAAGCTACTGCAGCGTCTTATGCACAGACAGAGGTATTCTTTATTCAACACTGTGATTATCTAATGCCTAGAGTACACCAGATGCGTACAGACTTAGCTCAGTACTATCACTCTACTAAACCTTCTAGTAGACTTACATATATTACTGGAGCAGATGATAAAGTTAATTTTCAAATAAATGGTACTGACTTATTACTTAGAGACCTTAATATATTTTGTACAACAACAGCAAATCATAGAGCAATCTTAGAACAGTTGAAAACAATGGCAATGCAAAATAATACAACAGGAGCCAGTATATATGATCTTGGTAAAGTTGTTCAGTCAGACTCAATTTCAGAACTTAATAATGCTCTTAAATCATCTGAAGAAAAACAATCTCAGTTGAAACAACAAGAACAACAGTCAGCACAACAAATGCAAGAGCAACAATCTCAATCACAACAAGAGATTGAAAAAATGAAAATTGATGCTCAAGCTGCTGAGAAAGAAAAAGATAGACAAAGAGATATACTTGTTGCTGAAATAAGAGCTTCTGGATATGGAGCTATGGCAGATGTAAATAAAAATGAAGAGTCAGACTATATAGATGCTATGAAAGAAATCCGTCAGAGTGACCAGTATCAAGAACAAACACAACTTCAAAGAGAAAAACAGTCTAATGAAAACATGAGGCAATCTGAAAAAATGGGACTGGAAGAAAGAAAAATACAAATTCAACAGGATATAGCAAATAAGCAACTTGAGATAGCTAGAGTCAACAAAAATAAATTTGATAAACCAAATTCAGAAAATAAAAAGAAGTAGTTAGCTATATAGTACAAAAAAAGTAATAGCTGCTTTTAAATTTATCAAGTTTATTTTGTATATTAAATTATAAATAAAAAACCAACAACAAAATGAGTGAAGAAACAAAAGACCTCAATGATGAGGTAAAAGACACCACAACGGTAGGTGAAGTAGATATTAACATTGATGAGATCTTTGGAAACCCTGGTGCAGAAAACATCATGTTACCAAATAATAAAGATGATGAAAAACCAAAATCTTTATTTTCTAAAGAAAACATTGATACCACGTTCCTTGACAATACTACAACTTCCCAAGAAAAAAAGGAAGCTGCAGAAAAGAAAGCAGATGTTGATGAAACAATTGCTGAGTTAGATGGCTTAATCTCTCAAGAAGAAGATGCTGGTAACAAAGGAAGACCAAAGGTTGATAAATCTGGTCTTGCTGAACTAACATCTAAAATGATTGAAGAGGGTGCTTTAGTTCCTTTTGATGATGATAAACCATTAGAAGAATATACAACTAAAGATTTCAGAGAACTGTTTGAAGCTAATTTCCAAGAAAGAGAAGCTGAAATAAGAAAGAATACTCCAAAAGAATTCTTTAACTCTCTTCCTGAAGAACTTCAAATTGCTGCAAGGTATGTTGCTGACGGTGGTCAAGATTTAAAAGGTCTTTTCCGTACATTAGCACATGTAGAAGAAATTGTACAACTTGATCCTACAGATGAATATGATCAAGCTGAAATTGCAAGACAATATCTATATGCAACAAACTTTGGTAGTGCTGAAGAAATTGAATCAGAAATTGAAGACTGGAATGATCTGGGTAAGCTTGAGCAAAAAGCTAATCAGTTTAAACCAAAGTTAGATAGAATGCAAGAAGAGATTATTGCAAGACAACTAGCAGAACAGGAATCAAGAAAAGAACAGCAAGCTAAACAAGCAAAAGCATATACAGATAATGTATATAATACTTTAGCAGGTGGTGAAATTAATGGTGTTAAGCTTGACAAAAAAGTTCAGAGTATGTTATACTCAGGATTAGTTCAACCTAACTATCCTTCAATATCAGGTAAACAAACAAATATGCTTGGGCACCTACTAGAGAAGTATCAGTTTGTAGAACCAAGACATGACCTTATTGCTGAAGCTCTTTGGTTACTTGCAGATCCAGAAGGATATAAAAGTAAAATTAAAGACATGGGTGGTAAACAAGCCACAGAAAAAGTAGTAAGACAATTAAAGACTGAAGAGTCTAGAAAATTAGGTTCATCTGTTTTAATGGAAGATAATGAAACACAAAAGAGAGGAACAGCAAAACCTCAACAAAGAACAATCTCAAGATCAAACATGTTCAAGAGATTTTAATTAGTAACAATTTAAATAAATAAATAAAAATGGCAACTCCAGTTTTAAACAATGGTATATTCCTCCGGGATACCGCTTACAACGCAAGTTCCCACGTGGATTCATACCACCTGGTGAATATGCTAAAAGATGCAGAACCAATGGATTTAGGTCCAGTGGATTTATGGGCTATGTCCCAAAAAGTTGAAATGCCACTTTATCAAATGTCTTCATTTGGTGGCAAGAATGTTATCATGGTAGATAATGCTCGTGGTGAGTATAAATGGCAGACTCCAGTGTCTGTAGATTTATCTTACATCATTGAGGATATTGAACCAGATAATGAATTTAAAGGTGTAGATGGAACTACATTCCGTATCAAATTAAGCCGTAGAGAGTTTGGACATGGTGATATAATCACTTATGACAAATACAACGGTGCTGAGATGTATATTGTACCTACAGAAGATATCATGCCAATTGGTGATGCTTTCATCTATACAGTACAATTAGTTGATAATGACAACTACAAATACTTAGATAGCAAATATTTGGCTAATGGAACTAAAGTTTTCCGTAAAGGTTCTGCCCGTGGTGAATATGGTGAAAGATTCTCTGACATCCAAACAAGAGCAGGATTCCGTGAATTCTATAACTTTGTTGGTGGTGCTGAAGCTCATGTACATTATTCTATTTCTAGCCGTGCTGACTTAATGATCAAAGGTGGAATGAATGCAGATGGTACAGTTCCTGTAACTGAAATCTGGCGTACATTTGACAAAAACATTGATCCATCTATTACTTCTTTGGATGACATGGTTAAAGTAATGGGTAAAGACAAAGTCAAAAAAGCATTTGACAATGGTGATTTATCAAGAACTTTCTTGACCACTATGGAATCTGCTCACTTGTCTAAAATTGCTACTGACATTGAAACTTACTTAATGTGGGGTCATGGTGGTAGAGTACGTCAAGATGGTCCAGATGATGTAAGATTGTCTGTAGGTCTTTGGAGACAGTTGGATAACTCTTTCAAAAGAGTATACAACAAAAATAACTTTACACTTGATTTGTTCCGTGGAGAGATCTACAACTTCTTCAATGGTAAAGTTGAATTCCAAGGTCCAGATCCTAAGCGTTCACTAGTTGTACAAACAGGTATGGGTGGAATGCGTATGGTTAATGAAGCTATCAAACGTGAAGCAGTATCTTCAGGTCTATTAATTCAAGCTGCTGATATCGGTGCAATCACTGGTAAAGGTATGGATTTGAATTTTGGATTTGCTTACACTTCTTATGTGATTCCTTTCTTGGCAAATGTTAAGTTTGTATTGAACCCTGCATTTGACAATATCCATACAAATGATATTGAGAACCCAATCATTGATGGTTTCCCATTATCTTCTTACTCATTCATTATCTTTGATATCACAGATAACACTAATGACAACATCTTCTTGTTGAAATTATCTTGGGATAATCAATTGAAATGGTGGTATCAAAATGGTACTATGGACTACATGGGACGGTCACAAGGATTCCAGTCTTCTGGTCAATTCAATGGATACCGTGTTATGATGTCTCAAACAATGCCAGCTATTTGGGTTAAAGATCCAACTAAAGTTTTGAAAATTGTTATGAGAAATCCAATTACTGGTGGATCATTCTAACCAGACACTATAAAAACGGGGAGGGGTAACTCCTCCCTTTTTTAATTAAAGCTTATTAAATTTAACCAATAAATAAAAAAACCAACAACAATGGAAAATTTCACAATGGTAGAGACCGGTAAGGGCTCTGCAAGAAAAACGGCAATTGCAATCAGACCGTTCTTTGACAACAGATCTTCTAACATGGGATTAGAAGAATATGGTATGACTCTATTTGATGGAGTTACTCATAATGAGCAATTAGCTTGTTTAGAGATGAATGGTGTAGTAAGATACATCACAGGACTAAATGAATTTTCTCCAGAGATAAATCATTTACCTAAAGAAGAAAAAGAAGCAAGAATAAAACAAATTAGAATTGCAGTATCAGAACTAGAAAAAGAACTAGCTGCAAACTATATTGAAACAGATGACTTACAATTTTGGAATAAAGTAAAATTACTTAAGCCAGATAATACAGAATTCTGGAATAAAATAGTTATCTCTTGTGGAAATGAACCAGTATACTTGGATCCAAAAGATCCATTTGATAGAGTAAAACTTTATGCTATTGAGGCCGGAGGGTTTTCAATTGTAGCTAAAAGTTTTGATGATGCTAGATCAAAATCTGTTCCTCCTAAGTTTTACTTAGATAAAGAAGAAGAGACAGTAATGGTAAGAACTGAATATAAGAAATTGCGTAACAAAGCACTTTCTGAACTTCAGAAATTATTTGATAAAAACAGTGCTAAGTTATTCTACATTGCAAAAGTTGTAGATATCAATAGTACACAATATAGAAAAGCTACCCCATCAGATGTTATCTATGAGAATATGGATAGGTATATTAATGGTGACGGAGGAGAAACTAATAAAGAAAGAGCAGCTAAATCCTTTATGGATACTGCAAATATGGACATGGAAACATTAAAAATTAAATCAATTGTGCGTGATTCCGTATTTTTTAAGTATATTATAAATAAGGCAGATGGATTTATATACCATGCTAAGTCTAATAGCTTACTTGGTAGAAATGTTTCTGATGTTGTGGAGTTCATGAAGAACCCATTAAATGAAGACATTTTAAAAGATCTAAACACTGCCTGTGAAAAGTATTGGAATTCTTAAACTAAAATAAAAATGGCAACTAAAAAGAAAATGGTTAGCAAAGATGGAAAAATGGGAACCGGTGGAATGCACAGGATGCCTGATGGAACAATGATGAAAAATTCAATGATGAAAACGGGTGGTATGGTAAATCCTAATGCTAAGTTACAAGCAGGTAAAGTTGCTGGTAGTAAAGGTGTTACCCCAGGTGTTAATCCTAAAGCTGCTGCATCTAAAGTAGCTAAAGGACGTTCAGGTGGAACAAGTACTGCTCCTAAAACTGCTGTACCTAAAGCTAAGTATGGTATGACCATGAAGAAAAAACAAGATGGTGGACCTTCAGATGCAGCGGATGCTATGATTGCTCAACAATTAAAATCAAGAGCTGTAAAAAAAGGAATGAATCAAGCAATATCTGCTGCTAAAAAAGGCAGAGCTGGTAAAATTTAACTAATGCCTAAAGATGCTTGTTATACTAAAGTAAAAGCACAGTATGCTGTGTTTCCATCAGCTAGAGCTTCTCAAGCTATTGCCAAATGCCGTAAAGGTTCAGGTACAGTAAGAAAGACTAAAGCTGGTAGTGATCTTAAAAGATGGCAAGCAGAGAAGTGGCAAGACACAAAATCAGGAAAAGCTTGTGGAGCCGGTGGTAAAAATGAATACTGCCGGCCTACAAAAAAAGTATCTAAGGATACTCCTAAAACAAAGTATGAACTAACTCCTTCTAAACTAGCTGCTAAGAAAGCTGAGAAGTCTAAAGTAGGTATGGGAAGAAAAGTAACAAAAGCATAATCATGGCAATTAAAAAAACAACAACTAAATCAACACCAGCTAAGAAGAGTTCTTCAGTTGGTATTTCTATTTTTGGTGGTGGTAAAACAGAACAAAGAAAATGGGAAATTGAATCTGCTATGTCTACACTACAAAGGGCTTCTGAGATTCAGAAGAATGCTAAGTTAATGGCAGATGTAAAAAAGATGGCTGCTGAAAAAGCAAAAGAATTTAACAGCATTGCTGCTGGTAAAAAGATTTAATTTGTAATATTTAAAACTATATAAAATGCAATCTCCAAAAAAAGGTACTGTTAAAAAAACAGTTAAGAAAGAACCACAGTCTGATAGAAAACTAAAAGATCAAGCAAGCCGTACTATAGAAGGCTTTAAAAAAGGATTTACAGATTCTTTTAAACCAATTGTTGAAGGTATGAAAACGGCTGTTCCAAAGAGCAAGTATATTAGAAAAGCTATTGAAAGTACCCCTGAATACAAAGTAGCCAAAGGTATTAAAAAAGCTGCTGGATTTAAAAAAGGTGGAATGATTAAAACTAAGAAAAAATAATCATGGCACAGGCAAAAGCTAAGAAAGTAAAAGTTACTGCCGGTGGTGAAAAACATGTAGTATATAAAAAGACTACTAAGAAAGGAGAAGGAAAGGTTGGCCACATAATGGTTAACCATCCTACCAAAGATAAAGGTCAGTGGGATACAATAGATCTTACTGCAAAAGGTAGAGCAAAGACTGTTAAACAAGGTGTAGCGGCTACAAAAAAATGGCATAAAGATAACCCGGATTATAAATATAAAGGTAAAGGTAATGGCAAAGTCTCCAGCATGGCAAAGAAAAGAAGGTAAGAATGCAACAGGTGGTCTTAATGCTAAAGGTGTTGCTTCATATAGAAAAGCAAATCCTGGTAGTAAGCTTAAGACAGCTGTAACTACTAAACCTTCTAAGTTAAAACCTGGAAGTAAAGATGCTAAGAGAAGACATAGCTTCTGTAGCAGAATGTCAGGGATGCCTGGACCAATGAAAGATGAAAAAGGAAGACCTACAAGAAAAGCTCTTTCTTTAAGAAAGTGGAACTGTTAAAATATATATAATGAAAAAAGTAATAACTAAATCTAAAATGCAAGACGGGGGTGCTAAAAATAAAAAATATAAAAATCCTCAAGATGGTCGTGTAAAAAATAAAGCAGATAAAAGAGCTGTTTTATTGGATAAAATTAAAACAGGTCCTTTAAGTAGTGAAAGTTATGAGAAACAAGCTGAATATTCAAATTGGACATATAAACCTAGAATGCAGTATGGTGCAGTAGATAAAGAAAGACCTTCTGGAAAACATCCTGTTTGGCAGGGACCTAGCAAATCTAATTATTCAAAAGGTGGTTCATCTAAATCTATAGTAAAAAAACAAGTTGGTGGATTTGCTACTAATAAGAATACCATTTCTGAGAAAGAAATGAAAGAAAAGCAAAAATATTATAATAGTGCTGAGTACAAAAAGGAAGTAGCTAAAGCTAAAAAAAATATAAAAAATGCTACAAAACTGAAAGTTACTAAAGGTCCTTGGTTTAAAAAAGGTGGAACTGTTAATACTAAAAATAAAAAATAACATAAAATGAAAACTTGTAAAACTGGATGTGGCAAAATGAAAGCCGGAGGATCTGTAAAGAAAATAAAGAAAATGGCTGATGGTGGATCAACTGGATTAGTTGGTATGCCCAGATATTCTAATAACCCAAGATCTGAACAAGGCCGTATTCTTAAAAAAGGTGGTGCTACTAAAAAAATGAAATCTGAAAGTAGTTCAAACTCATGTCCAAAAGGATACCATTGGGATGGTTCTCTATGTAGAGAAAATATGTTTAATAGCTTAGGTTCTAAATTAGGAGTAGGAACCATTCTTGCTGGAGCAGTTGGTACTGGAGTAAAAGCTATTTCTGATAAAATGAAAGCTAATAAAGCTAAGAAAGAAGAAGAAAAGAAAAAAGATACTGCAACTACTAAAGCTAAATTTGGTGTTTCTGTTGGTGTAAAAGCTTCTTGTAAACAAGGTATGGTTAGAGGTGCCGATGGTAATTGTGTTATGTCTAGACCTAAGTTTCAAAAAGGAGGAAGTACTTATCTTGGCGGACCATCTGATTTAAACACTCCTGGTACAATGATAATGCGTGCAGATAAAGATGCTAGAAGTAAATACTATACTCCTGATAACATCAAAAAAGAAGGTGTCAAACTTAGTGATAAAGAAATTGAGAAAAAAGTAAAAGTAGCTAAAGATAGTTTGTATAATAAATATATGAAAGATGCTAAATTAACTCCTGAAAAAAAATCTACAACTAAAAAACCTGCTGCTAAGAAAATGGCTACAGGTGGTTCTTTAAAACCAGTTCCTGCAGATAAAGTAGGATTAGCAAAATTACCTACTACTGTAAGAAACAAAATGGGATACATGAAAAAAGGTGGTGTTAAAAAGAAATAGTCATGGCAACTAAAAAGAAGTCAGACAAAAACTGGATACAGGATGTAACAGCTTCTATAAAGAAAAGAGGTACTGCTGGTAAATGTACTCCAATAACTAAAAAATCTTGCACAGGAAAAGCTAAAACATTAGCTCTTACTTTTAAGAAAATTGCTAAAAATAGATAACATGAAAAAGACTAATAAAGAAAACCCACTTATTACATTTAGAAAAGCTAATGAATCTAGAAAAGCTGTTGTAATGAAGTCTTTGAAGAAAGCTCAAGATGGTATTCAGATGAATAGCAATTCAGAAGTATATTCTCCTTCTTCAATGACTACAGGTATAAAAAAATAAGACATGCTCAATAGTACCATAACCATAAAAGTAAAAGAAAGGATAAACAAGCTTGACAGTCAAGACTATGATAACATAGAATGCTGGGCTATTGTTGAGGCTTTTAATAAAGCTCAGGTTGAATGGGCTAGAAGACAGCTACATGGTATTAATCAAGTAAGAGAAGGTGATGAGCAATCTACCCGTAGAAAAGATGATTTACAAATCTTACTAGATACAGAGACATTACCTACAGTAGATAAAGACTATTATTACCGGGGTGTTCTTCCACAAGATTATTTACAATGGAAAAGAGTAGATGTATTTGCTCAAAAAGATTGTTGTGATAAAAGAAGAATGACTGTATACTTAGCAGAAGAAGGAAATCTTAATCAACTTCTCAGAGATAAAGCTAAACAACCTAACTTTGAATGGGCGGAAACATTTGCTACTCTCAAAGGTGGAGATGTAAATGTATATACAGATGGAGTATTTAATATCCAACAAATGGATCTTATATATTACAGACAGCCTATAAAGATACAAGTTCAAGGGTGTGTAGATCCATATACAGGTTTAGCATCTACTGCTAATGTACAATGTGAATTTAAAGATGATATAATAGAATTAATAATAGATGAAGCAGTGAGTATTATAGCTGGAGATATTGAGTCAGGAAATCAATTCTCTAGAGGTACAGATACTGCAGAACGTAATAACTAATCATGGAAGAAAAAGCAAGACTTTTAAAGAGAAATCCAGAACCTGCTAAAACATTAAGCAGACCTGAAGTAACAGTAACTCAACCTAAGAGTGAACCAGCTAAACCAGAACCTACTCCAAGTACAGGTGTGGGAGGTAGTTCTTTAGATAATATGGTAGCAGCATTTGCATCAGAACTTATGAATGCTGGAACAAGTTTTCATAAGTTACATCTTAAAGTAACTGGAGATGGTTCATTTGCAGCTCACAAAGCTCTTAATGAATTATATGATGCATTACCTGACTTTGCAGATACTCTTGTAGAAGGATATCAAGGAGTTGCGGAAAAACTATTAAAGTATTCTGAGGTATCTCCAAGAACTCTTGACACAGTAGCAGACGGTGTAGCTTATCTAAGAGATATGTATGCTATGATTAATAAACTACAAGGAATGTTACCTTACTCAGAAATAGTAAATAACCTAGATTTAGTTAAAGATTCTATTAACTCTGCTAAGTATAAATTACTTTTCTTAAAATAATTTGGATTATTGAAAAACTTTTACTATATTATAGTATATTTATTTATTAACTAAAACAAAAAAACAATGAGTTATTTTAATCATGCTTTTCAAAAGACGTTTGTTGGAACCAATGGTTTTGTAAACACGCTTTCTGGAAAATTAGGATCACCTGGTAATATACTTACTGGTGGTCAATTTGCATTTGTAGATGCAAAAACTTGGAGCTTACAAACGGCTGCTCCAGCTGACTGTTGTCCTTTAGTACTTGCTGCAGGTTCAATTTATCAAAATGATAAAATTGGTCCTTTTCATGGTGGATACAAAGAGACTAACAAATCTAAAACTATCAACGGAAGATATGTTAGCAAATTCTACCGTGTAGATCCATGTTTACCACAAAATGAAGTAGTTCATTTAGGTAATACAGCTTATACAGATGATGTAGCTTTATTATTATCTACAGCTGGTGCTGGTGATCCAGGATCAGATATTACTGATGGTGTTTACTATGATGTTGAATTATGTCCTCCAGGTGCTGAGGCAGGTGGTCAAAATGCATATGCTAATATTACTGTAGTAGGTGGTGTAGTTACATTTGTTGAACTAACAAATGGTGGTTCAGGATTTACAACTGGAGATCTTATTGCTCCATGTGTTGATTTACCAGGTACTGCTGAGGTTGTTCAACCAGAGTTTGAAGTAACTGCTGGTGTTGGCGCTAACTGTTGTAAAGAATTCTTTTGTGGTGAAACATATACATTACGTGTTGATGTTAAAGGTTCTCCTGCATTAAGATTGTTAAATCACAACTCTTATATCATTGCTTCTGCATTTGGTGGATGTTGTCCAGAAGGTTCAATTGCTCCAGTTGCTACTGATTCAACTTTAATCTTTAGACAATGGGCTGATGCAATTGTAAGATACCCTGTTATCTCTCCATTCTTGTTACCTATCTTAATTGATGAATCTGGTACTCCTTGGTATGCTCCAGGAACAGATGCTACTTTCTTAGCTAATGAAGATGTTGATACTTGGGATCACTATGTATCTACAGGACATGTTGACGGTGAATGTGCAGGTTTAGTATTAGTAGGTGCTTATGTAGATACTAAGTTTGAAAATTGTACATTCCAATTGACTGACTTCTATGAAGTTGAGCCAGTTAGAATTTATGCATCTGAAGTTGATCTTAATGGTGATCCATGTTTGTTCAACGGAGTATGTGTAATTAAAGAATGTCAAGGAAGACAAGCTATGGGTCTTGGTGAGTCAGTTGCACGTGATGTAATTTTATCTGAACAATACAGACAAAACTTCTTCCATACTGATTTAAGGATTCGTGAAATCACACAAGGACCAAGTGTATTTACTTACATTGACCGTAACCTTTTGTATACAAGATACTACTTGTTACATAATGTTCCACGTTTTAATAATCCATCTAGCACATTTGATAATGATCAATACTTGTTAGAGATTATTACAGATGGTGCTGAAGCTGCATTTGAAACTTTTGTTAATAGCTGGCTTGATACAGCTTGTAGTAATAATTGCAATGCTATAGAAGAAAATTTATGTCTTGATGCATGTGTTCCAATCTATGATTATCCAGGACAGGTTTTTCCAGACTAATCTTATAAATTAAAAACAAATTAGGGGAGCTGAGTTTCAAACTCCTCCCCTTTTTTTATAAAAATACTATGGCTAATCATATACTAAGTTTAGAGGTACCTACTGTAATGAACCCATGTATCTTAAAGATATTTGATACAAGTGTTTATACTACACTGCTTCCGGTAACATGTCCAACATTAAATATAACAGTACCCGGATTTGGATACTCTGTACAACTAGATACTACACAAGATTTTGTAGAGACTATAACAGCATGTGACTTACAGCTACAAACAACAGATTGTGGAACAGTTACTGTAGATATACCAGATGGTATATACATTATTAAATACAGTGTGTCCCCTAATGAAACAGTATATGTAGAATATAATCATATGAGAATCACACAAGCATTAAATAAGTACTACAATATATTATGTGATGTAGATGCTGCAGCATGTGATCCTCCATTTAAAATAAAACAAAGACTTGAGGAACTTAGATTAATTTTTATGTATCTTCAAGCAGCAAAAGGAAAAGTAGAATTTTGTCATGAGCCCCAGAAAGGAATGAGCTTATACAATTATGCTTTAAAACTTTTAAATAAAATGAATTGTACTAATTGTTAAATAATTAAAAACCAACAACTTATGTCTAAATGTGCAAATTGCGGAGCTAACCTTTCATGCGGCTGTCAGAAAAGAACAACAGCAGATGGAAAAAGTGCATGCAGTAATTGTATTAATAAAGTAATTAAACCCGCAAATACAACAACAACTGTTCAACCCACTAAAAAAGTATGGGGACCAGACAGGTATAAATACTTACAAAAGTTTACTAAACAATAATGGCAGCACTAAATTATTATACAATTACACCTTGTTGTCCTGAACTAGGAACACAACTATCAGATTTCCGCATTCCTGGAGGCACTCTGGCAAGTGGTGTATATGTATATGATGGTGCGGATATTGTCATTAATGGAGTGTCTTTTCTAAATAATTATTGTTATACTATAATAAATGGAGGCACCTCTTCTGGATCATTACCAAATGCTCCAATTGCTGCTGATTTTTCAATAACTGAAGAATGTCTAAATGCAAAATGTGAAGCATGTGACCCAGCATTACCCGTTGCTTGTGAAGTATATGCATGTTGTGATGCTACTAATATAATAACATTAAATATTTCTGATGCTACTATAAGTACAAATGGTGTATATTCTTATGATGGTTCAATACCTACTGAATTTGGAGGATTTACATTTGAACCAGGTGCTTGTTACAAAATTACATTTTTAGAATCATCAATAGAAACTACAGGACCTCTACTTGCTGATTTTTTATTTCAAGGAAGTAGTTGTAGTAGTACAGAAAATTGTCCTAGCTGTCCTACTGTAGAGCAGTATTTAAGATATGAGTCTTGTTGTGGTACTACAGTATTATATTTTAGACCTTATTCAACAAGTGAATATTTTGAAGGAGTATATGAGTATTTAAGTACTCCTGTAAATGGTTTAGAAAACATATGTTATAGTTTAACTATACAAGATGTAGGTGTAGCTCCAATAAATGATATCACTGATTACGGTGCTTTACCGGAGGCTCCTCCATTTATAGAAGGTTTAACTTTTGATACTAAATCAGATACTAATACAGACTGTGCAGACTTTGTATTAGATTGTGCAACATGCAAAAAAATATGTTATACACTATATAACTGTGAAGGTGGCTCTATTAATACTACAGTTGATCTATCAGATTATGTTGATACATTTATTGCTATATATAACATAGATGGTCCAATTGACGGAACATGGTATGTTCTTATAAATTCAGGTACTTGTAATAATGCTATTGAAGATATTCAAGTAGATGACTTTACTCCTTTACCTTGTGAATGTAGATGTTTTGAAATTACAGGTATAGCAACATCTATAACATACATTAACTGTGACGGTGACTTAACAACCAAAGCTAGTCCTTCTAAATTCTGTTCATTGACTTATCCATTTGTAACAGGTACAGTAGGTGAATATAAAATCATAGAAGGAGGCCCTTGTGTTGATAATGTTTGTCCTATAGTATGTTATAAGCTAACTAATTGTGATACTGGTGAGATTATCTATTCAACACTACAATCTTTATCTCAATATGTAAATACAACTTCTGTAGTTACACTATCTGGATATGAAGGATGTTGGACAGTAACGGAAAGTGTAGAAGAATGTGACTGTCCCGTGAATGTAATTGTATTACAAACATTTGATACATGTGGTGATTGTTTACCTATCATTGCTTATAAACTTACAAGTTGTGAAAACAGTTCTGACATAAAATATACATATGATGATTTATCATTGTATGTTGATCAAGTAGTTAAAACTGATTGTGGTTGTTACTTAGTTGAATTAATTGACTTTCAGCCTCCAAGTCTAAGTACTATAATTATAATAACTTTATTTACAACATGTGTAGAATGTCTAAGACAATATTATATACTTGAAGATTGTAATGAGATAGAAGATCCAATATATACTTATACTGACCTTTCTATATATTTAGGAGAAGTAATAAAAATAAAAGGATGTGATACATGTTGGACTCCAGCAGAAGTTGATATTCCAATAAATCCAGGTGTAGTAACTGTAGATGCATCATTTATAGATTGTCCAGCATGTGCACCAGTTCTTCCGTGTTTATGTAATAGAATTACTAACTATAGCACTACTACTAAACAATATGAATATATAGACTGCAATGATGAAACTGTTGAATTAAGTTTAGCAGCAGGAAAAGACAGTGGAAAGATCTGTCTTAAAGGATGGACTGTAGATTATCCTGATACAGATAACTTAGAAATATTTGGAGAGTGTATAGAAACTGAAGACTTATTTTGGGTGTGTCCAATCACTACTCCAAAAAGAAAAGTAAAACCTGGATACTCAACTCCTACATGTGATATAGAGAAGTATGAGAAGATAACATGTAGATCATCAGAGATATATTATAAACAAGTAATGAGACTTAGGTATGGTATATCAAACTGTTGTCCAGAAGATGAAGAAAAATGGTTAGTCAAGAAAGAACTTATTGATCTTGATGCATTGAGAGACCCGGATTATATTTGCACACCCGTAACTACATGTTGCAGCCAACCTATTAGTTCATGTGGGTGCGGATGTAATCAAACACTCAAAACTTGCAATTCTCAATAATAATTAGTATATTATAATATGAAACCTCTAAACTTAGATAATAGACCATGTAGCCCAATATCAAGTAACTGTGTTATTTGGCAA
>Ga0315284_10005554_pt1 | contig 17920 bp, 15 predicted proteins | sample YL17G09_16_MG_FD_203696 | JGI IMG/M metagenome (GOLD analysis project Ga0315284, IMG submission 203696) | Sediment microbial communities from Yellowstone Lake, YNP, Wyoming, USA - YL17G09_16 | ecosystem: Environmental > Aquatic > Freshwater > Lake > Sediment | place: USA: Wyoming | collected...
TCTTCTTCACCTTCTATGCTCTTTACGGAGAAAAAGGGCTGAAGAAGTATGATGGATGGACACTGATTCTATATGGCTTTGGATTTGCCACTGTTTTTTACTGGATCATCATTTCACCGATGAAGTTTATCACAGGTGGCTACACCCTCAAAATGTGGATTGCGTTTATCTATATCGGCATCTTTGCAACGCTTCTCCCCTTCGGCTTCTATTTCAAGGGAATTGAGCGGGTCCGAGCAACCCGGGCAAGCATCACGGCGACTTGGGAACCGATGGTGGCAGGTTTTACAGCTTATATCGTTTTGGGAGAGGTCTTATATCCTTTGCAGATACTGGGGGGTATCGGAGTGATTGCTGCGGTTATCCTACTCCAAATTGGTAGAGAAAAGACTGCACCGTCAACTCCGTTAGAAATTAGAAAGAAAGAATAAAGGGTAAGGTTAGCAGGATGGGGCGCGTTCCAGACAGGATGACTTCGGATCGACATCTTCACCTACAAAGGGTTAGGATAAACTTTGCGGAAGACGTGAAGATTTGCAATTGAAAGTTGGCTTGAATAGCGTAGAGGGTTGTTAAAGGAATGCACTCGAGCGAATTGTGGGCCAAAATAAATACCTCATTACCAATGCCTGGAACCGAATATTTGAACTTAATGAGCTGTCCACCCAGCATCGACCAAGAGAACATGACCGGTAACAAAATCGGATGCTCCTGAGGCCAGATAAATGGCAGCACCCACCACATCTTGAGGTTGCCCAATCCGACCGAGTAGGATATTGCTTAATGCATATTCGCGAAAACCCTCTTTTTCAAACATCGGCTTTGTAAAAGGGGTTTCGATGAAAGTGGGCGCAATGGCGTTTACGTTGATATGATACTTCCCCCACTCGATTGCTAGCACCTTTGTCAGGACGTCAACTCCACCTTTACTCGAGCAATAGGCAGCCCTCTGGGGAAGTCCTACGCTTCCTGCATCGGACGAGATATTAATGATCTTTCCTCTCTTCTGCTGAATCATCACCTTTCCCACAGCCTGAGCACAGAAGAAAAGTCCCTTCAGATTGGTATCTATGATTCTATCCCACGCTTCCTCGGTCACCTCTTCAGCCCACTGGGGGATGTTAATACCCGCATTATTGACGAGGATGTCTATGTGACCGAATGTCCTTAAAGATGCTTCGACCATTGTATGGATATCAGGAATCTTGAGAACGTCCATTTTTTGGATCAGGCATCTGCGGCCCATTCTTTCAATTTCGGATGCTGTCTTTTCCAATTCTGATCGCGCTCGGCCGCAAACGACTATATCTGCCCCATATCGGGCCAAGGCAAGAGCGAAATGAAAGCCCATCCCTCTACCTGCTCCCGTCACAATAGCCACCCTATTTGAAAGGTCGAATTCTTGATAAGAATGTTGTTGCATCCTTACTCTCTTATTAATATATCTAATCCGGGTTCTTTACGTATCTCTGGGATATGATATCGATCATTTCATCCAGGTGTCAGCGAATGCACCTTGTCCAGACTCCTCGCCCTATTTTACTAACTTAAGCTACTCGATTATCATAATATCAGTTTCGGCTTCAACCTCTTGGCCTACAGAGACACATATCTCCTTGATCACCCCGGGCACACTGGCCACTAAAGGCATCTCCATTTTCATCGCCTCGAGCACAGCGATTTGATCGTCCTCTTGCACTCGATCTCCAATTTTTACATCGATGGAAACAATTTTCCCCACCATAGGAACGGTAACAGGCGTCGCCATTTATCTCCCCTCATCAACCGGTACCATTGCGACTACGTCGCCCCTTTGTTGTACCATGCTCAATCCCAAAAGCTTTGAAATGATGTCCCTTATTGATCTCTCAGCCTTAAATCATGATCATGGGAAGATTCCTCTCTACTCCTTAGCTCGTCCCACTCTTTCAATTGCCAGCATGTAGGCTGCCGTTCGCATGTTGACCTTTTCTTTTACGCAAATATTGTATACTTCATGAAATGCCCTTGTCATGATCTCATCAAGACGTTCGTTCACATCATTCTCTTTCCAGAAGAGTTTCTGAACATTCTGAACCCACTCGAAATAGGAAACCGTCACTCCGCCGGCATTGGTTAATATATTCGGATCATCTCCCGATTAGTTGATAAAAAAGTGACGTATGACTAAGCTACGAAAGAAAAATGGACATCTGGTATCTCCAAAGGATAATAGACTTGTTTACCCACAAGAAAATTATCCAAAGGAGGCCAACAATGTCCGCTTTGAGTATAGCACAATATTTCCCTTTTCCACGAGTCTGTATTGTCAAACAAACCGTCTCGATCCATGCCGAGAGAGCTTGGATCGAAGCGGTCCCCGACAAACGATTCCACCCCATCTGTCATATTTGCGGCAGCCCAGGGGTTCGGGTCCACAGCCAACAGAAACGGTCGATCCGCGACTTGAACTTTGCCTCGGCTCAGGTCTGGATCCAGTGCCTGTACCGAAAGATTGTCTGTCCTCACTGTCAACGAACGCCCATCGAAGACCTCGAACTCTTCGATCCTTACCTTCGCGTCACCAAAAGACTGGCTTGCTACATCTACGAACTCTGCAAGCTCATGACGGTCCAAGAGGTGGCTCAACATCTGGGGCTGGATTGGAAAACGGTCAAAGCCATCGACCAACGTTTCTTGGAGAAAGACTATGGTCAAACCGATTACCAAAGCCTTCGCATCCTGGCTATCGACGAAATCTCCATCCGCAAGGGGCACCGCTATCTGACGGTGGTATTGGACTACCTGACAGGACGGGTGGTCTGGGTCGGCAAAGACCGCAAAGCCCGCACGTTGAAGAAGTTCTTTGCCGGCATGAACAAAGAGCAAAAACAAGCCTTGGAAGCCATCGTGATGGATATGTGGGACCCCTATATCCTGGCTGTCCAACAGAAAGTCCCTCATGTCAAAATCGTCTTCGACTTGTTTCATGTGGTGGCCCAATTCAACCGCGTCATCGACAAAGTGCGAAACACCGAATACCGAAAAGCCTCCAAAACCAACAAAAACGTCTTCAAAGGAACCAAATACCTGCTCCTGAAAAACCGGTGCCATGTCCGACGGCACAAAGACCGAAGACATCTCGAGGAACTCTTAAAAGTGAACAAAGTGATTAATACCATCCTGATTCTCAAAGATAAACTCAAACACATCTGGACCTATCGATCCCAGACCTGGGCCGACAAAGCCATTGAAGAGTGGTGTGCCTTAGCCCGAGCTTTGAATCATCCCGAGGTAACCAGGTTCGCCAAGATGCTTTGCCGTTATCGGTACGGGATTCTCAACCATTGCGACTATCCCATCCATACCGGAATCCTGGAAGGCGTAAATAACAAAATCAAAGTTATCAAACGCAAAGCCTATGGCTACCATGATTTGCGATACTTTTCGTTGAAGATCATTCAAGCTTTTATCAACTAATCGGGAGATGATCCATATATTCGGAATGACAAAAATCCCTTTATCATAGAGAATGTCATCAGCAAAAGGGCTGGTTGGACCGTTTGCCCCTTCTACAATCACCTTTGCCTTAATTTTATCGGCATTCTTGCGGGTGACCTGGCCTTCCAAAGCTGAGGGGACTAGAATATCGCAGGGTAACTCCAGAAGTTCGGCATTGGTGATGTTATCGGCTTCGGGGTAGTCTGAAACTGCCTTTGTTTTCTGGTGATGCCCGTATACTTTTGCTGAATCTAAGTCTTTTTTGTTGAGAATTCCTCCTTTAGAACTCGATACTGCTATGACCTTGACACCAAGCTCCTGAAGCAGCTTCGCGGCATGATAACCCACATTACCATACCCTTGAATCACGACTGTGAAACGTGACAGATCGATTTTGGGGAGCTTTGCAGCTTCCCGTAACGTGAAGACGCAACCCCTTGAGGTGGCCTCGAGCCTTCCTAACGAACCGCCAATCTCTAAGGGTTTGCCAGTCACAACGCTCGGACAGGTATAACCTTTAAAAACACTGTAAGTGTCTACAATCCAGGCCATCACTTGTGGATTCGTATTCACGTCGGGTGCGGGGATATCAGAATCGGGCCCTATAATGGGTGAGATCTCCCAAATATAGCGTCGCGTCATCCGTTCGATTTCCCTTTTTGACATTTTCGAAGGATCACATGTTACCCCTCCCTTAGCTCCACCGAAAGGGACATTAACCACAGCGCATTTCCATGTCATCCAACCTGCCAGCGCGCGTACTTCATCCAAGTCCACATTCGGGTGATAACGAATGCCCCCTTTGGCAGGACCTCTTAATGTGTTATGCTGCACCCGATAGGCGGTAAGCAGTTCAGTGTAGTCGTCGTCAAATCTGAGAGGGAACCTTACTGAAAACTCCCTTCGGGGGTACTTGATCTTTTCAAGTATCCATGGCTCCAGAGTAAGACGTTCCGCAGCTATGTCAAACTGCAGATTGTGCATATCTAAGGGTTTACTTTCGTTATACTGACTTTTATCAATCATAATCTTTTCTTCCATTCAATTCTTATGGATATTTCTACCACGGCGATCAACTATCTGTGGCAATCGTTCAAGACTTCACTTCATGGGACAGTCGTCGGTGAGGGTCATGAGGGTTCTTGTGAAGCACTGTTACCGTTTCCAATGGCGTAACGGCCACGCTGAGCCAAGCTGAAAGAGCGCTTTTTCGATCATGATGTCATGAGTGGCTTCTATGCCCACTGAAACTCAAAGCCAATAGCTTTTCTTCATTTAGGTCTTCGGCGCCCATCATTGGAGCACACACGCCACGGGACATCACCGCTATCTTGTTAGGTAATGCCAAAAGCTCTTGCATGTCAGAGGTGACAACGATCACGGCCGCTCCGTCCCTAGCCATCCCTCGGATGTAGTCATAAATCTTCTCACGCGCCCCCACATCAACACCACGAGTGGGCTCATCAAGCAAAAGTATTTTGACCGGCCTAGTTAAGGCACGGCCCAGCATGATTTTCTGTTGATTTCCGCCGCTAAAGGTTTTAACGACACGTTTGGGGTGTTGGGGTCTTATGTCGAGTGTCTTGATAATTCGCTTTGCGACTTCGAGCTGTCGTCGAAGGTTTAATAAACTTAACTTGTTGAGAAAGTATTCTAAGGAAGATAGTGTTAGGTTGCTAGTCATGCTCTGGTTCATAATCAATCCCATCAAATGGCGGTCCGGCGGGAAATACATGACTCCTTTTTTCAACATAGAACTGGGGTTAGGTGTTATCTTCTTTCCGTCAATGAAAACCTCCCCTGAGGATAACCTGTCAAGGCCGAAGATCATTTTATTAATATCTTCTTTGCCTGACCCTACCAAACCACCGAACCCGAGGATATCACCTTTTCGAATCTCAAAGGACAGATTGTTGAAGGTTGAGCAGCTCAAGTTTTTACAGACGAGAACCGTTTCTCCCAAAACGGACCGGCCGTTCTCTCGTCTTGACAGATTAACCTCTTTACCGGTCATGAGTTTGATCAAATTCTCTTCAGAAACCGATTTTGCGTCTACTGTAGCTACATGTCGGCCATCTCTCAAAACCGTGACGCGATCAGCTATTCTTTGGATTTCTTTCAGCCGGTGCGTAATGTAAATGATACCAACGTCCTTTTGCTTCAGCATGTTAATAATATCAAATAATCTCTCAGCCTCCGTGGCCGTTAGGGAAACAGTCGGCTCGTCGAGGATGAGTATTTTCACCTGACCGTTCAGTGCCTTGGCGATCGCCACCATCTGGACTTCCGCAGGACTGAGGGTAGACAAGCGGCGGTTCGGGTCGAAGTCACATCCCATCTGGGCCATCAGGTTTTTAGCCTCGGCCTTCAAACTCTGAATGGGCAGAAAACCCCGTTTAGTGCCCTCTCGGCCAAGGAATATGTTAACCCAAATCGGCAGTGACCTAATGACCATTGGTGATTGGTAGACCTCAGCCACGCCGCACTTTATTGCATCTATCGGACTGGAGAAGTTAACGAAGTGGCCATCGAGGATAACTTTCCCATGGTCTGAAGTAATGGTTCCGGCCAGAATCTTTGCCAGGGTGGACTTTCCAGCACCGTTCTCACCAACGAGGGCATGAACTTCGCCCCGATTGAGCGAGAAATCAACCTCTCTCAAGGCCAACACATGGCCGAACTCTTTACTTAGTCTTTCAGTGACCAAGAGGGTTATGTTTTCTTTGTTCGTTTTGCCACCATTCTGAAACCTTACGGATTCATTCATCGTCGACCTCTATGATCTAGCCACACTTTCTCCCAAGATAATTCGGTAGCTACCGGGGAATAAAATGCCCGCTCGATCACGGTTTATAATTAAACGTAGGTCTGAAGTTCCTCGGTCCAAGAAGATATTCGAAAGTATACTGTTTTACATTACCCTTGTGAAGAAATGGAATATCAGGCCCGATCCTAAATGGAAAATCGAATCCGGGTTTTCCGCCTTCCAAAGTCAAAACAGCCTGATCCACCGCAATTCGGCCTTCGTAAGGTTGGCCTTCAATGGCAGAACCAGCCACAGTTCCTTTAACAACCTTGTCATACAAAGGTGCTGTAAGATAAGTGGAAACCAGTTTGACTTTCCCCGTGAGACCTTTCTCTGCCAGTATCTCAGTGCCCACATCTATGGCCACCGCGTTGCCAATGATGTAGTCGATTTTTGCATAGGCCTGGAGGCTATTCTCCAGGAGCCTGAGCTGTTCCGCTTTCCCTGGGTCGCCCCACTTGGTGTCGAGGATCTTTACCCGACCCGGGGCCAATTTGTTGACCGCCTCCGTAAAGCCGGTTGCTGACTCGGGCGACCAACCCGCACCAGCCGGCCCGGGTAAGAGGACAACATTGACTTCCTTCTTGCCTTCTGAATCTTTTAAAACAAACTCGCCGCATTGATATCCCAACTTGAAGAAGCTATTGATAGACTTTGCAGCAATGGCTGGCGCCCTAATATCATTAATCATAGCTACCACTGGGATGCCTTTCTTGGTGATCTCTTCCACTAATTTGTCGGAGGCAGTGTAACTGATGGCGGCTAAGATTATGGCATTTACCCCCTGTGAGACAAGGTCTTCGACCTGCCTGACCTGTTGGTCGATGGCTGTGTAACCTTCAGCGGCAACCAGTCTCATCTCAACTCCAAGCCTTTTGGCTTCGTCATAGACGCCGAAGTTGCCAGCCACCCAAGATGGATCCTTCAAATGGGGGAAACTGACACCGATGATCCAAGGTTTCTTGGCCTTCGCTGGTGGCACCCAATCGATTGTCTTTGGACCAGTAAGACTTGGTGCAGGTTTTCCAGGTTCTTTATCGCCTGGATCGTAGTTACCATACCAAGCCTGCACCTTAAAAGGGTACCACTTGGCCGGTTCAGCTGCGTGGATCCAACCTGAAACCAGGGTAACGATTAGAAAAACGACAACCACAACAATGCTCCTCAATCCAATTCGCATTTTCATCTTTAACCTCCTTTTCTTAGTTCCCGGTAGCTACCAGTTTTTTCGGAGACCCTATTAGACTCCCCTGCTTAATCATTTATCTTCTATTCTTTGTGAACAATCCTATCTAAGACGGTGGCGCCGATCAGGACCAATCCCAAAGCTAACATCTGGCTATAGGTTCCCACATGCAATAGGTCCATAGCATTCCCGAGAAGGATCATGAAGAATGCACCTAAAACAGCGCCCAGGGCCGTTCCCTCTCCACCTTTAAGGGACACACCGCCTAAGACAGCGGCTGCCAGACATTGGAGGGAGAGTGCACCCCCCAGGTTGGGCTCACCGGAGTTAACTCGGGCGGTTAGAAGAAATCCGCCGATGACTGCCAATATAGCACTCATCGTATAGGCAATCACCAGATAGAATTTCGTGGGAATGCCGGCCACCCGGGCCGCCTCTTCATTTCCACCTATAGCATATAGGTACTTCCCTTGCCGGGTTCGCGTCAGAAAAATATAGACAATCAGTGTGATTATCGTGGCAATGATTGCTGGAACGGGGATATAAACAATTTCTGAGCTTCCAAACAACGAGTTTAATTGATCGGGCAGATTGAATACTGGCGACCCGCCTGAAAGGATGAGAGCCAAACCCCCGGCCACAGAACCAGTAGCCAGGGTTACAATAAGAGGATTGACTCGGAAAAGAGCGACAAGCACACCGTTTGTCAGCCCGATGATCAAGCCAACCAATAGTCCGACACTGAATCCCATTAAAATCGCGGCTTCAGGATTAATATTCAAGCTGGTCATGATCATTGTGGAACATATGCTGATCAAAGATACCAATGGACCAATGGACAAGTCGAATCCACCTGTGAGAAGTACGATCGCCTGGCCCAGGGTTGGAAACACCAGATAGCTTGACTGCTTCAGCAGGACAATCAGGTTTGCCGACTTGACGAATCTGGGCGATATGATGCCTGTTATCGACATCAAGAAGAAAATCAAAATGATCAGAATGGTTTCGGAACGGAAGAGGATTTCTTTAATTGTATCTACTCTGGCACCAATGATCTTATCCACGGCCGAGGATTGAGTTTCTCTCCCTGACGAATGCTCTATCTCGTGTGGAATGGATGGCTTTTGCGATTGGTTGACCATAAGTTCAATTCCCCCGTAGGTCAATTGTTATTTGAAATGACAAGTTGTTAATTAATCGATCGGGTACTTGGCTTGAGTGTCTTCGATCCCATATCGCAGCAGTTTGCAGACCGTGACTCCCCTGGTCTCGAATCCACCCGACTTTTATTCCTGGATCACGTTCTCCTCCCTTACCCAACCTATTGATTCAAGTAAGATATTTCTGGCTTCCTCAATGGTCACACTCCTAAAGCTGACTCGGTCCCTCGGACGTAACTGAGCCATTCTATCCATATCCGCTGTGATTAGACAAGCTATCTTAACATAACCGCCCATCGTTACCCCGTCCGGACCCAAACAGATAGGTTCCTTTCCGGCAGGGATCTGGATGGCGCCGATTGCGTTACCATCGTCGACGATGTTCGAAGGGTCCGAACCGGCATCCTTGGACTGCTCTCGTTGGTGGAAGTATAACTGAGCACCTTGAAATCGGTAACCCACCCGGTTCGAATGAATGGAGACTTGGTACTCTGTGTTGAGAAACGTTTCAATGCTCTCAGGCTTCACGTGATCATCCTGGGGGCCTAACACAACCCTTAGCTCCTTGGCCAACCTCTCTAAGGGCAAAAATTTCTCTTTGACACGACGACCCTTGAGCTCCCTCAGTTCATCTCTGGGCTCCCCAGCCTCAAGAATATCCCCTTTCTTGAGGGCCCTGCCTTTGAACCCCCCGAGGCCTCCCAGCGTGTAAGTGGATTTGGAACCGAGGACTTCAGGGACATCGAATCCTCCTGCGACGGCAAGATACGCCCGCCAACCCGGCGATGGAGACCCCATCTCCAAAACATCATTTTTCTTAACAAGGATCGTCCGCCAGGGGGAAAAGGATCGTCCGTCAACCCTCATGCCGAAATCAGCCCCGGAAGGGGCGATCACGGTTTCGCTCAGAGCCTTAAGCTTAACACCAACCCCGGTGACCTCCAACCCGGCCTCCTCAAGGGAATTTTTGACAAGCAGATTTCCCATTCGGAGTGAAAACCGATCCATAGCTCCCGAGGGCGGGATGCCACTGGCAAAGTAACCCTTCCTCGGCCCTGCTTGGATGGTGGTAAATACCCCCGGGTTGATCACCTGGAAAACAGGACGTCCCATAGCGCCCCTCCTAAAGTGTATAGGTTTCTTCTTTTATATTAAATTTGTAGCTATACTCCCATACTTGCTGGCGAATTTCGTCAAGCTTTTCGTCATCGATCGGCACGAACTTTATCCTATCTCCGATTCGAAGCAGCACTGGCGTTCCATCGAATACTTCCAGGCTCTGGTAGCGATCGTATATTGGAACCGGCGTGAGACCCATCATCTGGTAACCACCAGGACTTACCACTGGATAGATGGCGGTTATGCTGCCTCCAAGAGCTACAGTCCCCTTAGGCGTGTAGAGCCGAGGGGAAAGGTATTTCCTCACTGAGAGGAGCACAGGCGGATTGAGCTGCATAAGTTGCGGAGAACCAGGTGTGAAGCCGACCATGCCTACCCAGTGAATGGTTTTTGAATGGATACGTACCACCTCTTCACTGGACAAGTTATTCTCTTTGGCGATGAAGTCGAGGTCACGGGCGTACTTGCCACCGTATTTCACTGGCAGCTCGATCAGCCTGGAAGGGACCTCTTTGACTTCGGGGATACTTTCGGCAACCCTTTTAATCTCTGTAACCAGGTCCGCCGTTTTGATCTCAATGGAGTCATAGTGGACCAGCAGGGAGCGCCACCCGGGAAATGTCTCAATCAGCCCTTTAATACCTGCATCCTTGATTACCCGGTCAAGACCGATAACTTTGAAGTTGGCTCGTAAGGTCATCTCATCACCGATCTCGACAGTGAGGTATTGGTCGCCGGAATACAAATAACGTAGTGCTTCATAAATCATGGCTCTTCACCTCGAGGTCTAATATCGTCATCTGTATTTTTTATCAACCCTTGAGTTGCCTTCCAATAGGGGTGATTCTTATACCATTCTCGGCCAAAGTCTTCTTTACCGTCTGGATGATAGCCGGGCTCTGTGGGTTGTCGCCGTGAAAGCAGATACTCGATCCTCGAACCTCTATCTCCCGACCATCTTTAGTCTCAACCTTCCCTTCAAGAACCATCTTCACCACTTTTTTTGTCGTCGCGGTAATCTCGGTATCGCCATGGACTTTTTTGATGGTGGTCGTTCCATCGGGCAGATAATCCAGATCAGCATAGAGCTCTCCGATCACATGGATACCCATTTCTTCAGCCATCTGGTAGGGTAAGGTGCCGTAAAGAGCAAAAAAAACGGGCTCGGGTTTTATAAGGCGAATAGCTTCCAGAACCCCTTGGGTAAGGTCTTCACTCCGCCACATCATCTGATAAAATTGACCGTGAGGTTTAACATGCTGGAGTTCAATTCTGTATGCCTCACAGAATGCCTTCAATGCGCCCACTTGGTAAAGAATGTAGTCAGTAGCTTCTTGGCGATCGATCTCTAATTTGCGACGTCCGAAGCCAATCATGTCTGGGAAGCCAGGATGAGCCCCCACAGCTACACCGTAGTTTTTCGCAAGAGCAACCGTTTTTCTCATGACGTGAGGATCGCCACCGTGGAATCCACACCCAACGCTGATGGAAGTGACATGCTTCATCATTTCTTCATCATTACCGATTTTGTAGATCCCGAAGCTTTCCCCCATATCGCAGTTCAAATCGATTTCCTTCCCCATTTATTGCCTCCTTATGGATTCAGATTGAACAAAATCTTTCTTACTGGAGTAGTTCTACTCCTTTCGAAAAAGATCGAGTAGTTCGTGTTGCTGCGGCACAGGCAGCCTCTGCATTAGCCTCTTTGATGGAAACCTAGGATCGTTTATCTTATCTAACTGAAACGTATTCTGACAAGTCTAACCGATCCAGTGTCTCCTTGAAGGGAATACCAAATTCATCCCAACCTCTGACGTGATAATAATCACTCAGGAGCCTCCCTATGGGTGGCAACTGGGTGGTCAGACCCTCACCATGTCGGTTCAGGGTGAGGAATCTCAGCGGGAGCGTGTCGTCCTTTCGGCTGATCCCCAAACGGGTATTGTATAGGCGTTTCAAATTGAAAAGCCTTTCTCCTATTCTCATATATTCGGAGATATCGATCCCCCAATCGGTAATTAGGTTCAACCACTCCACATGATTGGTCACGCTGACGGCTTTGCCCACCTGAGAAAAGCGACAAAGGATCAGAGCATCCATCACACACATCAAGTCTTGCATCTTCGTTGTGAATTCTGCCTTCCCTTCGATCTCATAAGGATCTTGCGGTTCTGGTATCCCGATCTCAGGCATACTCAAGGCCAACTCGTAGGGATGGCTCCAGCTTGCGTTATGGCAAGCTCCCCTTGCGGCTGTGGCGTAGGAAAGGGCCTGACTAAAAAATCTTCTTGGGTCATGGGCCGAAGGTTCGAGGCCTTTCACATGAATGGCAAATTCAATGGCATTCTTTCCGAGAGCCTCTGCCATGCTCTTGGACCCTTCTGTCATCAGTTTCCCAATCCCTTCCCCCTTTCCCATCTTTTGGATCATTTCCACCAGGGCCTTTCCGTTTCCCCATACCAACTCAATCCCATCCGTATCCCTTTGTGTGAGAATCCCCTTTTCATAAGCTTCCATGGCAAAAGCAACGACTCCTCCTACAGAAATCGTGTCCAGCCCATACCGATTACAGAGCTGGTTGGCCTTTGCAATGGCTACTAAGTCATCCACCAGACAGAGTCCACCCAAAGTCCCTATTGTCTCATACTCCGGGCCCTCACAGTCCATGGGCGCATAGGGACCTTCCGTCACCTTAATGTGCCTGCCACAGGCAATGGGGCATTGAAGGCAGGCTTTTCTTCCGGAAAGGATGGTGTCATGCATGGTTGCGCCGGAAATCTTTTTTGCCCCCGTCCATCTTCCCTCTCTCCAATTCTTGATGGGGAAGTTGCCTATCTTTTCATAATTTTCAACACCACCAGAAGTCCCAAGTTTGCCAAAGGCTTCCGTCACCCCCTTGATATGAGGAAGCAGATTTTTGATGGAGGTCTTTAATGCCTCCGGTTGGGCAATGGGAACGGGACCATTCCCAAAGACAACCATTGCCTTCAGATTCTTAGAGCCCATCACCGCTCCAAGACCGGTGCGTGCTGCTGCCCTCACGACATGCCCGATATGAGGAATACTGGCAATCTTAGCCATTCTTTCTCCCGCCGGCCCAATGACGGCTACCGTGGCCTCTTTGGATGTTTCTTTCTTCAGCCAATCGGTTGATTCATAAGAGTCTTTTCCCCACACAGGTCCTGCATCTCTAACCTCAGTATTCTCATTATGGATCCATAGATAAACAGGAACTTCGGACTTCCCATAAATCACAATCCCATCATACCCAGCTCTTTTGAAATGGATCGCCCAAGAACCCCCAACGTTTGATTCGCCGAAGAGCCCTGTCAGAGGGGACCGCGCGACGAGATGGTGGCGCCCTGAAGTTGGAACTCCCGTCCCCGTATACGGACCTGTAATCGCCATTAGGATATTTTCTGGAGAAAGAGGAGGGGTTTCAGGAGTTGTCTCTTCGTACAGTATCTTAGCCTCGATTCCAACGCCACCTACATATTTCCGAATCAGTTCCTTATCAAGATCCTGGATTTCAATCTTCCTATTGGTTAGATCAACTCGCAATAATTTTTTGTGGTAGCCGAACACCTTTGATTACCTCAATAAGGTTTCTTAGTAACTTTCAGAATGAAACTCAATGATCCCCTAAACGAAAGCAGCTATTTGAGGGATAATTAAATCCAAAGCACTCCTTTTAATTTCCGATCGGCTCAAGAAAGACAAGGCAATTTCTCATTAGACAATGTCCCTCTCCGCTTCTATCAAAACTTGCTCGATGATATCAAGGGCTTGATTCAAGTGCCTCTCGGTAATAACTAAGGCCGGCATCAACCTGCCAACGTTGTTCCACCGGCCTGATTTCCAAAGCATGACCCCGCGATCAAAGCATTGCTTGATGATCTTTTGAAGGATGTCTGGGGCCGGCTCCTTAGTCTGTTTGTCTGTAACAAACTCGAATCCAATGAAAAGCCCTTTACCTCGTACATCACCTATATACCTGCTTCCCTTCGCTATGTCCTTGAGCCTGTCAAGAGCCGACTGGCCCAAGTCAGCCGACCTTTTGACCAAATTGAACTTCTCTATGACATCAATCGTAGCCAAACCAGCGGCCGCAGAGACAAGGTTACCACGAAATGTACCTACGTGAGCTCCTGGCCCCCAAGTGTCGAGATCTTCTTTGATAAGAACCGCTGCAATAGGTAGGCCACCACCAAGGGTCTTTGATACCGGCATAATATCTGGAGTGATTCCCCAAAGTTCACTGGCAAACATAGAGCCAGTTCGGCCGAAGCCTGTTTGTATCTCGTCCACGATCAAGATTAGGCCGTATTCTTTACAGATACGACGGACTTCCTGGAGGTATCCGTCGGGGGGAACCACGATGCCTCCCTCCCCCTGGATCGGTTCAATCAGAACACAGGCTGGATTGGGAACATTCGAGTCTGGGTCTTTAATGATATGTTCCAAGAACTTGGCGCACCGGAGATCACAAGACGGGTGGGTAAGGCCAAAACGGCAGCGATAACAATAGGCATAAGGCACCGAATAGACTTCGGGAACGACTGGCATGAATTGTTCTTTGACCCCTTTTTTACCGGTAGCAGCCAGTCCTGTGCCCGTCACTCCGTGCCATCCGCCTTCGAAAGAAATCACTCCACTCTTTTTGGTATTGAATTTGGCTAATTTCACGCTGGCCTCTACCCCATCTGACCCTGTTGGCCCGCACATGAAGACCTTACACTTGTTTTTCAGATCCCCAGGCGCGATTTCGACAAGCTTTTCTGACAACGCGACGCGGGCTTCCCCTGGGAAATCGAGGCCGTGCACCATTCTTCGGGCCTGATTTGCTATAGCTTCGACTACCTTCGGATTGGAATGGCCAACATTCAGAACACCTATTCCACCACTGAGGTCTATATAGTAATTACCGTCTACATCCCTAACCGTGGCGCCTAAACCCTCTTGGGGAGCCAATGGAATCATGTGGGGATAAGATAGAACTTTGGAGTCAACCTTTGCTTGTCGATCCAACATGGCTTTGGCCTTTGGGCCTGGCGGTGTGAAATTGACTTCCGGGGCCTGTGAGAAGTTTAAGACCTCGAAAACATCGTCTTTTGCAGATGTTGTCATTTTTGCCTCCTTCATATTCCAACCGTTTGGATTAACTGAATTTTGCATTGATCCCTTTGATCTTTGAGAATCCATTTTCTGTCAGTTTGAGGACTACTGGGCGCGTATCAACGACATCCAACTTTAGCAGGAGCCAATATGGCGATAGATACTCCAACTCAACAATGCTCACCCCTGCCTGTTCAATAATCCTGATCGCATCGTCATAAGTTTTTGAAGGAGACAATTCAATCAGTATCTGTGCATGGTCTTTATCGACCTTGACTCTGCTATTGAAAGCCTTAGAGAATTCTGCCTGATCCATATCTTCCGTTTTGAAACCCGCTCTCTTTGCCCTCTAAGATTGGCCTTGGTTACTCAAATATCATGCCAGGATTCCAAAAGGATCACGGTTATACAAAAAAAGGTTAGGTTTTTCTAAGATATTAAAATAACTAAGAAAATGTAGGAAGGGTTTACGAAAAAATGGGGATTGAAAAAATTCAGTACCGGTAATTAAAACGAACTAATTCATAAAAATTTCCCAATGAAAGTAACCAATTTATATAGTACATTGAATTCATTGAATTTAATTTTTATGCCATATGGAATCAATTTATGCCATTCGTTATAGTTTTTGTAGAAATGGAATACTTCTTCATCTTTTTTGAGATGGTTGCCTGATTAACACTGAGTTTCTTTGCAGTTTCCCTTTGAGAGCCATACTTCCTCAAGGCTGTCTGTATAATTGAACGCTCGTAATTCTCCAAGGCTTGCTTGAGTGGAGTATCTAACTGCATTGGTGGGTTTAGGTTCACGTTGTTTGAGTCGCCTAAAACAGTTTTTGGCAGGTCTCCCAATTCGATTCGATCACTCTCGGAAACCACCAGAAGCCTTTCGGTAAGGTTCGAAAGTTCACGAACATTTCCAGGATAATCATATCTACAGAGTGCTTCTACCGATTCCGCTGAGAGAGATTTATTCTTCTTATATTGTTTATTGAATTTTGCAAGAAAATGGTATATCAAAGGCAAAATATCATCTTTTCTTTCCCGTAACGGGGGAATGCGGATGGGAACGACATTAAGTCGGTAATACAAGTCTTCTCTAAACATTTTAGACAATACCATTTCTTCAAGGTTCTTATTAGTTGCTACAATAATCCTCACATCGATTTCCCTCGACTCTGTTCCACCTACCCGGATAATCTCATGATCCTCTAAGAACCGGAGAAGCTTTGATTGGATACCAAAAGGAATCTCTCCAATTTCGTCGAGGAAGAGAGATCCCTTGTTCGCAAGTTCAAGTAACCCTGCCTTCCCCTCAACTCTGGCTCCTGTAAAAGCTCCCTTTTCGTATCCAAAGAGTTCAGATTCGATCAGCGAATTCGGAATTCCTGGACAATCAACTCGTACAAAGGGTCCATGGTTGGCAGCGGATTGTCGATGAATCAGCTTTGCCATGATGCCTTTTCCCACGCCTGATTCGCCGAGGAGAAGAACTGTCGAATCGACTTCAGCCACCTTGAGGGCCAATTCGATGATCCTCTCCATTTCAGTACTGCGAAATATAATGCTAGAAAGATCAATCCCTCTCATCTCCAGTTCTGAAAGTTTGGACGAATAACCCCTGGCCAAGGCCTGAGTTTCTTCAAGTTTCTTTCTTAGGTTATCCAGTTCCGAGATATCACGATCATTTGACACGACAAACGTAATCTCTCCTTTCTCATTAAAAATTGGGTTGCTTGTAACCAAGATCTTCTTTTCGTTCTTGATTGTCTGAATCATTGTGACAGTAGTCTTCCTTCTTAGCGCCTCTAAAGTAACCGACTTATCAAAATGCCCCATCATTACCAATTCTTTCATATTCTTTCCAATTATATCTTCAGCCCTTATCTGATTAATTTTTTCTGCTGCTTTGTTGAGCCTGATCACTTTGCCTTCTTGATCGCAGATCCAGAGGCCGTCATAAGAGGAATCAATGATTGTATCCAACCAATTTTTCAAATTCTTAAATAGGTCCAATTCCTTGGAGATACTTTCAATTTCGGAGATATCCTGAAAGACACTGACAACTCCACAAATTTTCCCATTTTTCACGATGGGGTTAATGTTCGAGATAAGAGCTATTTTTTCTCCCTTGAGCTTTTCTCCGTATAATGCACTTCCTGTCTCTAAGGGTCCGAGTAGCTTCCCCCCTGTATTAGGAAGGACATCTAGAATAAACCGGTTGATTGCCTCATGAGCAGGGATATTAAAGATTCTTTCTGCAGTCTTGTTAAAATAGGTGATAATCCCTTGTTCATTAATTGATATGATGCCATTATAGATTGAATCGAGAATCAACCTTGACTCAAGCATTTTTGAATATTCCATATTTGTAATCCTCCATTTAAAGGATTGCCCAGAAAATCCTTACAAGTCATCCGAATTTTATAATATTTTTCAAAAAAAATCATTCAGTGAGCCTAAGTGCGTCATTAAAGAAATTTCACCTATGGTAGGACTTACTTTCTCCATTTGAATAGGATTGGAATTGTGAGCGGCTTGATCTCTTCCCTCTTCTTTTCTTTCTATGCCCTTTACGGAGAAAAAGGGCTGAAGAAGTATGATGGATGGACACTGATTCTATATGGCTTTGGATTTGCCACTGTTTTTTACTGGATCATCATTTCACCGATGAAGTTAATCACAGGTGGCTATTCCCTCAAAATGTGGATAGCTTTTCTCTATATCGCTGTTTTCGCAACTCTTATTCCATTCGGCTTCTACTTCAAGGGAATTGAGCGGGTCCGAGCAACCCGGGCAAGCATCACTGCAACCTGGGAGCCTGTGATAGCAGGCTTTGCCGCCTATATTGTTTTGGGAGAGGTCTTGTACCCTTTACAGGTGTTGGGGGGCATCGGAGTGATCGCAGCAGTTGTTCTTCTCCAAATTGGTAGAGAAAAATCCGCGCCCTCAACTCCTTTAGACATCCGGCAGAAGGAGTAAGACCATTTATAACTGCCCCGATTCACCCCAATTTTCCAAGAGCTTCTGATACTCTGGGTCCTCATACCGCTCC
>Ga0315284_10005557_pt1 | contig 17919 bp, 14 predicted proteins | sample YL17G09_16_MG_FD_203696 | JGI IMG/M metagenome (GOLD analysis project Ga0315284, IMG submission 203696) | Sediment microbial communities from Yellowstone Lake, YNP, Wyoming, USA - YL17G09_16 | ecosystem: Environmental > Aquatic > Freshwater > Lake > Sediment | place: USA: Wyoming | collected...
ACGATCCGCAATGAACAGAACGTCAAAGCCGTCACCGATGGCAGGTACGTGGCCGTCATCGCCGCCGTCGACACGGCTTTGAAGTCCGACGTTGCCAGGCTCCACAGGCTCAAGACCCTGCCCACGCTGGTGCTGTTGGGGTCCGCGGGTCTGGAGCGCAACCGTCGGGAAGGCATGGTGGGGGAAGTGCCATTTCGCCAGGGATTCCTGGATTGCAGCGAGGTCGTATTACCCAGCCCCTGAGGGAGCTTACCTGCGACGGCGGAGGAGGCGGACGGTCAGGCCATACTTGAAGATGCACCAGATGGCCTTGACGCCGTCCTTCCAGCCGATCTTCTTGCCTTCCTCGTGCCCGCGGGCGTTATAGCGGATGGGAACCTCGACGACCCGCGCCCCCAATCGCGAGATTCCCGCGGTGACCTCCGGTTCGAAACCGAAACGGTCCTGTTCCAGGGCCACATTTTGCAGCACGTCCCGGCGGAAAACCTTGTAGCAGGTTTCCATGTCGGTGAGTTTCAATCCCGTGGTGAGGTTGGACAGGCAGGTGAGGAATCGGTTGGCCAGGTAGTTGCGGAGATATCCCTTGGGCTGGCGGTCGCTGAAGCGGTTTCCGTAGACGACGTCCGCCCGGCCGGTCAGTAACGGTTCCAGCAGCGCGGGGTAATCGGCGGGATCGTATTCCAGATCGGCGTCCTGGATGATGACAAAGTCCCCCTCTGCCGCGGCGAATCCGGTTCGCAGCGCCGCACCCTTGCCCCTGTTGCGCGGGTGGAAGAGCACCTTTCGCTGCGGCTGGCCGCTGCCTGGGAAGCACTGGGCGGCCAGTTCCTTCAGTTGTTCGCGCGTGCCGTCGGTGGAAGCGTCGTCGATGAGGATGATCTGCTTGTCACAGGCGGGTAGCGGGGCGGATTCCACCCGCTCCAGCAGCGCTCGCCAGGTGTCGCGCTCGTTGTAGACGGGGATCACCACCGACAGGAGGGGGCGGTTACTTTGGCTGGGCGTCGGCATGGTCCATCGAGGGAGGTTGGCCCGCGCCGGCGTTTCCTGGCGGCCGGGGGGCGGGGGTGATCATCCCCAGCCTGTAGAAGAAGATGACGATGAGGATGCCCAGGACCGCGTAGAACACCACGGCGTACCTCAGCCGGAAGAATATCGCCACCAGCACGGCCACCGTCGCCGCTCCACCGGCCAGCACATAGAAGAGGCCGACCACCCGCTGGACGGTCATTCCCCGGTCCACGAGTTGGTCGTAAAGGTGGCTGCGGTCGCCGGAGAAGATGCCCTTTCCCGACAAGGCCCTTCGCGCCACGGCCAGGCCGGTGTCCAGGATCGGAAGGGCGAAGACCCCCATCGCCGCCAGCAACCATCGGGCCGTGCCCTCCTGGCAGAACATCGCCATCATGACGGCGACGAAAAAGCCCAGCAGCATGCTTCCGGCGTCGCCCATGAAGATGCTGGCGGGGGGAATGTTGTAGGGCAGGAAGCCCAGCACGGCCCCGGCCATCGCCAGGCAGATCGCCACGCGCAGACCGTCGGTTCCGGGAAAGTTGCCCCACACCGCCAGCCAGACCGCCAGGATGAGGTAGCCCACGGCGATAATCCCGGTAACCCCGCCGCAGAGACCGTCCAAACCATCCAGCAGGTTGGTGGCGTTGCAGGTGCAGATCACCAGGATCACGCACGCCACGGAGCTGATCGACACCACCAACCAGACAGGCAAATGCAGGCCCATGGGCCCCAACACCACCATCGCCATCTTTTGACCGATGCCCCCCAACAGCAGGATGGCAGCCGCCAGCACCTGGCCGAGGATCTTCTGCCTGGGTGTCAGGTCGTAGAGATCGTCCAGCAGGCCGACGGCGGTGATCAGCACCGCCGCCGCGGCGATGGCAAACACCTTCCAGAGGGGATTGTCCGCCAGGTTCCATAGTTCCAGCCGGGGCAGGTCCGACAGGATACTCTCCCAGTGCCTCGCCACGTCGGGCATGATGGTGATGTCGGCCGCCAGGCCCGCCAGCAGCCCCATGCACATCGCCACGCCGCCCAGGTAGGCCACGGGCCGGCCATGGGGCTTCAGCAGGTCGTCCGGTCGGTCGACGATCTTGGCCCGGTAGGCCAGCCAGCGCACGATCGGAGTGGCCACCAGGGAGACGCCCAAGGCTAGCGCGCCGATCCACCAGCGATCTTGTAAGACCTCAGTTGCGGTGTATTTCAGAGGCATTGCGCACGCTGCCTGAGAATGCTCCTGCCGTTGGATGTCGAAACCTCGACGAACATCGGGAACGAAATGGCGGGCGTGACTGTACCGCCCCGAAACGGACGAGGCAACGGTATTCGTCCGCTATCGCCCGGGGTTGGAGCTGCCGCCTGGACGGTAATCGGCGAACAACCGGCCCCAGGGGCTGTTGGCCAACCAGTCGTCCACCACCCTCCTGCCCTTCAACGGGTACCACACGTGGTCATGGTAGATCGCTGAAGCGAAGATGAAGGCATAAACGATGGGCGTGTGGAACATCAGCCACTGGAGCCAGCGCATCGGTCCGAACCAGAACAGTTTTCCCACCCGGCTGGCGGCGTTGTTACCGGTGCGGAAGCCCCAGTTCTCGGCTGCGGCGTCAACGTCGCCGACGATTTCGATCTCGCTGAAGCGCCCCACGCCCAGGCCGCGCTCGTGGGCCAGGCGGAGGAAAGGCTGGTCCATTGGTTCGAAACCCATCATCTTCGTGGCCACCGCGTCGATGGCGACGCAGTCCGCCGAGGCCAACAGCACGTTGGTGGCCACCGGCGTCATGGTGCGCGGGCCGGCCCCGTTACCGGCGGTCGTCCCGTCGGTGAGGGTGAAGATGCCCGGATGGATTTCCTTCTGGATCGCCAGCAGGTCCACCAGGGTCTCGTGGATTCGGTCATGGCAGTAGTGGCGCTTATCGTCGAGCAGCCCGCCGAAGGCGTTCTTCATCGAGCCGGTGACGTTGGTGTAGATGTGGCACTTGGTCGTCGGAAGGTGCACGATGTTCTTGCCCACAAAGAAGTCCGGGATGCGGATCCCCTCGGGGAAGATCTCCTCCAGGACCAGCATGGGGGCCTTGGGCCGGTAAACCCGCCAGGTCATGTCCGAGGGACGGAAGTTGTAGCGGATCGGCACGCCGTAGTGTTCGCAGACCGGCCGCTGCTTGTTGAGGACCTCGCCTTTGCGGGCGCTGGTGACGACGGTGCGGTTCTCCACGCAGACCAGGTCCGCCAGCCCCGCCTCGCGCAGGGCGAGGATCGCCCCTTCCAATTGCCATGGGGTGGTGTTGGCAGCCGGGTACATCAGGTGCCAGGAGAGGTTGTTCTTGAGGATCGTGGGGACGGATCGGTCCAACGATTCCCCCACTCCACCCAGGCGCATCACCCGGCGGATGTCGTCAAGGACGGTGGCCGGGGAGGTCCTGACAATGGCGACCTTGCTGCTCATAAAAATGCTTCTCCTACCTACATTCTAGCGAATCGCGGGCCGGTTCCCGCGTCGAATTCACCTTGCCGTTGGGTCAGCCTATGGCCCGTCGGGGCGGGTCAATAGTAGCCCTTGAGCCACTCCTGAAACGGTTTGCCCCACCAGATTACCGCCACCACGGCCGCCGCCCAGAGGACCAGGGTCGCCTGGAAGGGTCGGTCGCGCAGGATCACCTCCGTCGGGTCGGCGTAGATGCCCAGTGCCGAGAGCATCTCGAACCGGCAGACGCCATAGATCACCAGCGGGAGCGTGTAGATCAGGTAGATCGTGCCGAAGTGCTCCACCGTCCGGCTGCTGGAGGCATACAGCAGGTAGGCGACGATGGCGATAGCGGCGGATAAAGTCGTCAGGTGCGTCAGGAGCGAGGGGGTATATCCCGGAAGCGTGCGGCGGTGCAGAGCGGCCAGCTCGTCGTCGGCGATGACGGCCGCCTCGCTGCGCCGCTTGCAGAAACCCATGAACAGGCAAATGGTGAAGGCGCAGATGAACAGCCAGGGGCTGAGTTCCACGCGGATCGCCACCCCGCCGGCGGCCGCCCGCAGCACAAACCCCATCGCGATGCACACCACGTCCACGATCATCCTGCTCTTGAGCCAGAAGGTGTAGGCCGTCTGGAGCAGGAGGTAGGCGAGGATGATCAACAGCGTCAGCGGCGAGACGATCCACGCCACAGCCGCCCCCGCCGCCAGCAGCGCGCCAGCCGAAGCCATGGCCACGCCAGGGGCCACCTGACCGGCTGCCAGCGGGCGATTGCGTTTTCGCGGATGAAGGCGATCCTTGTCCCGGTCCCGAAGGTCATTGACGATGTAGACGGAACTGGAGGCCAGGCAGAAGGCCAACATGGCCAGACAGGCTTTCAACCAAGCCGTCGCGTCGCCAACCCGCAGGGCAAAGACCACCGGAAACAGCACGATCAGATTCTTGATCCACTGCTGGGGCCGTGCCAATCGGATTAGATGAACGATCACCATTTGCCTTCCACCGGGCCTGGGCAACTTCTCGCGCCTGACGAAACCGGACAGGTCTTACATCGGAAACCCATCCGGGCCGGGTTAAGCCCAAACCGGAATGTTTCCCCCGATGGTCCGTGGCGGGGCGCGGTCTGTCCGTGTCCCCGCTTTGGCCTTTTGAACCCGGCCTGGAACGCCGATAACATTAAACCCGATGAGTCAGATGCCGTTGCCATCATCCCAAGAACCTTCGCCTAGCCGGTTGCGCCTTGGCCGGTTGTGGACGTTGTCCTTTGTCGCCTTTGGGTTGCTCTACCTTCTTACGTGTCAGCGCGGCGTGAGTTGGCAGGACAGCGGCCGATTCCAGTGGCGTGTCCTGACGGGACAGTATCACGACGACCTGGGCCTGGCGCTATCTCACCCCCTCTATATCGCGGCCGGGAGGGCGTTCACGAGCCTGCCGGTGGGGAGTTTTCCCGCCAGGCTCAACTTCTTCAGCGGGCTTGGCATGGCCGTGGCGCTGGCTAACTTCACCGTCCTGGTGACACTCCTGACGCGAAAAGGATGGATCGGCCTGGCCGGCGCGTCGATGCTGGCGGTCTGTCATGTCGTCTGGTGGCTTTCGACGGCGGCGGAGGTCTATACGTGGTCCGTCGCCGGTCTGACAGGGGAGTTGTGGCTGTTGGCGCTTCTGTTCCGCCGCCCAGCCATACACTGGCTGGTGGGGTTGGCCTTGGTCAATGGACTGGGTTGGGGCATTCATAACTTCGCGATATTGCCGCTTCCCGTCTACGCAGCCGTGGCGGTCGCCATGGTGATCCGACGCCGCCTGCCGGGCTGGTCTCTTGCCGCCGCGGCAGGGGCGTATCTGGTCGGCGCGGCGCCTTACCTTGCCATTATCATCCAGCAGGCAGCCTCCTCCGGTGACGTGCTTGGCGCGATCCGCTCCGCCCTGGTGGGCAATTACGCCGCCGCGGTGCTCAACACTCACCTGACCTGGCAGAACATGCGTGTCAGCGGCGTCCTGGCGTCGATGAACTTCGTCTCGCTGCTGCTGCCGTTGGCGATCGTGGGCTGGCTGAACCTGCGCAGGCGACTGGGGGGCGGACTGGCTGGGGCGATCGGCGCCGTCACGCTGGTGGAGGTGATCTTCGTCGCCCGTTACCCGGTGCCCGACCAGTTCACTTTCCTGCTGCCAAGCCTGACGATGTGCGCCCTGGCGGCGGCGGTGGGAGTTGCCACGTTGGCGGAAAGGTCTCCCCGCATGCGCGGGGCGGCCATCGTGGCCTGCGCGGTCTCGATCCTGCTTCCACCGGCCTTCTATGCCGTCTCCCCGATCTTGGTCAGCCGCTATTATGGAGCGGTCCACCGTCAGCGGGAACTGCCTTTCCGCGACGAAGCGAGCTACTGGCTGGTTCCCTGGAAGCATAACGAGAAGTCGGCGGCGATGTTTGCCCGCGCGGCCTTGGTGGAGGCGGAGCCACGCGGCATCATCATGGCCGACGGGACTTCGGCCAACCCCCTGCGAGTGCTTCAGAAGCTGGAGGGGTTGTCTCCTGGTGTGACTGTCCAGGACAGCTCCGGTCCGTTGCCGGCAGTGATGGGGGACGGAACGACATTCCGCGCCGCCGCGGGCGATCGGCCGGTCTACGCGGTGACCACCGCGCCAGGGTACATGCCTGCGGCCTTCCTGGATGCCACCCGCTTCGAGCGACCCTTCCAAGCCGTGTTGTACCGCGCGCAATGGACGGGACCGGCGGAATCCCGCCCCAAGCCGTGAATTCGCACCGAAAGCTTGTTACAATATCGGTGGCGGGATTGTGACGACATGGCGGTGCGGCAATGATCGGCAGCGGGCATGTCAAGTTCTGGTTGGCGGGCCTGACTGCCTGGGCGGTTCTGGCGGCGGCGGTCGTCGCCGAATCGCGCGTGGGCGTGTCCATCAAAAGCCCCGGACAGTTGCAGAGCAGCGTCGGCGGAGTCACGAGCATGTTTCGCTCGCATTCCTACGGGCTAGGTTCCCTGCAAGCCCCGAGCGGGGGGCCTTCCACCAACATTCTTCGCAGCTCGATCGAGTCGCGCGCGAACTGGACGATGCGGTCCTCCTCCGGTGGCCTGCCCTCCCCGACGGGTCCGATCATGCCCGCGGCGCCCAAGGCTGGTTTGGCGGCCTATCAGTCGGCGTTCAAGCCCTTGGCCTATGGGGAGGGAAGCGCCCTGCCGGGGCGGACGTATGGTACGCGGGTTCCTTCCGCGATGAACGTGGCCCAGGACTACCTTGCCACCATCGCCAAGACCTCCCTACCGCAGGGCGGACCGGTGCCTATCACCTCCATGGCCCCCGGCGAAGGCGGACCAGTGGGCGACTACATGACCAAGGGGGAAAAGGCCTTCCGGGAAGGCGACTACGAGACGGCCTTGCGGGAATTTCAGAAGGCCAATGCCATCGACGGAAAAAGGCCCGAAGTCCTGCTGAGCCTGGCCCATGCGTCTTTTGCGGCCGCGGGCAGTTCCTACTATCGAACCTCCTTCTACCTGCGCAAGGCCATGAAATACCTGCCGGAACTTCCCTTGGCGCCGCTGTCGCCCAAGTCCTTCTTCGCCAGCGAGGCGCAATACACGGCTTGCCTGGTCCGTTTGGAAGACCGCATCAAGCGATTCCCCCGTGACGCGGACAGTCACCTCATATTGGCCTACTTCCGCTGGTTTGACCAGGATGTCGCCGCCGCGCGCCAAGCCCTCGAAGAAGCCCACAAGTACGGCAAGTCTCCGGAGATGATCGAGGCCGTCAAGACCTTCTGGGACGGGATGGTTGCCAGCGGGAAGGTCTCCGGCGAACTGGGCGCAACGACCCAGCCGGCGGTCGGGGGCCTCGTGACCGCCCCGGCCAACGCCCAGGCGTCCTCGGATGCGCCCAAGGGCGGGGCGGAGTCGCGGTAGGATTCCCTCAGGCCCCTCGATGGTCCAGTGGCAGGCCTCTTGCCACGGATTCCAGACGTTGTGACACCAAGAGGTGATCGCTATACTTAAAGCCGTTCCGGAACCCTGTCGATGCAAATGTAGTGTCGGTGTGCTTCCGGGACTTTCGACCGCAGAGAATGGACGATCCGATACCCAACGAGTCATTGCAGCAGGATTCTGGGCGGTTTGCCTGGGTGGAATCCCTATTGCTGCGATACCGCCTGACGTTCAACATCGTGGTTCACACGATGCTGTTCGCCCTGGCGCTGATGCTGGCATACCTGGTGCGGTTTGAGATTTTAGGCGTCCGCATCGGGGAGGGTTGGTTCTTCGATTCGTTCCTGCCTTGGCTTCCGTTCTTCGTCCTGGTGAAGCTGATCATCTTCGGCAGGTTGAAGCTGTTTCGCGGAGGTTGGCACTTCGCCAGCATTCGCGACGTGGTGAACATCCTGTTCGCCTCCTGGCTGTTCCTGCTGGTGATGTTCGCGATCATCATGCCCTTCCGCGTGCTGGAACAGACCCGCGGGATCAAGGTGACCTACATCGGCGACTACGTCACGAAATATCCCACCGGGGTGCTGTTCCTGGATTTCCTGGCCAGCGTGTTCCTGGTCTGCACGGCCCGGCTGGGTTTCCGCATCTATCGTGAGGAGCTTCGCCCGGTCTCCGCCGAGGGTGTCCGCCGCGTGTTGATGGTCGGGGCGGGCAACGCCGCCGAGAGCATCCTCCGCGAGATCCATCGCATGCCGGTGGAGCGGTTCCGCGTGATCGGTTTCGTCGACGACGATCCAGCCAAAAGAAACATGATCATCCACGGTCTGCCCGTCCTGGGCACCACCGCCGATATACGCAAAGTCTGCCAGGAGGAGGAAGTCGAGGAGATCATCATCGCGATGCCCTCGGCCACCCAGAAGCAGCTCCGGCGAGTGATCGAACTGTGCAGCGGAACGAAGCTGAAGTTCCAATCGCTTCCGGGGGTCGGCGACCTGATCAACGGCCGGTTGACCGTCTCGCAGATTCGCCCGGTGGACATCAATGACCTGCTGGGCCGCCAGGCCGTCGCACTGGACGCCGAGGCGGTGGCGCGGTTCCTGCGCGGTCGACGCGTCCTGATCACCGGGGCGGGCGGAAGCATCGGTTCGGAGATGTGCCGACAGGTCTGCAACTATCAGCCCGCCAGGCTCATCCTCATCGAACAGGCCGAAAACGCCCTCTTCGAGATCGAAAACGAGCTGATGGCCGCCCACAAGGACATCCCCATTTCTTCCTGCATCTGCGACATTTACGACCGCCATCGCGTCTGGCAGATCTGGGGATCGCATCTACCGGAGGTGGTCATCCACGCCGCGGCGCACAAGCACGTGCCGTTGATGGAGCGGAACCCCTGCGAGGCGATCAAGAACAACATCCTGGGCACCCGCAACGTAGCCGACGCCTCCTGCCAGTTCGGCGTTTCGGAATTCGTGACCATCTCCACCGACAAGGCGGTCAATCCCTCCTCCGTGATGGGCGCTTCCAAGCGCGTCGCCGAGATCTACACCCAGGCGCTCAACGGTCGCAGCGGTTGCCGCACGCAGTTCAAAGCCGTTCGTTTTGGCAACGTGCTCGGATCGGCCGGTTCGGTCGTGCCCACCTTCCGCAGGCAGATCGCCGAAGGCGGACCGGTCCGTGTGACCCATCCGGAGATGAAACGCTACTTCATGACCATCCCCGAGGCCGCGCAATTGGTCCTTCAGGCGGCTGCCACGGGGGCTGGTGGACAGATCTTCCTGCTGGACATGGGCGAAGCGGTCAAGATCGTCGATCTGGCCCGCCAGATGATCACCCTCAGCGGTTTCCGTCCCGGAGAAGACATCGACATCGTGTTCACGGGCATCCGGCCTGGCGAGAAGCTCTTTGAAGAACTGCGAACCGAGGGCGAGGACATCGAGCCGACCGTCCATCCCAAGGTCCTGGTCTGGAAATCCAGGCCCACCGACTGGGAAAAGGTCCAGGCGGCGATCGAAGAACTGGAAGAACTTCACGACTGCCCCGATCGGGACAAGGTCGTCGAGGCCCTTCGCAAGCTCGTTCCGGAATATGAGCCTCGCAGCGCTCCAAACGAGGCGGAATCCCAAGGCAGCGGACAGGCCGCCGGAGCGGCCTAGGCCCCGTCGCCCGCATCGTAGCCGATGGCCGGGGTGATTGCGGCCTCAAAACATCCATGCAATGGCGGAGGTGGGAACTTTGTCGTTTGCCCGCGCGGCGCGGAGGGTGTATCCTTTTCCGCCAACGTGCCCTGTGGCGGGCCGAAGAAAGCCCTTCGAGGTGGTCGCTTCATGAAGGAACAGCCGATATCGTTGTCCAGTCCCGATATCGCCGAGGCGGATGTCCAGGCGGTCCTGCCCGTGCTGCGCGGCGGCCGGCTGAGCATCGGCCCGCACATCGAGTCTTTCGAGGCCGCCGTGGCCCGACGCGCCGGCAGAAAGCACGGCATCGGCGTCAACAGCGGAACCAGCGGCCTGCACCTCTGCGTGAGGGCGCTGGGCATCGGTGACGGAGACGAAGTCGTCACCACGCCGTTTTCCTTCATCGCCACCACCAACTGCCTGCTGTTTGAGCGCGCCAAGCCGGTCTTTGTGGACATCGACCCGGAAAACTACAATGTCGATCCAACCGCACTGGAGGCGGCGATCACACCCCGGACTAAGGCGATCCTGCCGGTGGAGGTCTTCGGAAACACGGCGCATTTCGACACCTACGAACGCATCGCCGCCCGGCGAGGGCTGGCGATGATCGAGGACTGCTGCGAGGCCCTTGGTGGTTTCCTGGGCGCCCGCCCGGCGGGGAGCTTCGGCAACTGCGGTGTCTTCGCCTTCTATCCCAACAAGCAGATCACCACCGGAGAAGGCGGCCTGATCGTCACCGACGACGACCGCCTGGCCGACCTGTGCCGCTCCATGCGCAACCAGGGGCGCGATACCTCCGCCTGGCTCAGCCACGCCCGATTGGGTTACAACTACCGCCTCAGCGAGATCAACGCCGCCCTGGGCGAGGCCCAGATGCGGCGGCTGGACGAGATTCTCGCCAAGCGCCGCGCCGTCGCGGAGATGTATCACCAGGCGCTGGCGGACCTGGAGGAGGTTGGTCTTCCTCCGATGGCCCAGCCCAAACAGGCCAGTTGGTTTGTCTACGTCATCCGCCTGGCCGATCGGTTCAGCCGATCCGATCGCGACGCGGCGATGGAACACTTGCGCAAGGCGGGCATCGGCTGCAATCCCTACTTCGTCCCGATCCACCTCCAGCCCTACGTGATGGAACTCCTGGGGACCCGTGAGGGGGACTTCCCCGTCACCGAGCGGGTCGCCGCACGGACCATCGCGCTGCCCTTCTTCGCCAATCTCACCGAGCGGGACGTTGGGCGGGTCAGGCAGGAACTTGGCAAGGCCATTGCCAAGTGTTGACGATTGCGACGGGAGCCACCCATGCGGATAGGCGTCTACCAGGAGCCGGTGCATACCGACGGCAGGGGGTTTGACACCTACGGGCCTTTCGCCCGCTTCATCGGGGAGATGGCCCGGCACTTCGAGGAAGTGGTGGTTTTTGCCCCCGTCACCGACCAGCCCACCTACTTCAGCGGTTGCCCGCTGGACGGTCGCAATGTCCGGGTGGTTCCTCTGCCGTTCTTCATGACCCACGCCGGCGCCATGCGCCACGCCGGGCGCATCGCATCCGCTTTTCGCAGACACAGCCGCGACCTGGACGCGTTTTATTGTCGCAGCACCGCGCCGCTGGCGCACCTGTTGTGGTGGTTCACCCGCAAGCGGGCAGTACCGTTCGTCTACTATTTCGCCTCCGACCCCTTCGAGGTGCTCCGGCGCAGTCCGAAGTATCGAGGCGCATACAGATTTTTTGCTCGCCTGGCCTATACGGCGGACTTCCAGATACAGAAGTACATCATGCGGCGGAACTACTCCTTTACCAGCGGCGAGGCGATCTGCCGGCGGCTGAGGAAATACACCGCCAACATCGAGCCGGTAATGGATTCTTCTCTGCTGCCTGAGGACTACTACCCGCGGGAGGATTGCTGCCGGGCGATCCCCGTCCGCCTGCTCTACGTGGGCGGTCTGAGGCCGGGAAAGGGCCTGGAGGTGATGCTGGAGGTTCTCCGACGGCTGCGACAGGAAGGCAGGGAGGTGGTGCTGGACCTGGTGGGCGACGGCCCGCTGCGACAAAGCCTCAGTGACCAGGCCGAGGTATTGGGCATCTCGCCCTGGGTGTTTTTCCGTGGCTTTATGGTCATGGGACCTGCGCTGAATGAGTGCTATAACGCCGCGGACATCTTCCTGCTGCCCTCGGTGTCGGAAGGCTCGCCCCGTGTCGTCCTGGAGGCGCTGGCCCACAGCCTGCCGGTGGTAGCCACCCCCGTGGGCAACATCCCGGAATTGCTGGACGATGGGCGGCGCGGCGTGATCGTTCCGGTGGGCGATCCGTGTGCCGTCGCCGATGGAATCGCCCGCATCATGGACGATTCCGTGTTCCGCCGGACATGTATTCGCGACGGATATGAATTCGCCCGCTCGCACGGCGTGGACGCCTACGCCGGAAGGATCGCCGAGAAGATCCGCCAACTGGTTGATTCCAAACGGAGATGATCTTGCACGTCTGGCTGGTCAATCCGTTTGACCCTCTGCCGGGCGGACCGGAACCGCCGGGCCGTTACGCCACGCTGGCGACGATGCTGGCGGAACGAGGCCACCAGGTGCTGTGGTGGACCAGCGCCTTCAGTCATCGGTTTCACCGATACCTGGATCAGCCCGCCGCCGAGGAAGCCTGTCGCCGGGCGGGTATCGAGGTGCGCTTCCTGCCCGTCCCGGCCTACCGGTGGAATGTGTCGCTCGGCAGGCTTTGGAATCACTATTTATTGAGCAGAAGGTTTGTCTGCCAGGCATCGGCCGAACCTCGGCGCCCTGACGTGATCGTCGCCAGCACCCCGCCCCCGGGGCTGGCCCGCTCGGTCGCGAGGATCGCCGGGCAGCGGAAGGTTCCGCTGGTCCTGGATGTTCAGGACCTCTGGCCTGAGACATTTTCCCGTTTATCGCCCACGTGGTTGAGGCCGGTTTTCGACTTGGCCACCCTGCCGATGCGGCGATCCGCCAGGCGGGCCTGCCAGGCGGCGACCGCCATCGTCGGAGTGGCCGATGGATACGTCGAGCACGCCGTCAGGCTGGGCGGGGCCAAGGCCGTGACGCGGACCGTTCCGCTGGGCGTCGATCTGGCCGCCTTCGACGCTGCGACCGAGGCAGGCGGGGGCGGCCGATTCCTCAAGCCGCACGGAGAGACCTGGCTGGTCTACGCCGGCAGCCTCACCCGTAGCTACGATTGCCTGACGGTCCTCCACGCAGCCGTGATGCTGCGGGACCGCAAGGACCTTCGATTCTTCCTGGCCGGGCGGGGGGAACTGGAAGAGCCGATTCGGCGAATCATCGCCGATCATCGCCTGGAAAACGTCACCTTGACAGGTTTCCTGGATCCGCCGGCCTGCTTCGGCCTGATGAGACAGTGCGACATCGGCATCAACTCCTGCCTTCCGGAGGCGATGATCCTGCTGCCCAACAAGCTTTTTGCCTACCTTGCCGCGGGCCTGGCGGTGCTGAACGCCATCCCAGGCCAGTGCAGCCGGATCGTCAACCAGGCATGGTGCGGTCTGGACTATCGTCCTGGGGATGCGGCAAGCTGCGCCGCGGCGATCATGGAACTCATCGAGGACGACTGTGAGCTGGAGGTGATGCGCCGGTCGGCCCGAAAGTTGGCCGAAGATGTCTACGACCGCCGGAAGCTCTACGCCCAGTACGTGGACCTCATCGAAGCCGGCGCCAGGAGCGCAGCGGAGCGTTGACGCTCATGGCAGCCCGCGGCTGATGGGCGGTCCCAGCAGGCGCGTCAGCCAAAGCGGAAGGCGCTTCCATGCCTCCACTTTGCGGCGATACCTGGGATTGTCGGGGCTGGAGATGGACAATGCGTGGCCGGGGGCGACCCAGTACTGATAGTGCGTGTCCACCTGGCGGGGTTCCCACTGTTTTTTGAAGTGGTACGTCCCCGCGCCGACGGTGCTGCGGCCGAAGTCGAACACCGCCGCCCCTGCCGTTGCGTAGTGCCGGATCACCGACCAGTACAGGAGGTTGTTGGGACACAGGGAGTTGTATTCCGTCAGCGTTGCGGCCAGGGGGATCTCCGCCAGGCCGTTGAAGCAGGTGGTGATCCCCGCCCCGACGGCCTTGCCTTCCATGCGCACCACGAAGATGCGACAGTGATCTGGAAAAGTCTCCACCATCGCTTCCATGAGTCTGCGGGAGTAACAGGGCGTTCCGAGCTGGCGCATGCGGGTCGTATAGACCCCATAGAAGTCATCCAAAAGTTCCGTCCCACCGTCGCAGGCGGCGATGCCGGATTTCTCGGCCTTGCGGACCTGGTTGCGGACCTTGGGGTCGAAACCTTTCCAGAGGGCCTCCGAATCGCCCAGGGGCAGGTGCATGACGGCCTTGTCGCCGCGGAGATGGAGGTCATAGGGCAGCGGATCGATGTTCCGCAACTCGATCGACTCGCAGCGCAGCTCCGTGGCGAGTTCCACTGCCCGGTCGAACAGTGCGCGGCGTACGCTCTCGTCGTCGGTGAGTATCCCGCCGTAGTTGGCGAAGGCCTGCGAGATCATCCGGTTCCCGAACAGCCGGCTGCGGACGTGGATTAGGGGAAGCACGCCGACAACGGCGTCATCCAGCCGTGCGACCAGGTAATGGGACCGATGCGCAAAGGTGCGCTGGACCATGAAGCTCCAGGCGGGCAGGTGGCAGATCTTTCCATCGGCTCGTCGGGCGACGAATGCGTCGCAGGCGGCGTCGGGGGCGGCGAGGGTCTCGATGTTCATGCCTTTAGTATCGTCCATCACCGCGGCGACGTGAAGCGCGCGTGTCGGTGGAGGAACTTCCAGGTGGCCTCGGCGCGTTCCAGCGAGACAGCCGGGGAGGTTGGCAGGTGGATTTCGCGCGGCACCATCCACTCGCTTCGCGGGCACTGGCCGGGGCGGTAGTCGTACTGTCCCGCCGTAGCCCCAGCCAGGTGAACCGGTGGGACATCGAACCAGGTGGCGACCGCCAGGGCGTCCCTGGCGGAGCGGGCGAGCAATTCGGCCTTGTTGTCCACCAGCAGGGGGACGGCCCAGAGGGCCAACTGGCGTGCCGCCGGCGGCAGAAGCGCGTCGACGCCGATCTTCGCCAGCCGTTGGAGGTAAAAACCGGTCAGCATTCGCCGATGTGCGACGTTCCTGTCCCACCGCTGGAGTTGCCGAAGGCCCAGAATGGCCTGGAGGTTGGTCGCGCCGCAGGGGTAGTCCTCGGGCATGGTCTGGCCGAACTCGCCGGCTGTGTTGGTCCCTCGCACCCAGCCGCGGCGCTGGGCGAATCGGTACATTTCCGCCACGGCCGCCTGGGTGGCGGGGCGGACGGTCAGTTCATAGGCAAGCCCCTGGATGGCCAGCGACCTGGCCCGGGCGCGGTCGCCGCCGCGGTCGAAGGACGACCGCATGTCGCCGACGGCTGAGTGAAGGCGGGGATCGTTGAAGGCCGCCATGCCCCCCAGCCCGGTGGAGAAGGGCTTGTTCCACTGCGTGCTGAAGAACGCTACGGCGCCGAGCCTGGTGGGTCCATCCGGCCCGGCGGGCAGGTCAGCCACCTGGCAGCAGTCTTCGATCATCGCGGGGGAACCGCGGACCGTCAGGCGTCGCATGGTGGCGGCGTCCTGACCGATCCCGTAGGTGTGCTGGCAGACGACGGCTAGGGTCGCCGGGCCAATTCTCCCAGCCAACTCGGTTGCTTCCGCGTTGAATCCGCCTGGCGCGACATCCGCGTAGACGCATCGCAGACCGGCGAATTTCACCGCCGCCGGAACCATCTCGCAGGTGAAGGCTGGGATGACCACCTCGCCGCCGCCCTGGCTGCCCAGGGTGCGCAGGACGGTCCACAGCGCGACACGGCCCTTGCCGAAAGCCAGGCAAGGCCGCGCCGCGTCGCCCATGACGATCCGGGCGAAAGCCTGCTCATATCGGCTGACCATGTCGTTCCCGCCGGCCCGGCCTGGGCGACAAAGCAGTTCCAGCAAAATCCCGATGGGACTCATGTGCCTCTATTTAATCTACGATGTCCGCTGACGCCAGAGCCGTCTCGGGCCGCGCGTGGTTGACGCCCCGCCCGCTGTCCCGGTAGCATGGCCCATGCGACACGAATGAGGCGAATCCGTGAGTCGGGTCCTTCATGGAATATCGGTAGACGTCGAGGATTGGTATCAGTCCACCATCGACGCATCCGCCCCGCTGTCCGACCACTTTCGGTCCTCGACGCGAAAGGTGCTGGAGGCGCTGGATGCCGGGGGGGCCAAGGCGACGTTCTTCGTCCTGGGTCTGGCAGCCGAGAAGGATCCCGATGCGGTCCGGCAGATTCTCGCCGCCGGCCATGAGGTCCAAAGCCACGGCTACGGCCATGTCGAGGTCTTCAAGCTCACTGCCGAGGAGTTTCGCCAGGACCTTCTGCGGGCCAAGGGGCTGCTGGAGGACCTGACGGGCCGGGCGATCTTCGGCTATCGGGCGCCCTCGTTTTCCATCGACCATCGCACCCCCTGGGCGCTGGAGACCTTGGCCGAGACCGGCCACCGGTACGACTCGTCCATCTTCCCCATCAAGATGTCGCGCTACGGCGTGGACGGTTATCCGCCCGAACCGCGGATCGTGACGACCGAGCCGGGCCGGCGGATCGTCGAGGCGCCGCTGGCCTGCTTCCATTGGCTGGGAAAACGCCTGCCCGTGGGCGGCGGGGGGTACTTCCGCCTGCTTCCCTACCCGCTCATTCGCCGGGCCTTCGGCCAACTGGACCGTCTGGGCAGGCCGGGGGTGATCTACTTCCATCCCTACGAGTACGACGGGGCCGAGATGAGCAGTTTCAAGGGGCGGGTGTCCCCATTGGTCCGCCTGCACCAGGGCCTGGGGCGCAAGGGCTTTGCCGGGAAGATCGACCGGCTGATGCGGGACTTCCGGCTGGGACCGCTCCAGGACGTGCTGGCTGACCTTCTGGACCAACTGGACCGGCCTTGATCGCCATCAAAGGTCCAGAGACGGCGACCTGCGTAGTTCTCATCCGCGTTCCTAGAGTCCCATCGTCTTGGCCAGCTCTTGCGCCCGGGCCAGATCATCGGACGTGTCGATTTCGATGGCCGGATAGGGAGCGATGTCCACCGCGGCGATTCGGTGGCGGTCGCAGATGCGATCCACCGCTGCCTCGAAGAACAGCTTGCGCTGCCGGGTCTGGTCGTTGTAATAGGCAAGGGCGTCGCGGAAATCGCCCATCAACGGAAGGCAGAACTTGCCCACGCCGATGAACTCGCCCAGGCAGAGCTTGGGGTCCAGTTCCTTTCCGATCCGCCGGATTCTGCCGTCGCCATCGGCGATGACCTTGACCTCTTCCTGGGCGCATCGCCCGGTCTGGACCGCCAGGGCGCTGCCTTGGACCGCCAACAGGCGGGCGACGATGCGACGGTCGAACAGCACGTCGGCGTTGAAGTAAATGAAGTCCTCGCTCATCGCCTCGCGCGCCAGGTGCAGCGAATAGATGGTGTTGGTGTCCGCGTAGTCGTCGTTGACGATGAATTGCAGGTCCAAGCCGCCCCGCTCGGCCTCGGCGCGGACCAGGTCCTGCCGGTAGCCCACCACGATCGTCGCGCGCGTCACGCCGGCTTCGACCAGCGACAGAAGGATATTGTCCAGCAGGGTGATGGACCCTACCGGCAGAAGGCACTTGGGCTTGGTCCAGCCCGATCCGGCCAGGCGCTTGCCCGCACCAGCGGCGAGTATGATGGCGTTCATCCCTCTATGATATTCCGCATCAGCAGCGAGGTGAAGCCCGCTCGCAGGTCGGCGACGCGCCCGAAGATGGCGGAGTTGATGAAGTTGATCAGCGGGATGGACACGTCCAGCGCCCAGAGCGTCTCGATAGTTTTCGACATGGCCACGCCCTCGACGGTCATTTGCACCTCGTTGAGGGCTTCGTCGAGTTTGTATCCCTTGCCCAGCAGGATGCCGAGGCGGCGGTTGCGGCTGTCGGGGCTGATGCAGGTGGTCAGCACGTCGCCGACGCCCGAAAGCCCGTAGACCACCTCGCGCGGGATGTCGAAGAACGACGCCACGTGCGCCATCTCGGCGATGCCCTCGGTCATGATCACCGCCTGGCAGTTGATGCCCATGTCCAGTCCCTCGGCCATGCCCACGCCGATGGCGATGATGCCCTTCAAGGCCGCGCATAACTCGTGATGGGAGGGATTGCGTCCGGTGGCAAAGCGGATGATGTCGTTCCGCAGCGCAGCCTTGACGACCGCCAGGCTGGCCAAGTCGTCGCTGGACAGCACGCCCACGGTGGGAAGGCCCTGGCCGACTTCATTGGCGATGGTGGGGCCTGTCAGGCTCACCACCGATGCGCCGGGCAATTCCTTGCGGAT
>Ga0315284_10005559_pt1 | contig 17918 bp, 13 predicted proteins | sample YL17G09_16_MG_FD_203696 | JGI IMG/M metagenome (GOLD analysis project Ga0315284, IMG submission 203696) | Sediment microbial communities from Yellowstone Lake, YNP, Wyoming, USA - YL17G09_16 | ecosystem: Environmental > Aquatic > Freshwater > Lake > Sediment | place: USA: Wyoming | collected...
GTTCGCGCCAGGCGGCCAGGGCCGCGGGCGTGCCGTGCCCTTTGCCGCTCAGCGCGCGGGGCCAGGCGCCTGCCGCATCGCGCTGGGCGTAGCGAAAGCCCGGCCCGCCGCCGACCTCAGCCGCCACAACATACAGATTGTTCTCATTACCGGAGGCGGCCAGGGGCGACGCGGGCACGGCTGGCTCGGGCGAGGGGCGCTCGCATCCCGCCGCCGCGAGCACCGCCGCCAGCACCAGTCCCATCAATCGCATAGCGACGCACCGAGAAAAAAGGCTACGGAAAATTCGCGGTGCCGACCGTCGGCGCCGCCGATAGCGCAAAAGGATCCTCGCCAGGCATCCGGCGGGACCGGCGCCGCCGGGTTAGAAACCCTTCACGAACATCACGCCGCCCGCATTTCGGTCGGCGTAGGGCAACACGGTGAAGCCGCCGATCTGGGGGAGTTCGCCTTTGACGACGCTGTGCCCCACCACGTAACCGAGCGCGGCCCCGAAGACCAGGTCCGAGAGGTCGTGCTCGCGGTCCTGGAGCCGCGTCGCCGCCGAATAGCCGGCCAGAAGGTAGAGCGGCACGCCCGCCTTCCAGCCGTAGTACTCGTGCATGACGGCGGCGAAGCAGATGCTGGACGACGTGTGGCCGGAGGGCCAGCCGTACTTCTGGCCGTTCGGGGCGCGGTCGTCCATAGCGACCTTCAGGGCCAGGGTCGAGGTGTTGGTGACGATGAGCGCTTCGAGAAGGACTTTGCTCAGTTCGTGGTGGCGGGCGTCGCGCTGCTGGACCGCCGAGAGGTACCAAGCGCCGCCGATCAGAAAGTGCAGGCCCGGGTTGCCGATGATGCTTCCGAAATCGTCGGTTTCGGCGAGGCTCGAATCGTTGTCCTCGAAATAGTGGCGGACGTCCTCGTCCCAGTTGTGGCGGACGATGCGGTCCACGCCGAACGCCGCCCCGAGTATCAGGAGGTTCTCCGGCTTGCCGTAGGAGTAAGCGAATCCCCGCCCGACGGCCGCCGGGCCCTCGCGAATGTCGGCCTTGAGGATTTCGCCGAACGTCTTGCCCTCAATCGGCTCGAAGGCGGGCGTCGCGGCCTCGGGGGCCTTTCCTTCCCCGCCGGCCGGTTCAGTCGCCCTCTCCTCCCGTGGAGCGAAGAAGAGGCAGGTCCCCAGCCGTCCGCCGGCGAGGGCCGACCGACCCGGCGCCGGCCGCGCTTCGGCTTCCGCCGCCGCCAAGAGGCGCGCGCGCGTGACCTCGGCCTGACGCACGAGCGCCGTATCCCGCCCGCAGCCAACGGCGGCCACCAGGACGGCCCCGAGTGCACCAGCGACGCGAAAAGGCGCCGTTCGCATGAGAAAAGTCCCTCCGCAGGACGCCGGCCTATCGGCCGGCAACTTTCAACCGATTGAGGATCTCGCGGCGATATTCATCCTCGGCCACCCGCCCGCCGCGGTTCGGATATTTTGCGCGGATCATTTGCTCGACGTCTCCGAAGCGGGCCTCCGGATTCGGATGCGTGCTCAGGATCTCCGGGGCCCTGGGACCGCCCATCGAGACGAAGACGCCGAGAAGATTCGCCATCTCGCGTGGATCGTATCCCGAGGCTGCCAGGTAGTCCAGGCCGAAGCGATCCGCCTCGCTCTCCATGCCGCGGCTGTACTTGAGGTTGACGAGGCCGACGACGACCTTGGCGAGATCCTCCGCCTGAGTCGCCATCTGGGCGCCCTTTTCGGTGCGTCCGGCCGCGGCCGCTGCCGCCGCCAGAAGGACCTGGATGCCCATCTGCCGGCTGATTTGCTGGCTCCCGTGGCGGGAGTTGATGTGGGTGATTTCGTGAGCGAGGACGGCGGCCAACTGGCCCTCCGTCTTCAGGTTTTTGAGCAGCGCGCGTGTGACATAGACAGGCCCGCCCGGCAAGGCGAACGCGTTGACGACGTCGCTGTCGAGCACGGTGAACTGGTACGGAAGTTGAGGCAGGTCGGCATGCCGAACCGCCCCGGCCACGCGCTGGCCGACCGCTCGCGCGTAGGCCTGGACCGGCAGGTTGTCGAGCGGCCGGCCGAACTCTTTCTCCAGTTCGGGGGCGGCCTCGCGCCCCAGCGCGATCTCCTGGTCCCACGAGAGCACGATGAAGGCCCGCTTGCCCGTCGTCGGAACGCGCTGGCATCCGACCGGCGCGGCCAACACCACGCCCACCGCCGCAAGCAGCAAAATGCGTTTCATGGCCTCCCTCCTTCGCACAACGACATTTCACCGCAGAGACGCAGAGGGCGCAGAGAAAAACAATCAAGATACTAAATATATTGTTGTTCGCAGTTCCCCTATCCTTGCCGTTCTCCGCGATCTCTGCGCCTCTGCGGTGAAGAGCAGTTTTACGACGTCGCCGACACGTACGCCACCCGCAACTCGTACAGGATCGTGTCGAGCAGCCGCTTCTCTTCATCCGTAAGGTTTCCCTTGGTCTTCTCCTCCACCACGGCCAGGAGGTCAATGTGGTGCTTCGCCAGGTCCAGGTTCTGGATGCTCCGGCCGGAGCGCGGGTCGCGCTCGCTGGACATGAAGAAGGCGGCCTGGGTCGCCAGCGTCTGGACGAGGGTCGAAAAACTGGCCTCGGGCATCCGACCCGCGCGCCCCGCACGGGCGGCCCCCGGGGCGGCCGGGGCCCCGCCCTCGGCCTCGCGGGCGAGGCGCTCCTTCTCGGCCTGGGCCTGCTTTTTCCAGTCGGAGTCCACGTGGATTCTGGACTCGCCGGCCGGCGGACCATTCGCCTCCGGCTTCCCATCGGGTTGCCGCTTCTCGTCAGCCATGGTTTTCCTCACTTCCACCTTGGTCTGTGCGCTTAAAGCGCACGATCGTGCGCACTATGAGAACCCCTTGGCCGGCTCCGCGGGGCCGACGGCCTCGTGGCCCAGCGCCGCCGCCACCAGGCCCAGAAAGAACGGCGAGGGGCGCAGCGGCCGGCTTGTGAACTCCGGATGCGCCTGCGTCGCCACGAAGTACGGATGGTCCGGCAACTCGAGGATTTGCATGATCGGCTGGCCCGGGGCCTTCCCCGAGAAGACCATCCCTCCCCGCTCGAGCCGCTCGACGTACTCCGGGTTGACCTCGAACCGGTGGCGGAACCGGAGCCGCGCCGTCGCCGCGCCCCCGAACATTTTGGCGGCGAGCGTCCCCGGGCGGATCTCGACGTCCTTGCCGCCCAGCCGCATCGTCGCCCCGAGATCCTTCACCTTCTTCTGCTCCGGCAAAAGGTCGATGACGGGGTGCGGCGTGTCGGACCGGACTTCGGTCGAGTGGGCGCCCGCCAGGCCGCACACGTTCCGCGCGAACTCGACGACCGCCAGTTGAAGGCCGTAGCATAGGCCGAGATAGGGGATGAAGTGCTCCCGGGCGTAACGGATGCAGGCGATCTTTCCCTCGGCTCCGCGCGTGCCGAATCCGCCCGGGACGATCATGCCGTCGACGCCCGCCAAGGTCTTCGCCGCCCCCGCCTCCGTCAGGTCCGTCACGTCGATCCAGCGGATGTCGGCCCGCGCGCAGTGGGCGGCGGCGGCGTGCTCGACGGCCTTGATGAGGCTCGCGTAACTGTCGCGGACGGCGGTGTACTTGCCCGTGATGGCGATCGAGACCTCGTGCTTCGGCTCGCGGATGCTGCGGCAGAAGTCGTCCCACACGGCGGTGGCCTTCTGCTCGGCCCGCGGATTCACCCGGTCCATGAGGTCCAGCAGGTGGACCACCCGGGAGTCGAGGTGCTCGCGCTGCATGCGGGACGGGATGAGGTAAATCGAAGGCTCGTCGTGCATCGAAAACACACGCGACATGGGAACGTTTGTATACATGGAAATCTTTTCGCGCACCTTGTCGGTCACGGGGCTGGAGGCGCGGCAGGCGATGATGGCCGGCTGGATGCCCATCTCGATCAGGCGCTTGATCCCCAGTTGGGCGGCCTTGGACTTCTGCTCGCCGAGGATTCGCGGCTCGAGCACCAGCGTCAGGGCGACGAAGCAGACGTTCCCCGGCCCCTCCTCGTACGCCAGTTGGCGCATCGCCTCGATGTAATAGACGTTCTCGAAGTCGCCGGCCGTCCCGCCGATCTCGACGAACACGACGTCGGCCCGCGTCTTCATGGCCAGACGCCTGAGTTTCGCCTTCACCTCACCCGTGACGTGAGGGATGATCTGGACGTCGCGTCCCAGGTACTCGCCGCGACGCTCGCGCTCGAGCACCGCTCCCAGAAACTGGCCGTTCGTCCCGAAATGGTCGCGCGTCAGGTCCTGGTCGAGCATCCGCTCGTACGTCCCCAGGTCCATGTCGCACTCCATCCCGTCGTCCAGGACGAACACCTCGCCGTGGCGGTAGGGGTTCAGCGTGCCGGAATCGACGTTTAGATATCCTTCGAGTTTGATGGGGGCGACCCGCAGGCCCTTGTCCTGGAGCAACTTGGCGAGGCTCGCCGCGAAGATGCCCTTCCCCAGGCCGCTCATCACGGTCCCGAAGACGGCGACGTACTTGGTGCGCCCGACCTGATAGCCTTCCGGCATCGGGCTGAAGAACTCTGTCTCCGCCGTCTGCCCCGCGATCTCCTGCATCAGGCGCTGGCCTTCCATCCCCGTCCCCTACCTCTTGCGGCGCTTGCCGTAGCGCGAGACGAACGCGGCATAGTCCTCGGGCGTGTCCACGCCGACCGGCCGATGGTCCGTCACGAGGACCCGGATTCGCCGCCCGTGCTCGAGCCACCTGAGCTGCTCCAGCCGCTCGGTCCGTTCGAGCGGCGTCTGCGGCATCCGGGCGAAGGCGCGGAGCGCCTCGGCCCGAAATGCGTAGATGCCGAAATGCAGAAGCACCGGCGCCCAGCGCGACGCCTCGCCGTCGCGCGCGGCGGGAATCGGGGCGCGCGAAAAATAGAGCGCGTCGCCGTCTGCCGTCAGGACCACCTTGACGGCGTTCGGGTCGGCCGCATTTTCGGCCGAGAGCGGCCCGGCCAGCGTCGCCAGTTCAATCCCAGAATCCTTCTGCATCACCTCGACGAGGCGGTCCAGGAGCGCGGGGTCGAGTTCCGGCTCGTCGCCCTGGAGGTTGACGACGATTTCAGCGTCGGGGAAACTCTCCGCCGCCTCCGCCACGCGGTTGGTGCCGCACGGTTGGTCCGGGCGGGTCATGACGGCCCGGCCGCCGAACGCTTCGACGGCCGCGCGGATCCGCTCGTCGTCCGTCGCCACGACCACGGCATCGACGCGCTTGGCGCGGGCCGCCGACTCGTACACGTGCTGGATGAGGGGCTTACCGGTCTGGGAGGCGAGAGCCTTCCCGGGGAATCGCTTGGACCCGTATCGGGCAGGAATTACACACAAAACGCTCATTCGCATGCGCCGAAACAAAGACCGGGAAACCGCGGGGGGAATGCTGCCCGACCCGAAGCCTAGTCGGCCGGCGGCTTCGTGTCAAGCCGAAACGCGGATGGAAACAGGGACGGGCCTGGTTGCCTACTCCGGGGCGTCGAGGTTCTTTTCCTTCGCGCCGGTCGGCGGGCGATACTCGAAGACGCGCGGGTTCGGCCGCTTCTCGAGGCTCACGTCCTTGAGACGAAGCACCAGGTCCACTTCCTCGTCGCCGTAGAAGCGGGCCCGGTAAACCGTGCAGACCTCCGTGGCGCCCACGCGCTCGTACTTCAGAAGTTCCGCCATCAGGGTGCGCCGGCCGGCCGCGTCGAAAAGGTCCACCCGCCTCGGGCGGAGCGAAACCGCGTCGAACCATATCCGCCGGACAGGCACGCGCTTGCCGCCGACCGCACGCGCGACGCTCAAAACATAATGTTCCGGGTACGCCACGAACTCGGCCCGGGCGTCCGGCTCAAGGTCGATGCGAAAGACGCCGAGCGCCTCGGCAAGGGCCGACGGCGAAATGATGAGCCTCGCCTCGCCCGGCCCGCCGCGCTGCCCCGTCCAGACGGTGTTGACGTTCGGCTTGATCCAGAGCCAGAACCTCTCGGCGCTCGCGCCGAGGGTGAAGACGTCCTGGCCCAGCACCTCGCCGTGGACGAACAGGTTCGAGGGCTTCTCGAGAAACAGGTGGCCGGTGACGTCGTGGCGCTCGCGTTTGAACTCGTTGACGGGGAAGTCAAGCATCAGGTCCGCCCGGGCCCAGACGTGCCGGATGGAATCGGCCCAGGCGTTGTGCGTCGCGAGGACTTCCTGCGGCCCTCGGACGAGCGTCTGCTCGGGGGCGGCTCGCTGCGAAGCCGGGGCACAGCACCCCGCGACCATCGCCGCGAGGGCCATCGCCCCGAAAAAAATTTTGTCAACTTGCCTCGCGGCGGGTTCGCCGCCCCGCTTGCGGGGGCGCTGGCTGTTCGCAGCGCACCTGGTTCGCCGCCCCGCTTGCGGGGCGCTGGCTGTTCGCAGCGCGGTATTAGGAGACATCGGGCCCGCCTTCCCCGGCCTCTTCCTCTTCCCATCGCTCGGGCATGTCGAGGATTTCGCGGAGCCGGTCGGCGACGCCCTGGATTTCCTCGTCCGAGAGGCCGGGGTTCTGGACGGTGTGCTGCCGGTCGCCGCCCACCTCGCGGAGCGTGAGCACTTCGGCCCGCCCGCCGAGACGCCGCAACGAAACCAGCCGAAGCCGGCGCTTCCGCATCAGCACGAGCGCCAGGACGTAGCGGAACCGGCGGTTCTCCTCGTCCTCGGATTCCTCGAGCCGCTCGAACAGCCGCAGCAGCCTCGTGAAATCAATCAATCGCGGCCCGCGTGTCGGCTCGGGCTCCGGCACGCTCGTCTTCCAGAAACTGAAGAAGGTTTGCGTGTCCGGCTGCCAGCACGCGGGGCAGAAATCCCGCCGCGAGAGGCGCGCCTCCTCTTCCGTCTCGACGACGGCCGAATAGTATTCCTCCCCCACGCCGAACGCGCGATCGCACGTCGCGCATTGCCGCGCCGACGACTCGATCTTGTATTCCCGCTCCAGGGCCACGCTATTTCCTTAGCGCGTGAAGGACCGCCGACCGGATTTCCTTCGCCACCTGCTCGACTTCGCGCAGCATCTCGTCGGCGCGGCCCCGCACGGCCTTCGCGTCCGCTGCGTCCTTGTAACCCGCCAGGTTGACCTCGAGGTTGATAAGGGCGGCCCGTGCGGCCCCGTGGGCGAGTTCCCCGGCCACGCCGACGTCGCTGATGAGGTTCGGATTCGCAATCCCCGCCAGCCGAAGCGCGATGACCAAAATGTCGCGGCAGCCGCCGAGGACGCTCTCCACCACGCCGAGCGAATTCTTCGTCGCCCGGCGGACCGCTTCGTCGCGTGCAGCCTTTTCGTGGTCGCTCCCCTTCGGCAGGCGGTAGGCGGCCATGATGGCCTCGTACGCCTTCATGTCCTCGTCCGCCAGGTCCAGGAGGCGGCTGCGCGTCTCGGCGAGCCGACCGAGCGCCTCGTCAATCTCGGCCTGGACGGCCTTGAACTTTTCGCGGCCGCTCGTAAACCCCGCGGCCATGGAGGCCATCGTGGAAGCGAGGGCCCCGGCGACGGCGGCGACGCTTCCGCCGCCCGGCGTCGGCTGCGCCGCGGCCGCGTGATTCAGATATTCCTTCAGCGGTCTCGAACGATAAGTCATCCTGCTCTCCTTCCCGTCTCTCTGCCCGCGCCGCGCCTTTCGAGCCGCCCGCGCCGCTTGCGGCTTAGCGCTCCGTTCAACGCCCGGGGATGAACGCAGTGAATCCCCGGGACGCCGTTCGACTCGCGCCGCGCCGCGCGAACCGCCCGCTACGGCCGCGGCGCCACCACATAAGCGCCGCCCGCCTGCGTCGGAAACTCCACGACGCCGTCCGCGACCGCCTCGGCCTTGACCGGCCCGGCCGCGGACTTGACATCCACGGGCACCCGCGCGCGGACGCGGCAGGGCCCGCCGACCGTGGACCGGATCGTCGCCGACGCCAGCCTACCGTCCTTCCACTCGATGTCCACCTCGAATCCGCCGCGGGCCCGCAGGCCGCGGACCTGGCCGACCGGCCAGGCGCTCGGCAGTGCAGGCAGGAGGTCCACCTCGCCCGCCTGCGACTGGAGCAGCATCTCGGCGATGCCGGCCGTCCCGCCGAAGTTCCCGTCGATCTGGAACGGCGGACAGTTGTCCAAGAGATTCGGCAGCGTGCTGTGGCGCAGCAGGGTGAGGCAATGCTGTCGCGCGGCCTCCCCGTCGTGCAGGCGTGCGAACATGCTGATGACCCACGCGCGGCTCCAGCCGGTGCCGCCACCGCCATGGGCCAGGCGGAAATCCAGCACCTTGCGTGCGGCGGCCAGCAGCTCCGGGGTGGCAGGCGTTATCAGGTGGAACGGATGCAGGCCTACCAGGTGCGACATGTGGCGGTGACCCGGCTCGGCTTCCTGGTAGGGCTCCGCCCATTCGAGCAGGCGCCCGTCGGGTCCGACCTTGAGCGGCGGAAGCTTGGCAGTGGCATCCGCAATCCGCTGCCGCATGGCGTCGTCCGTGCCGAGGATGGCGGCGGCGCGGTCGGTGGCGTCGAAGATCGCCCGGACCAGGCTCTGGTGATAGGTCGAGCCGGCGGTAATTCGGATGCGATTCTTCGTTTGCGCGTCAATGTAGGTATTCTCCGGCGACTCGGACGGGGCAATCACCAGCGTGCCGTCAGGTGCCGACACGAGCGTATCGAGCACGAATTCGCTGGCGCCCTGAAGGATCGGATAGAGCCGTTGCAGGAAAGCCCGGTCACCGCTGAATTGGTAGAAATCAAACAACTGTGCCGCCATCCAGGCGCCGCACAACGGATCGAGCACCCCGTTGACAAACTGCGAATTGAGGTTCGACGCGCTCGGGCTGACGCGGCCGAACGGATTGGTGGCGAGGAAAGCAACCCAGCCGTCGGACCCGTACAGCCGGCGGGCGGACTCCCGGCCGCGCTTGGCCAGCAGTTCGAACCAATCCATCAGCGGCTCGACGGTTTCCGCCAGATTGGCGGGACCGGCGGGCCAGTAATTCATCTCCAAGTTGATGTTGAGGTGGTAATCCGCCTCCCACGGCGCCCACATCCGATCGCTCCAAATCCCCTGGAGGTTCGCCGGCAACCGCGCGGGCCGACGGGAACTGCTCATGAGGAGGTAGCGCCCGAACTGGAAATACAATGCCACCAATCCGGGGTCCTCGGCACCCTTGCGGACCGCCGCCAGGCGAGCATCGGTCGGCAGCTTCGCCAGAGCGGTATCCGTCTCGCCAAGTTGCAGCGTCACCCGCTTGAACATCGAGCCGTGTTCGGCCAGGTGCGCATCGAGCAGTTCCGGCCACGATTTCTTCGCGGACTTGGCGAGAATGTCCGCGCTGATTCGCGCCGGATCGCGCGTGCGGTCGAAGTTGAGCTTGGCGAGGTCGTAGTCTGTGGCGGCGGTGAACAGGATCACCGCCTCGCCGGCGCCTTCGATTCGCAACTGGTTGCCGTCCGCCGCCACTTTGCCGCGGTCCACGCGAACCAACAGACGGCCGGCGAATTTCATGTGCTCGCCGCCGGGGCCGGAGCCCCCGGCATTGTCGTCGAAGCCGCCATCCTTCTTTTCCACGTCCACGATTTGCCCATCGAGGCGGAGTTGGTCATCCGCCGGCGCGGTGACGGTGGCGTTGCGACTGCGCGTGAGGCTGACAGCGAACGCCAAAGAGCCGGGCTTGTCGGTCTTCACGCGCACCGCCAGCACGTCGTCGGGTGCCGAGATGAACGCCTCGCGGGTCAGCGTCGCATCGCCCTGCCGGAAGGTCACGCGGGCCATTCCGTCGGCGAGAGACAGTTCCCGGCGATAGTCGGTCACGTTTTCCAACGCCCCGAAGTCCAGCCAAAGGTCGGCGACCGGCTCGTAGGAGCGGAACGAAGTCGGCGTCGCGGTCATGTGCTCGATACCGTAGGCCTGCGCTTCGGCATTCCGGCCGGCGAAAAGCAGGCGGCGCACCTCCGCGAGATGCTTGACAAAATCCGTCGGCCAGGCCTCGACGGGGCAACCGGCCCAGAGGCTTTCCTCGTTCAGTTGCAGCCGCTCCTTGGCGGGATCGCCGAACACCATCGCTCCAAGCCGCCCATTCCCAAGGGGCAGCGATTCGTTCCACTTCGCCGCCGGGCGATCGAACCAGATTCTCAGCGCCGGTTCATCGGCTCGTGCGCTCCACGACGACGGAACGAACAGAAGGGCCGTGAGGCCAAGGATGGCACACGTCCTTACACACATGTTAGAGTTCCTCTGATTTTTCTATCTTAATTTCTCCATTCACGCTCACGGTCACCTTGCGTGCTTCCTTCGACCGGATGTGGTAGGTGATGACCTTCCCGTCCTTCCACGCGATGTCCACCTCGAATCCGCCGCGCGCCCGCAGGCCCTTCACGCTGCCGGCGGGCCACGCCTCGGGCAGGGCAGGCAGCAGATGGATGATGGTGGCGCCCGTGGCCTTGTCCTTCTCGTGGCTCTGGAGGAGCATCTCGGCGATGCCGGACGTCCCGCCGAAGTTCCCGTCGATCTGGAACGGCGGGTGCGTGTCGAAGAGGTTCGGCAGCGTGCCGTGCCGCAGAAGGTTGGCGAGCATCTTGTACGCGTGGTCGCCGTCCCGCAGGCGCGCCCAGAAGTTGACCTTCCAGGCCATGGACCAGCCCGTGCCGCCGTCGCCTCGGACGAGGAGCGACTTGCGGGCCGCCTCGGCCAGTTCCGGCGTGCCCGTCATGGTGATCTGGCGGCCGGGATGCAGGCCGAAAAGGTGCGACGTGTGCCGGTGCTGCGGCTCGGGCTCCTCGTAGTCCTCCACCCACTCCTGGAGCCGGCCGGTCTTCTTGGAGATCTGGAGGGGCGCGAGGCGCTCCAGCGCCCGCTCGCACTCGGCGCGGAATTCCGCGTCCGTGCCCAGCGCCTTCGACGCCTCGACGCAGTTGCGCAGGACGTCGTGGCATATCTCCAGGTCCATCGTGGCTGCATAGGTGAACTGCGAGACGGTGCCGTCGGCCTTGCGGAAACTGTTCTCCGGCGAGTGCGACGGGCACGGCACCAGCCGACCCGCCACCGGCGTCCCGGCCGGCGCCTCGACCAGAAAATCCAGGATGAACCGGGCGGCGCCTTTCATCAGCGGGTAACCCCGCTTCGCCAGGAACTCCTTGTCCCCGCTGAACAGGTAGTGCTCGTACGGGTGCTGGGCCAGCCACGCGGCGCCCATCGGCCAGATGCCGTGAACGCCGTCGGCGGGCGCCGTGAAACCGAAGAGGTCCGTCAGGTGATGGACCACCCATCCGCCGGCCCCGTACTGCACCTGGGCCGTGCGGCTGCCCGGCTCGACCAACGCGTCCATCAGGTCGAACAGCGGCATGTGGCACTCCGCGAGGTTGCAGACTTCGGCCGGCCAGTAATTCATCTGCAAATTGATATTTGTGTGATAATCCGCGTTCCAGGGGGCGTTCATGTGTTCGGACCAGAGGCCCTGGAGGTTGGAGGGCTGACTGCCGGGCCGCGAGCACCCCATCAGCAGGTACCGCCCGAACTGGAAGTACATCGCCTCCAGGCCCGGGTCCGCCGCGCCCTTCTTGACGCGCTCCAGCCGCTTGTCGGTCGGCATCCCGCCGACGTTCTCGGCGGACGGCGGCCCGGTCAGAACCAGGTCCACGCGCCGGAAAAGCCGCTGGTGGTCCGAAACATGCGCCTCGCGAAGCGCCGCGTAAGGCTTCTTCGACGCCGCTTCCAACTGCCCCCGGCAGAGTTGTTCGGGGTCCCCCCCGCGGAAGTCGGTGGCCATCGCGATGAAGAGGACGGCCGAGTCGGCCCCCTCGATCGTCAGCACGCCGTCGCGGCTGGCGACCTTGCCGCCCGTCGGGACGGCCAGCACCTGCCCCTCGAACCGCATCCCGCGAGGCTCTTTGGTCTTGTCGTCCTCGCATTTGATCCGGCCGCGGAGAATGAGGCGGCGCGGGTCGGACGCGTCGCTCAGACACTGCGCGTCCTGCGGACGGGTCATGCGGAGCGACGTCGTCACAAGGCCGGGCTTATCGGCCGCCAGACGCACCACGATCACGTTGTCGGGCGCCGAGGCGAAGACCTCGCGCGTGAACGTCGCACCGCCCGAGCGGTACCGGACCGTCGCGATGCCGGTCGCCAGGTCCAGGTCCCGCCGGTAGTCCTCGACCGCCGCCGGACCCGGCGTCTCCAGCCCCAGGTCCCCCAGGGACTGGTAGGACTTGACGCGCGAGGGGACGCCCATCATCGTGCGGCCGGCGAGGGCGGTCGCCTCCGGATTCTTGCCCTCGAACAGGAGCCGCCGGACCTCCGGCAGGGCCGCCAGCGCCGCCGGGTTGCTCCGGTCCCGCTTGTAGCCGTCCCAGAGCGTGTCCTCGTTCAGTTGCAGGCGTTCGCGTTCCACGCCGCCGAACACCATCGCGCCGATCCGCCCGTTGCCGATCGGAAGCGCCTCGACCCACTGCCCCGCGGGCTTCTCGTACCAGAGGGTCAGGTCCTCGGCGGGGGCCTGGGCGGCCGGGGCGCCGGCGCCTCCCGCAGGAGAGACACGCCCGACGACCGGCGCCGCAAGAACGACAGCCAACACGAATCGGGAGATGTTCATTCGTCCTCCTCTACCAAGGTGGGTCGCGTCCCGAAAACGGGTGAAAACCCGCCCGAGGCGGGCAGGTTTGGGGTTCGGCGCGACCCGGTCCGGACACCACCTTACGACGCCTCCCGGCGCCTGTCAACCACCGAAACGCCGCTGCGACCGCCCCCGGGCGTGGCCGCGGATTGTGGCAGAGGGCACGGATTGCGAGCAATCCGTGGCACCCCGAAATAGGGATTCCCGCCGCAGTAGCGGGTGCCACCGATTGCTTGCCAATCGGTGCGGAGAGGGATAGATGTTCTGTTCCAGGAAATCCAGTTGGGCGCGGGTGCAGCCGTTTTTCGTGGCATGGTGTTGGCGCCGGGTCGTTATGAGGCGGCTTCAGCCGCCTTCCCGCCGCGCGCTCGTCCGCCTTCGTCCCGGCGCGCCGGGACGAAGGCGGAAGCGGCGTGTAGACCGGGGCTTGTAGCCCCGGTTCGCAAACGCGCCAAGACAACCTGATGTTTTTTCTTTCCCCTCTCCGCCCCGCTTTCAGCGGGGCGGAGAGGGGAAAGAAAAGGAAAGGGAAGGCGGCGGCCGGTCACCCCGCCATAAAATGGCGGGGCTACACCCCGCTAACGCGGGGCAAAGGCCCATGAATGGGCCTAACAGCCATTGCCACGATCCGCGGCCACACCCGTTCGGCATTGGATATTGATTATTGTTTCTTCGCCTTTCCCACCGGGCTATACTATCGGTATCCTCGTCCGGAGCGGGGGCCGGCATGAACCGCCTGACGAATCTTGCAACCTCTTTTCCTTCGCCCGCCGACGCCCCTCGGCCGTCGCCTCCGTCCCCGCCCGCCGGGCCAACCGTCAAAAAAGGGACGCACAAAATAGGGGTCTTGTCCCAGAAAATCGCCGCGATCGGCTTGGGGGCGTTCTCCCAGGCCCAGGACATGGGCCGGGTCATCGAAGGCGCCCGCAGCCCCGGCAGAGGCGTTTCAGGCTGCGGCAAGACAGCCGTTCCGCGTTATCCTCGCAGCAAGGCCAATCAAACAAACGCGAAATGCGAGCGGGCGTCCCGGCGGGACGCCCGCTCCGGTTAGGCGCCATTCTTACGGATCGCCTACTGTTTCCGCCTGCGGCGGATGAGCACGCCCATCCCGCCCAGGGCCAGCAGCGCCAGCGACGCCGGCTCCGGCGAGCAGTACGTGCCGAACCCGATTTGCTCCAGATGGCCCGACAGCGTCTTATAACCGGTAGTCGGGAACTTGACCTCCTCAGACGGAGGCTGATCCGGCAGATTCCAGATGTAGGTGTGGTCATCCTCGCCTGGCAATGAAATGATGTTGTCGGCGACCACCCACCCGGTGCCGGTCCACAACAAGATCCCTGGCGGCGTAATCGGTCTGTATCCGGACTGCCAGTCCGGCTCCACCTGCACGTCTTTGTGCCACGGGGCCGGCCGCCAGATGTTCGGGATGAGAACGGTTTGGTTGTCCGGTTGCCACGTGGGGGCGCCGTAGTTGTACGTGTCGGCCTTCTTCTCCCATCCGGTGCCGGACCAGATGTACCACCAGTTCAAGGGCGGCGAGATGCTGGCCATCGCCGGACCTGCCAGGACCAGCACAGCCAGCCCTGTCAACAACACACCTGCCATTCGCTGATTCATGATTCACCCAACCTTTCCGACCATGCGCTTCTCCGGTTCCGCCTATCCGCTCCGGCGGCACACAGCCAGCGGAGTCGGCCCTTGCACGAATATATAGAGAAAGGACCCCCCACGTACGGGCTTGGAGCGGCGAGGCGGTCAAACGAAACCTCCCTCTCGTTCCCGACGGGGCCGACAGGCCCGGCCGGCCGTGACGCCGCCGCTTCGAAAGCGCAGCGGCCCGGTCTTCCAACCTCCGTAGCGGTTTCCTTTTTTCTCCACATGACCTCCGTGCTTTCGTCCCGATCCTCCCCGGTCGCTTCGGGCCCGGAGCCTCCGCCAAGCCCCGACGCGGCCACAAAAAAAGACCGGACCCCGGACTTGCCGTCCGGAAACCAGCCTTGACCCGCTCGCGAAAGCCACCTAAAAAACAAAGGCCCGTCTCCTTTCCGGAGTCGGACCCGCAACGCTTCCCCTCTAGCCTGTAATCCCCTCCCGCTTCCGGATATTATACCACAAAAACCAAAAAAGTCAAATTCAATCCCCGATTCGATGCTGTCAAGAAGTCCGTACGAATCCCGCTCGGGTGCTTCTAGATTTCCGGTGACACCCATCTAGGAGCAAGTCTCTGTCAAGTCGGAAGCGGTTCGAAGGCGGGTATACTGGTCCACCGATATTAAGTTAGGGAATTGTTGGGGTGCGAGGTCGCGTGCAACGGACTCCGGGGCGCAGCCGGGTTTGTCGGGCGTTTGGAGCGAAGGTTGGGCCGTCGCCTCCTGCCACGGCGACTTGTCACGGCGTAGTCCCTGACGAAGCCGGAAGCCGGGCCGTCCCCGCCCGGCGCGCCGGCCGGTGGGCACGTTACTCCGGCCGGTCGATGGCTGTCGGCTCGCGGTAGTTGATCCCAGCCGCGTCGAGGCGTTTGAGGTGCACCGTCAAACGCTTGTAGAACTCGGCATAATTCCGCCCCTCGGCCGGCGACCACGCCACTTCGCTCAACGCGCACGCCCGGGGATACGTCATGTACAGGACGTGGGGGAACGTCTTCATCCGCTCGCCCCAGAGATTGGCCTGGACGCCCAGGACCAGGTTGGGGTCGGCCTGTTGGATATAATCGGGCAGCGGCTCCAGATCGTAGGCCTTTTTCAGCGTGATGACGGATCCCCCAAATCCCTGAGGCTCGGACTCCTTCTCGGGCGACTGAACAAAGTCAAAATAGCAATGGGCCGTCGGAGTCATCACCAGGCGCTGCCCGTTCTTCGAAGCCATCTCGACCAACTTGTCGGCCGGACCGGACCGCCAGTACATCCCGACGGCTCCCGGCTTGGCCCCGCTTTCGAGAATCTCATCCCACCCGACGAGGGTGCGGCCCTTGTTCCGGAGATAGTCCGCCATTCGCCTGACAAAATAGCCGTGCAGTTCCGTCACGTCTTTGAGGCCCTCGGTCTGCATCCTCTTCCGGCAATCGGCGCACTTGCCCCAATACTTCTTGCTGCATTCATCGGCGCCGATATGGATATATTTACCTGGAAAGACCCCCAGCATCTCGTCCAGTATTTCCTGAAGCACCTGGTACGTCTTTTCCTTGCCGGGACAGACTTCGCCCCCCGGCATCGGCTTGGAGTCGACCGTGCAGCCGCATTCCGGATAAGCGCGCATCAACGCCCCGCTATGGCCCGGCATTTCAAACTCGGGAACGATATTCACAAAACGCTTCTTCGCGAAGGCGACCAGCGACTTGAGTTCTTCCTGCGTGTAGTAATGTCGCGCCAACTTGTGATAGGTCTGCCTGGCGACATTTTCCGGGTTGGCCGCGTTCCGCCCCTTCTCGGGAGTGAGCCTGGGGTACTTCATGACCTCGGCACACCAATTCTCGTGGTCGGTCAGGTGTATCTGCAGCGTGTTGAGTTTATGCAGGGCCAGGGTATCGACGTACTGCTTCAACTCGTCAATCGTCCAGAAATGCCGGGCCGGGTCGATCAGCAGTCCCCGCCATGGAAACTTCGGCTTGTCCAGGATTTTCGCACACGGGACAGCCAGCGAGTCCACCGGCTTGGCGGTCGACACATTCGGCTCGTCGCAGGGCCGTGGCGCTTCAACCGTCGGCTTTCCTCCCAGTTTCCCTTCAACCATCGCCGGCGCCCGGAAAGCCTCGGCAGGCGCAAGTTGAAGGAGCGTGATCCCGCCGTAGAACGCGCCCGCCGCCTTCGCGGCGCGAATGACCACGCCTCTTTCCGCGACCGTCAGCGCATAGCCTTCGTCGCCCAATTCCGCATCGGCGGACGCCGTCGTCAGCAGGATGGCCCCGGCCGGCGGCTCCGTCGCGTCGCTCGGCCGGGCGGTCACCTCCTTGTCAAACGCCAGCGAAAGACGCCCGGCCAGGTATTCCGCGGCCTCGGCCAGTCGATCGTCACCCTTGCCATAGAGAACCTCGGTTGCGGGAGTAATCGTGAACTGACCCGACCCGATGCTTACCTGAACCGGTTTCGGAATAAGGGCCGGCTGAGTTTGGGCGCGAGCCGGCTCTGCCTGCACGACCGGTGCAAGGAGGCACATCACGAAACCGATAATCATCTCAACACTGTACGGGCGAAAATGGGCCGTCATCCCTTGCTCCTCGTTCAAACGCCGATGCTTCACAACGGGCGCCTGCCGCAACCGATACCGTCATGGACTTCCAAGAGCCTCCAACGCTCTGTTGACAACCCGCTTTTGTTCCCCCTCTCCCCGCGCCGTCGCCAAAGCGGCTTTGGCGCGTCGGCGACTTGTGGGAGAGGGTAGGGTGAGGGGGGAGAAACGACGAACGACGAATGTCGAACAAGGAACCGAAGAACGCCGAAGGAAAAAGCCAGACGAGCGGCCGTGGTCGGCCGTTCGGGGGTTCCTTCATCCTTCTGCGGTTCAGCATTCCTTGTTCATCATTCGTCCTTTGTTTCCCCCTTCACCCTACTCTCTCTCGTTCGACCCACTCGACGGGCGGGCCGGACACCACCCTACGCCGCCTCCCGGCGCCTGTCAACCACCGAAACGCCGCTGCGACCGGCCCCGGGCGTGGCCGCGGATTGTGGCAGGGGGCACGGATTGCGAGCAATCCGTGGCACCCCGAAATAGGGGTTCCCGCCGCAGTAGCGGGTGCCACCGATTGCTTGCCAATCGGTGCGGCTCGCCTTCCCTTTTCTTTCCCCTCTCCGGGTGCCACCGATTGCTTGCCAATCGGTGCGGAGAGGGATAGGTGTTCTGTTCCCGGAAATCCAGTTGTGGGGGCCGTTTTTTGTGGCGGTTGTTGTGGCTGTCATGCCGAGCGAAGTCGAGGCATCTCGCCTCGAATCCGTTTCCTTCTGCCGTTCCCCCATCCCCCTCTGCGTGCTTCCATGAAGCCGGGTCGGTCAAGGGGATTTTGCCGGTGACACGTTCAGTCTTCCATCCGGGCTGCTGCGGCGGTCGCGTGCAAGGCGACGGTCGTCGGTCCGCAGGCCCATTTGATTATGCGAGGCCGCCCATTCTCAGCGTCGGGCTCGACGGTCCCAGCACGCAGACCGGGCTGACCTCGTGCGTGTCGCGGCGAACCTCCTTGTCCGGTTCCGGTTCGGGGTCTCCGCCCCGTGTCGTTTCCCTAGTGCCCGCTGTATTTTTTAAGCCGTTGAACGTCCGCGCTCGATTCCCCTCAGGCGAGGACGCCCGCCTCCGCAGGATGCTGCGTTGGCTTCTCCTCTGGCCGCTCCGGCCGCCACACCGTTCCG
>Ga0315284_10005560_pt1 | contig 17916 bp, 25 predicted proteins | sample YL17G09_16_MG_FD_203696 | JGI IMG/M metagenome (GOLD analysis project Ga0315284, IMG submission 203696) | Sediment microbial communities from Yellowstone Lake, YNP, Wyoming, USA - YL17G09_16 | ecosystem: Environmental > Aquatic > Freshwater > Lake > Sediment | place: USA: Wyoming | collected...
CGAACGCCACGTTGGTTGTGGCGAAATTGGACCGGCTCGCTCGTAATGCTTTGTTCACACTCACACTGCAAGACGCCGGCCTTGATTTTGTCTGCTGTGACAACGAGCACGCGAACGAGTTGACCATTGGCTTATTGGCCGTGATCGCTCAAAACGAGGCGAAGCAGATCAGCGAACGGACAAAGGCGGCACTCGCATCAGCCAAGGCGCGTGGTACGTTGCTCGGCTCGAATCGGCCGGGATTCTGGGACTCGCCAGAACGACAAGCAGCCCGCAAGAAAGGGCAAGAGAACGGCCTACCCAAAGCGCGGGCCGCGCACGCAGAGGAGGCCCGAAAGCACTATTGCGAGTTTCTCCTACCTGAAATGAAAAGACGGCGTGAAGCCGGCGAGACGTTGCAACAGATCGTCGATTGGCTCAACAGCCAAGGTTTCACGACTCGTCAGCGGAAGGTGCCCTTTACCCTGGGCACCGTGCGGGAGTTGATCGCACGTTACCTCGGAAAGAAGTATCTCGGCAACCCGAATCACGTCTTGGTGAACGCATGATAGTGCAACCAGGCGAAGTCCATGAGAATCACGACCGCGCACGGCTCGGCGTCGGCCTAGCGGCTGAGGCCCTGGGCATCAAGTGCGATCTGCGGCTGATGTCGATGTGGCGCGTTGAGATTGATGGCAACGAGCGAGAAGCGTTCTTGGAACTGGCCCGCGAGGAAGCAAGAAAAGGTGACTGATGGCTCAGGACTGGATTTGTCCGACGGCTTGCGGAGAGTGCTGTTTTGCGCCGGCTCCGCGGGCGTGTCGGCCGTTGAAGGGCGGGTGGTGCAAGCATCATCTTCAATCCGGCTGTTCACTTCCGCGGGAGAAGCGTCCTCCGGTGTGTAATGCCTACCTATGTCCGCATGTTGCCGCCGAGACACTGGGTTACGAGGATCAGTGAGTATGAATGTGGCTGAAACGACGACACTTGGTTGCACCGTGCTCGTTCGCTACGGGCTGCGGAAATGTTATGGCATTGATGTTTGATTCACTTCTTTTGATGAGGAGACACCCATGCGATTCGTTCTGATGCTCGGCGTGTTGGCGTTCGCGTCCGTCTGTTCCGCACAAATCACCGTCAGTGACCGGCTGCCGCCGCCAGTGAAGTATCCGGCCGAGGTCTACACCATGACCGACGCTCAGTTCTACGAGTGGGCTACGAAGTACAATCAGGCTCAACTCGACGCTTGGGATAAACGAAAGGCTGCGATCAAGGAGCCAGAGTTCATCCACGGCTCGGAGTCGGTTGCCGAGACAGAGTATGCGGGCCACGGTCGCTATCGCAGCAGCCTGTATTTCAGTCAGCATAATGACCGTATGAGCGTGGTCACGCGCCACAGCAGTTTCCCATCACGGCAGCGGAATCCTTGGTACGTCAACCCCGGACCTTTGGCGGGTGTGAATCCTTATGTCCGACCCACTCGGCCGGTGGTCGAGTATCTGGGGAACGGACATGAGTGAAGTCCCCAAGATGCACTGCAAGAAGCGGGACGGCAAATGGTGGATCGACGGGGTGCCAGGTATGGACGCGATAGGTGTCGGTCCGTATGATGCAAAGGAGGGTGCGGCGGAGGATATGCGCGGCATTGAGCGATTCTACTTGCATTTTGACGAGCGAAGTTTCTTTACCGTGGAGAACCCATGAACAACTGGTTCGATGTGGACAAGGCGGGCTTGGCAAAGCTGATGGCTGGGCGATCCAAGGCGAGCACACCGAAGCACCCTGCCGGTGTCCACACTGCAAGAAGCAAGGCATCGTGAGAATAGATCACTGATGGGCAAGCGAGCGAAGATCATCGCCGAGATCGAGCGGCAAGATTGAAGTGGCGGACAGCCGGCCGCCGGACAGCCGGCCGCCGGAGAAGTTGAAACGCGGTCGCTCGTGACAGTTCCTACAATCGTCATAGTCTATTCGGGACTTGTCGGGCTGGAATCTGTGATGTAGAATAGAGGGTTCATTCGACCCGTAAGCACGAGACTTGACCATGATAGATCGAGAAGTTTTTGCCTGGGGCGTGCGTCTCAGTGCCTCGCCGTTTGCCAGTGGCGAGAACCAGGGCCTCACTATTCAGTCTGAGATCAGCCACTACAAGCACGGCCGTGGAAGTGAAATCCGCATTACCTTCTCTGGCGTGTCTTTGACGCCGTTGCGGATCATTGATGCACAGACGTGGAAGGAAGCCCTTGGGGCGATCATCAATGAGACACGCGCCGTGGCGACTGAGTTGAAGCTGGTGGCTGCCAAGCCGGCGAAGTCGAAGAAGAAACGCTAGGCACCAGCACCATGCATCTCCTTGAGCGTCTGTAGCACTTGCGTGTCGATCCCGGCCACGATCCGGGTGAAGTCTCGATCATGCCGGTGGGCCGCGCGAAACTCGCGGCATTCTTTTGATTCCGGCGTCCCGGTCTGTCGCAGCAAGGCTTTGTAGATTTCCAGCGGCGGCGTCTCGGGCCGGGTATCCACGATGTACTTGCCAGCCGGGATGTAGCCGTCTGTGCAAAGCACAGACAGGATTAACGCCACCTCGCGTGTTCGCCGGCCGCTGCGAAGCATGGTCGCGCGTCGGGCCGCATCGCCGCCCGGCGGGAGTGGCGTCCCGACGCGGTATTCCGGGACCAGTCCAGGGGCCGTGTCCGAGGCCATGAGGAAGTCAAAGCTGTCCCAGTGGAAGACTTGGCAGAAGTACGCTTCCAGCTTGCGGTAGTGGACTCGGAAGATTGGGAGTTGTGTCATGTCCAACTTCGGCTTAGGGTCAGTAGGCGACGGGGCGGCAAGGGTTTTCTCACGGTGGAAGTGTGTCATCGGGCTCCTCGTATAGGACTAGGGCGTTTACACGTCTTTACGTAGTGCGGTCGTCCAACCTCTATAAGTTGAATCAAGGATGGCGGCGGAAAATGGAGTTGACGCGGCGAACAACAACGAAATGAAGGTTTTTCTTGAATAAAAGACGTGATTTTTCATTAGGTCTATTGAGGGAGATAGTGCGCCATGCAACGAGTCACCGATCTGGCCGATCCGCACCGCTGCAAGGGGGCGAATTCAATTGGGCAGTGCGACCATGTAGCGGCCGATGGCTCGGATTATTGCTTGGCGTGCAACGGTGTGGATCGCGGACCCGTCCGCCGGATGCGGAAGTACCTGCTGGCCGCCGCTGAGGACCAAAAGCTGTTGGACCGCTATGCGACCGACGATGAGTTGAAGTCGCTACGGGAAGAGATCGCTTTAGTCAGGATGATGGTACAGCGCACATTGACGATGGCTACCTCCAACGTGGAAGCAGTCAACGCCTACTCTAAGATCAACACTCTCTTGTTGACGCTCGAACGTCTGATGAAGACGTGTCACGCATTGGAGCAGAGTTTGGGCCAACTGGTTGGAAAGCCCGCGCTTCTACGGCTGGGCCAGCGACTTTGTCAGATTGTAGTGGATCGGCTTGAAGGCGTACCAAACTACGAACAGCTTGTGGATGTGATGATCGCAGATATTGATGCTGCTTTTCACCACCTCGATAACACTGACCCTGCGGTCGAGGTCGAATGACACTTCGCTGGTGCGCGTGCGGCAAACTGGTCAAGTATCCTGCCCCCGAAACTCGGTGCGAAGATTGCTTCGCAGATGTGCAGGCGAAGTACCACATCCAGCGGAGCGGCAACAGCAGGCGTCTCAATATCAACACGACGATCAGTGCGACTCGGGAGATTCACGATGCTTTTAACGCGAAAGATCGTGTTGCCCGCGGCTAGAGCGGGGGATATTGTAGGATTCTCCGGCCGCTATTGGATCAGCGCGGCAGTCAACATTGCGACGTATGGAATCCCGCTATTTGGCATCAGTCATGTTGGAATCATAGCGAACAGCCCGGACGGCAAACTGCGACTCTTCGAGAGCACGTCGCTCGACGGCGATTCACCTTGCGAAATCCTGGGCAAGCCGATTTGCGGGACGCAGGCCCATTCGCTTGATACCGTCTTGCAGCGTTACCGCGGTAAGGCATGGTTGTATCCGCTCTATCGGTCGCTGTATCCGAATGAAGATCAACGGCTGACAGAGTTTCTGGTCAGCACTCTTGGGGTGCCCTACGACGAAATGGGCGCGCTGCGTTCCGCCGGGATCGGATTGTCGTGGGTCGAATCGCTCTTTCGTGAACAAGACCTGCACTTGATTTATTGCAGTGAGTGGTGTGCTGCGGCGTATGCTGTCATCGGGTTGCACGCGACGGCCAATGTTTCACGATGGAACCCCAATCGGCTCTGTAGAAATCTTCGTTGGCATGGAATCTTGCGTAAGCCCCGGAGGCTGCTGTGAAACGACTGCTAATACTCGCACTGCTTGTCACTTGCGGCGGGTGCGAACTGCCTTATGTCGCGCCCTTGCCGCGCGAGCCGGTCAAGAAGGAAATGCCCACGGTCAACGTGCCGAAGGCTGATCGACAAAGCAACTGGCTTGGAAGTCAACGCCAAGGTTCGTGCGTCCATGCGTCGATGATCTCATTGTTTCGCTGGCAAGGGCGGCCGAACACGGCCGATTATTGGCGCAAGACCTACGGTGACGGTGAGATGCCGAGCGGCCTCGCCGCGAAGTTTGACAGGGAGAATATCCGCTACTCCTACGTGACTAACGGGGACGTGAAGTTCTTGGAGTGGGCCTGTCAGACTCGTCGTGGCTGTGGCATCACGGTTCGCGGTGGCAAGCACATGGTCACGTTAGTTCACCTTGATGACAAATGGGCCGCGGTCCTCGATAATAACAATGTCGAGAAGTTCATCTGGGTTCCACGCGAGACGCTGATCGCGGAATGGCGCGCGAGTTATGGATGGTCCGTGACGGTGGTGTACTCACCCGCGGCTCCACTTACTCAATAGCGTTTACTTTCACTGGTCCAAGAGAGATTCGACATGAACAGATTGATTCTTAGCGTACTGTGCCTGCTCGCCTTGGTCGCCCCTTGCTTCGCCGATACGGTGAACGGGGTTCTGGCCGAAGAGCGAGTGGTGAAGTTGCCCCAGGACGGTGGCAAATGGTCCATCTCGGTGGTCGGCAACGCGAATGATGTCCGCTACAAAGAGATCGTGGGTTGGTTTTCGACAGACCCCAGCCTGAAGAAGCTGAAGGGTCAAGTCCATTTCAGCCCAGTCACGAGCAGCACGGCCATCTACAAGGAGCGATATGCCGCGAACATCAAGGGTCTGCCCACAGTGAGAATGCAGCGTGACGATGGAAGCGTGGTTTACGAGTCGGCCGGGAAGAACATTCCTATGACAGCAGCGGGGTTGAATGGTGCGTTGGCGAACGGCGTCACCACGGCACAAGGCATCCGGCCGATATTGCCTTGGCGAGGGGACATGGAGAATCGTTGTCGCCCGAATCCTAGCCCGAGTCCGCAGCCGAATCCTGACCCTGACCCTGATCCACTTGATGACGGCGGCCCACCCAACATCGACGGGCAGCCGATTGAAAGCGTACAGTGGGTGTGGCTCCCCGTTTTCTGCCTCCTTTGCGGACTGGTGGGCATCGTGGTTGGCTACGGCAAGCCGCTGTATCGAAAGATGCACGAGTCTGTGAAGTAGTGACGTGGTGCGTCGTGTGGCGTGATGTGTTTGACTTTCGTATGACTAATCCTAGAACCTCGGAGTTGAAAGATGAACCCTGTTGTCGTGATTTGGATTCTTGCAATCGTCGTTGCTGTGCTTGTCGGTCGTGAAGTCGGCAAGTGGCTGTTTGGCCAGAATGCCAAGCTGCAACAGAAGAAGCGGGCCGCCCAGGTACTTGCTGGCAAGCTGCGAACCGCCGGCCTCAAGTGGATTCCCGACCTGTTGGAAGCCTTCGCCTTGGGTGATGCCCAGCAGATGGTGGAGAAGATTCACGACCTGCATAAGTTGGTGGAAGCGGGCAGTGACGCCATCGAAAAGGAACTGTCGCAGACTTACGAGAATGTGCTGGCAAAGAAGCTCGCCACGCCCGAGGGTCTGGCCCTGATGAAGGCGAAGATCGCCGCGCTGGATGCCCCTGCTGCGGTCCCGGCAGTCGCCTAAGTAAACATACCGGCCACACTGCTTCCCGCGGTGCTTTGGGCCGGTTCAAGTTCCATCAGCCTCGTGCGTAACCACGGGGCTGATTCTCAAACGGCTCTTGGTTCGCTGAGAGCCATTCGAGAATCAGAGAAACTGGCAATGAAAACTGGTCTGCTATGCGCGGTATTGCTGGTTTCATTGTTCGGCTGTGAGAAACCGCAATCGAGTCCGCTTGAATCCCCAGCACGACCACCGAAGGTGCTCGCCTTCACCGCGACGTGGTGCGGACCTTGCAGGCAGGCGAAGCCGCGTTTGGACAAGCTCGCAGCGGACGGGGTGGAAGTGCAGATCGTGGATGTTGACGCCCACCCTGGGATGGCCCGGGAGTACGGCATTGACAGTGTACCGACTTTCTTCGTGTATCGCTGCGGCAAGAAGACTGTGCGGACGCAGGATATTTCTGAGGTTGAATCCTTGGTGCGCCCATCGAATCCCGAGTCGCTGTCAGCATGGCTTCACGACGACGTTGCCGCAACTGCCCGGAGGAGCCCAAGCCGCTGCCGCCAAAGACGGTGGTGGTTGTAGTTGACGTTGCCGTAACTGCTCGGAAGAGTCAAAGACGCCGCCGAAGACCCTGACTGCAATCTCACAATTATGACGCCGCGCCATGAATTCCTTGTTGAGTCTTGTGACACAGACAATGAAAGAGGGGTTGCGCAGCAGTTCACTCAAGACTTGTAGCCGGTGGGCCGAGCATCGACGTGTGATGGGGGCACCTTTCTACGGTCCATATAGTTTCAAGTGGCATCCTTGGTGTCGGGAGATTCACGACAGCAAGGCACAGTGGACGATTGCCATGAAGGCCGCCCAAATGGGCGTGACCGAGACCGGCATCAACCGCGCGTTCTTCACGCTTGACCAGTCAAAGCGGGATGTACTCTATGTTCTGCCGACAGCGTTGAACGCGAGTGACTTTTCCAAGGCGCGCTTTTCCACGGCCCTGAAGCTGAGTCCTTATCTCAGGGACTTGTTCGTCGATACGAATACGGTAGGGTTGAAATCGACGGGCACCAACGTCCTGTACATCCGCGGGAGTCGCGGCGATAGTAACTTGAAGTCCATCCCGGTGTCCGAGTTAGTCTTGGACGAGTTGGACGAGATGGACATTCACGCGGTGTGGCTTGCGTTGGAGCGGCTGTCAGGGCAGATCGAGAAGCACATTCTGGCGATCAGCACACCGACCGTGCCGAAGTATGGTATTCACAAACAGTATCTCACGGGAACGCAAGAGCACTTCAACTTTCAATGCCCGTGTTGTTCACGGTGGACTGAGTTTCTGTGGCCGGATTGTGTTGAGATCATCGGTGAGTCGGGCAATGATCCGCGTTGCAAGGAATCCTTCCTGAAGTGCAAAGAGTGCAAGCATCAGTTGCCACACGCTGGCAAGCACGAGTACCTAAAGAACGGTGTGTGGCGGCCGACTGAGTTGCAAGTCTCTGCGGACGAGTCACGCAGCTTCCACATCAATCAACTATATTCGTCAACCGTCTCACCTGGCGAGTTAGTAATCGCGTACCATCGCGGCCTGGGCGACGAGGCGGCATCGACTGAATTCCACAACTCGAAGTTGGGCACGCCCTTCATCGGCGACGGGGCGCAAATCACGGATGCAATGCTCGACGCTTGTGTTCGCAACCACTCGATCAATGATCCACGTCCGAAGGTCGGGGGCGGTCGTCTGATAACGCTAGGCGGGGATCAAGGGAAGACCGGCTACCTGAGTATTGTTGAGTGGCTGTTAGATCGCCGCCCCGGCAACGACATCAACAATGCCGCCATTGGCAAGCTGCTTTGGTTCGGCAAGTTTCTTGAGGATGGGTGGGATTACGTCGGGGATTTGATGCGCGAATTCCAGGTGTTGGCGGCCGTGGTGGATGCGGACCCGAACGTCAATGACGCCCGCCGCTTTGCCCGCAAGTTCCAGGGCTATGCGTATTTGACCCGTTATCGGCGCGGCCAGACGGCTAAGGAAATCCACGTCCAAGAGGAAGAAACGGGCGCACCAATCGCCTACGTGGATCGCACTAACTGGTTGGCCTGCACGCTCGGTCGCTTTAAGTCGAACCCGCCGCGAATTTTACTCCCTCGGGACATTTCGTTGGAGTACAGGGAAGCCTTGAAGAACGTCGTAAGGACGTATGAGCGGGACGCCACTGGCAATATGTCGGCCACATATATCTCGACCGGCCAGGACCATTTTTGCCATTCGCTGGTCTATAGCGATATTGGCCTCCAACTCGCGTCCGTGAGCAGCGGGGGCGAAGACATCTGACAGGAATTTTCAATGGCCGCCACAAAGCAATGTAAAACTTGTGGCGTCGAGAAAGCGTTGGAGGAATACTGCAAACGGCAGGCGGGCCACGATGGACACAGTATCTATTGTAAGCAATGTGTCAACACTGGGCGAACTAAAGGATTTTATGCGAAACGCCGTGAGGCCGCGAAGTCTGTAACGCACAAGGTTTGTAAAGAGTGCGGCGTCAACAAAGTGCTAACGGAGTACCATAAATCTCCTAGCGGGTTGTGCGGGCGTAGAGAACGCTGTGCGGCTTGCACGAAGAAGTTGTATTCGGCCGTTTGTCGGCGCACGCGCTTGAAGTGTTACAATCTTACTCTTGCCGATTATGACCGCATGTTGGCACAACAGGGCGGACGCTGTGCGATCTGTGGTAGCACCGATCCAGGCGGCAAGTTGGTTCACTTTGCCGTAGACCACGACCATGTGACGGGCATCGCGCGGGCGCTGCTTTGCAACAAGTGCAACATGGCGCTTGGATTGATGGGCGACAATCCAGAACAGCTTGAGTCTGCGGCCCGCTATCTCCGCGTGTTTCAAGGGGAGGCTACCTAATGAGTGAAACCATAAACTTGGTGGACAGCCGTTCACCAGGGTACTTGAGCGGTTTGACCGATTACTTCAAGTGGAGAATGACTTACGCCGGTGGTGATGAATTCCGCGAACAATATCTTGAGCGGTTCAGTGCGCGCGAAGACCCCGGCGAGTTTGCAACCCGGAAGGCAATGACGCCAGTCCCCCGTTTTTCTGGGGCGGCCGTAGATGACGTTCGCAATTCAATTTACCAGCGTCTTCGGGACGTGGTGCGTAAGGGCGGCAGTCCCAACTATCAAAACGCCGTCAATGGCAACAATCTCGGTGTGGATCGCCGCGGCGCGACCATGAACGCCTTTCTTGGTGTGAAGGTCTTAACGGAGTTGCTGGTGATGGGGAAGGTTGGCATCTATGTTGATGCTCCGCCAGTTCCGTCAGGCGCGACTCTTGCCGACGTGGCTGCTGCGAATCCCTACCTCTACTGCTACCAAGTAGAAGATATTTTGAGTTGGACCTGCGCGAAGCCCGAGGCTCCAACCGAGTTTCAGGCTGTGCTGCTGCGTGATACTACGATGCAGTACGATCAGGCCACGTTGTTGCCGACCTTGACTGTTACACGGTATCGCTACCTCTGGGTTGAAAACGGCCGGGTCAATTTGCAGTTCTACGATCTCACGGGTGCACCGTGTGATGCAGACGGAAATCCTGCTGGTTCGATTCAGTTGGAATTGGAACGCATCCCCTTTACGTTGTTGGACAGTGGTCGCAGCCTGATTAAGGACGTGTGTCAGCAGCAAATCGCGCTGTTGAATCTCGGTTCCAGCGACATAAGCTATGCCTTGCGATGCAACTTTCCATTCTACACGGAACAGAAGGATTTGCGTGCTGTCGGTGCCCACTTGAAGCAGACCGCCACAGCAGATGGCACAGCCACGAGTGGCGGCCAGGGTGCGGCGGAAACGGACATCAAGGTCGGTGCAATGCACGGTCGGGCCTATGACAAGGGCATGAATCAACCGTCCTTTATCAACCCGTCAGCGGAGCCGTTGCGGGCGAGCCTGGAGTTGCAGGACCGGCTCAAGCGGGACATCCGCGAATTGGTGAACTTGGCCGTGTCGAGTCTCGCCGTTCGTGTCTCGGCTGAATCGAAGGCGATGGACAATTCGGGGCTCGAAGCCGGATTGTCCTTCATCGGCTTGTTGCTGGAAAGCGCCGAACGACAGATCGCCGAGTTTTGGGCCGCCTATGAAGAGCGGCTGCCCAGCCGGCGTGCAATTGCGACGGTGAAGTACCCGGAACGGTACTCGTTGAAGTCGGACGGCGAGCGCATCACGGAAGCGCAGAACTTGAACAAGCTGATGGCTGCGATTCCCGGCCGCAAGGTCAAGCGTGAACTGGCGAAGAACATCGCCTCGACGCTGCTGGGCGGCAAGGTCAGCGTAGACGATCTCGAAGAGATTCACCGCGAGATCGACAAGGCTAACTACACCACCAGTGATCCGGCTGCCATCGTCCAAGCGGTGCAGGCGGGTGTGTGCGGTGAGAAGACCGCTTCTGTGGCCCTGGGCTTCGACGATAAAGAATATCTTGAAGCGCGAACGGACCATACGGCGCGTATTGCACGCATCGCAGAGTCTCAAGGCGTTCTGAATGGACGCAGCGACCCGGCGGCGAAAGGTGTAGTCGATTTGTCGGCTGATCCGAATGCCGGGAAAGCCGAGAAAGCCGCGAGCCGCAATACTGACTTACAACCCACCACAGCCCCGAACGTGCGGGGCGAGGGGCAACCGAAACTGAACTGATGAAGGGTGATAGCCATGCTGGTGCAACTTGCAGTGAATGAATTTTGGGTCGGACATGGCGGCGCGGACGTAGTGGCTCGGCCGATTGTGGCCGCTGGCTACGCCCCTCAGAAGGTGCTGCAAGGCGTGCGCGTGCGGGCCGCTACAGCGAACACGATTGTGATTTACATTGGGCGCGCAGGCGTCATGGTGGCAGGGGGCTATCCGCTTCCGGCTGGCGAAGAGTTGCAACTGTACATCGAAGACCCGAGTACGATTTACGTCGTCGCCACGCCGGCCGCCAATTCGGAGCAAGTCGTCACGATTGCTGGGGATATTGTTGGCGAGACTTTCACCCTGACGCTGGACGGCCAGACGACGGCTTCTATTGCGGTCGAGGCGACGGCTGGGACGGTGGAGGACGCTTTGGAAGCGTTGTCGAACATTGGAGTCGGTAACGTCAGCGTCAGCGGGAACGCAGGCGGTCCCTACACAGTCGAGTTTATCGTCGCGTTGGCGAAGACTGATGTGTCGCTCTTGGTCGGCGTCGATGGCGGCATCAACGAGAAGCAGACCATCGGCCTGGACGATGGGGTTTCGGCTGGCACGTTCACCTTGACTTATAGCGGACAAACGACGGGGCCGATTGCGTTTGATGCTGCGGCGGCAGGTGTCAAAGCTGCTTTGGTGGCGCTCTCGAACATTGGCGACAACGATGTGGCAGTGACCGGCGGACCCGGCCCGAGTGCGGACTGGGTGGTTGAGTTCAAGGGCGCATTGGCTCTGACAGACGTTGCCGCGTTGACGGGAGATGGTGCGAATCTGACTGGCGAGACGAAAACCGTCACAGTCACGGAGACCCAGAAGGGTGACGCTACCTTTACGGTCACGATCACGAAGAATGACGTTGTTGCAGGCAGCCAGTTTTCATGGATTGCGCAGTAGGAGGCTGTCATGGCGTTAAATTTCTCCTATTACGGAATGCAGGCTGGGGAGACGCCCGCCGCACGGCTCGCGGAGGCGAATAGCTACTTCGCGCAGCGTTTACACGAGGTCGCTTGGAGTGCTGCCACCGACGCTGATAAAGAGAAGGCGCTGATTGCTGCTCGCGGCGTTATTGATGCACTAAATTTCAAGGGTAGCAAAGCGGCTGTTTACGCAGCCAATGCTGAACCCGGTTCGGCTGCGGCTCTCGCGGCTGAGGCGAGTCAGCCTTTGGAGTTTCCGCGTGGAGCCGACATCGAAGTGCCAGAAGCAATTCGCATCGCGGGCTATGAAGTTGCCTACGCCCTGCTCGACGGTAAGGACGCTGAGTTGGAACTGGAGAACCTTGCCGTCAGTGCGATGGGATACGCCGGTGTAAGGACAAGTTATGACCGCACCGGACTCCCCGTCGAACACATCATAAATATGGTTCCAAGTTCTGTGGCGTGGCGCTTATTGCGTCCCTTCCTGCGCGACTCGGACGCCTTGAAGTTGTCTAGATTGAGCTAGGGTGTCCCTAGTTCTTCTCATACCGGACTCTTGTGCCGGGTCAGACCCGCTGACACCTGATACGCGGATGTTCTGTTGTTCTGTCCATCGGGGTTGAGGAAGTTCGCATGTCTCTGTATCTCTCGCGTCCGTGGTCCGTTTGTTTCGAGGGTGAAGACGCTGCCGCTGAGGCCGCCAAGGCTGCTGAAGCTAAGGCTGCGGCTGATAAGGCTGCCGTGGATCGGGCTGCCGCTGCTGCCGCTGGCAAGACTTTCAACCAAGACGACGTGAATCGCATCTTGGCAGACGACCGCCGCAAGCATCAGGTGGCGCTGAAGACGCAGGAGGAGAAGCTGCAAGAAGTGCTCAAGAGTGCTTCGCTCACTGAAGCCGACCGCAAGGCGTTGCAGGAAAATCTGGTGTCGGTGCAGGGACAGTTGCGGTCCACGGAAGCCGCTGCCGCGAAGGAGAAGCAGGAATTGGAGCAGACGTATCAAGCACGTCTGCACGAGACGGAGAAGAAAGCGACCGTGTGGGAAGCAATGTACCGCGAGTCCACCGTCCAACGTGCGTTGCAAGACGCTGCCATGAAGAACGACGCTTGGCAGCCGGGCCAGATCGTCACGATTCTCAAGCCCATGACGAAACTCGTCGAAACGCTCGACCCCATCACGAAGCGGCCTACTGGCCAGTTCGAGGTCAAGGTCGTGATGATGGATGTCAACCCGAAAACCAACGAAATGGAGCCGATGGAGCGCAACCCCGAGGACGCCGTGAAGCGGATGAAAGAGTTGCCTGAGCAGTATGGCAACCTCTTCAAGTCTGGCGTTGTTTCGGGTATCGGTTCTGGTTCAGCTACCGGCGGCTACACGCCGGGTTCTGGCGGCAAACTGGATGCGGCAGCGATTCGTAAGCTGACGCCTACACAGTATCGGGACGTTCGAGCGAAGAACCCTGAATTGCTCGGCCTCAAGCACCGCTAAGCGTCTCACTCAGGGGTTTGTTGCTCAGTGCGTGGTGCGTTTTCAGCCGTTCGGCTGACGCCACTTCTGAGCGGAAGTCAAACGAATAGTGGAGTGACAACATGAAGTCTTTGTATCTCAGCCGGCCTTTTGTGGCCTGCTATGAAAACAGCCTGGATGCTTACATTCCCGAGCTTAACTAACCCAAGGCTCCTCTAGCCGGTAACGGCTACCGACAAAACAGGGCTATATGCTGGAAACTCTGAGTATGTGGAGACCCTTATAATGGAACAGTTCTCCAATGCAGACAATCAGCAGGCAAGTTTGTGTGAATTGAGTTGGCTAGGTGGCATTGTTGATGGGGAAGGTTGTATCACAGTTAGCAGGCGCATGGGCAATCAAACAGCTAGTCCCATCGTGACAATCGTGAACACTGAAGAAAAACTACTGGATAAAGTTCAGCGTCTTCTTCAGAAATGCGGAATTGCATACTATGTCCGAGTGCATAGGCAGTCCGATCAAGTAAAACGTGTGCGGCCGCCGAAACAAAAGATAGAGTTTGTGATTGCGGGGCACAAGCGTGTACCACGATTTCTTGACCTGATCCACCCGTATCTAATCAGCAAACAGCCACAAGCGCAACTCTTAATGCAATTTTGCGCCGCGCGCAAAGATCGAGCACACCAACCATTTTTGTCAACAGACAAGAGTATGTGCTCCAAGCTTTGGGGCCTCAACGGACGCGGAACAAAATGGTAATCACGCAAACGCCTCAACGATCACACGCCTTGCCCCGGTAACGGGTGAAGATATGATCTGAACTGCATGGCGACATGCAGAGGTAGACAGAAATGGTCTACCCCTTATGGCTATCATAAGAGTAACAACATTGGTGGGCGCAGGAGGGCTTGGCTCTCCTTGAAGAGTCGATGGTCATGGCGAACCTCGTTCACCGTGACTTCGAGAACGAAATCGCGCGCTTCGGCGACGTGGTGAACACCCGCAAGCCGGGCGAGTTCAAGATTCGCCGGAAGACGAATTCCACCACGCTGACACAGCAAGACGCCTCTGCCACCAACGTCCCCGTGCCGTTGGATCAGTGGTTCTACTCGTCCTTCGTGATCCGCGACGGGGAAGGCAGCAAGTCCTTCCAAGAGTTGACCGACATCTATCTCCGTCCCGCGATGCTCACCATCGCCCGCGGCGTGGATCGGGCGCTCCTGGGCCGGGTCCATGCTTACCTCGGTGCGCCGGCCGCCCGCGTGGGTCGGCTGGGTGCCCTGACGTACAGCAACGCCAAGGACTACGTGCTGGACGCGCGTGAACGCTTGAACGTCAACAAGGCCCCGTTGGAAGGTCGCCGGCTGGTCATGGCTCCCGCAGCCGAGACCGCCATGCTGAAGACCGACATGTTCGTCAAGGCCAACGAGCGCGGCGATGGCGGGACGGCGTTGGAAAACGCCACTCTCGGCCGCATCCTCGGGTTCGACACCTTCATGTGCCAGAACGTCAACAGCGTTCTGACTGGGACAGAAAACGAAGCCCTCGCGCTGACCGAGCCCCATGCGGCAGAGTTCGCGGGCGCGCTGGAAATCGTCGTCACTGGTTTTGCGGGCGAGTTCGTGAACGTGGCCGGTAACGACCAGCCGACGTGGATGCTCGACAAGACTAGCGGCGCGGTGGTCCTGAACGAGCCCCTCAAGTACGCAGTGTTGGACAACGCCGTGGTCACGCGCTACAAGAAGTGTGCGAACGAAGCCACTGAGCGGGCTGCCGGCTACAGCGAGGTCATGACCCTGACCCACGGGGCCAACAAGAACTTGCAAGTTGGCCAGTTGCTCGCCTTCGGCGCTACGCTGGTGGCGCGGCACACCTACACCATCATCGAGGCTGAAGTGGTCGATACGACCCACACCAAGGTCTACTTGGATCGGCCGCTGGCGATTACTGTGGGGTCGGCTGCGGAAGCGTATCCCGGCCCGGTTGGCTCGATGAACCTGGCATTCCACCGGGATGCCCTTGCCCTCGTGACCCGGCCGCTGGCCCTGCCTGACACCCGCATGGGCGTCATGTCGGCCGTCGTGCCCCACAACGGCATCGGGATGCGCGTGCTGATGCAGTACGACATCAACGTGGGCGGGACCGTCGTGAACTGCGACATCTTGGCTGGTGTGGCGGTGCTCGACAGCGGGTTGCTCATCCCCGTGCTCGGCTAAGCCGAGTCGGTGAGTAAGTGAGTTGCGGTCGCCCGCCCGGACCAAACACCCGGGCGGGCGGCCATTCTTCAACTGTGCCTTCAACTGCGGACGGGGCCTTGCAATGGACACATTGGCAGACTTGATCTTACTGCTCAGGCAGTATGGGCCTTTGATTCTGGTTGTCGCTTTCTTTCTGTGGCAGGGGTGGGTCCGCGAAGGCCGCATGAATAAGCGCCTTGCCGATCTGGAAGATGGACAACGGAATGTGCTCATGCCGCTGGTCGAACGGTGCGCGGACGTGATTGCGCAGAATACCATGATGATGGAGCGTTTGGAAAAGACCTTGGATCGGGACAACTAACACGAGTGATGCCGCCATGACATACCCTGCGAACTACAGCTTGAATCAGCAGATTCGCCGGGTGCTCTATGCGTTAAAGCGCCAATATGGGGGCGGCATCGTCATCTACCAGAACAGTGTGGTGACTACGGATACGAAGACCGGCGAAGTGACCCGGACGAAAACGGCCACACGTATTCAACGTGCTGTCGTTTTGCCCGTGACAATCAGCCGCGAATTGAAGCAGTCGATCTCCTTGATCTCTGCGAACAAGCAATTCGTCACGGGCGGCAGTTACGAGAGCGGAAAGCGATTGTTCATTGTGGAACGCCGCGACTGTCCGAGTCTCGTGCTGGCTGAGAGCGATTGGCTGGCTTACAATAGCCGCAAGTATGCCATCGAGAACTTCGAGGAGTACGAGTTTGATGCCGCTTACGTCATTCACGGCAAGGAACTGAAAGGGGAGGCCCTGGGTGAAGTTGGGTCTGTCCTGGAAGTTGCCACTGGGAATGATTTATCGCTGCACTCGGAAGCCGAGGAGGTTTAACATGGCTGCCAACGCAAATTGGGCGCGCTGGGTGTTCGCATCTGTAGCCACCTATCTCAAAGGAATCGCCGCAAGCGAATCCTTACCCTGTTTGGTCGAAGGGCTCGATGATCGGACCCAAATTTTCATGGAGGCCACAGATCGGTGTGAAGTGCGTGTCACGGGGCCATTTACACGCGAATTGAGTCATAACTTCTTTCGGATTGAAGTGCTGGTCAACGTCTTGTTCACCAGCCGCTACGAGGAGACGAAAAACCAGTACGCCATCCTCAAGCCGATTGGCGTGTTTCACGAGGCGATGGACGGAGCCATTGCAGTCTACAAGTATGGAAACGAGGAAGGCGACGACGAAACCGAACTGGTTGGTTGTCTCTCGCCGGCCACAGGCCGCAACAATGCCGTCAAGGTGCATCACTTTGGGCAGATCGACCCGACTACACGCTTGAAACAGAGCGTGGTGGATGTCCGTTATGTCATGGAGATCAGTACCTAGCGAGATCAACTGATTGCGGCAAGTTTTGTGTCAATACTAACTATCCGGTAACGCCGGGCTCGCGGGTCTTTCGACCCCTGTAACATTTACCACAAAAGAGAGGGTACTGAGATGGCTCGCATCGAGTTGAGGGATACTGACATCGTTTTGCAGGACGGCCTGGCCGGTACTGCCGCCGTGAATCAACCCGGGGCTGTTCCCGTGGTCACGGACACCGCATTGACGATTGATACCAATGTTCTGAACACCGCCGACACACAGAAGGTGCCGATTGGCGCGCGTTTCACCATCGCTGGCGAGACGACTCCCCAAGCGCACATCGTCACCGGGCGTACACAAGGCGGAGCCGGAGTCAACGCCAAGCAATCGGTGGGCATTGATGACGCATCATCTAATGGTACGTTTACCCTGTCGTGGGGTGGCAAGACGACTGCTGCCATTGCCTTTGACGCTACCAGTGCCACGGTCAAGGCGGCTTTGGTGGCGATGGACGATGGCTATACGACCAATGACTGGGATGTCACCGGCGGACCTGGCCCGACCACGGATTGGGTGGTCGAGTTCAAGGGTGCTTTGGGCGCAGGCCCCCGCGCTCTCTTGGTTGGAGTCGGTACGAGTCTTGTTGGCGGCTCGACGACCGTGGCGGTGATTACGACCGTGATTGGCGTTCCGGCTGCGACTTCCGCAGTGACAACCGCAATCACCTTCAGTCCCGCGCTCGGCGCTGGCACTTATGCGGACGGCGGCGTGATTACGTTCGCTCCGCAGGAGTTGGAGATCAAGGTTGGCGACGGGAACATCACGTATTCCGAGAAGATGGAGTACGAATATCTGCTTGACCGCGGCGACCTGGATACCGTGCGGGAAGGCAAGCAGATTCCGTTGGACGTGAAGCTGGAGTGCGTGTACGAGCATATCACGACCGGCACGAGTGAGCAGATCAGCCCGATGGATGCGCTGAAGGGTAAGGGCGCGGCGTCAGAGTGGGTCAGTTCGTCTGTCGATCTGTGCGAACCGTACTGCATCAGTGTTCTGGTTCGGCACACCCCGCCTTGCGGGACCGCCGAGCGGGAGCAGACTGCGTTTCCGATGTTCCGCCCGGATTCGCGTGACATCGACCTTGCAAAGGCCACGATTTCGGTCAGTGGCAAGTGCAAGGCCGTCGAACCGCAGGTGGATCGC
>Ga0315284_10005561_pt1 | contig 17915 bp, 23 predicted proteins | sample YL17G09_16_MG_FD_203696 | JGI IMG/M metagenome (GOLD analysis project Ga0315284, IMG submission 203696) | Sediment microbial communities from Yellowstone Lake, YNP, Wyoming, USA - YL17G09_16 | ecosystem: Environmental > Aquatic > Freshwater > Lake > Sediment | place: USA: Wyoming | collected...
TCAAAGGCCGCGGTGGACCGGTATATGGCGGACCAGCTGATACCATATCTTGCAGTCGCGGGAGGGTCGGTAATGACCGGAAGGCAGCCCTCTATGCATGCTCTGACAAACGCCGCCATCGTCAATCGATTCGGTTACAAAGTGGATGTTTCAGGAAGTATGATTAACGCGGAAAAACAACTCCTAGAGAAGCGCTGAAACGGCAGCCTTGATGTCTTCAAAGACCTCGTCATAGCGCCTGCAGCCGTCGATCTTCTTCATGGTCGCAAACCTCTGATATTTCTTGTAAACCTTGCCCAGAAAATCCTTGTCTTCAAAGATATCCTTCCCGTCCTTCCTGTCAAGGGCCACATCGGCTTTGACGTCGATGAACAGGACGAGATCGGGCTTTAGGGCGAAGCGGTTTATGTAAAAGAGCCATTCACTTTCGACCCCCTGAGCCGACTGATAGGCTACGGTGGAGTGGTAATACCTCTCGCAGACAACTATCCTTCCGCAGGAGAGAGCTGGCGCAATTTCTTTCTCCAGGTGCTCGCATCTGTCGGCGGTGAACAAAAGAGCCAGTGTTTTAGGGTCGACCTTCACCTTGCCTGAGAGGATCTCCTTGATAAATAAACCGATCCTGCTTTTTGAAGGCTCTGCGGTAAGGAATACTTTATGGCCTTCCTTCTCAAGCCATTCGGCAAGAAGCCTTGCCTGCGTAGACTTCCCGCATCCGTCGATTCCTTCCAAAACGATGAACATTTTGATGAATTGATGATTTATTGTTTCAAACCTTAATGAATAAGAAAATAAGGATAAATATGGAACCAAAAGATATCGAATGCTACAGGAAGGCGGGAAAGATCGCGTCAGAGGTCCGTGAATGGAGTAAAGAACTCGTTAAAAGCAATGCCAAAGCCCTTGACATAGCCGAGAAGATCGAGGCAAGGATCAAGTATGCCGGCGGAGGGATAGCGTTCCCGGTGAACGTATGCATAAACGACGTCACTGCGCACTACACGCCCAAATACAACGATGAGCTCAAGCTGGCAAAAGAAGACGTTGTTTCAGTGGACGTGGGCGTTCACATAGACGGATTCATAGCCGATACCGCATACACGATGGACCTGTCGAAGAAATACAAGGACATGCTCGCTGCAAACCAGGAAGCCCTCGACCGTGCGATAGAACTGGTAAAGCCCGGCGCGCTGGTTTCGGAAATAGGCAAGGCCGTGCATGAGACCCTGACTTCTGCAGGCTTTAAGCCGATAGAGAACCTCACAGGCCACGAAGTAAAACAATATGATCTCCACGCCGGTCTTTCGATACCAAACATACCCGTGCCGCACAAGCTCAGGATCGAGGAAGGGATGGCGCTGGCAATAGAGCCTTTCGCAACCGACGGCTACGGCAGGGTCATTGAAACAAAACATGCTGAGATATTCACTCTCCTTGAGCCAAAACCTACGAGAAACAGGGATGCAAGGGCCATAATAGAAGAAGTCGCGGAAAGACAAGGCCTCCCATTCGCCGAGAGATGGCTTGCGAAAAAGATTCCGCCGCTCAGATTGGATCTGGCGATGAGGGATCTTTTAGGGAATGGGACACTCAAGGCCTATGCTACGCTGCACGAGAAAGAGAAGGGGATCGTCAGCCAGTTCGAGCACACAGTGATCGTGACAACGGACGGATGCGAAGTGACGACGAAATAAAGAATTATTTTTTATCCAATACTTTTATTATATGCCATCCGAACTGCGTTTTCACAGGGCCGACCAGCGCTCCTTTTTCTCCTGCGAATGCGGCATTCTCGAATTCCCTGACCATTTTTCCGCGGGTGAACCAGCCGAGGTCGCCTCCTCTTTTTTTGGAAGGGCATTCACTGTTTTCCATTGCCAGTTTATCGAAGCTTTCGCCTTTTTTTAGTTTCTCCATTAATTCCTTGGCTTTCGGCTCCCCCTTGACGAGGATGTGCGCCGCACGTACTTCTTTGACCATGGATTATGATTGGAAACGTTCGCATAAAAATATATCTTTTATAACGTGTTCTACTATTATTATGACATGGCTTCGATATCTGTCGACAGGAATAAATGCATTGGCTGCAGGCTTTGTGAGAACAGCTGCCCCGAATGTTTCGAGATCGGTGTTGATGGGATAGCTAAAGTCATAGCAACCGAGTGCAAAAGCTGTAACCTTGAGGAAGTGGCTGCATCGTGTCCCGTAGAGGCGATAACGGTGAAAAATAAATGGTCGTAGAAGCTGGTAGCCCTGAAAGGCTTTACCGCAGCAGGGATAACCGGGTCGTTGCAGGGGTGCTCGGCGGCGTCGGGGAGTATCTGAACGTGGACCCGGTCGCGGTACGGGCGGTCTATGTAGTGCTTGCGGCGTTGAGCGGATTCTTTCCCCCACTGGTCGCTTACTTGATATTATTCTTCATAATACCTGAAAAGCCCGAGACAAAGAAGGATGCGGTGTAAGCGGCAATAGCATCTGGTTTGATAGTTTTTCAGCGCAGGTTTGCAAGAAAGGTTATGCATATTATGCCCAGTATCGCGCAGTAGTAGGCGAAGTACTGCAGTTTTGATTCTTTTACGAATTTTAGGAGTACTCTTATTGACGCGTAGCCGACTATGAAGGAGGCCGTTATTCCTATCAACGTAGGCATCGGCTCAAGTTCCAGGAGGGAGGCTTTGCGTAGTTCGTAGACGGCGGCCCCCAAGATTATGGGCACTGAAAGCAGCAAAGAGAACATCGCTGCCTTGTTTCTTTCCACGCCCGAGAGCATCGCTGCAGCAATCGTTGATCCGCTGCGCGATATTCCGGGCGCGATCGATATGGCTTGTGCTAGGCCTATTATTGCGGCTTCTTTTGTCGTGACGTCTTTCACGCCTTTAGTCTTTGATGCGGCGTACAGCAGCGCCGCCGTTATTATGAGAGCAATGCCTATTGCGGCCGTGTTTGAGAAGAGGCTTTCGAAGACGTCTTTGAACAGGTAGCCTGCCACTGCTCCGGGTATTGTTGCGAGTATTATAAGCGTCAGTGTTTTTCCTGCAGGGCTTTTGCAGTCGAGGCGTAGGAGGGCTTTGAGCATCAACGTATATTCTTTTCTGAATGCCAGGAGGACTGCAAGAAGCGTTCCCGCATGCAGCGCTACGTCGAACGCAGGGGATGCTCCTATTCCAAGCATCTTATGCGCGAGCGCAAGGTGTGCCGAGCTTGATACCGGAAGCCATTCTGTTATCCCCTGTATGATGCCCAGGACGAGGGCGTACCCTAATTCCATTAAGCAGTCCCTGTTTTCTTGTTACTTGGTCCCTTCGTCGTCTGCGTTTATGCCGCCTTCGCCGTATTCGGATATTTCGTCGTCCTCCACTTCTTCTTCCTCTTCTTTCTCAAGGACCGAGGACCTTTTTATCCTCTTCATCTCGTCTGCGTTTTCAGCGCAGCCGCATTCTGCACCTTCTTCTTTGTCTACCCCTTGTTCCAGGCCTCTGGCTATGTCTCTTATCTCGTCCGGGTCTTTTTCTTCGCCGTATCTTTTGGTCGACTTCTTTTTCGGGATTTTTGCTTTGGCCTGTTTTTTTCTTGCCTTGGTTTTGGATGCCATTCTTCACCTTTTTATCGGGTTTTTGTGGTTATATTTTTTAGGAGCCGCGGATATAAATAAGCTATTCCCCTTATTTCGTACTTTTTTTAACTGTTTGTAAGTGCCTTTTGAGGGCATGTCCCTTAAGAGACATGCATCGTGTTGTCCGGAAGGCAAAGGAAAAAATCAGGTCTTTTAGCCGCGATATTCTGGTCCGTCCCGCTTACGATGGCATGGTCGATGTGATCTAGTTTTCTTGCGGGCAAAGATAATTATTATTTATGTAATGCATATGTCCTATACGATATATTGAAGTAATTTAAACAAGATGGCTGACCCGGACAAAAAACTTAAAAAAGACCTCATCGACATATTCGAAGAGGTCAAGGAATCGGTGAGGAGAACAGATAACCGCTCAAGGGCAGGCCTCATGCTGGGCCTCCAGGAGATGGGATCGACCCTGCACGGCTTTATCGGAGGGTACTACCCGGTGGACTCGAACATAATAGTCCTGAACAGGACGCCTATCCGGAGAATTGAGGAAACCAAGCCCGAGCTTTTCGCGCCTTACTCGTTCCACGTCCTGCTCCACGAATACATACACTCCCTCGGTGTACTGGACGAAGGACTGACAAGAAGAAAGACTTATGACATAAGCAGGAAGATGTTCGGCGAGGAACACCTTGTCACGGAGTTTTCAAAGAACATGGAAAGATTCTTCCCAAATCTGGTCTACCCGGTATACGGCTGGAGGCCGCAGGAACAGGTGCCAGTAGAGATCATAAAAGGATTCGACAGATCGAGCGTACAGCCCTATATCGCATAAGGGAGATCATCTCCTGCAGTACTTCTGTTTCACGTTCACCCCGAGGACGGTGTTGTGGTTTTCCGGGTTTTCCATAAGCCCCACATCAAACACCCCCCTATCTGTTCTGACGGAAACAACGTCCCCTGGCTTCTTTCCCCTAAGGGCTTGGAAAAGAGATTCCGTTGTATCTATCCTGTAACCATCCACGGATGTTATGGCATCTCCTTTTCTTAAGCCTGCGTCCCTGGCAGACGAGAGGCCTGGAAAACCAGTGACTTCCAGTCCGCAAGGCTCATTGATCACGCTGGTGTTTAAGTAGGTGTATGCTGAATAGACGACGCTAAAAGAAACCGGGTTCAATACTGTCAGGAAAAGGACCGATGCGTAGAGGCTGAGTCTGTCCGGGTTTTTGTTTCTCCCCGAGAATCTGCCGTATAAAAAGAGCAGCCCGCATACTCCGGGATGGAACAAGACGGCGAGAACGATGATATTTAACGCGAAGACGGCGGCCTGTCTTGCCGCGTCAAATCCGGCGAAGGCTTTCTGGAACCCCAAATCCGGAACGAAAAAGAGCAAGCACACCCACACGGAAGACAAGACAAAATCGATGAATACGCTCTTCTTCGAAGGCTTTAGAAGCGCCTTAAGGGACATGTTTATGTATTATTATCCCTGACTTATTAAGTATCTTTGATGAAGGCAGAAGTAAAAAGATTCTGGGAAGTGGATTTTTTGCGAGGCCTTGCGGTAATCCTGATGATATCCTATCACGCCATATACGACCTCGCCTATTTCAGGACCTTTCATGTAGACATGTCTACAAGTTTCTGGTTCATCCTCCCTAGGATGATAGCGTCCACATTCATTCTTCTTGCGGGAGCATCTCTTGCGCTCAGTTATTCACGGGCGAGAGAAACCCTCACCGGGAACCGATTGCTCGTCAAATACCTGCGGCGCGGGGCATGGATATTCTCATGGGGCCTTTTGGTAACGGCAGTCACGTGGATTTTCATAAGACAGGATTACGTGTCATTCGGCATACTGCATTTCGTAGGCGTTTCCATAATCTTGGCCTACCCGTTCCTGAGAATGCGTTATGCTGGCCTGGCATTGGGCGTGCTCTTCATCGCGTTAGGAATGCTGCTGCAGAACGTCTATATAGATTCGCCGTGGCTTGTATGGCTCGGGATCACGCCGAAGGATTTCCATTCAGTCGATTACTTCCCGCTCCTGCCCTGGTTCGGCGTCGTCCTTGTGGGCATATTCATGGGAAACACGCTCTATCCGGATCATAAAAGAAGGATCAGTCTGCCCGACATGTCTACGGATCCGATGATTGCGTCGTTCTGCTTTATCGGAAAAAACTCTCTGTTCCTCTACCTCATACACCAGCCCCTGCTGATCGCCTTACTTTATGCCTTAGGGGCTCTTGACATAAGTCCGCTGCTTTCCGGTCTATGAACGGCTTTATTTGTCTTCGTAGATATCAAGCGTCTTTATGGTGTCAGGGTGTATCGTGTTTTCATATTTCACTACCTCGTGTATCGGGTACGCCGTGAAATTGCAGTCGTCGAGTTTTGTCAGGAATTCCTCGAATCCTACCTGGGGCTTGTCTTTGGAGTTAGGCACTACCACTTTTGATATTATCTTTCCGTCAAAGGTCCGAAAGACGTGCTGTACTTCATTGAACAACGCAAGCTTCTGGGCTATCTTCTTTGACTGCGATGGCGCCGCGTCTATTATAATATAGCCGATCTGCAGCCCCAGCTCGTGCGGGTGTATCTCTGCGGAGAATCTGCTTATTATTCCCCTCTTCACCAGGCGCTCCGCCCTTGTGAAGACCGTGGTATGCGGTATCTTCAACGTTTTCGCAAGCTTTCTAAAGCTCAAACGCGCATCCTCCTGCAGGTGTTTTATTATCTCCAGGTCTAGTTTATCAATCTTCATCTTTTTTTCTTTTTTTACATACTTTGTTTTCTTTTCTTATTAAGCCTTTTTCAGGGTCACTTCGAGTATGCCGTTCTTGTATGTGGCCTTGCTGCTTTCCACTTTAACCTCGGCCGGGAGTTTGATGTCCTTGCTGTATCTCCTTTTCTCGGTGTCCACTTTTATCGAGATGCTCGTCTTCTGGGTTTTCAGGTCTATGTCCTCCATCTCAACCCCTGGAAGCTCTGCAAGCACCTTGATCTCGTTTCCGCAGTCTATGACGTCCGTCAGCGGCTCTCTTTCTGTGAGGTGCGCCTCTTTTATCTCCTTGACTGCGCTTCCTTTCTCCTCTTCAGGCATGTTCCCGAATTCCTCTATCACCGGCTTTCCGTCCGCGCCAGTTGTCATGTGGAATCCATAGAAAAAGCCTTTGGACTCGGTTACGGAATTCATCGCTTCCTCGAAGAATTCAGCCATGTGCTCTTCGATCCTTTCCATGTATTCGTCAAAAAAAGAATCCTGCCCGGAAAAATCTTCGAGGTCTCTTCTCTTGTTCTTTTTAGGGTTTGTCTCCATGTCGTTTTTAAGTTAGTATCTTACTAACTTAAGTTTGTCTTATATTAGTGATTTTATATATAAATATAACAAAAACACTATTTTATTAAATATGGTATGTGATATACTATCGAGCACATATATAAATATAAGAAAAGCATGATTTTTATATACAAAATAAACTATATATTAACTATAACACATCAGACTGGAAAAATGGTCAAGAAAATATTCCTGAGAGACATAGAAAAACCCGCGGACAAAGACATGGAAAAAGACATCGAATGGATATGCGAATCATTCGGTTTCTATGAAAAGATAGACAGGGACAAAACGGCATCCCTAATATTCAAAAGAATGCTGTCGACGATGGGCAACGGATCAGGCCTCTCGAGCACGGCGCTCGGCGACGAATCAAAGGTAACAAGGGCGGCCGCACTCAATCACCTGAAGAAAATGATGTGCTCTGGTCTCATAACAAAAGAAGGAAAAGAATACATGATCAGGTGCTCAAGCCTATACCAGACAGTAAACGAGGTACACAGGGACGTGGACAGGATATTCGAAGACATCGAAGAGATAGCAAGAGAAGTGGACGAAAGGATGGGTGCGAAATACAGGCGCTAGGATCAAGAGGATAGGATCTTCTCACCCTTCGAGTCTCACTCCCTCGTCGCATAACTCCGTCTTTATGACTATGCCGCCCGCTTCCTTTATCTCTTTCTCGGCATCCCCGAGCGCTATCATTATCCCCCCGCGTCCCGAGCCGCAGAGCTTTGATCCTGGCGAGACTTTTCTTGCAGCCCATACAAGTTTCTCCAGTTCAGGCGATGATACGCCGATCGCTGAGAGCAGGCCGTGGTTTATGTTCATCACGTCCCCAAGGCGCTGCATGTCCCCTTCTTCAAGATACTTCTGGCCGTAGTCGACTATGTGGAGCATGGCCTCCAGATAGTGCTCGAAGAACTCGGGGTATTTCTTCTTCAACATCATCACATCCCTGACAGCGACGCCGGTATCCGCCCTTATACCGGTATTGCCAACGGTTATCTCCGGACATTTAATCAATTCGACTCTCTCAAAGCTTCCCTCCTTGTATCTGATAACTCCCCCGAAGGTTACGCCGAAGGGATCTACCCCCGACGATTTTCCGTGGACGATGTTCTCTATGCCCCATGCAAGCTCTGCTACCTCCTGCAGTTCTAGCTCGAAGCCGAGCTCTTTAGAGATCGCAAGAGACAGGGCTGACGAAGCCGAGGCAGAGCTTCCAAGGCCTGAGGAAACAGGTATCTCGGAGGATAATTCGATATCCAGGCCTGCCTGTTCGCCGACCTTGTTAAAAGTCTTCTCGATACATTCCGCAGTGAGTACGGTCCCCCAATCCTTTTTCATGCGGTGTAGATCGGATAAGGAGAAACTCAGGCCATTGACTCCGGTTGAATGATTGGTCAAGGTGAAACGGTCATCACTCCTACGGGATACGGATGCATAAGTCCGCAGGTTGACCGATGCGACAAGCACCGGGTTACCGTAGACGGCGGCATGCTCGCCAAGGAGGATAACTTTGCCCGGAGCAGAGGCTTTGGTTGGCATTTCAGGGCACCTTTAAATTTTAAGACTTCCCCGTTAAATAAGGGGGCGGTCTCTGTCATGAAAAAGAGATTATTTCCCGCCGAACTTGCGGGCTCCTGCGATTAATCCTCCTATTACGCCGAGGACGGCTCCGGATATTATCCCGACTATAGGCGATAATATAAGCGCCATCACCGAGAACATGATGCCTACTCCCATGCCCCATCCTGAACCGCTGACGCCTGCGCCTATCATTCCCGAGATGAAGGACAGGACTCCGCTGACGACTCCTGATAAGAAGCCGGCCAGGGTTCCTGCAAACGTCGCGGGCAGAAGGTTGCCTCCATGCTTCTTTACTGTCACGTACCCGATGTATACGCCTATGGCAACGCTTATCAGGAAGGACACGCCTGCGACTAGTATGCTTATAATGCCTGTGATGATGTTTAGCAACGGTATGTAGTTCACGAAGCCTAACAGGAACTGCACAACGTCCATCGCTATCAATATCAGCAAAGGTATCTTGATTATCCCAAGGTACTCTTTCAGTGTCTTGCCGCCGATCATTTTATCCATGAACCCTACGGATGCCGCGGGCTTGGTTGCTTGTGTGGAATCCATTTTATGTAAGTATATGGTTATAGTTTAGCCGTAGACAATATATAAAGCGGGAATGAGGTCTTATTCCTCCAGTTTCGCCGCTATCGCATCCCCCATGTCGCTCGTCGTCGCGGTCCCGCCAAGGTCTTTGGTCTTGACGTCGCCTTCTTTTATTACTTCTTCGATGGCCTTCACTATGTCGTTTGCCGCTTTCTCTTCGCCTATCTCGTCCAGCATAAGCGCCCCCGCCCATATCGTCGCTATCGGGTTTGCGCGGTTCATGCCTTTGTATTTAGGCGCTGATCCGTGTATCGGCTCGAACATCGAGATTCCGTCAGGGTTTATGTTTCCGCCTGGTGCGAGTCCGAGGCCTCCCTGTATCATCGCGCCCAGATCCGTAATGATGTCTCCGAACATGTTTGGAGCCACTACGACTTGATACCATTCGGGCTGTTTCACGAACCACATGGTGATCGCGTCCACGAAATTGTATTCCGTCTCTATCCCTGGGTAGTCTTTTGCGACTTCTTCGAAGACCTTCCTCCATAGGCTGTACATGTCTGTGAGGACGTTTGCTTTGTCGACGGCCGTGACTCTTGTCTTCTTCTTTTTCCTTGCAAGCTCGAATGCGTATTTGATCACCCGCCTGCTTCCCTTGCTGCTTAACACGCCTATCTGGTATGAGAGCTCGTCGCCGTCTGCTTCTATGTCTAGGCCGAATTTTACGTTATACAACGTCCTCTTTACTTCTAGATGTTGTTTGCTTTTTCCTTCAGGTATGTGGCCGCCTATGCCTACGTAGAAGTCTTCAGTATTCTCTCTTACAACGTGGAAGTCTATGTCTTTTGGCGTTTTGTTACGAAGCGGGCACTCTATTCCTTCAAGCAGTTTTATCGGGCGAAGGTTCACATATTGGTCGTAATAGAACCTTAGAGCTAAAAGGACTCCCTTCTCAAGCACTCCGGGCGAAACCCTCGGGTCCCCAAGCGCGCCGAGGTATATCGAATCCATCTTGCCTATCTCTTTGAGCGCGTTCTCATTCAATAATTCCTTTGTCGCAAGATAATGGTCTGCACCGAACGGGTAGCTTGTCCACCTAATCCTGAAGTTTTCTTTATCGGCTACCGCGTCGATGACCTTTTTTCCCTCAGCAATTATCTCCGGCCCTATTCCGTCGCCGGGTATCAATGCAATCTTATAGCTTTTCATTTTATCCCTTCTTTGTATTGGTGGTTTTTTCCGATGTTATGTCCTTGAATGCCTTCATGATGTCGCTGCCCGTTAACATGCCCAGGAGTTTGCGATCCTTGATTACTGGCAGTCGGTGTATCTTGTTCCTCGTCATTATGCTGACCGCCTTACGCAGGTCATAGTCCGGGTCGATGCTTATGAGCGCGGCTTCCATGAATTCGCTTACAAGGGTATTGTTGTCCGGTTGCCCGTTTTCCATCAGGGCCAGGATGTCGTCGGTAGTTACGATGCCTGCGGGCCTCCCTGATTGATCGACTACAATGAGGCCGTGGATGCTGTTTGACAGCATCTTCTCTATCGCGTCCCTTAGCGTTGCGTCCTTGCTTATCGTTACCACCTCCGTGGACATGTAGTCCCTAACCCTTAGTTTGTCCATCTTTTCCCCTCTTCAAGCAGTTCCTTGGCTCTGTTTACATTTATGTTTTTTTCCCTGACCATTGCTTCTGCTATGATGTCTATGTCCTTTCCTTTAGCGCCCGCCATCATGGCGATGTTCTTGGCGTGCAGTGACATGTGGCCCCTCTGTATGCCTTCGGTAGACAAAGCCCGGAGCGCCGCAAGATTCTGTGCAAGGCCGACGGATGCGATCACTTCTGAAAGTTCCTTTGCGGTCTTGACGTTGAGTATCTTGAGCGACATCCTGGCCGATGGATTCATGGTGGCGCCGCCTACTATTCCTACGGCAAGCGGGAGCTCTATTCTTCCGTGCAGGTTTCCGTCTCTGTCTTTTTTCCAAGTCGTGAGAGTGGTGTATTTTCCGTCCCTTGCGGCATAGGCATGCGCGCCTGCTTCAACGGCCCTTGAATCGTTTCCTGTAGCTATTACTGCCGCGGTTATGCCGTTCATGGCTCCCTTGTTGTGAGTCACCGCCCTGTAGGGATCGGCCGCCGCGAACTCGTAGGCATTGATTATGGCATCAACGACTACTTCTCCGCCGATTTCTTCTTTACCGACAGTTACTTCCGAGCGTGCAAGCCTTCTATCCGCAAGGTTTGATATGATCTTTAAGAGGGTCTTTCCGCCTGTCAGTTCCTCTATAAGGGGTGATGCGGCCTCGCACATCGTGTTTACTGCGTTCGCGCCCATCGCGTCTTTTACGTTGACGAGAAGGTGTATTATCACCATCTCGCCTTTGCCTGTCTTGATTATTCTTGCCTCGAGGTCTTTGGCCCCTCCGCCGAAGGATATGAGCCTTGGGTCTTTGGTGTTGGCCAGGTCTATGATTTTTTTCTTGTTTTCTTCTATTGCGCTCCTTGCTTTCTTCGCGTCTTTTGTGAGGAGCTGTATCTGGCCTATCATTATGGGTTCGGTGCTTTCGGCTTTGAACCCTCCCATGGATCTGCACATCTTGGCTGCGTTGCTGGCTGCAGCGACTACCGATGTTTCTTCGGTGGCCATGGGTATCATGTATTCTTTTCCGTTTATGAGGTAATTCATCGCTATCCCGAGGGGCAGCCTGAAGGTCGCGACGACGTTTTCCACCATCTTCTCTGCCTGTTCCATACCGAGGCCTTCCTCTAGTGCCTTGATGTCCTGATCCGTGAGGTCTGCGAACTCTTTGACCTTGGACAGCCGTTCTTCTTTCTTCAGCTTATAGAATCCCGATACCTGAGAAGTTTTTGTCATGCCTTTGGTACACCATGTGGTTACTAATTATTGAATGGCTTCCATATATTTTAATAATATAGTGTAAAAAGCCCGTGCGGCAAATTTTCCCGGAATGGATTTAAACCAAGGACATAAAAGGCTAATAGAGAAGCATGTGAGAGCCCTTGACTGGATGCGCGACGAGCTTATGGAGATGGATTCCCTGATAAATCCCGTAATGGGCATCTCATCCTGGGATGACGCAGTCATTGTAGATTACAAGGGAAAGAAGCTTGTCGTGAGCGTCGACGGCCCCTATACAAAGCGGCTCGTTATGAAGTCGGCCCTTATACATTCGGCGACCGATGTCATGGTTAAAGGGGCAAAGCCCTTGTTTGCATTAGATACCGTTATCGGCGGACTCGATGATGTAAAGGAGATGATGGCAAGCCTAAAAAGACAGGCTCTTGCGATGAATATCCCGCTCCTCGGAGGCAATACCCTGTTTGAAGAAGCCGAACCCCGCTGCAGCCTTACAGTTGTCGGCAGGCTCCTATCTGCCGAACCGATACGGGACTCAGGCGCAAAGAAGGGCGACATCCTGGCCTTGCTGGGCGAGCCATTGTGGGGAGTTCAGGAAGAGAGGATAATAAAGGCGAACAAGCTGTTTGATACCTGGTTTACTATACTAGACAAGGATATAAAGATAAACGCCTCAAAAGACGTGACCAAAGGCGGCCTGATCTCTGCGGTGTATGAGATCTCTGAAAAATCCGGCGCAAAATTCGTCCTCGAAGAAAAGCCGCCCTTTTCCGTGACAAGGAACTTGGACAACTTCCTGCTTTCCGTGCCCGAGAAAAGCTTTCAGGAGATCCGGGACATATGCAAAAAGACCGGCTGCAGCTTTGTCGCGGTCGGAAAAATCCTGCGATAATGCTATCGCCGTTCAGGAAGCTTTTTTCCTTATTATCTTCTTTAACTGGGCAGATGTGGGTTTCTCTGTTCCAAGATATTGCAGAACCACCTGGCGCACCCTCTCCTTCTCGCGCACGGTCTTGACAAGATAATAATAAGTCCCGCCCTTGATCTTCTTAGCTCTGATGTAAGCCATTTTTTCTTATATATTTAGCAGGCGCAGGTATAAAAGTTAGGCACTACCTGAGCCTCCCCCGCAGGGGATGGCTTCAGCTCAAAAAGAAAAAGGAAATTTGCTGAGGCAAATTTCAACGGATTGTTAATAAGTTAGGCACTACAGTAAAAAGAAAATAACTTAGCTATCTCACCGTCGCCGCCACTCCTCTGTCAAAATCCAGGGCTTCCTTCGGCGACAAAATAAGTGTCCCGGTCCTCAGCAGCTTGTCGTCTTTGTCCACTATCAATACTTCGTCTCCGGATCTCAGGTCTGGATCGATGTCTTCCACGAATTTGGCGAAGACGCTTTTTCCTTCAGTGACGAATTCGACTGCTTCGTCGTTTATTTTGACTCGTAGTTTCGGGTACGGGAATTTCGCGTGCAGCCTTTCTGCGAGCTTCTGGTGAGGTATTATAAAGTGGTCGGATGCCCTTACAGCCGCTATCAATTCGTTTCCTTCATAGACTCCCCTGATCCTTCTCGTTGCTTTTGATTTCTTTATCCTCGCGTTTTCCGGGATAAGGCCTCCAGCTTCTTTCCCGAACTGGTAGTCCATGATGGCCATTATCTTGCATAAGTCTGTTATCCTGCAGCCGGTGTATTCTATGCCGTCTTTGAGCGAGTTGAATGGATAGATATCCGAAAGCTCCCAGGGCACCTGTCCGAAAGGGATTATGTCTACGATATTGTTTGATTCGACACGGACCAGCCTCTTTTTCACGTTGACCACCTCGGTTCTCTTCTCGGATTCCTGGCCCTGATAATAGAACGCGGACTTCTTTGTTATCGGATCACGTTCTGTAAGCCATTCTTGCTCCGTGAGTCTTTTAAGCGCCTTGTATAGTTCCGGATGCGCCCTGCATCTTATATTCACAAGCTCCCAGAGCGTATTCTCCTTTATCGCCTGTTTCACGGTCTCGATCTCCTGAACGCTTACATAGAGGTTGTGTCTTGCGAGTTCTCTGGTTTTATCGTCCGCTGGCAGCGTCTTTAGGTCGAGGCCGTGTTTGGAGCATACTGGGCATGAGCAAGGTAAATAGTCGAGTTCCTCGAGCCTTTTGGTACCGTGTGCTGTCAGGTATCTCCCTCCTTCGGCATACAATGCGTAAGCTGCGGAATCGAAGAGGTCGCAGCCGAGCGCTACTGCCAAAGAAAAGACCATAGGGTGGCCGAGGCCGAATGCGTGCACTATCCTGTCTGCCGGGATGTTTTGTTTGACTGTTGAGATGATGTCTACAAGGTCTGCGAACCTGTACGTTTCCATGAGCCGTACAATGCCCCCGACGGCGCATAGTTTGTAGTCTTTGCCGAGTTCCTTCGCAGCCTTCTCCCTGAGGTCGCTGTATGTGGAGCCCTGTATGCCTGCGTTGACCAGGAATCCTGCGCCAGATGCTTCCTTGGCTCTTTCAAGGGTTAGCTCAAGCTGTTCTACGGCCCTGGGCTTATAAGCATCGGGAAGCGTTGGTATGTCGAGGAATGAGCCGATGTCTGAGCCGATCCTTTCCTGGAACTCTATTATCTCTTTATTCGTTACAGTGACGTTTCCGTATTCCATCAGTTGATAGGAACCGGAGTCTGTGGCGATGATTCCGTCGAAGCCCAGGAACTTGTGTATTCCCTGCTCCACTATCCTTTCTTTAAGCTCCAGGTTCTTCAGTATGATGTATGAATTCGTCATCAGGACATGGCACCTGAAGGATTCCATGAACTCTGCCGGAGCGATCAGCGGCTTTGTCGGGCTGTACACTGGCATGAGCGCGGGCGTCTCTATGGATCTTTCCCCTATTCTCAGCCTTCCGATTCTCCCGGCTATGTCTTTATTCTTTATCTCGAATGATGCGTCCTTTGTCATGATGCTATACCCTTTGGTCTTACAGGTCTATATGTCGGTTAAAGGCCGGTTCTTATGCCTTTCCATCCTATAATAATACGGCGATAACGGGGTGTGTGGCATGGTCGTAGAAAACAGGTCTGAAGAGCTTTCGATAGCGATGAACGCTGCACGCGAGGCCGGAAAAATACTGCTTGCAAATTATGGGAAAGTCACTCCCAGATACAAGAAAGACAGGAGCATCCTGACCGATGCGGATCTGGCCTCAGAGAGGAAGATAAAAGAACTCCTGAAAGAGGAATTTCCCGACTATTCATTCCTGGCAGAAGAATCAGGCCTCGAAGACAACAGGTCGGAGTATGAATGGGTCATAGACCCGCTGGATGGGACTACGAACTACTCCATAAAAAATCCCTTCTACAACGTATCTATCGCCCTTGCAAAAGACGACCAGCCGGTCCTCGGAGTAGTCTATTACCCCTTCCAGGATGAACTATTCCACGCCATAGATGGCGGCGGAGCATACATGAACTGGGAAAAGATACAGGTGTCGAATACCGCCGACATCGCGGATGCGTTCGTCTGCTTCTGCCACGGGAACGATTCGGATTCTGTGAAGAGGGCTACTGCAGCCTTTTCAAAAATAAAGCCCGTGACCGACAAGATGCGCCAGATAGGAGCGGCGGAGCTGGAACTGTCCTATGTCGGATGCGGTCGCGTGGACGGCTTCTTCATGCTCAGGCAGAACCCTTGGGACGTTGCGTCCGGGACTCTTATAGTAAAGGAGGCAGGGGGCAAGGTCACTGACATTGATGGAAGACCCTTCAACCTGAAGTCAAGAGACGCTGTAGCATCCAACGGATTAGTACACGAACAACTCCTGAGACTCCTGAGGTAAAGATCATGTTATTCAAGGACCGTATGCATGCGGGAGAGGAACTCGCGAAAAAACTTCTGAAATACAAAGGAGAAGATATAATAGTGCTGGGAATACCCAGAGGCGGCGTGCCGATCGGGTACCCTATTGCAAAGGCGCTTGATGCTCCCCTGGATCTGATAATCCCGCGCAAACTGCCCGTTCCCTGGAGCCCGGAAGTGGGCTTCGGCGCCGTAACTTCGACAGGCGAAGTGACCCTGAACCCGGACATAGTCAGCGAGCTACAGCTTACAGATCAGGAGATAAAGGAGATAGCCGGCAAAGTCCTTGAAGAAGTCAAGAGAAGGATGAAAGCATACCGCGGAAACAAACCCCTGCCCGACCTGAAAGGAAAAACCGTCATAATAGCGGACGACGGACTGGCGACGGGATACACGATGATCGCCGCAGTCCAGGCCGCGAAAAGGCAGGGCGCGAAGAAAGTGATAGCTGCGGTCCCGGTATCGCCGAGAGACGCGGCAGAAAAGGTGAGAAAATACGCGGACGAAGTCGTGACGATCTGGGAGAAGCCCACATTCAGTTTCGCGGTCGCTGGATTCTATGACGACTTCCATGACATGCGGGACGCGGAAGTGACCGATTTGCTGGCGGAATTCTAGCGATCGGTGAACCACTTGCAGAAGTCCTCGAACGACTTCCTCCTGTGAGATACGCGGTCTTTCATGACCTCATCTTCTGCGAACGTCTTCTTCTCGCCCTCTGGCAAAAAGATGGGATCGTATCCGAATATCTGCGGTCCGCGCAGCTCATTGATGATCGTTCCTTTGCATTCGCCTCTGAAGACTTTCAGTTGCTTGCCGTCGCAGAATCCTACGGCGGAAACGAACACTACGCCCCTTTTTTCTGTCCCGTTCATCAGCCGGAGTATCCCCTCGCAGCCGATCTTCTTGAAAACATACGCTGAATACGGCCCGGGAAATCCGTTGAGAGCATCGATGTAGAGGCCTGTATCATCTACAACCACGGGTTTTTTCACATTGTCGTATACATACCTTGCCCCGTCTTCCGCCACCTTGCCCACGTCTTCGTCCCGTAGCTCCGGGTAAGGCGCTTTAAGCTGGATGAATTTTATCCCGTAGTCCCTGCCTACGTCGTTTGCTTCTTTCAGTTTATGCGGGTTCGATGTCGCAAAAAGTAATTCCATCTCTTCACCCACTCCTCGTGTTATACGTCATTATCTTCGCTATCTCCTGCCAGCATATGGCGACCAGGCAGATCCCTGTTATCACTGCTATATGCGCTAAGTCCAGTGATGACACCTTCAGTTGTGTCCCGATCTGCGGCACTCCCATCACAAGGGCCAGGAATATTATCACTATGATCGCCCAGTAGTTCATGACCTTGTTGGAGAAGAACCCCAGCTTGTAGAGGGGATCGGTCTCGGACCTTGATATGAACGCGAGCAGCAGGTGCCCGATTATCCATGCGGTGAACGCGTATGTCTGCATCAATACGAGGCTCAGGTTCTGCGTGGTTGCGTAATAGTATGAGATTGCGATGGCAGTAAAAAGGCTTGCTCCTGAGACGAATATCTCTTTCAGGAGTTTGCGGTCTATGAATTTCTGGCCTGCTTTTCTCGGAGGCCTTATGTATATGGTCTTCTCTGCAGGCTCTGCCACGAATGCGGAAGATGCGGCGAGGTCCATGAACAGTTCCAGTATGATGATCTGTATGGGCGCGAGCAGGAATGGTATATTCAATAGTATGGGCATGATGAATATCAGTATCAGCCCTGTTTTGACAGAGAGATAATACTTGACTCCTTTCCTCAAATTGTCGAAGAACCTGCGCCCTTCAAATATCCCTTTCCCTATCGTTACGAAGTTGTCGTCTGCAAGAACGATGTCTGCCGCCTCCTTTGCCGCGTCCGTTCCGCGTATGCCCATCGCTATGCCGATGTCTGCCTCTTTTAGGGCGAGGGTGTCGTTGACTCCGTCCCCTGTTACCGCAACGACTTCGCCGTTCTCCTGCAATGCTTTGACTATGCGGTATTTATGTTCCGGGGTCGTCCTTGCATAAACAGAGACATCCTTCACCGTTTTCCGCAGCCCCTCATCAGACAGCATGTCCAGGTATTCGCCAGTCAATACCTTCGAGTTAGGTATTCCTGCCATTCCTGCGATGTATGCCGCGGTCTTCGGATGG
>Ga0315284_10005562_pt1 | contig 17914 bp, 20 predicted proteins | sample YL17G09_16_MG_FD_203696 | JGI IMG/M metagenome (GOLD analysis project Ga0315284, IMG submission 203696) | Sediment microbial communities from Yellowstone Lake, YNP, Wyoming, USA - YL17G09_16 | ecosystem: Environmental > Aquatic > Freshwater > Lake > Sediment | place: USA: Wyoming | collected...
AGCTACAGGAGCAACTGGTCCTCAAGGAGTTAAAGGCGATATTGGTGATACAGGAGCTACTGGAGCCACAGGAGCTACAGGAGCAACTGGTCCTCAAGGAGTTAAAGGCGATACTGGTGATACAGGAGCTACTGGAGCCACAGGTGCTACAGGTGCAACTGGTCCTCAAGGAGTTAAAGGCGATACAGGCGACACAGGAGCTACTGGAGCCACAGGTGCTACAGGTGCAACTGGTCCTCAAGGTCCAACAGGTCCGACGGGTGCAGATGGAAATATTTCTGGATTACAATTATATTTTGATAATATAGACAGCAATATTACCCTTCCAACTATAGTTTCTAATAATACAATAGCATTTGTTACTGCAACGCATCCAGATACAATGACAAGAGCTGATGCAGGTAATTTTATTACTAATGGATTTAAAGCAGGAATGAAAATTAAAATTTCTGGCGGATTAAATAATGGTTTAACTTATACTATACTTATAGTAGCTGCTACAACAATTACATTTATTCATGAAACTACTGTAATTAACGAATCTGCTGGAACAGCAATAACTATTATAGTTCAAAGAGAAAAACTTACAAGAGTTCCTGTTTCTGGAATTCAAGTAATAGAAAATGTATCTATCAGTAGTACTAGTCCTGAAAATATAGTTGGTGCTTCAATAGATTCTTATACTACAGTTGATTTAGTACCAGGAGTTACTTCTATACCAGTTGGTGTTTGGTCATTTAATTTTTGGGCTTACGCAAGTTCTGCTAATAATGCTTTTATCCATTTTAAAATATATAAAGTAACATCTCTTGGTACTGAAACATTATTATTTACTACAGGTTTAGCAGAAATTACTTCTGTTTCTGGAGATACAAATAATCAAAAATATTATGTAACAAAATATACTATTTCTACACCAATTAGTTTATTAACTACCGATAGAATAATTGTAAGAGTAATTGGAACTGTTAGTTCTACAACAAAAACAATTTTTTGGATTTATCAAGGTACATCAATGGCTTCTTATATATGTACCACTTTTAATGTTACTGCTCCAATAGGTCCAACTGGACCAACAGGTCCTATAGACCCAAATTCACATATTCAAAATACTGATACAGGTACTTCAGAAAATTTTGATATAGTTGGTGAAATAAGTATAAAAGTTTATTCACAAACAACAGAACCAGTATTAGGACAAAATAATAGAATGGCTATTTGGATTGATACTGATGATGATAATAGAGTTTATTTAATATTCAGAAGAGGAACAGGCGACCAAGTTGGAATAGAATTAACATAAAGGAGAGATAAAATGGGGGGGGGAGGCGAATATGTTTCATAAAAAGCAAGCGAGTCAATCAGGAATAACTCCTTCAACATTAATAATTCCTGAATACCTTGGTCAAATATACGTAGATATCCAAACTAATAAAATATATATTGCTAAAAGTTTAGTGCAAGGTGATTGGGTAGAACTTGGTACAGGTGGTGGAGAAATTCTTTCCAAATGTAGAGTATATTTTGATGGTACACAAAATTTTGCAATAGGAACTCCCAAAAAAGTAATTTTTAATTATATTAATTTTGATGTTAATACTGAATGGGATGTTACAAATAATAGATTTGTAGTAAAAGAAAGTGGTTATTATTTAATGATTGGTCAATTACAATGGGCTAATTATAAAAGTAAGGCTGGTTCTATGATGTTTTACAGAAATTATGGACTACCAGGTGCAGATGCTCTGCTGATAGTTATGGGTTCAGATACTATATCAGGAGCATATATTAATGGTAGCACAATTAACTATTTAAATGCAAATGATTATGTAGAAGTATGGGGATTAGCATCAACAGCAGTAAGTTACGGTGGTAGTTCTACTATGTTTTTTGCAATACATAGATTATCTTAAAATAAATTTATAATTAGTAACAAAAGTAAGGGAGAAAATTAACAATGTATGGTAATTCAGTTATAACTAAATTAAATATCATTATACCCGCAGGGCAGACCACATGGAATCGGAATGTACGATTCTATCAGTCTGCCTTTTTGCTTAATAGGAATAGAAATGGAAAATAAACTTACTTTAGATTTAAATTTATTAAAATACCTTCTTAGCCAGGAAGCCCAACGCCTAGTAGGAAAGTGTATGAAAAGGTTTGAACTTTCTGATAATAAAGAAGAAATAAAAAAGCAAATAAAAGAAATCATATATGAATCTTTAAGAGATTTTTATGAGAGTTTAAAAACAGGAAAATTAATATTAATAAACGCAACAGAGCAAAAGAAAGGTAAGGAGTAAAAATGGATAATACACGTATGGAAGATGCTAAAAGAATAGTAAAAGAAATTGAAGATAGCAATGATTTAAATAAAGTTGAGGATATGATTAAAGATAATAAAATTTCTTTTGAACACAAAGAGAAAAAATATCAAATTCATTTATTAAGTTCAAAAGAAAAAGATGAATTGGATTCTCTTCGTAGAAAAAAAATAAATTCCATGCTACAAGAAAAAGATGAACTAGGAAACTATGTTTATCTTACAGAAAAAGCATTGATAAAAATCCTTAAAGAAAGAGGAGATATAGATATTGATAAAATTGATGAAGATATTCAAAAAATTGAGGCTGAAGAATTAGATAATGAACTAAAATTAGGAGAAGCAATTTCAAAAAATAATGGAGAGATAATTTTAAAGACATATAAAGAAAAAATAGAAGAATTCCGTTTAAGACGAAACATTTTAAATACTCAAAAAACATTAGTTTTAGGTTTTTCTTTGGAAAATCAACTTTTAGGATATGTAGCTAAGGTAATTACTTATTTATCTTTGGATGAAATGGCTAAAGACAATACATGGCAGAGAAAATTTAATACTTTGGAAGAATTTGAGCAATGTATTGATAACGAACTTATAGAAAAAGCAAGTACATATGCCATGCTTTTACAATACATTTAAGAGGGATTAAATGGATATATATACTTCATTAATTAAATTAGCAAAAAATATAAAATATCAAAATCTCTTTTCTGCTTCAAAAGAGATTAGAGGCATTAGATTATTTAAAAATACTTATAATTTTAGTAAAGTGCAAGAAATATTTTTAAGTTATTTATATATTTTTGATTCTATTCATAAAGATATAGTTAATGATAGTATTTCTGAAAAAGTATTAGATAATGATACAAATATTTATTGGGAATCTTATTTAATATGGAAAAGAAAGCATAATAAAAATACAACACAATCCAAGAAAAAAGAGGTAGAATTGGTTTCAGGAAATAAAATAAAATTTAATAAGAGGATTAAAAAATGACTTCAGCCGAATTTATTGCAAAAATAAAACTAGTATTAGAAGGTTCTGGACAAGTAACTCAAGGCGTTCAAACTGTTTCTAAAGAAATTGATAAATTAAGTGAAAAACAAGTTCAATTTCCTTGGACAGAGAAAATGAATAAATCATTAGAACAAGGAAAGGGTGCTGTAACAGATTTTGCTAAAGAATTAGATGGATTTACTAAAGTAGGTCAAAAAGTAAATACTATTTATGAAGGTGGAAATGCTGTAGGAGCTAGAGCAGTACAAATTTATAAAAATCAATCGGGAGCTATTAAAGAAATAAGTACCAATTTTGATAAAAATGGAACAGTAATAAAACAAGGATTAACTGATATAAGTAAAGGTGCTACAGGTGCAGCAGGAATGATGGAGCAATTTGGTCTTGCTATGCGAAGAGCCTTAATTGTTGCTCCTGTATGGATGCTTATGCGTGCTGGTATGATGGCAGTTTTTAATACTATAAGAGACCAAGTTAAATTTTTAATAAGTTTAGAAGAAGCAATGACCCGAATCAAAATAGTAGGTAAAGGAACTGCCGAAGAATATACTTATTTACAAAATTCTTTAGTTTCTTTAGCTCATGCGTATGGGGTTACTTCTGATGAAGCAGCCAAAGCAGCAGTTATTTTTGCTCAACAAGGTAAAACTGTTAAAGAAACTATAACTTTAACCCAAACAGCAATGTTAGCTGCACAAGTTTTAGGAACCGATGTAAAAGGTGCTGTAGAAACTTTAACAGCAGCTATGCAAGGTTTTAGAATATCTGCTTCAGAAGCTACAAGTATAGTAGATAAATGGATTAATGTAGAAAAACAATTTGCAGTTACATCAAATGATTTAGCCGAAGCAACTAAAGTATCGGGTGCTGCTGCCAATCAATTAGGATTAAGTATTTCAGAATTTTTAGGTGATGTTACTGCTGTGGTAGAAGTTACTCGTAAATCTGGTTCCGAAGCAGCTAGGGCATTATCATTTGTATATGCAAGATTATTGACTAATGGGAAAGAAGTTCTTGAACAAGTAGCAAAAATTCCTTTTTATTTAGACGAAACTGGTAAAGCTAGCAATGTTGTTAGTACTAATATGAGAAGTATTTCTGATGTTTTGGGAGAACTTGCAGGTAAATGGGATAAATTAAATACTGCTGAAAAATTACAAATAGCTACTTCATTGGGTTCAAAGCGTCAGATGACGGGATTGTATGCTTTAATGCAAAATTACAATCATTCATTAGATGCTAGAATAGCTTCTTTAACATCTGCTGGTCAGGCTGAAAAAGCATTTGGATTAATACAAGAGCAAACATCATTTAAAATAAAACAAGTATCTTCAGCATGGAATGTATTGACTACTGCTTTAGGAGATACTTCTGGATTTAAAGCAAGTTTAGGATTGCTTGATAGAATGATAATTAATTTTACCGCTTTAATAAATTATGAAAAAGCTTATGGAGCTTTATATGCAAAAGAAGTAACTAAACAAAAATTAGCTGTTGAGACTAGATATAATGAAATTAATTCGTTAGAAGAATTAATAAAATTAAGAGAAAATTTATCCAAAGCTCCAGAAACAGCCGAAAATATAAATAGGTTAAAAACAGTTACTGATGTTATTGATAATATAGTTAAAAAAGAACCAAAAATTAAAGTAGCTTTAGAAACAGGAAAACCAGAAGAATTAAAACAAACTATAGATAATATTACAAAAGTTCTTACTTTAGAAAAAATAAAATTAGATGTTTCTTTAGAATTTGAACCAAAAATCGCAGCAGGAGAAGAAAAGATTCGAGAATTGAAACATGAGTTACAACTTACTGGAGGTCGGGATGTAATTAAATTGAAGGTAGAACTCGGAACTGAAGAAGTAAAAGTTCAAGAATTATATAAAGCACAAACAGATGAAATAGAAAATCAATATAAAGCATTATTAGGAAGAAAAGAATTAGAAAAAGGATTTGTTGATATTTTATCAGAAGAAGAACCGTTATCTGCTGAATTAACAGAAGCAGAACGTGAACGATTAGATATAGAAAAACAAATTATTATGAATAGAGGTATATTTTTAGATAATGAAGAATTACAAATTCAAAAAGAAAGAGAATTAGTACAAAATTCAAAATATTTATATGATATACATGAAAAAAGATTAAAATTAGAAGAAATAAATAATAAATTAGTAGATGCAAGAGTTAAAAAACAAGAACAAGAAAAAAACAATGTCAAAAATTTATATTTGGAATATGAAAAAGCTGACATGTTTGAACGCCAAAAAGTTCGTCGAAAAATTGAAATACAAACTATGTCTCCTGAAGGAATAGAATCTGCATTTCGTGGTGCTAATAAACTTGATAGAAATCTTATACTAGATATGTTTAGTAGTTTTGTTCCAGAGATACAAACAGCTTTAGCGAGAATGATTGGCAATCAATACAATTTACCTGGAGGTGGGTTATTTGCTCAACCATCGGCACCGACTTATGGCGGGCAATTTATTACCCCAGGAGCACCTGTACCCATTACTCAAATTAGTAATGTAGGAGCTAAAACAGTAATAGTTCAAATAGAAACTCCAACAACTACACCAGAAGAAATGGCTAGTTTAGTTGGAGATAAAGTAAAAGAAGGTATGTTAGAAGATGATGATTTTCAGAAAGCATTTTCAAAAAGAATATCACCTAAGTTATAAGGAGAAAAAATATGCAAGTACAAATTATTTTTGCAGACGGGGTTAATTCTTATACTTTTCCCGTAGTACAAAATATAAATGACCCTACTCCAGGAATTAAAGCTACAGTAATAGAAGGCAATCGGGCATCTGGTTCTGTAGTAATTCCTGCTGGATTAAAAAGTCCAGAATTAACAATTAAAGGAATCCTAAGTGGGGATGATTATTCTGCTCTTACTACATTAATGGATAATATGCGGTCTAAAGTAAGTACATTACCCGCTACAATTACTATTAAACATTGGAATGGAGCAACTTGGATTAATGATAGAGTTTGGAATGTAAGAAGAATAGCTGAAATTGAATTTGGAGATAGTTTAAGAACAAGTTTTATAGATTACACAATAAATTTTTTAGTTACTAATTTTTAAAAGGAGGAAAATAATTTATGCCTACAACAATGAGTTTTTATGTAAATGATACTGACTATACACATGACCGAGCAGCTCATCCTTTAAGTTTTGGATTGCTAGATTTAGTTAATGATTTTTTATATTGGACTGCTGGAGACCTCGTAGTAAAAGACCATATGACAACTCATCTTCCGTCACCAGATGAATTAAATGCAGCAGGTACTATTATTAGTGATTTAGCTGATGCTCCAGTTGTATTATGTTTATGGGGAGATTATAGTCATAATAGAGGAGGAGGAACTTATTATACACATAAAGTTTTGGGAATGGGATTAAATAGTATGTATTCTTATTGTTTTTACTTTAATGGAATAACAGCTACAATACCTCGATTAGAAGCTTGGGATGATTCTGACCATGATACTATTGATAATAATGTGTTAGGAGATGGAATACCAGCAAATTCTATGGTATATGCAATAAGAACTACTGGAGGACTTCCTGGAGGAGGATGGGGGGGTACACCAATTGCAGGAGCAGTTAATTACATAGAATTGGATACTGCGGTTCTTTCTGGTCCAAAAGATTTATATTGCAATTTAAAAATTATAATTCCTAAATCTTACGCAACTCCTTCGGCAGAATTATTTTGTTTGACCATTAGATACACATATCTATAAGAAAGGAAAATAAATGAATTCTTTATTCCAGATTTTGTTCGACGATAAAACTACTTTTTTAGGGGGAAATCTTCAAGAAACTAAGTGGCAACAAATCCCCGATAAAAAAATAATCACTTTAATTTATTTTATGCCTATTGGGGATGCTTTAGTTCTTTCTGAATATAATGCTTATTATCATTATGTTGAAGTTACTAATGATTTAACAGGTCCTAAAAAAGGTCAAGTACAACTTGAATATGTTAATTTAATAGGAAAAAAAGATACAACTTATAAGTTGTATAAAATTAATTTAAAGACCCAACAAATAGATATTCAGATTTTAACTGAAAACGATAAATTAATTAAAGAACTCAATCCGTTGGGTTGGAAAAAGGGGATTTAATATGGAAAAAAGATATGACTTTATTGAGAGGAGTCTTTATTTATTAAGAAAAGAAATGGAAAATAATTTACCACTTGAAGGTACATTAGAAGAAATGCTTGAAGAATTAAAAAAGATAATTAATCAATTATTTAAATAAGGAGGAAAATTTTCATGAGTGCTACACATCAATTTGCAGAGAGTAATTTAGTAGGAGAAGCGGAAACAATTCCTATAGCCAATGTTAATTTTGGTTCTGTTGATGAAGCTGAAATAGTTCCTGCATCTCATCCAGTAATTAGGGGAGAAGCTTCTTTTGAAAAATACATTAGATGTAAATTTACTGGTACATGGACAGAAATTTCTAATATGAAATTATGGCGTTCAGATGTTTTGGGTTATAAGACAGGAGAAACATTAAAGGCATCAGCAAATGAGGTTTATGTAACTCCATCAGCAACTCCAAATACTGACGATGATATACCATTAAATGAAGGTTCTGCATTAGCAATTGAATCAGCAGAAGGAGAAGTGATAATTGAATATGGTGCTACAGGAGTTTCGGGATATACTGGTTATGTGAGATTACAAATACATTCTACAGGTTCTACGCCAGCAGGAATAGCGTTCCAAAAGACAATACTTTTTCAGTATGACGAAATTTAGAACTTATTGCAAATAAAGGAGTAATGAATGTCTAATTCAATAGATATAAATTTAGAGGGTACTCATTCAAGGGAATCCCTCTTGTTTCATTGGTATGCTAAGTTTTCTGATGGAACTAATTTAGAACAATTTAATTTTGAAACAGGAAAAGAAATAAGATTCCAAGAAGTTAAAGATAATTTTGATAAATTAGAATATTTTATACTTTATAATAAAGAAAAAGTTTTTACAGTAGATTTATTAAATGGATTTATTTATTTTAATAAAGAATTAAAAGAAAAACAAGAACAATTGGAAAAAAAAGAAAATATAAGATTGATTTTTTTTCGTAGACATAAAGTAGAAATAGGAACTGTAGATTTAAAAGAAAAAAAGCACGAAATAATTTATCATTTAGGTTATCAATATCTTGATAAAAATGGATATAATAATAAAATAATACTTCAAATAGATTCAGAAGGAAATTGGGTGCTAGGAGAGTAAAAAATGGCTTGGTTGACAGGATGGCAATATAGAAAACAAGTAACTATTACAGGACAGACTGGTGCAGGAACTAATTATCAAGTTCTTCTTAAAGTAGGAGAAAGTTCTGGTGCAGCAGGATGTGATTTTCATGTATCGGAACATTCTTTAGATTTTCCATTGGCAAAAAATGATTCTGGAGATTTAAGATTTACTGATAATGATGGAGAAACTTTATTAAATTTTTGGGTAGAAAAAGTAGAAGGAACTACTCCTAATAGAATAGCATATTGTTGGATTAAAGTAGTAGATACACTCGAATCTAATGCAAATATATATTGTTACTATGCTAAATCAGGAGCAAGTAACGTAAGTAATGGAGATAATACTTTTCAATTTTTTGATGATTTTGAGGGAACTACAATTGATGAAGATAAATGGTATATTGGGTTTGGAAATGCTTCAGTTGCCTCTTCTATTTTAAGTTTAGATAGTTATACTCCAGATGATTTTATTGATATTTTTGCTAGTTATTGGGTAGGAGATTTTACTTCTCCATTTGCTATAGAATCTTATTTAAAAAATTCAGATGATAATAAATATGCAGGAATATTTTTTGATTTAACCCCAACAGATTCTGGATACGGATATTTAGCAGATTTGCCTATTTTAGGAGAAGATATAGGAGATTATGATATAGATAGTTGTATAGATGGAGAAATTACTTTATTAGCAGGTCACGAAGCATCTGCGATTGATGATGATTACAGAAGAATAACTATTAAGCATTATCTTGATACGGGATATTATCATTTTATTAAAATTTATGAAAATAATATATTAAAATTATCTACTTCGCAAACCAATCATATGAATGGGTATATTGGCATAAAAGGAACTGATTCCAGTCCTACTTATGCCGATTGGATTGCTGTAAGAAAATGCGTAGTAACGGAACCATCTTTTAATTCTGTATCTATCGAAGAATCTGGTTCAGTTCAAAAAACAATAACATCTGATATTCATTTTAAAGCTGAAGATGTTCAGAAGACTATTACATCCGATATAGTATTTACTGTTAATACACAAAAAACCATTACTTCTGATGTTCATTTTAAGGCAGTAGATGTACAAAAAGAAATAAATTCAAACATATCTTTTGTAAATCAATTTATTAAAACTATTTTTTCAGATATATATTTTTCTTCTCGTTTACAAAAAACTATTTATTCAAATATTCATTTTTTGGCTCCTATCTTTTATAATATTAATAATAAAATAAATACAATTAAACAAACTCTATCTAACATAAATAATCAATGTAGTTTTGTAAAAAGAGTATTAAATGATGTAAATAATATGATTAATTTTGTTAAAGGTAATATTTATGATATTAATAATAAAGTAAATACTAAATTACAAGGATTATATAATATTAATAATGATGTTAGATTTATTAAGAGTTGGCAAGTTCCTACCGCAGTAGGAATTCAATCTTTAGGAAAAGAATATATTAAAGTATACATAACTGATATGATTAATGAAAATACTGATGTTAATATTGATAGTATTAATATTAATAAGGGAGTTAATCAATCACACACTGCTTCTTTTGAATTATCAAAAGCTTACGATTCTACTAAACCCGATATGAAAGCTCCTGTTTTAATAAAATATTCTGATTGGACATTATATAAAGGATATATTACTTCTATTGTGCCAGGAGATAATCCAGAATCAATTAGAATAGAATGTCAAAATAAGCATTGGGAAGATGACCAAACTAATAAATATTTTTCTGTTGGGCATAGACCTACAGATAATAAAGAATTATATTATGAAACTATTCAATCTGCAATAGCAGCAGAATTTAGTTGGAATATAGATATTGGTAATTTTGTTCCAGAAACAATTAATTGTTTTGGTATGGGGCAAGCTCAAGCTTTAGCAAATTTATTTGAACAATGCGGTAATTTTGGTTTCTTTTATGATGTAGACGAAACTAAAAAGATTTGGCGAGCTGGTCAAGGTTCAGTTATTACATTAAATCGCCAACAATTAGGAAATAATCTAAAACTATATGATGTAATAGAGCATAAATTTACAGAAGATATTAGTCAAATAGTTAATAAATATAGAGTGCAGATGGGAAATAAAGTTATTAGGAAATTTAATTCTTCTGGTGGGTCTCGAACTTATGAAGGCTATAATTATGAAAGATATGAAGAATACATTCAACCTGCATGGGATGGTCAACGTGAAAGATTAGCCCCTGTATCTGGTACTGGATATGGATTTGGTGATGCCAAACATGGAGAAGAGAATTTATATAAAAATGTTTTTCAAAAATATACACTTCCTTATTTAGACCCAAAATTATCTTCTTGGGATGATAGGTTTGCTCCACGTATAGAAATATACAATCCTTCTGGATGGGAAGTTTGGAACGCCCCTGAAGGTATTCCAAATCCTTTTACAGGAATAATTGATGTTTATCGATTAACAGAAGGATTTACTATTGATTACGAAAATGCAATTATTACTCTTAGTGATAAGATATATTTATATTTACGGAATAGGTTAGGAGAATGTACTCATGTTAAAGCTCCAACAATTAGAGTATTTTTATGGAAGAAAAATTTCTGGACAGTAACATTAGACCCAGGAGATGACCCAGAAACAGATATATCAAATCCATTAATGTTTTTTACTGATAAAGTAGGAGATTATCCTGATACAATTATTAAAGACTTAAATCTTTCTTCTTATTCAATTCAACAAGGAACTGAATCATACGATGCCCAAGGAAATAAAATATTAATTCCATCTTGGGATGATACTGAGTTCGCAAAAGATTATGCTTATTGGCAATTAAGTAAATCATGTGATAAAAAAATAAGTGGTAATATTGTAGTTACTTTGGATGCTGCATGTTATTATGGAATAGATTTAACTAAAAGAATTTTTATAGATGGAATAACAGAAGATAATATGAATATAGTTTCTATGAATTATAATATTTCTAATTTTACTGTAAATATAGAATTAGAAAATAGTAAGTTATTTCAAAGAACAATATCGTTACCTACACGAGGTGAATAATGTCTACTTTAAATGAAAGAATTACTTCATTAGAAAAACAACTTGCAGAAGCCTTATCAAAGATTGCTGATTTATCAAAAAATACAGAAGAATCTTATAAAAAACCTATATCAATAGTTGGTGGAGTAAGTGATAAAGGTACTGCACATCCATCGGACCCTATAACTGGACTTGGTAATCAATTCGGTGGCATGATGATTTGGAATGATGTAGAATTAAAACTTCCTCCCTATGGAATAACACCTGTATCTACACCGAGTAAGGGATATGGAAAACATACTCATACTCGTTTTTCAGGTGGAGCTTTAATGAAAGATGCTTTAGAAATTGTTGAATATGATACTGGAGAAATAACTAATCCTCATTTTCAAGCATTTACATCAACAGAACCTAGAATAAAAAAAGCAATAAATTCTAATGGTGAAAGTGTGGATATGATAGGATTATTAGATTTAACTTTTAATGCAGATACTAAAAAATGGACCGTAGCTACTTCTGAAATAGACATTAAAAAATGTAATTTTGTTGAAAGAAATACTGATGGAACTATAAAATATTCTGCTCCATTATGGAATGAAGATACTACAAAAACATCAATTGTATGGGATGTTAGCGGTGGTTGTTGGAGGCTCTATGCGGTTTATGCACCTGGAAGTGGAGTTTAATTATGGCAATTTGCCCAATCTGTTTTAGACCCATTGGAACATGGCATAACGACCCTATCTTAACTCCTGATGGAATTGCAGGACCTTCTTTTGTAGGATTTACTAGAATTTTAGCTGACCACATAAAAGAAATACAAGATGACCGCAAAGCCAAAGAAACAGAATTAGGATTAACCCCTACCGAATTTTCTCCAGTAAATATAATTAATTTTTTCCAAAATTGGATATCATATATAACAGAATTAAGAGAATCTACCGATAAAATTCTCGATGAACTTGGTTTAACTTATGATGATTATTTTAATTATGATGAAGAAGGAACTGATATGCGACCAGGAAATCATCAAGAAAATTGGAATGACCCTAATTTAGAAGCCAATCATTTTCAATGTAAAGCTATTCATATAGAAGATTTAAGGCATTATATTGAATTGGAACAATATTTTTTCAAAGAAACATGGGAAACTAATAAAGAAATAATTTCTTCAGATTCTTGGAATGATTCTGTTGCAGTATCTTGTAATGAAATTCCTGATTCGCAGAGTAAAAATCATCAATCTATTTTTAATTTTTTCTATGCTGATTATTATTGGTATGGAGGAATATTTACAAGTCAAAGTCCTATTTGTAATAGTAATATTGCTGCTAGCGGTCAATATAGAGGAATTTACAAACCTATAGGTTCTGGATTTGCACAAATTAATGATAATTTTATAAGAAACGATAAGATTAATTATAGTACTTATTGCAATTGTGGTATAAATGTTACTTCAGGAAATTTTTATGCTTCTTCTACTCAAAGTAGTACTTTTACTGCACGAACATGGTTGCATGTACCTAAACATTTTAAATTTAAAATTACAGGAATTAATATAGCAAATTTAAATAGAAGTGCTCCTCCTCTTTATTTGGGTACTGGAGCAGATATGATTGTAAGAGTAGGATTTAAAATTTATAGTTTTGGTCCTTCAAATGAACATTTTGCATATCTTTTATTATGGGATGAAAACAATTATATAAATAATCTAGGTTCTTCTATATATATTTCAAATACGATGACTAATATTTCTTCAGCAAGCACGTATTTATGTTTAATTCAAATAGAGATTAATATATCATCTCATTGTAGTAATCAATGGTCTCCCATGGAAATAGGACAATCAGCTTTATGTGAAATTGAAGGGCTAACTATCGATAAGATACTTTTAATCGATGCCGATTAATTCTTTGATTTGTTCTCTTAATTCGGTAGGATTATATTTTTCTTTGGAAAGTAAATTAAAAAAGGTAGGATAGGCTATTTTTTCAAAATTTTCTATATTAGAATTTATAGAAACATTATAAATTTTACTTTTAGAATTATTAAAATATTTAAAATAATTATTAGGATTATGTCTTTCATAAAATCCAACATAACCGATACCTCTATGTTGGATTTCTTTATTATAATAATGAATATTTAAATCAGTATGCCCATCATAATGGGCTTCTTTTTTAATATCTTCAATACTTCTTTTATTCCAATCGTAGCCCAATAAAAATATATTTTTTGGTTTTAATAAATTGGCTAAATGTAAAGCAAATATTCCTGTCATAGGGCAATCAGGAAATTTACTTTTAGGAATCATTATAGTATTAGGATGTAAATAATCATTTAAATCAGGATTAAATTCTAATCCTATGATAAGAGGAAGCTTACCCAATTCTTCATAAATATCGGGGGTTTCATTAGGTTCTTTTTTGGCATAAAGAGGAAGATAAAATTCCCTATCAGCAAATGCTAAAAAAGTGCCATTAAAATGCTTGTAGGCGTAATTGCATAAGATTGAGCATTTAGCGGCTAAAACGGTCTGTAGACTTAAATTTGAAGGCAAATTTAGCCCTAATTCGATACTTTTACCTCCTCCAACTATGATTATTTCGTTGATTGGCACCATTTACAGCTCCCTTTGATTAAAAAATCAATATTAGGTACATTTCTGCCACAATTAGGGCAGATAAGCGGTCTAATAGCCTCGTAACGAGTAACTAATAACCCATTACTATCCCAACTATCTATATCATAATAACAGAACACACAAACAGCATTTTTAAGGACTTCTTTCTCATCCTTTTTAAAATCATCTATCAAGACACAATCAGGACTAATATCTTGGCGACAGATTTTACAAATCATTATTATTCTCTCTCCAAACAATCTTTTATAAAATTAAGTGTCCATAGAATTTGTTCTTTAAGTTTTTTATAAGATAAAGTCGAATCAAAAAGTCTAAATTCAAGAGTACCGTAATCTCCCTCACGTAAATGGCATACATTTAATGCCTGATATTTTTCATCAAGAAGTCCATTATAACCGCTATAGGACCATTCTTGAGTTTGTCTTCTAAAATTATGGACTTGTTTCTCAGTTAATTTTGATAAATTTTCTTTAGGAAGGGGTTTACAAGTACTTTCTAATCTATCAGGATGTACTTCAAATCTTTTAATTATATATTTTTGCCGATGAATAAATTCTTTAATTATTTCTAAAATTTGTTTATCGGTATAATTTTTACAATTTATATGAATATGCAATCCGCATGTTTTATCGATTCTACCTCGATGAACTTTAATAAGGGCAAGCATTTCTTTAATTTGAGTTAAAGATTCTTCATTCCAATGTAAATGATTTGAATTTTTGGGTCTATATTCCGCACCATTTTCTAAAGAACCATCATAGTCGATTTCCCATCCATCAAGAACTCGATGTCTATCAATTAATTTTTGGCTATCCTTAGAACGAGGAAATTCTACTTCTATTTCAATAGAAAAACGAATTTTAGTTATATTTATTAATTTAATTTTTTCTTTTTTATTCTTCTTCATTAGGATTCCTTTTTATTTTTCCTATTTCCCAAAACTTTCTTTGTATTATGGTTCCATCATCTAATTTAATATCTAAATAATCAAAATAAATTGTTTCTACATTACCTTCTTTTAATTCTCCATTATATTTAACTAATACTCTTTTACCTATATACAATTTGGATGCTCCAATCGATATTGTTTAAATAGATTTCTTACTTCAGGAGAGTAAGTTATCCAATTATTTATGTTATATTTTTTAAGTAATTTTTGTCTAAATTCTCCTTTTAATCTATTTCTATAAATTTTGTATTCTTCAGGTTTATCATTAATATAATCAGCAGAAATATAATCAGTATAATAAGTTTTATAATTAGCTAATTTTAATCTCCAGCAATGGTCCTCATGAGAAGCCATTTTTAATTCATCATCAAAAGGCACATTTATAAATGCATCAGTTTTACCCAGAAAGAAGTTTCTACATAAATCTACCTTGGCGTAATTAATAGAGTTATGAATAATTTTCTCGTCGGAAATCGATAAAATAAAAGAATCTTTTAAATCTAAATTAAATTCCCAAGGCAATCTATCATTAATATTGAATCCAACTTTAGCAATAGATGGGTCCATTTCCATAAAATCAATTATTGGTTGAAAATTATAAGATTCGATAAATTTAATGGAATCGGCAGTCATTAAAATATAATCACAATTTAATTCTTTAGCTCTTTGAATAAGATAATTTCTTGCATAAGAAGCTCCGCAATCAAAGGGAAGAGGATAATAATATGTAAAAATAAAACTACTGGATGAATAAACTAAACCCTTTCTTTCTGGATAACCTTGGTCTCCTATTAATAATATACAATTTTCGGACAGTTGGGGTTGGATAGATTGAACTGTTTCTGATAAAAGCTTATCCCTTAAAAAAGTAGTGTAGATTATCGCTAATTTACTCATTTATTTAAATCTCTCCAATTTTTTCCTGTAAATCGTTCTAAATATTTAGTTACTGGCATAGGTACATTTATTTCTTTTTCATTTACTATCATTTTTTTAGTAACCCTATCTGGGTCAATAGTAATAGATAATTTATCACAAGGCACTTTATTTTCTATTAATTCTTTAATTTCTTCAGATTCAACTCCTATTTGTAATTTATTTTTAGGTAATTTATGATAAAGAATTACTTCAAAGCACGTTTCTTTTAATAGCCAAAATTTTATATTTAAAGAAATTAGTTTATCATATAATTCTTCTACAGTTAGTTCTATGATAGGTTCTTTGGGGGATTCTTTTTGTAAAGTTATATGGGCATTATCAAAAGATTTAGGTTGCTTAAATTGTATTAATTCTTTTAATTCTTTAGTAGAACATAATTTATCTATTAACCATAGTTTTAAAGGCAATGAAGGGCTAATTTTAAAATTAGTTTCAATTATTTTTATTAATTCTTTTGCTCTAATTTCATGAGTATGTTTTTCTTTAATACAATTGATAGCTCTATTAGTTACCAAATCTCGATAATTAGGTTCATTTATTATTAAATTAGCTTTTTTAATAACATCACTTCCATCTCTTTTATAAGTGCAATAAGATTCATCTACAAATAATTCTTTTAAACCATACTCATCCGATTCATCAGTTAATAATAAAGACCCTGAAGCCATTATTTCAAACATTTTGGCGGTAGTTATACTATATTTACTAGAACAATTTAAATGAGATACATAAGACTGTAAGCAATTAATATAATCTTGCCCCAATAATCGTTGATTATAAACTTTTAATAAATTGTTAGGAGCTAAATTTTTAGCTGCAATATTTCTATAAGTGTATAATCCAGGAGACCATCCTCCAATAAAACAAATTAAAGGAGTTCTTTGTATGTTAGAATTAAGTTTAAATTTATTTATATCTACTGAACAAGGTAACCATCCACTTTTTATATAAGGAAAATCAATTAATGACCGCTTTACATTACTAACATGCCTATGCAGTAACAAATCGATTTTTGTTCGCATAAACCAATCTTCTGATAAATATTGAATTTTATGTTGATGATAATCTCCTTCAATCATTATTTTTGGTATATTATTTAAATTATCAAAAAAAGAATCAGATAACCATCTTGTAGTCTTTTTCTTTCTGGGGTCTCTAAAAAATCTATTTTTATTATCCATGATAATTACATCAAAATCAAATTCTTGTTTTAAATCTTTGGCGGTAATAATAGGATTAAAAGCAATAGGGGCTAATTCTTTCCATACAGTTTCTAAATTCCATCCATAAGCCATTAATTCTATATTGGGTTGCTGTTTGAGCACATGAACAAAATCCATATGATACCAATGATTTATTGCATCCCATTGTTCATTGCTACCATATAACCAAAGTATTTTCATTATAATATACCTTTTATAATATTGATTAATTCATTGGCTCTAATATTATGAGTATGTTTTTTATTAATACATTGCAATCCGTTAGCAGTCAAATAATCTCTATATGCAGTTTCATTAATAATTTTTTTGCCTTTAAAAAGTACATCATTTCCATTTCTATTATAAGTGCAATAGGTATTTTTAGGAAATAGTTTCTGTAGTCCGTAATCATCTCCTTCATCTGTAAACAATACAGAACCACTCGCCATAATCTCAAACATCTTGGCAGTATCAATATGATGAATACTAGAACAATTAATATGA
>Ga0315284_10005564_pt1 | contig 17912 bp, 17 predicted proteins | sample YL17G09_16_MG_FD_203696 | JGI IMG/M metagenome (GOLD analysis project Ga0315284, IMG submission 203696) | Sediment microbial communities from Yellowstone Lake, YNP, Wyoming, USA - YL17G09_16 | ecosystem: Environmental > Aquatic > Freshwater > Lake > Sediment | place: USA: Wyoming | collected...
CCTGCCCCCCCACCGCAGCCGTCAAGCACGCCATCACCATCGCGCACACCACCAGCGTCCATTTTTGCAGTTTCATAGGCTCCTCTTTGGCTCCCCTCATCTTCTCCACTTCCCGCCGGAGTTCAATCTCAGCGCTGCTCATCCCACTCAATCCGATACACCTCCCCCGGAACCAATCGGGCCGACAATCCCTCCCCCAACACCGTCTTCCCATCCTCAGCCAATACCCGCATCCTCCCCATGATCTCCTTCGCCCCGCCCAGCGACAGAATCTGCCGATCAGGCCCCATCGCCCCCGCCGCCATGTGCTCCTTCCCATCCCCGTCTGCAACAATCACCTTCTTCTGCAGCCACCGCGCATAGATCCGATTTCGATCCAACGACGGCACCGCCCCCGCACCATACAAGAACCCCAACACCCGATCCCCCTTCGTCACCCACCCGATCGCCACAATATATCGATCCCCATCCCCCAGATTGCCCGCCAATTCCTGCTCTTTCTCGAATTTCATCCCATCGTTCGACATCGCATACCACAGCCGATTGCCATTCGCATGCAACGCCATCAGATAACACTTCTGCCCGTCCTTCTCGAACTTCCGGATGTCATTGGCCATGTGCCGCGACTCGAGCACCGCCCCGTCATACCGCCACGTCTTCCCATCGGTGCTGCTCGCCCGCTGCACATGCGTATACGCCTTGAAATCCCCGAAATACAGCCGATACGCCCCGTCCTCATACAACAACACATTCATCCCATTCACATCCGCGTTGTCATAGCTCGGATACCCCTTGATATCGATGATGTCCCCCACCTCCGCCGTGATCGCCCCCCGCCGCTCCTCCGCCAATCTAAAGAATGCCGGCTTGTTCCGATCCCGCGCATCCGGATACAGTGTCGCCACCAAGTCAAACCCGCCCTCGCGCCCCCTAATCGCGTTCACATTGCACGCGTGGATCAGCTTCCCCGGTTCAATCTCGATCCGCCGATCCTCCAGATCCACAAAATCCCTCGTGAACAGGCTGTAAATCCGATCATTCGGGCTATTCACCCCATCCCACGCCCCATAGAACAGCCGCCACCCCCCATCGACCTCCACCGCCGACGGCGCATAGATATTCCGGAACACCCCCGACCGCCGCGGACTGAGCATCGGCCCGCGCACATCCGCCACCCAGTTCAGCGCCCCCGCCTCCCACTTCACCCGATCAAACTCCCCCGCCGCCAATCCATGAATCTCCACCGTCCCCACCTCCGCCTGCCCCGGCACCTTCACCACCCGCGGCCCAGCGGCAATCTGTCCCGCAACGACCACCAACAACAAGACCGGATGACCGAATTCTCCGCGGCACATCATTGCTCCTTTCCCCCGCTTGATGTACCACCTGCCCCTCGATCCGTTTCGACCCGCTGCCCCCCCTACTTCCCCACATTCCGCCCCTTCCGCCCCTTGCTCTTCGGCTGCCAGATCGCCTGCCCTTCCGCCGCCGCCGAAGATGATCTACCCCCCCCACCGCCACCACCAATCACCGGCGCCCCCTTGACCTCCTGTATCTTATCCCGCAATTGCGCCGCCCGCTCGAACTCCAAGTTCTTCGCCGCCTCCAGCATCTCCTCCTCCAACAGCCGAATCAGCTCCGTCTGATCGATCTCATTATCGCTCGCATGGATCGCCTCCTGCACCGCCCGTCGCGACTTCACCTCGCTCTCCAAAGTGCTCCGAATCGCCTTCTGAATCGTCGTTGGCGTGATCCCGTGCTGCTTATTGAACGCAAGCTGAATCGTCCGCCGCCGGCTCTACGCTGGCTTGAGTAATGCTGGAAACCGCGATATTCTCCGGAACACAGGCCCGCGTAGCTCAGTTGGATAGAGCGCTGGTTTCCTAAACCGGAGGTCACAGGTTCGAATCCTGTCGCGGGTACTGCCGTTTTTCCCTGGAAAACCGCGGTTTTTGCCTGTTTTGCCGGATGATTCCGCATTGCGGTATTTTGTGCGGTCAGTCTACCGCGTAACCGTTCATCACCGCTTTTCCCACCCAAAAGCGCCAAGAAACGCGACGGCGCTTTGACACGCTTCTGACATGCGGCATCTTCGCCGGCTTTGGCGTCATCCGTCCCCGTCGCCTTCGCCGCCTGCCTGTAGGGTTGGGACAGGTCCGGCAACACACTCAGCGCCGCCGCCGCCTCGCCCCCGTAGGTGTGGCTGTAGCGGTCCATCGTCAAGGTGATGGTGCTGTGTCTGGCCAACGTCTGCGCCGTCTTCGGACTCACCCCGCCCGATGCCAGGTTGGAAATGAACGTATGCCGAAGGCTGTAGAAATCAGCGTAGCGGCCCGCGCCGTCGCGGTAGAGTAGGAAGTCGGTTTGCTCTCGCTCCGTGCGTTGGCGTGCATCTGGCGCGGCCTGTAACCAATTCTGGCGGGCAGCGTCGATGTCCCGCTTGAACATCTTGGCCACACGTGCGCGGGATGGGACGTTGAACGCCTTCGCTGTTGGCATCTTCCCTGTCAAATGCTCCGCCAGCGCCGCGGCAAGGTCCGGGCGGATCGGCTGTACGTCTTCCCGGCGATGTTTTGAGTATGCCGCCTTCACTACCACCGTCAGCTCCGGCCCCTCAAGCCGGAAGCTATCTCGCGTCAAACTCCGGTCCTCACCCGGCCTCAACCCCGTTTCCGCCGTGAACCGATATAGCAGCGCCCGATCCGGCCCCGTCATTCCGAACCGCTCCGGCTCCCGCAACGTCACGTCCAGCAGCCAGCGCAACTCCTCCGCCTCGAGCGCCCGCCGATCATGCCGCCGATCCGTCTTGACGTTCAGACCCTTCAGCCCGGCCACGGGCGATTCACTCGCCCGCCGATCATCCACCATCCACCGGCAGAATTGCCTGACCGCTTGCAGGTAGAAATTGCTCGTCTGCGCCCCGATGCCCCGGTTGTCCTTATCGCCCTTCCGCAACTCAGCCAGGTAGCTCTGCACTCGGCTGGCCGACAACTCGGACCATTGCTTGAATCCGCACCCCTCGATAACCCTACCTGCTCGAATCGTCACAAGATGGGCATGGAACGGCGTGTTCCCCTTCGCCAGCAGCGCCGTTTTCCAGTCGGCCAGGTGCTCCGCCAACGGCTTGCCCGCTGCCACGCGCCGCGCATCCAAGATATCCCACCGGGCCAGCTTCTCCCGCAGATCGGCGGGCATCGCCTCTATCCATCGTTCAAGGTCGGGATTCGGCAGACACCCCGACACCCGCCAGCCCACCAGCCCTTTGACGTGCTTGGCAAGGTCGATGGTGGTTTGCTTGTCCGAGAATCCGGGCAACCGGCGGATGATCCGGCCATGATCGCGGAATTCCACCCACCAGTTACCACTCATTTGCTTGTCGCCGTCGCCGTCGCGGTAGGACGTTCGGAAGACCCGCAGCCCCTTTTCAACCCGGTAAGACGTTTTCTCTGTCTTCATCGGTTCACCTGTGTTTCAGTCGCCCCGCCGCTACTTCTCAATCTTAAAGTATCATCGGCACTTTGTCAATTCCAGCTTCCGGCCAATGCTCCCCGCGATCTTCTCGGCCGTACTCAATCGCAACTCCCCCCTGCCATTGACGAATTGCGAAAGCATCCCTTGACTGACACCGCTCTTCTTGCTGATCGCATACCTTGACAGCCCCCGCCGGCCCGCCGCTTTGATTGCCGCCCGCAGCTCCGCCACGATCCCTGTACACTTGCTCATGGGAATCATCATATCCTCTTCGCCCGGTTCCAGCCTCGCGCCTTCGGCATCTGGTAACCGGCTACCTTAGAAATCTTTGATTAACGACACCGGGGGCAAACTAGCCAAAACCGACCTCCCATACCCCTCGGCAAAGAACCTAACAAGGGGGGGGATATCCCTATCAGCTCTCTGTTGTGTTGTGTTGACATAACCCCGCCATTCGTGGAACCTACAAACGAGTTCAGAGAAATTGTACGAAAGTCGCCCGCATCCGACCCGCACACCCCTACCGTACCTCGGAAGTACCTTTTGCAAGGGTATGCGACCACGCGACTTCATGCCGCGTTCCCTTTCCCGGCAACCTCCGCCACAACACCAGCCGCCCGCTCCGGGTCATCCGGCGGGGTGTCCTGCCCCCCATCGGCTCCCAAGGCGCAAGGGTGATTTGACTCTGTGCCTTCGGCAACTCTGCACGCGGAATCCCCCGTTTTCCATTGGTTTTCCCGAAGATGCGAAGATGCAGAGTTCTCGCCCTCTGTAGTGACTCTGCATCTTGTGCCTGTGCCTTCCGTCCCCGGTTTCGGGAAGCGCCATTGCCAGCCCCCGTTGAACGCATTCTTTTCGCGGATGATTTCCATCGCTTCGGCTGCGCCCTGCACAGTCCGCCACTTGAATCCAGCCGCCTCCGCCTCTGTTTGGATCTTCGCCGCTTCAACCGCGCCGCCGGCCAGCAGCGTCCGCAACCAGTCTTCTGCGGCCTTCCGCTTGACCGGCGCCGGCCCCGGCCGATTCCCCTCGCCAATTTCCGCCGCAAGCAACTCGTCTGCGGTTTCGCTCACCGGCTCCTTTTCAAACGCCAGCGCGCCATCGACAATCGAGAACGCCAGCCCGCCAGCGTCCGCCGCAATGTTGCACTTGGCCAGCGTCATCAGCCGCCGGGCAGGGTTGTGCTGATCTTTGGAGAGCATCCAAACCGATCGCGCCGCCCCGGCAAACCCGATGCTCCCGATCATCCGATGAACCGAATTACTGCCGCCGCTCTTGGTCAAGTGGGTAACGCACACGATCGCGCATCCATACTTCTCGCCCAGCCGCACAATCGGCTTGAGTAGCGCCCTCACCTCGCCGTTGCGGTGCTCGTCGGCGTCGGCCAGGAACGCGCTCACCGGGTCAATCACAACCAGCCTGCAATCCTTCAAAGAGGCAATCGCCGCCTCCAGATCGCCCACGTCGGCCAGCGTGAATCCGCGTTCGATAACCTTGCCGTTGGCCGTCGGCCGTTTCACGCAATCCAGAACATGCACCTTGGCACAGTCGGCCCCCATTGCCAGCAGCCGCGGCTTCAGCGTGTCGGCCGCGCCGTCTTCGGCATTGGCGATGATCGCGCTGCCCAGCGGGGCCTTGCCCCGGCCATCCGTCCACGCCAACCCCCGCGTCACCGCTGCCACCAGGTACAAGCTCAGCCACGTCTTCCCCGTCCCCGGCGGCGCGCCGATCAGTGACAGCTTGCCCAGCGCGAACCGCCATTCCCACAGCCACTTGACCGCCTCGGCCTGCACGTCGCGAAGACACCGCAACACCGGCCCGCCGACAACCGCGCTCGGGTCGATGTCTGGGACGCCAGCAGCCAGGGCCTCAATCTCCGCCCGCAGCGCTTCCGGCTCCCGGCAATCGCGGCCATCCAGCTCCAGCCACTCCACAAGATCGTCGCCGCTCCCGGCGGCCAGCCCCGGTAGTCGCAAAAGCTTGACTCTGGCGGGCGGGGTCAACTTCATCAGCAAGGCGGAAACATCGCGGGCGTATCCCTCGCTCGGCTCATCGGCGTCGGGCAGAATGATGCACTCGCGGCCGGCCAATGTGCTCCAGTCTGTTTTCGCCGCGCTCTTCGCGCCGTGGGCCGATGTGGTGCTCGCCAGCCCGATGTCCGCCGCGGCGTCGGCTGCCTTTTCGCCCTCACAAACCCACGCCAGCCCGCCCGCGGCCAGCTCGTCATGCCTGTACAGAGGCAACGGGCCGGCAGGATCGCCGATCCGCCAGCCGCCTGTAACTGGATGGATCGGCCGGAATCGCTTGTCTTCGTCCGCGAGATTGAAGCGCACCACCCGCAGCACCTCGCCGCCATTGACGATGTAGGGCCACTCATGGGCGAACGTGGCAGGCTGCCCCTCTTGTTGCTCCACTTGCCACCGCGCCGCCTCTATCGCGGCCTCTGGGGTGGGATAGGTTTTCGCTGTTTTCGATGGGGCCTTGGGCGCGGGCCGATGCTCGCCACTTCCGCCGTGACTCTGCCCGTTGGCGGGGCCTTTGTGCAGCCAGCCGCCACCCTGCGCCCGGATCGCGCCTGATGATTCGCGGCCGCACCACACAAGCTCCCCATCGGGCGACACTCTACACCAGTCGGCTTTGCCGCACGCGGGGCAGGGCTTCTCTTGCGTGACTCTTGGCCAGGTGGGGCTATTCACGGTGCTATTCATGGTTTGCCCCCAGCCTCCCCAACTCAGCCGATTTGCACTTTGCCCACGCCACCGCTTTTGCGCGATCGCGCGGCGGGCAGCCGTTCGCGAGCCATTGGCGAATGTCATCGACGCGCCAACGCACGGCGCGGCCGATCCGCACGGGGGCGGGGCATCGCCCGGACGCATCCAGTTTGAACACCATCGCGCGGGAAATGCTGGCCAACTCGGCAAATCCATCGGCATCGACGGCAAGCGGGGCAGGGGCGGGGGCGTTAGCGAACATCGCACACCCCCGTCTTCGCTTGCGATGTACGTCGCCGAGTGGCGCGATCTCTCAGTATCTTGCCCACCGTCTCGACATCGAAGAGAAAGCGCGCCCCGGCCCGCAAATGCGGCAACCGCCCAGATTCAGCCTCGCCCTTCAACCAATTCGCCGGGACGCCTAGCGCGCCGGCCGCCGCGCCCAAGGGCATGAGTGGATTCTCAATCATTGCAGTCACTTTATCGACGGCAATGGATTTGGGTAGCCGCTATGCGCTATTCATACGCGGTTTATGTGTGTCAGCGGAATGTTGCGATTACCCTTGCTTGATGTAGTAGCCGATGCGCGGTTTGTTCTGTACGCCGTAGTGCTTTTTGAGGGTCGGAATGATGTTGCTTCTCAGGTAGTCCTCTGAGGTGATTATGCGTTGCGCCATCAACTTGGCCACGATGTCTTTGCCGAGTATGGCCTTTTCTGTTGGCAGGCTTTTTAGGATCGCCAACACGGCACATTGCTTCGATGTGAGTATGGGCGTCGGCGAACCGGGCCCTGCCCTGTTGCCCCCGCCGCCGTTGCCTGCATCCGCCGGTTTCTGGGCCTCAGGCTGTAACTCATCTAGGTCCGCCGCTGCCAGGCCCGCCGCCTCTCGCAGCGACTTCGCCGTCGCCGCCACCCTCCCCTCTCGCTCCCGCAGCATCCGCAGCTCCTTCGCCGCCATCCATGCCCGCACATACTCCTCCCACTCATCCGGCCGCCACTCCTCCACCTCATTCTCATATAACTCCGCCAGAGATGCCGGCAGCCCCTCCGCCTCCGCCGCCGCCGCATGCACCTCCCCCGCCGCCATTAGCCCCGCCAGCATTGCCGCCTGCGCCGTTAGCCCCGCCTTCAGCCCCGCCGCTTGCGCCTCCAGACACGCCTTTTCCCCCGCGCTGATTGTCGCCTTCACATACGCCTTCACATATGCCTCCAGATACGCCTCCCACCCCGCATCCCTTGCCGCCTCTGCCGTTAGCCCCGTCTTCAGCCCCGCCGCCTCCGCCAGTCGCCCCGCCTTTTCGCCCGCCGCCTCCGCCGCCGGCCCCGCCGCCTCTGCCCTTTGCTCCGCGCTCCCGCTCGCCTTCAGATACACTTCCAGATACGCCTGTGCCTCCGCTTCCACCGCCCACCACATTGCCCCATCCGGCGACCGCCCCGCCATTAGCCCCGCCGCCTCCGCCAGTCGCCCCGCCTTCAGCCGCCCCGCCGCCTCCGCCTTTTGCTCCGCGCTCCCGCTCGCCTCCAGATACGCTTCCACATACGCCTGTGCATCCGCCCTCACCCTCGCCCACTTGTCCGCGCCGCCGTTGTCCGCCCCATGTACCCCCTGAGTCTGGGCCTCATCCGGCAACTTTGCGATCGCCGCCGTTGCCTTCTCCGCCACCTCCCGCAGCGCCTTCTCCGCCGCCAGCCGCGCCTCCATTGCCTCCTCCGCCGTTAGCCCCGCCTTCAGCCCCGCCGCCTCCGCCTCCCCAGTCGCCTTCGCCGCCGGGTCTGCTGGGGCGGGCATTGCCTTCCCCGCTTTGTCCTGCGCCGCCGAATCTGCCGCCCTGTTATCGGCGGCTACTCTTGCCGCAAAGGCTTCCACCTTGGGACTGCCTTTGCGGCCAAGGGCCAGGTTGCGTTCGATCTGGTAATCCAGTGCCTCGCGCCGCGCCACCGAAGTGGGAATTTGCTGGCATCGCACCAAGCAAGCGCATCCGCTCTCACGCTTGATATGATCGCGGACGATGGTTGCGATCATGTGTGCTTCATCAGATGTTCGGCACTTAGCGATGAAGTGAAACTCATCAAACCACGGTTGAACGTATACATACCACGTGCCGTGCGTCGTCGCCTTCCCCGCCGCCGGTTTGGCTCTCTTGGACATCGTCACCTGTCTTTCGCGGGCCGATTCGGGGGCGAGCGCCGACAGGTGATGAAAGCGCCCAGCCCCCGAACCGCTTGGCCGCTGTACGGGCGGCCACCCGCTTGATTCTACCGCGCCCCCTTCGTCAGCGTCACAACCCCCGCAATGATGGTCCGCAGGTCCGCCGGCAGCGCAGGTCATGCTCTCACCACCGCCTGCAACTCAGGACCGGCGGGCATGGACCGCGCAGGGGGCAGACTACTGGCCGGTAGCTATCCGGCTTCCCGTTCCGTGCATTCTACAGCCGCCGCTTCTTCACGCAAAAGCTCCCGCAGGTCGGCGTCAGCCAGCACCCCCGCTCTGCCCCATGCAGCACTACTGCCCGCCCACGCGCCGCTCTGCCGCCGCGTGACGTGCTCGCCTACTGGCCCCGGCGTCGCGCTGAAGGATCGTACAACTCCGAACATGGTGCCCGTGCCGATCATCGGCCGCCCTGATCTGGCGATATCCCATAAAGCACTATGGGTAATGGCATTGCGTTAAGGTACTTCCGAGGGGGGGCGATCAAAGCGGGTCGCAGACGGGCGGCTTTCGTACATTTCTCGCGGATGAAATTGAACCGGACACCAGCAAAGCCCCCATCTTCACATCCCCCCAATCCCGGAACTCTGGAAAACATGGCCAAGCCTTGCCACGCGGGCGCTGCCGTTCTGGCGTAGAGATTTTGGCCCCCCCTCCCCCCTTTCGCCAGTACGCCTGGCGGGGATCAGGCGCCTATCCGATGCCCTGAGACTATCACCAGCAGGCACGCCAGCAAAGCCGGCGAATCGTGTCAGCCACTCGCTCCGGCCTGCGCGTCTCCGCAGGGTTGGCGGGTGCGGACGCCGCGCGTGCGGCGGGCCTGGGGAAGCGCCATTGCGAGCCGCCTGCCCAATGAGCCATCATTCTCCCGCAGTCGGTCGTTCCAGCAGAGCCGCTTTGCACCCCAATTGCGGGTATGCCTATCTCTGTGCCGAGCACGGCGGAAAATCAAACAGCACTCAGTGCCTTCATCACGTCGATCCACGTCTTGAGCGCCCTTTCGGCCTGCTTCACATCCGTCAGTTCCTTCTCTTGGTGCGCGATGTAGATGTTTCGGAAGTCATTCACATCCGTCACTGCACCCAGCACCTTCCGCCCGCCTTCCACCTTGAACGCAGTTCGCACAGCGTCAAACACCCCGCCGATCTTGGCATTGTCGTTCAGGGCATGGTCCATGCAGGATCGCAGCAGCCCCAGCGGCGAAAGTCCATTCTTGAATACGAGCGTGCGCTTGAGGTTCTGCGCCATCTGCTGATAGTGTCGCTGTGTGCGCGGGTCGATCTGACCAAAGTACGGCGCAAACCACGCCTTCTGTTCATCAACCGTGGCCGGCACTGCCGATTGCAGCCGCCGCACGATCAGTCCCTTTGCCGCTTCATCCATTGATCCCAGCAGGGCATTGAACACTGGCGAGTAGTTCATGCCAGCCTTGTTCTCCAAGAACCGGAATAACATCACCGCCTGATCTACCTGTTTCCGATACCGGGCCGGCAGTGCGTCCAGCGTTGCCTGATCCACAAGCCCCTTGGCTTCCGGGGCCTTCTCATCCGGTGGCATCACCGATGCAAATAGCGGGGCTTCCGCCTGAATTTCCTCCTCGTGGATGAGGTTGTGCAGTGCCGGGGCGCACGTCCGGGCCAGTTCCGCAACACTATCAGCGGTCAGTCGCTCGAAGACCCCTTGCGGCACGTACAGGTAATGCCATTTCGCCCCCGCTGATGATGCCGAGTCGCACCACGCGACGGCCGCCCGCGCCTTCCGGGGCACGTCTTTATCCTCTCGCCCCTTTGTTTCCACCAGGTAGCAATCGCCATTCTTCGTGCGGATGAAGAAGTCCGCCGTGTAGAACGCCAGCCGTCCGCCCCCAGCGAGGTAGTCAATTCGCAGACACTGCGGCCCGGCATTCTTGGCAAACGCCGCCACGTCCGACGCGACATCCGCGAATTTCGCCATTGCCACTTCCAATTCCCGATTGCACGGCACCAGATTGAACAGCGTGCGCCCCGCCGTCAGCGCCGGCCGGCGCTCGCTGTGTGTCACCTGATACGGCCGCCAGTGGCTCAGCGCCATTGGCTCCGGCGTCGGCAGCCGGGTTTCCACCGTCGTCGTCCGCGCTCGGATCAGCGGCAGGAACACGGCCCGCACATGCTCCCCCACGTCCGAATCCCCCAGCCGCGAAATCAGCGCCGTGTCAAAAAGGTCCGTGGGTTTCTCAAACAGAATCTCCTCCAGGAACGTCTGCACCAGCGGGGCCAGTGTGCTGTGCAGCCCTCGCAGCTTACAGATCAGCTCCAACTGCTTCACGTAGTAGGAAACCGCCCCCATGCCCGTTTCCAGCAACGGGAGATTGATCTTCATCCTCTCCACCACTTCCCCAGTGAAGAGAAGCCGCCCCTCATAGTCGATTTCGCTTTGGCTCTTGTCCCCCAGCGGCAGTCGCTTGTACTTGGAAAACTCTTTTCTCACGTCCTCAATCGTCAACCCTTCCAGCTTGGATATGATTCGGTGTCCCGCCGTCAGCACCGGCACTGTCACTTCCAGCGCCTTCACATCCTTCCGCCCTTCATCCGGGTAAATGGAAATCGTCGTGGATGGCACATGCTCCACATCCACCACCTCGATGGCCAGACCCTCCTGCGCCAACTCCGTCTGATACAGGCTGGCGAATGCCGGATGCTCTACCACCGTCACCACTTCGGCTGCCTGCCCCGGCCCCGGTGGCGTCATCCGTCGCAGCCCGCGCCCAAGGGTTTGCTCCGGCAGGATGGCGGCCTTGGAGGTATACGGGCGCAGGGGAACAATCGTGGTGACGTTCCGCACGTCCCATCCTTCGCGTAACATCAACACCGATACGATGCATTTGAACGGGCTGATGTTCGAGTCCAGTTCCCGGCTCAGCTTCCGCAGGGCCTTTAGGTCCTCGTCGGTGATGTCTTTCTCGCTCTCCACAAACTGATAGATGGCATCTTGCCCACTGCCCATCTTCTTGATCTTGCCCTTGAGGTTGGTATGAAGGTTTATCGTCTTGCCATTAAGCTCGCCGAACGCGGTGTCCGAGTTCAGCCGATTGGCAATCTGATCCGCCGCTTCCGTGCTCTCGCACATCACAAACAGCAGCGGCTTCTTACCGCTGCTCTCCCATTCCTTCTGGCTTGCCTTCCAGCGCTCATACCCCAGCCGCAGATGCCTTTCGTACCGGTAGGCCGCGTTGTCGTTGGGTTCTTCGCTCAGCCGGCCGCCGCCGCTGCCGATAATCGGTGCCTTCACAATTCCCGCGTCCACCGCCTCCCCCAGCGGCGCGTCACAGATGATGTGCTTGAACGCCTGGCCCTTATCGTCCTTCGGCGTAGCGCTGAAATCCAATTGCGCCACCAGCCCGCCACCCGTACGCGCCAGCACGGTTTCATGGAGATAGCGGATGGCATCATTCCAGGCCGAATCCGGGTCCCATACGTGGTGCGCCTCATCATTCAGTACCATGATCCGCTTGTGCGCCGTGATGCGGTCCCGCAGCATCGCCCCAGTATCCAAAGCGCTCGCCTTCGAGACGGCCGGCCCCATCCAATCGAACGTCGCCCCGTCCTTCTTCGCCCTCCGCTTGTCCATGTCATACAGCCGATGGATGTTCGTCAGGTACAGCGTACCGCCCGTCGCCGCCCCGCTGACCTCATCCTGCAAGACGATGGACATATTCCAATCCCCGCGCCACTCGGATGGGATTAGCGGGTCTTCGTCGAAAATCTTGCCATCGCCGAAGTCGTCTTTCAGCCTCTCGTATACCGTCAGGTTCGGCGCGATCATCACGAAATGCCGCGCCATAGGCGAATCCGACTCCCGTAGCGCGTGAAAGTAGCTCCACACGACAGCCAGGCTCATCACCTTCGTCTTGCCCGCCCCTGTTGCCAGCTTGCACGCGTAGCGGCTCCAGCCGTCTTCCTCCTGCGTAATGCCAAGCGCCGCCACATGAGCATCCGGCCCGCCGAAGGCATCGACAATCTGGCTCAGGCACTCGATCTTCCGCACTTCCTTCAGGTAGATGATCGTTTCTATCGCTTCCCGCTGGCAGAAGTAGTACCGGAACTCAAACTCCTCCCCCGCGGCCGTCTGCTTCCGGTGTGACCGGCCAAGCCAGTGATTCAACAGCGTGCGCGTGGTGTCGCTCGCGCCCGCGTAGAACCCCTCCCGCCACTCCCGCACCGCCCACCGGACGTTGTTGACCAGAGTGATGGGCGAGGGCCGCCGTCCCTTCACCACCTTGGCCGGCTCCCTCGGCCTATCCGCCCGCACGCGATGCGCGCTCGGCTCCTCCCACGTCGCAAACAGCGGTTCCAGAGCACTTGGATTGATGATCGCGCTGCCTTGTGGCTCTGCTGCCTTCATACCTTCACCTCCACCGTGATGCTGGTATCACACCCAAACGTGTCCACCACCTTCACACATGCCAGGTAGCGGCCGGGCTTGGGATACTGATACCCCGCATCACTGACCGTCTTGAGGCTCCGATCCTTCCGCGTCCGATAGTCCTGCCAGTGGTGATTGAACGCCTTGCCGGGCTGCCAGTCGAAATCCACCGCCCAGAAGTCGATGAAGTCCATGCCGCTCTTGAGGGCCCTCGCCTTAATCGCCGCCAACTCCGCCGATGGCACTTCTGCCAGCGAGGGCAGAAACTTCGTCAGCTTCATGTCCACCAGCCTGCCACCGTTCTGCTTGCGCATTACCGGCTCGGCTTCCAGCGTCGCCACTTCCAGGAAGGGCGGCGGAGTCTTGCGGTTCTTCTCCATGATTTCGCGGGGAATCTGGATCAGTTTTAGCTTGACGCCCAACTCCCGCTCCAGTGCCGCCGTGTGCAGCGGCAAATCCATCTCACACTCCCATGCCAGGCAATAGCACTCACGCCCGCCGGCGTTGGCCACGGCCTTGGCAACCGCTGTCGCCTCGCCCCGCTGGAACACCGAGTCGATGCCGTCCACGTGGCAGAACGCCCCGCCCTTGCGCCCGTGCAGCAACGGTGAGGGGGTGCTGTTCAGCACTTCGGCCTTGAAAAACTCCAGCACCACCCGCCGATGCTCTTCCTCCGCCCCGTGCAAATGCTCCTTCTGCCACCACTGCCGCTCGTACCGCCCCAGGTTGTACACATCGAAGGCCCGGTAGGGCTTCCCCTCATTGTTCAGATTGCGCTGCAATTCGATCAGACGTTTCCGAGATGTGTGGATGGCGAACCGCCCAAGGTCCGCCATGATCCAGCGCCGCCCGAGCCTCTCAGAGACGGCTCCAGTGGTGCCGCTGCCGCAAAACAAATCCGCAACCAGATCACTCGGCCGTGATGACGCCGTTATGACCTGTTCCAGCAGCCGTTCCGGCTTCTGAGTGGGGTAATCCAACCGCTCTGGATTCGCTCCGAGAACGTGTGAGATGTCCCATACATCCCGTGTGGCTGCGCCCTTGGAGTCTTCATTGAGCACTTCCTTCGTCGTCTCGCCTTTTACTCGTTTCCCACCGAACCGCTTAATTGTGGCCGGCGAGAGCTCCTGGTAGGTGGGCGTCCAGATGTGTCTGTCACCTTTTCCGTACCAGAAGAGAGTGTCGTGACTACGTTGAAACAATGGAGCGGGCGTTGGCCAACGCCTGTAGTGCCAGATAATCTCATTGAGGAACCGGCTCTTGTCGAACACCTCGTCCATGACCGCCTTCAGGTAATGTCCAACATGCCAGTCACAATGTACGTAGATCGTCCCCTCTTCGCTTAGGAGTTCCTTCATGCCGGCAAGGCACATGTGCATCATGCTCAGGTAAGAATCTGTACCTCTGCCCCACATGTCGCGGTACGCGACCATCTCCAACGTTGACTGATCTTTCTCCACCTCAGAATCGTCATCTCCGATCGGGAGCGACATCGTGAAGTCCGCGCCCACGTCAAACGGCGGGTCAATGTAGATTAGGTCGATCTTCCCCTTGAACTCCTTCAGGAGCGAGGCCATCACCAGCTTGTTGTCCCCCCAGATGAGCCGATTGCGGAAGTCGTCGCTTCGCTGCTTGCGCATCTGCTCATCGAACAGTGCCCCCTTGCCAGCGGCCACTGCCTCCCGCCGCGGTTCGTCGATGGTTTCGATCTTCTGCATGGGCATGGCGCAGCCGGCAATGTCCACCTCGCGCCGGTTGCCGTACTCGTCGTACTTGCCCTCCCACACCAGCTCCGTCTTGCGCGTGGAGAGCGGATGCGGATTCTGCGGCCCATAGGTCCTGCTGCCATTCGTGGATTGGCTCATCTTCTTCGACTCCGTTCTATGTGGTGTGGGTTCTGCGTCGCTCTTCTTTGCCGCTGCCCGTGCGGGCCGTATCGCTTTCACCTTGGCCCGGCGGATGCTCGCGGATATCCGGCGCTTCGCCGGCAGTGCAGTGGTATGGCGTCTAGCCTTCACCTTGGCCATGCTGTCCGCTCCCATGTTCCCGAAGCCCACATCTTTCTTGGGTATGCAACACCGATTAGACCCGAAACAGCGTCGAGTGTCTATGAACGGCCACGGAGTTCGATGGCGGGGAGCGCGTCACGGTCCTGTATCGGCCGGGGTCGGAGTGGTAGCCAGCATCCCCCGGCCGGCTAAGTCGGCGGCATACACAACATCCCCGTGAGGGGCGCCGCAGGCGAGGGCATGGCGCCGGGTGGGGGCCTACCGACCCAGTTCGCCAGCGATCCGGTCAAGCCACAATCGAATACTGTCGCCCTCGCCGGCTTCAATCTGAGGTGCCTGATCGTCCGCCCGATCCATCTGCCGCACCGCCCGCAGCAGTTCGCATACTTCCTGCCTCGCCGCGATGCGATCGGCGGAGCGCTCACCGTGTTTCGTCGCGTTCATTCTTGACCGGGCCTTGCCCGCCGCCGTCCGCGGCCCGGTGCTCCACCGCCACGGCCTGTGGCTCTGCGCGGCCTGCTGCAATGAAATCAGCCCTTTCGGCGTGAGGCGGTAGGGCCTTGGGCGCGGCCGATCCTTGTTCGTTTGACCCGTTTCCCGATTCTGATTTTCGGATTTCGGCATTCTGCACCACCTGCTGCTGGGCAATGTTGGCCTGTCTGACCGCCACAAACGGCTCCCGCGGGGGTCGCCGGTACTCCGCCAGCGCCAGCATCTGCCGCCGGTAGGTGTTGGCGGCCCGGTCGCAGGCATCGTTGACCACGCGCAGGCATTTACTGTCGGTTTGGTCGTTGGCGATGGACGACAGCCGGGCCAGGCGGACGTATGTCCAGGCCATTTGCAGGATCAGCATCTGCTCCAGCGTATCGCGGGGGTGCACCGAGTCTCTGATCGCGTCGATGAACGCCTCCGCGCTTTCTGTCGCGAAGCCGAAGATGGCTTTATACTGCTTGTTAAGGACTCCGCCGCCCAACGCCTCCAGATGCAGGTATTCCGCTATCCGCCGCCGGATGGCCGGGTCTTTGTTGGCCATCAACTCCTGCAATCGGCGTACTTGCTGCTCACACTTCTGGTCTCGCCCTTCCTCTGGCGACAGTTCCTGCTCGGCCTTTGCGGGCGTCTGCGGCTCTCTGGTTGTCCGGGCCGGCTTTCTGCTCGCCCGCGCTGCTCCGCGGGGCTCCGTGTGGCGTCTTTCGTTGTCTTTGGTGCTCATACGATTCCCTTCTGTCGGGTTATCCGCTTCACTGCCTGTTATTCGCCGTCAGCTTCACCACGCCCAGAATCATCTTCCGCAGGTCCGCCGGCAGCGTCGGCCACGCCTCTACCACGTCCCCCAGCCCGCTCTTTTCCGGGTCAAAATGCGCCAAGAAACACGCCAAGTTTTCGGCGGTAAATCCACAAGTATTGACGGGAACATTGGTTGCGCGGGGGGTGCGCTGGTTTCCTAAACCGGAGGTCACAGGTTCGAATCCTGTCGCGGGTACTGACAAGAATGTAGCAAATCGTAAGATTCAGAATCGCTCGGTAAATCCGGGCGATTCTGCATTCCCGCCCCTACTGCTTCCCGCCCGTTACGGCCCGGTTCCGCCGGGTACTGTGCCGGATTCTGTGCCGCCTCTGCTTTGACGGGTTGCTGCGGTTCGACGAGCGCGGCCGCAAAGTGGGCGTCGGTCACTTGCAGGTAGTGTTCCTGGGCGATGGCCCGGCTGTTCCCCAACCAGCCGCAGACAACGTGAATCGGGTACCTCTCGCAAAGCTCAGTCTGCCGGCTGGCCCTCATGTTGTGCCAGGGCTTCGGCCATACTTGCAGCCCGGCCTTGACGATGATGCGGCAGAAACGCGTCCGCAGGTTGGTGTACTTGTCCCGGTAGCGGGTAATGACATACTCCGCCCCCGGCTCGGCCTGTTCAAACGCCTCCAAGAGATACGGCCGAAGCTCAGGAAACAGGGGGATGATCCGGCAGTCTTTCCCCTCATGGTGTTCAGTCTTGGGCGATGGGACGCGGATGCGGCTCCGCTCCCAATCCACATCTGCCCACCGCATGGCCAGGGGTTCGCTGGGGATTCTCAGCCCCCCATACCGCGACAACGCCACCAGCAGCCGCCACTCAGCATCCGGACAAGCCTGCAACACCTTGGCTGTATCCTCCAGTGTCACAAAGAATTGACGGCTCTTGTCTGCCCGCACCGTCGCGGCCATCCCCTCAAGAGGGTTCGCCCCTCGCACCACCCCCCGGCGGCTTGCAGCCTTGAACAACTGCCGGGCGCGGCCGATGTGCCGACGGATCGTGTTTTCCCCCAGCCCCTCTTTGAGCATGAACGCCCGCCAGTCTTCGGCATCGCCCGGTCCGATGGTCCGCATGTCGCGGCTCTCGCCGAAGTACTTCACCAGCCACCGCCGCACTTGTTGCATGTTCAGCAGCGTATGGGGCTTTACGTCGGGCCGGCTCGCAATGTAGGCGTCGATGAACGCGCCCAACACTGCCCGCCCGCTACTCATGGCTCGCTTCCTTCCGCTGATTGACAAAAAGTTGCAGGTCCGCCAGGTCGTAGAGCGTCCGGCTGCCAATCTTCACAGCCCGTAGCGTGCCGGCCTGCCGAAGGTTGTACATGGTCTTGGCGCACAGCCCGCCCAGGAGCCGCCGGGCTTCGCGCTCATCGACCAGCAGCGGGGCAGTGGGAGGCGACAAGAGGGATTCAGCCGACATGCGCTACCTCCTCCCCCTTCGCATCGACGTGAGATTCGGCCGGACAGCCTTGGCCGATCCACAAATCCAGAACTTGGCGGTCCCACCGATGCGACTTCAACAGCTTGATCCCCGCTGGAGCCGCACCCGTTTTCCACAACCTGTAGAAAGTTCGGCGACAGATGCCCAGAATCGCCGCCGCCTCCGTGTCGCGAAGCAGTCGTTTCTCGCAGTTACGCTCGGCTGCTCCGAGGGCGGGTTTTACCGCCAACACATGGGAGGGATCTGTTTCCATGTAAGATTATTCGCTCGGCGTAAAACAGCCCTGTTTCGCGTGTGGTTGTCGCCTCATGCCATCGTGCGTTTTTCCCCAGGAAAAACAGGCCCAGACGTGATGCCGGAGCGGGCCATGATCCGTTCAAA
>Ga0315284_10005565_pt1 | contig 17910 bp, 6 predicted proteins | sample YL17G09_16_MG_FD_203696 | JGI IMG/M metagenome (GOLD analysis project Ga0315284, IMG submission 203696) | Sediment microbial communities from Yellowstone Lake, YNP, Wyoming, USA - YL17G09_16 | ecosystem: Environmental > Aquatic > Freshwater > Lake > Sediment | place: USA: Wyoming | collected...
GGAACTGTTTTGGATCGCAACATTGGATGCAAGCCCTGTTATTTCGCCAACCACACTGCGGCCTGCCGGGCCTCCTTCCACATTGGAAATATCCACTTGGTTCCATGAAGCCATCATTTGATTGACTAACGCGAAATCTGTTACATTACTAATAGAAGCCTGGCCGCCGGTGCCGATCATGACAAAACTGCCATAACCTTGCTGATCACCCCCTTCGATGGGGGAATTCAGATAAGTTGCCTGATTCATCGCTATGCCGAAACTTCCTATATTCTGTACAACCACGGTACCATCTTGTATGATACTAACCCCCTGGGTTCCCAATAGGGCGCCGAAGTGTATTGGTGAGGCGGAATCGGGGTCGACGGTGATGGCCCCCACCGTGCCGGCACGGTTGCTTCCGGCAAAATCTCCCCCTCCCCCTACTGCGCCGTCCCCATCAATTTGCACGATGGAAGTTGTGGAACCGTCCCCGCCCATGTTTATTCCGGAACCGTTCGCGGTTTGGGTTTTGAAAATCGGGCCAAGGTGTTTCCAATTACTTCCGCCGTCAAAGTCGTCGCAATCACGGGTTATTTGGCCAGCTATTTGTACTTCATCGTCGGCAACTTTCTTGATTACCGTTACCGTTTCCACCCAATCATCGGGGCTGGTGTGTTCGATATAAAGCGTGGTGCCCACGATTACATCATCAAAGCCATTGTTAGGCACCCCATCGTTAACAATCCTATCCGTGGGCGCTGTGCAGGATACTGTTCCGATCCCGGCTACCGGTGCATCGTCCGAATTCACACTCACCCTATTGTTATCGCTTTCCACTTGGAAAACACCTCCTTCCACTTTAAAGTCATCGCCCGCGGCGCCGCCCAAATCTATATTAAGGGCATTACCCGTGCTTTGGGTAATAGTGCCGTTGCCATAGGTGGTGGAAGCGGGGCCGGCCACAAACGTGTCGGCGTACATGTTATTCCTTGAGCCGATGTTGCCTTCCGCATAAAGGTCATCGCCGTCCATGGTGAAGCCGGCATTCATGTCGCCGTTTGGCGTGGTGGCGCCTATCAGCTGGTCATCGGCAAAGTACACATCGCCCACTGTCACATTAATGGCAAAATTATCGCCGGTAGTGGTGGCGCCGCCGGTAATCTGCAGTACATCGCCCGTGCCGGTATCGGTGGCGGAAAGCTGCATAAGATCGCCGGTCGTTAACGTATCGCCGTTAAACTGGATAACGTTATCGGTTGTTTTGGTGGTTGTGTAGCCAATTTGCTGGTCATGAGTGATGTAAAGGAAAGGGTCGCTTGGGAAGCTATCAAGGAATGCCACGCTGCTTTCATCTCCACCTAGGACAAAGCCCATGCTGCAGCTTTCCCCATCGCATCCCGTATCTGCTGTCATGTTAAAAATCACATGGCCATCGTCCACGGTTACTATGCGGGGGTCGCCGGGATCGCCCGGTTCGTTGTCATACGTGTCATCCATCGTAGGCAGGGCGAACGCGCTGAAGTTGGTCCAGTCGCCGCCACTGTCTTTAAATTGTATATCCCCGCTGTCATCGCGCAGGCCATAGCCTCCGGATCCGTCCGTATCGCCCATGTTAATATAGCCTCCGGCTGTCATACCGATGTTGCCGTCCACATCCAATTTGTGGTCGGGGGAGGCATCGCCAACGCCTAAATTCGCGCCCAAAATATTCACGTAGTCCGTCCCTCCATCCACAAACGCGATGCGGCCCGCGGCAGCGCCAAGGCCAAGCCAATCGCCATCAGCAGCGGCGCCGGCAAAAGCGTCACCGGATGTCATGCTGCCCACGGCGGTGATATCGCCCGCGGCAGTGGAAACCGGCAACCAACCCCCGCCGCTGTTTTTCACCTCGACTGTTCCGCTGTTATCGCGCAAGCCATAACCTCCTGAACCGTCTGTGTCACCCATATTGATGTAGCCGTCTTCATTGATGGCTATGTTGCCATTTCCTCTGGCAATAAGAGGAGTTTTCGCGCATTCCTGGTCGTCTTTTACCGTGTCGCCATTTTCGTCATACCAGTCATAGCCCGCGGGGCAATCCCCGGCAACAAGATCTACCCTATCGCCGGTGACATTGAGCCTATCCACAGGCTTTACTGTTCCAATGCCCACGCTGCCTGCGGTGGCCCCGTCGCTGCCGTCAATGTATAACCGCGATGCCCCGGCGCCACTCCCCAGCCAGCTATCCCCCGAATCCGAATATTGGCGGATTTCGAAACCGTTGGGCACAGGCCCGGTGTCATCGGCATAACTTCCCAGAGACCATTTGTAACGGTTACCTGTTTGGTCATAAGTGACAAGGCCCCCAAAGGCTCCCGCAGAATCATCATAGCTCACCATGGTTCCCCCTTGGGCATCGCCTACATTGACGTGTAATTGCATGAGGGGGTTTGTGGTATTCACTCCGACCCAGCCATCCGGCCGCACCATCATCCGGCTTGAGGCATTATCCCCCAACTCCAAAATAGGGTTTTTGAAAGTGAAACCGTCAGCATCCCACGCGGGATTCACATCGTTATTAACGGTTGCTTCCAGGGGGGGGTCACCGCAATCTGTGGCGGTGACATAATAAGTGTCCGCGCCCACAGTTATAGAACCGCCAATTTGCATCTTATTGCAGTCGGCGGCATCGCTAAAGGTAACGGTGTCGTCAGAACTGCTCACCGTGCCGACGCCCGCGACGGATTTGCCTTTCACCTCCAAAGCGGCTGTCGGCGTTGTGACATTGCCGATTCCTATATTTTCCCCGCTGGAGGTGATGGCCATATCCCCGTTTGTAAGGGTGAAAGTAGCCATGTTGTTGGTATCGTCGTAATTCAGCTTTATCCCTTTGGATGGGATTTCCTCATAGGTATCGTCCTGGAAAACAATATTCGCGTAAGAAGGCATAATGCCGGAAACCAGCATGGCCAGAAAAACGAAGACAACGGTGATTTTCCTAGTTCGAGGAAATGATTTCATTTTTTATTTGTATTTTTGTTTTTTTGGAAACTAATAAATCTATTTATTTTACCATAAATTCAGGTGAAAGTCGCTGGGATTATATTGCCAACTATTTAATAATATTATTTAATATATTTTTGTTTTTCACTCACCTTCTTTATTGTACAAAATTTGTGTTCTTAAGCAAGTGAAAATTTATTAAAAAAGAGCTCCGCGGACCAAAGGGTCACGGAGCTCTCAAGAACGAGGTCAGTTATATGATATTGATGTTTTGCTGGTGGGTGTCGCATTCCCCGCAGGCATTGCATATCTTGAATTCGAATCGCATCGTGCCCGCGCAATCGGGGAACGTGTACCCGGTTTGGACCACCGTGTCCGTGAAAGGAACATGGATGGTCGTTGTGGTTTGGCCGTTGTCGAAGTGCCCAGAGGACCCGCAGTTGCCGATTTCCGTGATGGTAACCGTATCGGCATTCTGGAATTCCACGCGAACCGTGTACCGCCGGTTGTGGACGCAGGTTCCGGGGGCGCACAAGAATGCCGCCGTTGAGTACACAGGGTTCGGGTCGCATTGGTGGTCACAAACCCCGGGTGGGCCCCATCCGCTGTCGCATTCGCAGAAACCAGAGGGCTCCGCGCAATGCTGATGGGTGCCGCAGGTGACAAGTGTTCCCGCCTGGCAACCCAGGATCGGGTCGCAAGTCTCGGTGCCGTCACACGCCAAGCCGTTGTTACAGTCCAGCTCATCTATATGAATGCACGCCCCGTCGCTGGGGCGGCAGGTTTCCTGTCCGTTGCAGATGTCGTTGTCGTCCGGACAGTTTACAGGATTCCGATGGTCGCAGGCGCCGGTTGAGGGCACGCAGTACTCCTCACCGTTGCACTTGTCGCCATCATCGTTGCAGACGATCGGGTTGACGTGGATGCAGGCGCCATCGCTGACCCTGCAGGTCTCCGCGCCATTGCATTCGTCCCCGTCGTCTGGACAGGGGATCGGGGTGCCGGCCTTGCAACCCGTTGCAGGGTCGCAGGTTTCGGCTCCGTCACAGGGGTTTCCGTTGTCGCAATGGAGCGGGCTTACATGCGCGCATTCACTGGCCACGCATTTTTCCGCTCCGTCGCACACGTTCCCGTCATCGGGACAATCGGCATCCGTCCGGCAGGTGATGCATTTCCTGAAAACCTCCGAACAGAATTTGCCGATGCCTGTGCACGGGTCACCCGAATGGGCGCACAGGCCGTTGGTTCCGCAGGCTTCAGTGCCATTGCAGTACTGGCCGTCGTCTTTGCAGTCGGCATCGATGAGGCAGTCCGCGCAGAAATCCATTTCCTCGCGGCAGAACTTGCCCGCGGGGCACGGATCGCCCGAATGGACGCACTTTCCGGAAACCGTATCGCACCTTTCCGGGCCGTTGCAGTACTGCCCGTCATCGGCGCAATCGGAATTCTTAAGGCAGTCCACGCACCTTTTCCCGTTCGCGTCACAGAGCTTGGGAAGGGTGCAGGGGTTGCCGCTTAGGGAGCATACGCCCGCTTTGCAAAGCGGAGGCCCATCGCAGAAACCGATGGCGGGGCAGTCGGAATCCTTCAGGCAGTCCACGCACGCGTGGGTTGATTCCACGCAGGCTTTGGCGCCGCACGGGTTTCCGCTGCTCACACACATTCCATCCGCTTCACGGCACGATTCCGCGCCGTCGCAGTACAGGGTATCATCCGCGCAAGTCACGGGGTTATGGTGTTCACACAACCCGTTTTGGGGGTTGCAGATAACCTGCCCGTTGCACTTGTTCGGATCGTTTGGGCACGTAACCGGAGTTCCGTTTACGCAGCTGCCCGTTGTTGTGTCGCAGGACTCGATGCCGTTGCACAAGTCCGTGTCCTCGCATTTGATCGCGAAGCACTTGTTTGGCTTACAGTCGGGCCCTTCGTAACCGGGCGAACAGGTACCGCACAACGGATCCTGCCAGCCGATTCTACACCGGTCGCAGAAAGTCCCGTCGTGGCCCTTGTCGCACTCGCAGATGTCGCCTTGGCACGTGCCGAAAGCGCAGAAGTCGGGACAGGGGTTTGGCACACAATCTTCGTCGGATTGCTTGTACCCGTCTCTGCATCGGCCGCAGGCATCACCCGTGTAACCGAAGTTGCAGAAACACTTGCCATTGTATTGCACCCCGTGGTTTTCGCACGGGTCCTGAGTGCCGGGGTCTTCCGCTTCGCAGTAAGTCCCGATCCAGCCAGGGTTGCAGTTGCAAACAAACGTCGCTTCAGTGCCCGGTTGCTGTTTCTGGTAGCCGTGTCCGTTGCAGAAGTCCGAAGGCTCCAGTTCACTCTTGGTGCAATCGGGAGGAAGCCAGCCGGTGTTGCACTTGCAGGTGCCGTCCGGCAGGTATTCGCCGTTGCGGTTACAGGGGTCGGGGGTATTGGGGTCAACCAACGCGCAGTCTTGCTTCCAGCCGGGGCATACACAAGTGCCATTGGCCGAATCGCAGTACCCGTGGTTGCACGTAATACCCGCGCAGGGGTTGGGTATGTCGCAGTCGGGGGCGCTTAACCATTCATCCTTGCAGAGGCATTCGCCGCCGCGGCAGAACGAATTGGCGTTCGCGCACGTTACATTCGCGCACATGTCCACGCCGCCCAGCATGATGCCATCCATCCCCGGAAGCCCGCCGTTATCCCAGCACTTTAGGACGACGTAGATGACCTCCCAGGGGGGCAAGGTCACCGTGGATTCGATGGTGTTCCTGTTGAGCGCCAGGTACTGAGGCTTATCGCTCCACAGCACACACCACGCGATGTAACCATCAGGGTCTTCCAGCGTCTTGATGAGGCGCTGGATTGAGATGGGTACATCCGCAATAACTTCTGCCGCGTCCGAAATGAACTCGACAAGAGGCGGATAGTTTTCGGGACCGACTTTTTCACAGTTACCCGTAGCCGGGTTACACTGCCAGTCTGTCGGGCATTCCTGCAAGCAGGGGATTCCCGAATCCGTCCCTCCATCTTCTCCGCTGTCACCTCCACCGTCGCCACCGTCATCGGGCAGGCTGCCGTCATCCGGCAGGCCACCATCGAATCCGGTGTCATCGATCACATCAGGTCCAACGTCGTTGCCGACGTCGGTTGTGGCATCGGGACCGCCATCGGGGCAGTCCCCATAGCCCGAAATCTCGCAGAATGGAAATTGGCCGGCGTCCTTGCGTGAGTTGTTGTCGTTTCCTTTTTCGGCCGCGTCTCCGCAATCGCAGGATTGCGCGCCCATAAGGATCAACAAGATCCCCAGAGCCATGCACATGATTCTCGCTTTCATTGCTACTCCTCCTCCCGCTTATGGCGGGAAATGTATGTGTTACAAGCTTTTGCACACTAATTTCAGTTCACCAAAGCGCGCCAAAGATGAGCTTCATCTCCGATGCGCTCTGGTGAACGTTTTCTACTATCTAACTGACCTCATTGTTAAGGATCAGCCGCGGCTCACCCGCCATAGGCGGAAAGACACGGCAACAAAAAACCCGTAAAACGGGCTTTTATTTATATATTTATCTTTAATGCTTCCTTATTAAGGAAAGCGCACGCCAAAATAACATAAAATTAGCAAAAGCACAACTGGTTAGCCCGATTTAGTAGTAAACAATCACAAGTCCCGCGCCGCCTGAACCGCCTGTACCCCCATTTTCAGATGCTCCGCCTCCACCGCCACCAGGAGCTCCTCCCGGGCCACCATTCGTTGAAGGATTCGAGGCATTCGCGCCAGGGCCTCCGCCACCGCCTGCACCGCCAAACGGGCTTCCTCCTCCGCTACCGCCTCCGCCGCCATCCGAACCTTCTCCGACTCCACCTGTCGCGCCGCTCAAATTAACCGTTCCACCAGTCCCCGTTCCTCCTGTACCTGCTGTTCCAATGCTGCTGCCGCCACCTCCACCATTTCCCGTGAGTGTGCTAGAGCCCGCGAAACTACTGTTCCCGCCCGCGGCTCCCGCGCCACCTCCACTACCTACTGTTACGGTTACATTCCCCGAAACACTTACAAGCCCCGCGCTGTAACCACCTCCACCGCCTCCACCTCCACCTTGGTTGCCGGCACCGTTTCCGCCTCCGCCTCCGCCTCCCCACACTTGCACGTAAACCGTGGAAACGCCTGTGGGCTTTGTCCAGGTTCCGCTGGAAGTAAAGGATTGGATATTGTTATAAGCGCCGATTGTCTTAATTCCTCCGCTGGTGCCGATTTGCAATAAGTTACCGTCGGTATCCCAGCCGATTTGCCCTTCCGCTGTGCCCGCGGAAACGTCCGTAGCCTGGGGTAATCTTAAGCCTTCTGTGGTGGCACTTTCGTTAATAGCCGAAAGATCCACAAGATCGCCATCGGCGAAGGTCAGCGTGGCGGCAAGATCGCTCGCGGTCAGGGTGTTATCCAAAACATCCGCCGATTCAATATTTGTAATGGAGTTTCCTGTTCCATTGGCGTCGAAGGAAGCGCCGGTGATGGCGCCGGTGGCATCAATGTCCCAATCGGAAGAATTGATGGCTACGGTGCCGTTATTGTTTCCAAGGGCAATCGCACCCGCTCCTGTTACATTAAAGCCGCCTGATGTCAGCGTGAAAGTAATGGGAGTGGAACTGGCCGTGGTGATCGTGGCGCCGCCGGTGTAAGCGGTCTGGAGGGTAGGCGATGCGCCGGCAGATGACCAACTCAAAGTGCCCGTTCCATTTGTGCTAAGCACCTGTCCGTTTGTTCCGTCCGCGGCCGGCAAAGTCCACGTCACATTACTTATCACTGTGGCGGGAGCCTGGAAGGCTACATAGTTCGAAGTATCCGCATCACCCAAGCGCAAATCGCCCTGAGCTTTCGTAAGGATATCCGTGAACGCCGAAATGTCGTTGAAATCAAAACGGGTGTTCGCGGAATCCCATTTTAAAATTTTGCCCAGCGTGGCGCCAAATTGCAAAATGACATCTCCACCCGTGTTATCCGAATCCAAAGTGAGTGTGTTGCTAGTATTGCCCGCAATATTCACTGTGTCCTGCACAGCCGGCGCGAAATCATCCGCGTACGCGGGAAGATAGGAAAGAATGAGCGCGATACCGAGGATGTAGACTAACTTTTTCATTGGTTAGAGGATTTTTTTACCTGTGTATTCGATGCGCACCATCTGAATATTGGCATTTCCCGTAAAGGTATCCAGTCCACTTGCGCCATCGCGTTGCAGGCGGATGTTGACCATGTCATTCGCGGCCATGGCGGCGCCGGGGATCTGGAAATTGGTGCTTGTGGTAACGATTTGGGGGTTGGCGCTACCCGGAGCGGCTTGGGTGTAGTTGATTTGCGTAAAGCCGCCTGCCACCACATTTTCACCAACAGCCAGCGAAGCGTAATCAAAATTCCAGCGCACATTAAGCGCGTTGTTGTTGCTTGGCGTCCAGTAAACCACCACATTAATGGGTGTGGCGGCTACCCAATCGTCAGGAACGGGGAATGACCATTCGGTGTCACTCGCGCCGGCCGCGTCGTATTGCAAAACGGGGGAGCGCCCGCCGGCCAAAGTGCCAACGGTCACGCTGTTATTCACGCCACCCGCGATATCGAGGAACTGGTATTTCGTCTGTGTGTTTGTGGTTGTGATGGAACCCGCCACATAAAGCGGGTCACTCAATTCAAAACGGGCATTGGCGGAAGAGCGCGTGATGGTTTCGCCGAGCGCGGCGCCAAATTGCAAAGTAACATTGCCACCGGTGTTGTCGTTATCCAGCGTGAACGTGTTGCTGGTGGTTCCGGTATCCGTGTTCTGGGTATGCCCCGCGCCGCCTCCCATTTGCGTCCACACCGCGGCGCCGGCCGTGTTATCGGCCAAAACATAAGCGGTGTTTGTGGTGGTGTTTACCCAGACCATGCCTTCCTGGTACCCGTCGCCCGAGTCATCGTTTACCGTGGGGGCGGCGGCCACGCGATGGGTTGTTACATCCGTCTTGGTCGCGGTACCCGCGTCGGTAATAAGGGCAGTCGTGTTCACAAAGCGGTTATCAATCAAAATGTTCCTTTCCTCTGTCGCGACACCAAGCGCAATGCCGGTGTCCCACAAGTTCGCACCGCCGTTAATGGTGTTGCCGGAGAAGGTGTTGTCGTCCGCGTCGCCGCGCACGGTGATCGCGTTTGTTGTAGCCACCGCGGCGCCATTGACCGTGTTATTGGAGAATGAATTGCGGTGCACGGTGGTATTGCTGGCGTTGCCGATCTGGAAACCGGTATCAAAACCCACAGCGCCGGTTCCCGTCATGCCGTCAATCACGTTGTTGTTGAAGATGGAATCCGTGGTGGATTTGCCACCCGCGATACTGAAAGGATCAATCCCGACGGCGATGGCGCTTGTGGAAAGCGAATTGGTAAACACGTTCGCGTTCATGTTGGTATTGGAAACGCTTCCTAGGAAAATACCGTAAGCGCCTCCTCCTCCCGCGGCTCCCATGCGGGAGGCGCGGTTGTTGAAAAGAGAGCTGTTTTGGGCGCCCACAAAAACGTAAGCCGTTTCACGCACATAGTCCACAAAGTTGCCGTCCACCAGCGCGTTGCTGATGCCCTGGTCATTGCCGAACACGCCGGGATAGTCAGGATCGGAAGTCACATGGATACCGTCGGTAAAGTAGGCGGTGGCGGAAGAAGTGCCAAGCACACGGCTCTTATAAATCACGGGGCGGGTAAGCACACAAGTGCCGGTGCAGCCCGCGGCCGCGTCTATCATTTGAATGCCCATACGCGCCGCCGGCGTGCCGCTGCCGGAAGTTCCGGAAATTTTGACTACCGTCACGTTATCAACGCGGTTATCCGCGCCGCCGGTTACCCGGATGCCGTGGATGTCGGAACCGCCGGTTCCCGTTACCTGCAGTTTAAAATCCTTGAGCACCACATTGCTTTTGGCGGCGGTGCCGTTGGCGGCGCCCACCTGAATGGCTCCTACCGTGGAACCGCCTGTAAAGCCTGAAGCGTTGATGACGGAGGAATCGCCATAACCGACGATCTCGATTCCATCATCATCAATTGTCAGTGGCGCAGAAATGTTATAAGTACCGGGCAAAAGCGTAATAAGGCCTCCGCGCCCGGCGAATTCCAAGCTGTCGATCGCTCCCTGCAGGTTCATGTTGGGGGAAACGAAAATAGAATCGGCGGGGATGGGTGAAATGATGCCGCTGGTATTCACGCTGCCGCCGCCGGAAAGAGTCAGATTCCAGTCGCTTATCTGCAGAGGGGTGTCGCTACTGCGGGAATCAACGTAAATGGAGGAAGAAGTGTTTAGGTTGCTTAAAGCTTTTGTCTTCAGGATGGTACCGCTGCCGCCCGCCTCGTTGGACTTGATGAATTTCAGGTTTACCGTTGGGGCCGTGCCGGCATTGCTGTCAATCAGCGAATCGCCCGCATCCTGGATGTTGATATCCACATAGTTGAAGAGCATGGCGTTGGAACCGCTCTGCACATCGATGGCCATGTCATCCGTAATGGCACCGGTATGGATCGTCAGGTATTCGTAGGTGGTATCGTAACTGTCCAATTGACCGACGCCGGTAATATTTACTGTCGTCCGGCTCGCGTCCTTTCCGATCATGATCAAATTGGTCATGTTCACGGCGGTCGTCACATTATGAGTTTCGGCTGAAAGCAGAATAATACCGCCGGAAAGCGTTTGCAGGTAAGCGGCACCCGCGGCGATAGTAGTGTAATCCGCGCCTGTGCTGCCGACCGTGATGAGCTTGTTGAAGTTGGAGGAAGTGGAGCCGGTGAGTGAAATCCAAGTGGAGCCATTCCATACGTACGTGCCACCACCGCAGTAGGGGGCAAGTGTGCAGCCGGGCGCAATCTGATCCTGAAGGTTCAAAATTACCACGCGCCCCTCCCCAGTTGGTCCCAGGCCACCCGCCCCGCCCGGCAGGGCCGAAACGGGCTCGAGTTCGGCGCTTAGCATCTTGTTTTCACCAAAACTCACGTCGTTGCTGAAGTTGAAGGAATTGTTCGCCTGGTCCCACATGAAGGTTTTGGTGTTTGTGGTGCCAAATTCCAGCTTCAGGTTGGAGCCTGAAGCGTCCGCGTCATAACCTTGGCCAATGCGGAAAATGTTTGCCTCATTCTGGAAAACATCGTTGGTAAACACGAGGCTCGCGTTCGCGGGCAGGGCCACGCCAAGCACCAGGCTAAGCGTGAGGAGGATTTTGCCGATGGTTTTGAAGTACTGAACCATCAATTTTTTAAATCTATATATTTTAGCACTTTTACATCCCAATTTCAATGAATTTTCTTGGCATTGATGTTGGGATAATGAGCGCTATTTGCTCCCCCTCTTTTCCTTATATATAAGGGGAGGGGGAGTCCAAGCGCCAATTATCAGTAAACCGGCTTAGTTCGTGTAAGCCCAGTTTAAGTAACCAACATCAGCAAAGTTCGGAGCTTTTTTGGTGTAGAGTTTCACCTCAACGCGTACGATATCGCCCGGGTCGAGCTTGTTGCCGCCAGCGCAACCCGCGGCAATAGCGGTGAGAGAGGCCGTTGTCCAGCCCGCGTTCGCATTGCCCAAGGAGCTGTCACAAAGCGTCATGCCGTTCGTTTTGTTGTAGAAGCGGACGTCCACCGCGTTATCCGCCGCAACGGCGGATTGCGTATTGAAGGCGAAAGTGAAGTTCCCTGTTGCCTTGTAATCCGGCGGAACGGGGAATTCAAACTCGATGCCCATATCCTGGAGCGCGACTTGTGTGGTTGTCCAATTGTAGTAGCTCGTGTTATTCCCATTGTCGTAGAAGCTTTCCAACGTACCCTTGTTATCCCCGCCACCGTCAGGATAGACCACCGCATCCGGATATTCCGGATAGAAGGTCATGTCTTCCACGTTCGGGCTAGCGCCGTCGATCAAGCCGTTGATTTTCTGCAGGGCATCCTGCACGTTGGTAACTACTCCAACAGGATCGATGTTCTCCAAGTTAGCGCCAGTATCTTCAACACCAATATTGCTGGCACCCGCTCCATTCGAAGTGGAAGTGAAGCTGTTGATGTTATCAACGATACCATTGCCGGGAAGGGTGGCATTCCATGTGGAATCAGCCACACTTAATGTGACCGTCTTGTTGGCGGCCGCGCCCGTCATGCGGACGTCACCAATGGTGACGCCACCCGCTGTCGCGTTAATGCCTATTGCATCGGTGCCTGTGCCGGATGACTGCAGAAGCACGCTGGAATCTGTGGCACCCGTAACCCCGATCGTCAAATCCTGACCGGCAAGAGTAGTGGCTCTCGTAATATCTGTGACATAGTTTAGAACAGGTTCAATGTCGAAAGTTGTGCCGCCTAAATCCAGATCAAGTCCCGCGGAATAAGTGGTATTGGTATCGATGTCATTTTGCCAGCTCACAGTGCCTGAACCATTTGTTTTTAACACCTGCCCGGCGCTACCGTCGCTAGAAGTTAATGTGTAGGCGCCAACGCTGACGGTGCCGGCAAAGTCTCCTGTGCCGTCAACGGTTAAGTTGGCATTTCCAGCACCACTGTTTGTAATGGCGTAAGTGGTGTTTCCGGCACCGACCAGATCAGCTGACACACCCGCTGTGCCCGCATTCATGGCGATGCCACCAGCGGCATTGCTGGCCGTAAGCGTGATGGCACCCGCGGAAGCATCAGCAGAATCAACCGTCACCGCGTTTGTGGCATTAATGCCAAATGTGGTGGAAGCGGTAAGTATCTGGTTGCCATCCGCGGCGTATACGGCTTCAAAATCGGGTACACCCGCGATAGCAAGGGCTACCCAAGCGTTAGCTACATCACAAGTGTAGGTGGTATCGGTACCCGTATCATAGAAGATAGAACCTTGTGTGCAAGGGCCGCCGGGAACCCCGTTCCCTTGCGTGAGGAGAAAGACGCCAGCGTTACTAAAATCAACGGTAGAGCCGGTTCCGGCCGTGATGCTGCCCGAGCCGGTGTCATCCACCAGCAAATTGGCGGATTCCACCCATTGGCTGGTGCCCACGTCCCAAGTGAGGACGCTGTTATCCGTGCTGCCGGGGGCGGGGTTGTTATCCGCGGATTTCCAAGTGCCGCCGGGAGCGCCGGTAGCAGTACAAGAGTAAATGGCTTGCGTCGTCGTGTCATACGCAATTTCATTTACATAGTTACATTGGGGCGCTGTGGCGCCGGAAAAAGCCGCAAAGGCTTCCTCGCGGATGCGCACGTGTGAAGCGCCCTCAAACCGGATTTCACCGGTGGTGGTCAGCGTGTCATCGCTGAAGTTAATGTCATTGCCGGGAACGTCGATGGTTAAATCTTCGTTGGCGGCGGTGGCCGAAGGCGTGTAGGTAAACGTCGCGTCGGTGCCGTCATTGCCGAACTTCAATTGGATCACATCGGTATCGTCCACAGCGTTGTCGTTGGAATCCATAACGATTCCTTCCGACTGGACCTTCAAGAAGGCGTCGTCTTCGAACAGGATTCGGGCTGAAGCCTGGCCGACGATTGAAAACGTCAGCGTAAGCACAGCCACAACCCCGCTCGCGCGGCGCATCCACTTGAAGAGTGTGGTATGTGTATTCATTGTGGTCAGAAAGTAAATATTGAAATAAAAGTGTTCGTTTATCGACATTCCGGTCGCTTCCTTTTCTTTCCCTGGTGGAGAGTCACAGGCTGGCCCCCTTGGCGCGGGGAGCCGTGGCTCCCTCCGCTATCCATGACGTTGCGCGTTCACGGGCAGTGGAAGGAGGATGTTGGTTATTGGTCGGTTCACATAGGCGTAAAAATTAAGAAATAAATCCGGCTTACTGGCCGTTGTACTCCAGCACAACGGTCGAAACCCGGGCGAAGTTAGGTGTCTTCGCCGAAAGCTTCAGTCGCAGAGTCACGGTATCGCCCGCGGTGAAAGTCGGGCCACCACCAATGGTGATATTGGCCGTGGTCCAACTTCCATTTGCTAAACCTGTGGCAGGGCCACCCAAAACTACTGCGGCGCCGGTTGTATCGAACATGCTCATATCTACCGCCGCATTCGCGATGTTGCCGTCTGTCGTTTCATACGTAAGGCGTATCGGTGTTCCGGTGAAGCTCGCAAAATCGAGCGGCAGCTTCCAGGAAATCACCACATCAATATTCTGTAGGGCGGCTTGCGTGGTCGTCCATTCGTAATACGTCCGTTTCGCGGTTCCGCCCAAATCCTCAAAACCAGCGTCCAAAATACCTTTGTTGGTTGTGCCGTCCGGCGTGGGAGTCGCGTCGGCATAATCGGTGTTGAACACCATTTCCTTCACACGGGTGGCTATATCCGCCCAGCCCACAGGGCTGGTGATGATTTTGCTCCAGCCGGTATTTGTGGCGGCTCCGCTCGTCTTCAGGTAAGCAGCACCGCCCGTGCTATCCACGGCCAAATCGCCGATGGAACCCGTTACCGCCGTTTCAGGCGTCGCGTCGGTGCGGAACATCTGGATATCGCCGGCCGTATTGCCAAGCGTCAGGACTGGGCCGGTATTCACGTTGTTCGAATTGATACTCACATCGTTGTTGAAGGCGAACCAGTCTTTCAGAATATCAAACTGCAAGGTCTGCGCAAGGAAGGTGCCGAACTGGAGTGTTATGGCACCCGGCGCGACGACGGTGTTATCGGCGTCCAAAACAAACGTGTCCGCGTTGGTGCCGCCGGGGATTGTGCCCACATCGAAAGTGGCCGTGTAGGGGCCAACAGCGCCAAGTATGGCAATGTTGCCGGCGCCCATGCCGATTTCCTTGTTGTCGATGTAATCGGCATTGTTGGCGTAAGGCGCGGAACCGATTGTCTGCCTGTCAGTAACGTCCACCCCGTTATCACCCGTGGGATCCATCAATTCGTAAGCTGTATCCGGGGCGCCGAATATCTTGATTTCCACCTGCAGGTTCGTGTGAGTGGTAAGCAGGAAATCGGGAACCGGCGTCACCTTGCCCAGTTCAAACATGAATGTGCCGTCGCTGTTCGGGACCACGCTTTGCACTTCATTCCATCCGCCGTAGGCAGGGGCGAGCGGGTTGATGCCGCCCACGCCGTTGATATCGCCCGCGACCAAATCGGAAGTGTTCCACAGCGAGAAGCGGAAAGTCTGGTTTGTGGTTATCGGCAGGTTCGCGGTATTCAAAAGCTTGCCTTCGTAAATCACGGGGTTCGGCGTGGTCACCAAGGCGAAAGCGGGAGAAGCCATGGTTGCCGTAAGGCAAAGGGCCAGCAGGATGGCAAAATATTTTCTTTCAAACCTGCGGATCCTGCGCTTCAGGAATTTGCCGGGATTTATTTTCTCGATCCACGCGTAAGCCAAAAGCATCAGGAATGTGCCGAGCACCATCACCATGAGCGCGGGAATGACGGGAGAGGGGAACGCGGGGGCAGCGCCGCGAAGATTGGACTCGACCAGTTCGAACGCGTAATGCTTGTTCCTCGAAAGCCGTTTGTCCTGGTACATCTCCACAATTTCGGCGCGGTACTTGCCAAGTTCCATGTCCGAAGGCAAAGCCAGCGAGTAATTGCCGTCTTTATCCGCCCAGGTCTTGAGCGCGGTGATCACGCCGTCATCGCCAACGATGTAAGCGTAGATCGCGTTGAACGCGCGGGAGAAACCGCGGATGGCCTGCGCGCCGGATTTTTCAATCTGGCCGAGGTCTATGGTTTCCGTAACATCGGCGCCGTTAAAGCTTTCGGCGTACTGTTGCTTGTAGGCGTAGTCCACGATGGTGACGGGGATTTCCAGCACAACATTGTCGCCCATGTCATGGACACGGATGTCGTAGTTGCCGTACTTAACGCGCTTTTCGCATTCAAACATGGCCAGCCCATTTTTGTCCGAACGGCCCATAGCCTCACACATGTCCCCTTCGCCCATCGCGACCATCTGGTAGTCTTGGTCGGGTTCAAGGTAAGCCACCACGAAGGGCGTTTCATCCAAAATCTCGATGCGGCCGCCTTTGCGGAACGCCGTATAAAATTCGGCGCCCAGGGGGAACTCGGGAGCGGCGGGGCGGAGGCTGGGAATGCCGTAAAGCCCGGCCATGATTTCTTCCGTCACGGGAGTGGGAGTGGGTGTGGGGGTGGGTTCCGGAAAAACAATCGGGGGTCTTTCAGGCAATTCGTATTGGCAGGCGGCGGAACATCCGTCACCGCTGGTTACATTACCGTCGTCACACTGTTCGCCGGTTTCCTTGATGCCGTTTCCGCATACCGTCGGGTGCGCCCGTTCAATCGTGCAGGTGGCGCTGCAGCCGTCGCTGGAGATCTTATTGCCATCGTCACATTCCTCTCCGAATTCCCTGATGCCGTTTCCGCAAACCGTTTCAACTTCGCAGGCGGGCGTACACCCATCGCCCAGATGATTGTTGCCGTCGTCACATTCCTCGCCGATTTCCTTGATGCCATTTCCACACGCGGCATATTCGACGCGGCACACGGAATTACAACCGTCACCGCTTGTCAGGTTTCCGTCGTCACACTGTTCGGCCGGATCAAAAATACTGTTTCCGCAACTTGGAGTGTAACCGCCGCCCGGAGTCCAGCAATTGGGGGAGATCTGGCAAAGGGCGGTGCATGAAAGCGTGCCATATGTCTCACCATAATCGGCGCAGGTTTTTCCGTTCAGGTTCGCGCCGTCACATTGTTCGCCGGCATCAATGGCACCATTGCCGCAAAGCCCTACCGCGGCCACCACGGGGTACACATTCCTCAGGTTGTAACTGGCTGAATTGCCATTCGCGCTGATAGAAGGAACTGCGCCTTCCAGCCTGTAGGTGGGGGAAGACTTAACGCCCGCGTCGTTGACGACACGGTTCCAGTCGAGCCGGTAGCTGGCGCTGCTGCCAGCCGCTTTAACAAACGAACTGGCGCACAAAGCGCCAAATGCTACTGACAAAACGATGATTAGAAACTTAATGTTGCGCAACTAAATTTTGTTTTTCGTTTTGATTTATTTAAATCTAAATATTATAACATTTTTCAGCTGAAAAAGAAAGGGTAAAATTTGGGGGGTAGGGCAGAAATGTGTCGAAATATGCTTTTTGCTGAAAATTTCCCTTTACATTCGTCTAATATTGGTCTAATATTAGACTATACGATTATCATATTTAGCTTATGTTTAAGCCAAAATACTCCATATCCCCAAAGTTGTTAGGCAATATCAAAAAAATCGCGGTGACAATTGCGGAACTTAACCGCCGCCATCCCGGGAAAATAGTGCTCGCGGAATTGGAAAGGGGCGCCAGGGAAATTTCAGCCTACTCATCCACCAGCATAGAAGGGAATCCCCTTCCTTTGACGGAGGTAAAAAAAATCTTAAAAAACGCGCCGCGTAACGCCAGAAACAGCGAGATGGAAGTTCTAAATTACAATGAAGTTTTGCTGTGGCTTGGTAAAATCCTGGATTCCGGTAAGGCGGATATGAGCGCCAGCCTGATCCTTGATATCCATAAAGGCGTCCTTAAAGGCCTCATCCCCGAATCCCAGCGCGGGCGTTTCCGGCAAGAGCCTGTCTTTGTTAATAATCCGAAAACCGGGAAACCGGTTTATCTTCCGCCGGACAGCCAGGACGTGCAAAACTTAATGAAAGACCTGGTGGATTTTATAAAGGCCAATTCCGCTAAAACAGATCCCCTGATCCTGGCGGGCATTTTCCATAAGCAATTTGTCATCATCCACCCTTTCACCGATGGGAACGGGCGGACGGCCAGGCTCGCGACCAAAGTCCTGCTGGCTTCCATGGGGCTTGATACCTTTAACCTGTTCAGCTTTGAAAATTATTACAACAAAAATGTCAGCCGGTATTTTGAATCGGTCGGCGTCCTGGGCAATTATTACGATATTAAGGACGGCATCGATTTCACGGACTGGCTCGAATATTTCACGGACGGGATTATCGACGAGCTCATGCGGGTGCGGAAGCTCATGCAAGGCGCGGTGGCGGGTCCGGAATCCGAATTAAAGCCCT
>Ga0315284_10005569_pt1 | contig 17904 bp, 14 predicted proteins | sample YL17G09_16_MG_FD_203696 | JGI IMG/M metagenome (GOLD analysis project Ga0315284, IMG submission 203696) | Sediment microbial communities from Yellowstone Lake, YNP, Wyoming, USA - YL17G09_16 | ecosystem: Environmental > Aquatic > Freshwater > Lake > Sediment | place: USA: Wyoming | collected...
TTCTGTCTTTTCATCGGTCAGTTCTGGAGGCAGAGTGAACTTCCCGCCCGAGGAGAACAAGATCGATTTGTCGATAACCGCTTTGAGCTCGCGAATGTTTTCTCTCCATGGGTGTCGCACCAACACGTCGATCGCGTTGATGTCGAGTGCGACGTCCTTAATGCCGAGATCCCTGCAAATTTCCCTGACAAAATGCTTCACCAGGACGGGGATATCCTCAGGCCGATCCCGCAGAGGTGCAATCGCGATCGTTTCAAAGTCCGTGAATTTCTTGGCCAGATCCTCGTATATGCGATGAGCAGCGAGGAGCTCTTCAGGAGCCCTCTTCATCGTGACGATCATCCGCGTGTTGACGCGCCGCCCCTCATCCCCCCCGAGCCGTTTTGTCGTCCGCTCCGACATGAAGTTTAAGATCTTCATCTGGTTGCGGAAGCTTGCCTCCTCGATCTCTTCGATCACCACAGTGCCGTCCTCAGCGAGCTCAAACAGACCGCGCTTCGTCGTCGGGGGCATGCCCGGCACACCTTTTTCAAAGCCGAAAAGCACAGCTTCCAATTCCCGGTCGTCGATGACGGACGCGTTGACGCTCATGAACGGGTGTCTCTCATCCCCCTCGCCGAATTTCTCGATATGAATCCTCCTTGCGACAACACCCTTGCCCACTCCCGGCTCTCCGATGATCAGAACATCCTTTGTGCTGTTTGCAAGCCTTGTCATCTGTTTCTTCAGATGTTCCATTGACTTGCTCTTTCCGATGATCGTTGCATCCATACAGGGCACCTACTTGTTATAGGTCATCCAAACAGTTTAAGAATTATTCTTTGCAGCAGGTTCGGTTTCGGTTCTTGGCGTGCGCGGTGCAAAAAGCCTTCCATGAAGCGCTTGCGGGTTAAGAAAATGGCGTACAATAAGATTATCAAAAGCGTCGCGCCAACGACTAATATGTTCAGAGTCAGAAACGAGTTCTCGCTCATAAAATTCGCCTTTGACGCTTGTGATAAAGCGCAAGCGTAGGCTGAAGAACACGAGTAGCGCACCCAGATTCAGCAGGCTCAGGTAGTGCCCGATCTGAGTAACATCGTTTAGCACCGAGAGTTGAACAGACTTAATGTACGCGTAATGATGCAAGATTTCAAGCGAGCAATACGGAAGAAAGAGGAAAACGATCTTCTCGATGTAGGCCCCCTGAGGTGGATCATTCTTGTATTGATAGCCAAAATAGAGGAAGATGAAGACCACGCACAGTACATTCATGTAGACGGTGTTCAGGTACAGCGGCTTCAACAGAAGGACATTGTAGTTTTGGCCCTCGAGATAGGGAAGAAGTTCAGCCACCCGACGAGCCTTCTCCTCATCAAGCAACACCCCAATTTGCTTTCCGTCTCTCCAAACGCCCAGTTGTGAAATGGCTGCAATCTCGGCGACGGCTGGAGAGTCTTTTCCTTCGGCTTTGAGCTGGGCAACGGAATTATCAACCATCTTCCAGTCACGCATGTCCTGAGTGTTGTAGCCGTACTTTGCATCCTCGAAATACGGATGATAGTAGAAGGCGAGCATACCCCCTACAATCAAGAATGTAAACACAAACTTTTGATAGGACTTGAAGTTTCCAAAGAGAGAATCAAGCACGACGTACACTATGGAAAACGAGAGCAGGAAGAAATCGATTGCATACAGGTACTGATTAGCATAGAACACCGCGTATTTCTCGCCAGAGAAGAGCAGGGCGTTCTTTCCAACAAAGGGTTCCACAAACCAGAAAAGTGACACAAGAAAGAAAAGCGAAAAACTGAGAAAGACAGGCTTGCGAGTGTCGCTGGGCTCCTTGAGATAGATCAATAGCGCGACAATACCTATCAAAAGGCGGACGCCCAGAACGACAAACGCCTGCATCGTGAGGGAGTTTCTGTGCGGGAGAAGAACCCAGCACGACACAAACACCGCAAGAAACACCATCCAGATGAAAAGAACTCGTTGGTAGGTCTTCATCGTCTTCCCAGTCGTTGTCTCTGACGAATATACTATCTATCGCCACTCTTGTCAAGCAAAAAACTGGATTCCTGTTGCAGAACGTGAGAGCAATCACCCAATCAACATCATATAATTCAACAGGTTATGGACATATCATTGAGGGGAGGTCTTGATGATCGGGCTTACTTCAAGATTTGACTTGACATTATGAGAAAATTAGCTAAAATTGGCGCAAAATAAGTGAGTGACCGACTGCGTTCTACGTGATTCACATCACGGGTACATCACCTTTCCAGAAAGGAGTCTTCGATGGTCACCTCAAGCACCATCAAACGTTTTCGAGCTGTCGTCGTTGCGCTGGCAATCACGTTCTTAGCCAACTACGCCATCTCCTACGCGGCAAAAAGTGGGACACCCAACAATCCCGACAATCCAAGACCGCGCGTTGAACTCGCGGACAGAAGTGGGACACCCAACAATCCGGACAATCCAAGGCCGTAGTCGAGTGTAGATTCTCCCTCAACTCCGGCAGCATTCGAATCTCCCCCTCTCGAATGCTGTCGGAGTACTCTATCTTTGTTTCGCCTCACTTTTTTTCGTATCTTCTTTCAGAGATTCGTTCCCATTACTACGTACGTGCTTACCGGACTGAATGAGCTACGATCCGCAATCTGCCCCACCTTCGCAATCCGAGGCGCGACCTCCAGCGACGACTGATTTCCGGTTCATCATCAACATCCTTCTCTTCCTGCTGACGTTCTTCACCGCCGCGGTTGCAGGTGCACAGTGGGTCATGAAGGATCCCTTTGAGCTGAACAACTTTCACTATGGATTGCCATATTCATTCGCAATACTCTTTGTGCTTGGAGTCCATGAGTTCGGACATTACTTTGCTGCCCGATACCACAAGGTGAAGGCAACATTTCCCTACTTTCTCCCCTTCCCTCCCATACCGTTCTTTTTGAACTTCGGCACTCTCGGCGCGGTCATTCGAACTCGTTCTGCTGTTCCATCCCGCAAAGTGATGTTCGACATAGGGGTGGCAGGACCGCTAGCAGGCTTTGTTGCTTGCGTAATCGTATTAATTTGTGGATTCCTCACGCTTCCAGGGCGCGAGTACATTCTCTCCATGCACCCGAATTTCGACTTTTCCACCCTGAGCACGAACGAGACGCACGGTATCCCTCTTGAATTCGGTAACACCATTCTCTACAGCGCGCTTACGTGGCTGTTCACGGATCCGTCCACGCAATTCGTTCCGCCGATGTCCGAAATCTATCACTATCCCTTGCTCTGCGTCGGTTGGTTTGGGCTGTTCGTCACGGCGATGAATCTCATCCCGATCGGACAATTCGACGGCGGACACATCGTTTACACGATGTTTGGAGAGAAGCATCGAACGATATCACGAACGTCTTTTGCTATTCTTCTCCTGCTCGGGCTGCCGTCATTTCTTGATTCGCTTATTCGCACTGTCGCGACGTACTTTACGCCAACGCCTGTGGGACAAATCATCCCTCTTGCAGAGCACAGCTGGACGGGGTGGTTTATCTGGGCGCTGATCTCATATTACCTCGTCAAGCTCTATCACCCGCCTGTTCCCGATGAATCTCCGCTTGACGAGACACGAATGAAAATTGGCTGGCTGACGATCCTGATTTTCGTGATTTGCTTCTCCTTTGCACCGTTCACGATCCCCATTTGAACTCGGTACTTGACTTTCTTGATTCAGCTTTGTATCATTGTAACCAGATTTGTCCGATCATCAATCCTTCACTATCCGGAAGCTGACAGAGACAAGGTTGCTACGATTTAGGGTCTTCAGGCATTAGAGGAAAGCAATCGTTGAGTCAGCTTCATTCAAATCTCCCTTCCGCGATACACCTCGCACGCAGATTCTGGGCCTCCAGCGACGTGGGATTTCTGAGTTCTGTTCCTCGTGCGCGTTGGTGGGTTCGTTTGTCCTTGGCGTCGCTCCTTGCCTTTGGCTGCGAGCGGACAGAGAATTCCGTTCTTGAAAGCGTCGGTGCGACGCCAACTCTCTCAGGGGTTTCCATTTCCCCCACCACAATTAACACCGATTCCATCACAGTGGGGTCAACACGCAAGCCGGATGACATCCTTCAGCTACGAGTGGCCATCTTCGCACGCGCGAGCCATCCACTCGGGAGCCAAAACATTTCAGCCGTGCGTTTTGCCATCGGCCGGGAAGGCGGTTCCTCGACTCTCTCCACCGGAGAGCTTTTCGACAATGGATCGGAACCTGATCAGCTCAAGGGAGATGGGATTTTTTCCGGGAGAGCTTCGTTTCAGATTCAGCGAGTGGAGATTGGAACATACTTGGCCGAGGTGAGTGCTGAGGACCTCAAGGGTTATGTCAGCAATGCGGTCATCCTTCCTCTTCAGATTATTCGCACCAATCAACCGCCTGCACTGTCCGACTTGCAGGCCCCCGATACTGTCAAGCTGGCAAGCCAGGACCAGCTTCTTGTGCTGCAGGTAAAAGCGTCCGATCGGAACGGGCTCGAGGACATTCAGCGCGTAGTATTTAACTCCTTCCGTCCCGACGGGAGGGGATCATCCAGCAACCCCTTTCAGATGTTCGACGATGGTGATCCGAACCATGGTGATGCAACTGGAGGCGACGGAGTTTATAGCCTGGGAATCGTTCTGCCAGCCAACACTCCGACAGGCGCCTATCGATTCGAGTTCCAGGCATTTGACAAGGCCAATGAAGGAAGCAACATGATCATTCACCTGATGACGGTAACGCAATGAGGCAAGCCGCAATCTTCTCGGCATTTGCGCTTTGCTCGCTGTTCTCGGCTTCGGGGCAACTTATGACCTCATTCAGGGGTGCCACCAGTGATCTCCCTTCCCCCCCGCGAAGCAACTCCGCCAGCAATATTCTCGTCAAAGGCGATACAATCTGGATTGGCAGTAGCCGGGGCTTGAGCTTTACAGCGGATGCAGGAAGAACGTGGAGGAATTTGGCAAACACCGCAACATTTGATGAGAAAGGAGTCTCGGCTCTCGCGATTCGAGGCAACGAGGTGTGGGCAGCGACATCATCCTCCAGGAAATTCGAAAACGATTTTCTTCTCGTTGGTGGCGGGCTTCATTACTCTACGGATCGCGGACAGACCTGGACCTTCGTTGGCCAACCTGTTGACACGGGAAGAGTCGATACCCTTTTGTACGGCAAGAACAAGATTCCGGCATTGGCGATCACAGCCCTTGAGCAGAATGTAACGTTCGATATCGCCCTCACTCAGTCTTCAGTGTGGATCGCAAGCTGGGCAGGGATGCTGCGAAGGTCGGATGATTTTGGGAAGAGTTGGAAGAGGATTGTCCTTCCGCCAGATGATCTAAACCACATTTCGCCCTTCGACAGCCTCAAGTTCAACCTGTCCAACAGTCAAGGGAGCCTCAATCTTGGCGAGAACCTCAATCATCTTGTGTTTGCGGTTCACACAAGCAGCGACTCGACGATTTGGGTCGGAACGGCTGGAGGGATCAACAAATCCGTCGATGGCGGTTCAAGTTGGCAGAAGTTCAACCATCAGAACCAACCGAAACCGATCTGCGGCAATTACGTTGGGGCAATAAGAGAACAACGATCGCTGGGGCGGACGATTATTTGGGCAATATGCAATAACGCGTTCGACCCAGATGAGAAGCGTGGTGTGAGCTACACCGAAGATGGCGGGGAAAGTTGGAAGACGATTTTGTTCAACGACTTCACGAGGGATGTCGCATTCAAGGGTTCGGTGGCCTACATAGCCTCGGATGGTGGTCTCTACCGAACCGATGATTTCGGTGCGACTCTCATTAGGGCTGGAACGATTCATGACCCGGTCAGTGGTCAACGATTCACAGAGGCGCAAGTGGTCACCGTCGATGTCAAGGGCGACACAGTCTGGGTCGGAGGACCAGAAGGGGTCGCGTACACGATCGATTCAGCAGCTGAGTCATTCGGGAAGACGTGGAAGATCTTCCGCACCTACCAACCCGTTCAAAGCACTGCGAAAACATATTCCTACCCCCTTCCCTTTTCGCCAGATGATGAAGTCGTTCGTCTTCATTATAGCACACAGGGCCGGACAACTGCGGTAACCATCAGGATCTTCGATTTCGCAATGCAGCCGGTGAAGACGCTCATCCGGTATGCGACGCGCTCAGGGACGGTGGAACACGACGAGATTTGGAGCGGGAAGGACGACTTGGACCGGCGCGTCGCGAACGGCGTCTATTTTTATCGAGTCGAGGTTGAAGGAAACGAACCGATATGGGGGAAGATTTTCATTCTTCAATAGAATGGTGAAACGCGCATCATATTGTTTCGCGATGGTTGTAGCTTTCTCTTGGGGCTTCGTTGCGTTCACAGCCAACGGCCAAAACAAGTACGCCCTTGGAGGATTGGCTGGTGCTCCGACGCGTATGGGATTCGGTGCCCGGGGGATCGGCATGGCGAACGCATTCTCCACCCTTCGGTCGGATGAAATCACAGGCTACTACAACCCAGCTTTAGTTCCGTTCCAAACGTACGCTTCGGCGATGATTGCTGTGGGTTTTCTGCCTCTCGACAGAAATCTGAATTTCGCCAGCTACAGCCAAAGCCTGCGCCCGTCGGGAGGCTTTTCCGTTGGCATTATCAACGCCGGCGTCTCCAATCTGGAAGGGCGAAACAGGGATGGCCTCGTCACCGAAACGTATTCGACGTCTGAGAACGAATTTTTCCTCTCGTTTGGAATCAAGGTCACCGAGCACGCCGCAATTGGAGTTTCGACAAAAATCTTTTACTATTCGTTGTTCGAAGATGTAAGAAGCACGACGGTCGGTTTTGATGTCGGTTTTGTCTACGCAGTCGACGAACAGTGGACAATCGGCGTGGTCATCCACGATATTAATTCAAAGTACAAGTGGGACACCTCTCGGCTGTATGGACGCGAGGGAAATGTAACTGTCGATCGTTTCCCGCTCAGAAGGAAGATCGGCGTCGGCTACTCGCCCGGCTTTCTCGGTGCAACAGTTGCAGGAGAGCTTGAGTGGATTGGCTCGATGTGGCTGGCTCGGATGGGCGCCGAAATCCACCTGCACGAGCAGTTTTCCGTTCGCGGCGGCATCGATCAGATTTCCTTCGCGGGCGACATAACTGCCAAGCCGGCGTTCGGCTTTTCGCTCCGAGCCCCGATTGACATCTTTAAGCCTGTTCTTCATTATTCGTATGTCATCGAGCCCTACTCGCCCGGCGGAATTCACATGCTTTCTCTCAACCTGAGCTTTCGATGAACACCACGATTCAGATTTTGTCGTTGCTTGGGCTTTCCATCGGCTTGGTCTTCGCGCAGGGGAGTTCGACAGGATCGTCACAACTCAACTTACCGATGAGCGCGCGGCCTGCATCACTGGGCGGAGCAGTGGTTGCTGATATTGGGACGTTTTCTTCCTCGTCTATCAATCCCGCGAACCTCTGGTCGGAAGGACCTGTAGGCGTCCTCCTTTCACATTCTCAGTGGATCCAGGATGTTCAGAGCGAGTTGGTGGGGACTCAAATACCCTTTTCGTTCGGCACGTTTGGGCTCACGGTCTTGAGCTCGAATGTGCGCGGGATTGAGATACGCGAGGTTCCAGGACCTCCGCTCGGAACATTCACTGCCCGGTTTGCGACGTTCCAAGCGGGCTTCGCTACAAAGGTCTCTGATGCGCTTTTCGTCGGGGGTGCACTGAAATATCTCTACGAAAAGCTGTACGTCGATGAAGCAACGGGTTTCGGACTTGACCTCGGCGCTGCTTACCGAACTCCTGTGGAGGGTCTGACCGCGGGCATTTCCTTGACCAACATCGGAGAGCTTGGCGAGTTTCGCACTGACCCTTCTCAGCTTCCCGGCGTCGGACGACTCGGCGTGGGCTACAAGATTCAATATCGCGATTTTTCGTTCGGACCCAGTGTCGGAGTTGCCAATGAACTTTATCGGAATCGCACACACGCACAGTTGGGTCTGGAGACAGTATACGATCACGCGCTCGCCTTGCGGCTGGGCTACGAGACGGGCTATGAATCCCGTGGATTCACCGCAGGTCTTGGATTTTGTTACAGTATTATGCAACTTGATTATGCCTACGTCCCCTTCTCCCTGGGACTCGGGGAGGCGCACATTTTTTCGATGGGATTTCAATTCTGAGTCTTATGGCTCTCGAAGTCGTACGCTATACAGACGAATGGAAGGATCGATGGGACCAGTTTGTCCTCAAATCGAACAATGGGACCATGTTTCACCTTCAGAGATTTCTCTCATATCACGAGAAAGGGAGATTCGACTGGCACCACCTTCTTTTCGTCAACAAGAAAGAGATCGTCGCACTGCTCCCCGGAGCCATGATGGGGACAACGATCGAATCTCCCATCGGCGCATCGTATGGTTCATTCGTCACAGCTGACATCGATTTCGCTACGGCGCTCGAGCTCGTGGATACGTTCTCGGACTATTGCCGTGACCGGCATTTCGAGCGTGCACTGCTGACTCCTCCTCCATTCATCTATCAGAAGGTCATCTCTCAAAACATCGATTACGCCCTCACGTATCGTGGCTTCACATACGACAAGCATTACATCTCGCATGCGATTCGGCTCGATCACCGCGACTTCGTCACAGGTTTTCAAAGCACGGCCAGGCGCTACATCCACAAGTACCTGCGAGAGCATCCTCTGAGAGTCGAGATCTCTGACGATTACGAGTCGTTCTACCCAATCCTTGCCAACAATAAGGCGCGCCATGGCGTGAAACCTACTCACACACTTGAGGAGTTGCTCCGGCTGAAAAAGCTCTTGCCAGAAAATCTCGTGCTCTTCCTCGTGTACAAGGGCAACAAGCCCATCGCAGGATCCCTGATGTTCGTGTGCAATGTTCAGGTGGCTCTCTGCTTCTATAACATGCTGTTGTACGAGTACGAGCAATACAATCCCATTCACGTGGTGATGTACGAGGTCATGAAGTGGGCAACTGAAAAGGGCTTTGGTTGGGTGGACATCGGCGTTTCACAGGATACAAACGCAGAAAACCACATGACGCCCGCCCTGACTCTCATACGCTTCAAAGAAAAATTCAACGCGCACGGGATCCTCCGAAGCACATTCTACAAGCGGTTCATCTGAGCGTATGAATGTCCTTCATGTCGCACCGCTCAACGTTGCCGGTGTCCCCTACAGCATGATGGACATGCAGCGCCGGTTTGGCGCCACCGCTCGGCTCGTGACACTTCACCGTAGCGTTTTCACCTTCCCCGAAGACATCTGCCTCACTCTCCCTCTCCCCCGGCATCATCTTGCCCGGCTCTGGAGGAGCGTTAAAAAAGGGAAGACGGAGCGCATTGCGGTCTCCTCTGAGGGGAACCCTGGTACGTACCTTCCCATCCACAGACCAAGGAACATCTTCGAAAGCCTCTATTTTCAATGGGATGATGCCAGACGCGAGCGCATCGTGTTGGAGGCAATCGAGAAGTACAAACTGGATGGCTTCGAGATCGTGCATTATGATGGGGGGCTCGATTTCTTTCGCGATGCGCGCATCGCGAAACGGTGGAAGAAAGAAGGCAAAAAGATCATCTGCCACTACATGGGGAGCGATCTTCGTGTACGCGGAATCGATCCGGTCATAGACAAGCTGAGCGACCTTAACCTCACGAATGAAAGCGACCATCTTCTCCGTCATCCGAACATTCATTACATTTACATGCCGTTCGACGTTGCCCCGTACAAGATCAGAATGACGGAGAACACTGGACTTCGGATCATCCATTCCCCCAGCAACCGGGCAGCGAAGGGAACGGAACTTATCATTCCGGTGATCGAACGGGTGAAGAAGGTCAGAGACATTGAATTTGTCCTCGTCGAGCACAAACCGCACGATGAAGTCATTCGAATCAAAGAGACCTGTGATCTTGCGATCGAGCAAGTCGGAAACCTCGGTGGGACCGGCTATGGGCGCAACTCGCTTGAGACCCTCGCTCTCGGGATTCCGACAATTACGGAGATGACTCCAGACTACGTTGCCTGGCTTCCCGAGAATCCGTTTGTGCTTGCGACACCCGAGACGCTGTACGACCGGTTGATCGAGCTGATCGACAAACCGGAGCTCCGCGCGGCAAAAAAAACGGCCGGACGAGGATGGGTCGAGAAGTACCATTCCTACGAATCAGTCCACAATCGTCTGATGGAGCTCTACCGTGAGCACCATATTGTCTAGGCTGCAGGACTATCCCCGTTCACTCCTGTACGTCCTCGCTCTGGGACTCATCCTCAGGACGCTGTTCATTTTGGTTCACGAGCGACCCCTTATATCGGATGAGAAAGAGTACGCGCGACTTGCTCACAGCATCGTTTCACTCGGGTCCTACACCGACGGCGGAACCCCAACAGCATATCGTCCAGTTGGATACCCGGCGTTTGTCAGCCTGGTGTATGGTTTGACAGGTCAGCATCCGATGGCCGTGAAGTTCCTTCAGGGATTGCTTGATGCCCTCGTCGCTTTGATGATCTATCATTTGCTTTCAGGATTTCCAGAGCGAGCCCGGCTCTTGGGGGCCGCCCTGTGGGCTTTCTATCCCCCATCGTTCCTGTACACGAATTTCCTTTTGTCAGAAAGCGTCTTCACATTTCTGTTGACAGCCTCCGTTGTTCTCCTACAACGATCGAGTTTGACAAGGTTTGTGGCTCCCCTGGCGCTTGGAGCGTTGTCTGGTCTGCTCGTTTTGATGAGACCAAGCTTTCTCTTGTTCCTGGTTCTTCTGCCCGTGGTGTTCGTCAAGTTCCGTGTCTCGCTACGACCCCTCGGGGCAATTGCGGTCGGTACACTCCTCGTCATTGCCCCCTGGCTGGCACGCAACTATCTCACACTCGGAAGCATCTCGCTTTCCACAAATGGAGGGATCAATCTCCTCATCGGCAACAATCCCAATACGACGGGCGCCTATGCGATCAGTTGGCCCCCCGAGGTTCTTCAGCCCGCCAGAAACGAGATCGAAGCGAATCAATTGGCGTTCGATTACGCTGTGCGGTACATCGTGAGCAATCCGGGTGCATTCTTTGTGAACGGAGTCAAGAAGATCGCTCACCTTTTCGAAAGTGAAGGTGGGCTTCTTGTCTGGTCTTTTCATGACAATCCTGAAGATGCCGGAATACGTTACGCGGCGAAGTACGCATCCCTTCCTGTTATACTCATCGTCCTTGTGAACGTACCCTACTTTGGCTTCATGGTTGCTGGCATTTTTGGATTTCTTGCATTTCCACGCGAGAAATTGTGGTGGATTTTCGCAGCACTCTTGACGAGCTGGCTGATAACGCACTTTGTGTTTTTTGGAGGAGGTCGGTTTCATTTTCCGCTGATGCCATTCCTTGCGATTTTCTCGGCGCGATTTCTGTCTGATTATGGAGGGAGTCTTCGCCAACTTTCACAGACCCGCAAAATCATTGCAGCAGTCGTTATCGTTGCACTTCTCGGGGTGTGGATTGCTGAAGGGATAATTGTTCTGAATGTTTGAACGATTCACCGACACGCAAAAAGAGCGGCTCTCCATCGGCATCCTCACGGCCGTTGCCCTGATGCGCTTCCTGAATCTGGGCTTCCTTGATCTGCAAGCCTGGGATGAGGCGCTCTATGCAGTCCGTGCTGAAGGGATCCTGCGCTTCGGCGGATGGTTCGATCAGACACCGTTTGCCATCGGTGGCCTCTATTCATCGTTACATCCTCCTCTTTACATCTGGCTCACCACGGTATCGTTCGCATTTTTGGGCGTAACCGAATTCGCCGCGCGATTCTTTTCCGCCGTCCTCGGAGGACTCACACTGATTGTCATCTACCGAATGGGCAAGCGTCTCGGCGATGCTCACGTGGGCTTCATTGCTGCGCTGCTGTTTGGATTGAACCCTTTCGTCACGTTCTTTTCGAGGCAAGGTCAATTCGATGCCGCATTGGTGTTCTTCCTCTCACTCGCGGTCCTTCTCTTGCTTGATCCGTCGGCTGACCGCAGCTTCAGGAACGCACTGTTTGCGGGCGTCTGTGTTGGGGCCGCACTGATGACGAAGCTGTATGTTGGATTAGGGATTCCTCTTCTCTACTTCCTCTGGATCGTGTCGCACCAGTCAGACCGAAAGAAGTCGGCGGAGTTGGTCGGGCAGACTGCTCGACCTACATTCGCGTGGTATGACATAGACCGTAAGAAAAAGCTCTGGAGCGCGCTAGGGATCTTGCTTGTTGCTGCGCTCGTGGTTGCAGCCCCCTGGCATGTGTATATGACGATAGAGCACGGCAAGGGTAATCCGCTCTTCTTCATCAAGTCGTCAGCTCTCTTTGAGCGCACGATCCACGGCGTGGAAGGGAACATCAAACCGCTGGAAGTGCTCTACTTCATCAATCAACTCTTCGTCTTGTTTCCATTTGGAGTGGCGTGGTTCGGCCACGGTTTGTATCGTGTACTGAGAGAGAAGCGGCGGGACTGGGAGTTGTTAGGAATGTGGTTTCTTCTTTTTTTCCTGGTGTTTTCGGTGATGCGGACAAAGCTCGCCGTCTACATGCTTCCCATGCTTGTTCCGGCCTCGTTGATCGCTGCACGAGAGATCGTAAAAGTGACACGGGGAGTATATTCCAGGAAGGGTGCTGCCGTTTTCGTCGCCGGGACGCTGTTTTCAGTTTTGTGGGCATCAAGTCAGGAGTGGCGAAATGGAGCCAAGTTGCTTATCTCCCGACTCTTTCATCTGCAACCACCAAGTGCAACGGAAACTCTGACGATTCTTCCCTTCTTCGTCCTGGCCTGTTGTGTTGTTGGCATGTGGTATCTCTCTATTAAGAAGGGATGGATTGAATACTTACGACCGGCGATCTCTTATCTGTTGCTCATTCCCTCCTTTATAGTCTGCTACTATGACATTATCGGTTATGACAGATTTCAGTACAAGGACGGAGCCGCCGAATTGATCGAGTGCATTGTGGAACGACAACCTTCGGAGATCATCGTTGCGGGGTACGAACGAAACCCTCAACTGAGTTATTATCTCGAGGGAGCCGACATCGGCTGGCGGGATGACCTGCCGGTGAGAAGGATCGTGCCGCCGAAGGACCGGACTCAGTTTCGCTCGTGGCTCACCGACGAGGTTTCCGGGATCCCCGATGCCGCGTTGGTGGTCATTGAGAAGGACAAGTTCATCCGATACGAGTGGGTCACGGCAAATGAGGTCATTCCTCCTGACTATGCACTGGTGTTTGAGAGCAGACGATATGCAGCCTTCCAGCGCATGCCAGCCATCCAGGTTGCACGGCTCAGCTCTGCAATGATTCCTTGATCCAGGAGGGGTTCTCGTACAGCATAGATCTAGAGAAGAAACTTTCTCCCGTCATCGTCGATGTCGAGAAGAGGTTCCTCTCAGAGGCGAAGATCTCTCTATCCTAGACCCGGGTACAAACAGATATCTCTTTCGATTTCGCACTTCTTTTCGGAATACCAATGCCACGAAGAATGCTGTCTCCGATGCTGTTTCTTCTCCTCGTTCAGGCTACTTTCCTCGCCCACGCGCAAAAGGTCATCACGGGCGCCGATCTTCTCATTTCGAATCACTTCGACCTCATCAAAGGCAAAAGAGTCGGCTTGGTCGTGAATCATACTGCCCTTCTTTCTGACGGACGCCATCTCGCGGATGTGCTTCACGCAACGAAGGATGTTAAGCTCGTCGCGCTCTTTGGCCCGGAGCACGGACTTCGAGGTGATACGACGGGACCTGTCACCGATGGGATCGACGCGAAGACCGGCGTGCCGGTCCATTCCCTCTACGGCAAGATCAACAAGCCGACACCTGAGATGCTCAAGGGAATTGATGTCCTCATTTACGACATCCAAGACGTGGGAGCTCGTTTCTATACCTATGTCTCAACATTAGGCTACATCATCGAGGCAGGCGCTGAGAACCGCATTCCTGTTGTCGTCCTGGACCGGCCCAATCCGATTGGAGGAATGTATGTTGATGGTCCTGTCAGAGATGATACATTGAAATCGTTCGTCGCCTTCGGCAAAATTCCGATCGCCCACGGCATGACTGTGGGTGAGCTGGCAATGATGTACAACGGCGAGGGATGGCTGAGGAACGGCATCAAGGCAGATCTGCGCGTGATCCGTATGGAGAACTGGAAGCGCTCGATGTGGTACGATCAGACGGGTTTGCAGTGGATTCGACCATCCCCAAACATGCCGACGCTGGCCGCTGCCACCGTCTACACAGGCACGTGTTTGTTCGAGGGTGTGAACATCTCCGAGGGTCGGGGGACAAAGCGACCGTTCGAATACGTCGGCGCGCCGTGGCTCGACGCAGTCCGCGTCGCAACACTCCTGATGAAGACACCGCTACAGGGCGTGAAGCTCAGGCCGATCCAATTCACCCCAACGCAGAGACCCAACAATGCCGAACCGCCAAAATACAATCGCAAGCTCTGCAATGGGATCTTTGTTATCGTCACAGACCGAACAGCATTTGAGCCGGTAAAAGTCGGTTTGGAGCTTCTCTGGGCGATCAAGACGACGCATCCTGATAAAATGCAATGGCGGCTCCCCACCTTCGACCGACTGAGCGGAACACCGAGCGTCAGAACGATGCTCGATGGAGGCAAATCGCCTGACGAGATCTTCACATCGTGGAAGCCCGATCTCGAAAGATTCAAGAATGTGCGTGCGAGGTACCTTCTTTATCAATAACCACTTTATCCCAAGCGGCGTGAATGGAGAATTTCCGGCGACTGCGCGGAACGGGGGAGAAATCGAGGGCTACGTGCCCCTGCACTGTCGTACGTGACTTGAGAGAATCCTGTTGCTCTCTTCTCAGTCCCGAGAAGGCTTGGGGTTCAACAATTGAAAGATCACTCACCTGCTGACTGAAGAGCGAGTTAGGGATATATTGGCACAAATTCTTTTGGAGCCCTCAGATCGCGCTGTGCAATCCGATGAACCTCAAAGCCAGTGATACCGATCCGGCAATTGGCCACAGCCATGCTTAGAGCCGACCCAGACTGCCCTGCCGCACTGAAGATTGCGTGCGGAGATTCCTATGGGATTGACATTATGCTGGACTCTCCACAAATTGCATTGGCGCTTGACCGCTGCTGCCTGCAGCATACGCATCGTCAATCATAACGAGGAGGAGGATCGCATGAACAGATTTGCCGTCGTCTCCTTGTGCACGCTAGGCATGGTGTTCACGTTGGTCGTTTTCTTCACGGCAACCGGCTTTGCGCAGGTATCGACTTGTCAGATTGAGGGGAGAATCGTGGATAACGAAAACAAACCTGTGCCTTTCGCTGCGGTCATTCTCAATGTGGCGAAGACCGGTCTCACACGCGGGACGTCTACATCCGATAAGGGCGAATTCCGCTTCGATGGCTTGGAGGCTGGGAAGTATTCTGTCACCGTTCGTCGCGTTGGCTTCGAACAGCAGTCGCGTAAGTTGGAACTCACGATCGGACAGACCACGTCGGTGAGTTTCACACTCGTCCCGCGCGATGTCGAGACGGAGCAGTTGGAAGTTCCTCGGCCCGGCGCCTGGGCACAACCTGGCCTGGATGCTCACGCGCTTCGCTGGTACTCGTTCGATGAGGGGATCGCTCTAGCGCAACAGACAAACAAGAAGCTTCTCATCGATGTCTACACCGACTGGTGCACCTGGTGCAAGAAGATGGACAAAGAGGTGTACACCAATCCGGACGTGAAGGCTGTGCTCCAATCGTACTTCATTGCCGTGAAGCTTAATGCGGAGTCACCTCGAGAGCTGTCGTACAAAGGCAGACGTCTGACCGAGATGACGATCGCGAGGGAAATGGGCATCACAGGCTATCCAACGACGGTCTTCTTCGACTCCAATGCTGAGCCTATGGCGAAAGTGGCGGGATACTTGGAGAGCAAGGAATTCTTGAAAGTGCTGCGAACCATCGAACAAAATCATTAAAAAGACAAACCCTGCAAACAACACCTCTCCACGGAACGCGCTACCAACCAGGTATGACCATCGGCGGTTTCTCTCTTGTCCGTAACGGTGTCACGTTCGACTACCCTTTCCTCGAATCCATTTCCTCCATCCTCCCCATCTGTGACCAATTCGTCATCGCTGTCGGCAAATCCGACGATGATACGCTCGAACGAATACGGCGACTCGATTCCCCGAAGATCAGAATCATCGAAACCGCTTGGGATGAATCACTCCGCATCGGCGGCTCTGTCCTCGCGCGGCAAACCAACATCGCGCTCGATCACGTCACGGCGGATTGGGCCTTCTACCTCCAGGCAGATGAGGTCCTTCACGAGCACGATCTCCCTCTCATCAGAAATGCCGTCGAGCAATTCCACGGTGATGAGAGTGTGGAGGGGTTGCTTTTCATGTACAAGCATTTCTACGGAAGCTACAGATACGTCGGCACGTCGCGACGATGGTACCGGCACGAGATCCGAGTGGTGAGGAACGGCATCGGGGTGCGATCCTGGGGAGATGCGCAGGGATTCCGGATCAACGGTCGAAAGCTGCGCGTGAAGCCTCTGAACGCCGCGATCTACCATTACGGATGGGTGAAACCCCCGGGAATCCAGATGGCAAAGCAGCGGAGCTTTAACAGGCTATGGCATTCAGATCGTTGGGTGAGACAGAAACTCGGCAACAGCTCCAGTTTCGATTACCAGGGCGGCACCCGATTGGAGACATACGCGGGCTCCCACCCCGCGGTGATGCGCGACCGAATTCGTTCCGCCAACTGGTCATTTGAATATGACCCGACGAGGGTGAAACTGCCACTGCGGGATGTAATCCTCGAATGGATTGAATCACAGAGCGGGATTCGCATCGGCGAGTACAAGAACTACAAGCTCATCTGACCGATCACTCAGCTCCCCTCTCCCCCTTCGGCTCCGCCCGTCGTTCTCTCCTCTCCTCGATCCACCAGGCCGAGAGCCGCGAAGAGCAATCCCGTGACAAACCACCAGCCAAGACAATTAACGAAGGTGCCGTAGTAGTTCTGGAAACCACTTGCAACGAGAAAACCCAGCACTGAAAACGTTGAGCCAAGCGCGATAGCTCGCAGTCGCTTGTCCCGCGCCCACCGTGACGTGCGGAAGCCCGCAGAGAGCGCAACACCCCACATCGAAACAAAGGCAATCAACCCGGGGAAGCCGGAGGAAACGAGAACCGCCAAATAATCGTTGTGGGGATGGACCGTGCTATCGTAGTATCCTTCGACGCGGTATCTGTCAAAAAAGTAGTCCCAGTTGTCCTCTCCGACGCCCGTGAGTGGATGATCGACTGAGATGCGGATTGCTGTCTTCCAGAGGTTGAGCCGGGTCTGGTTCTGCGAGAGATCGATGATGGATTCAGCACGGAAGCGGAGTGCTGGCACGCCGAGGATTCCCGCCGCCGTCAGAATGAGAAGCGCACTGGTGACGACGATACCGGCCTTGCGACCGCGTGTGAACGCAGAGAGCGGAATCGCAGCGGCGAACGAAAGCCAGATGCTCCGCGCAAACGTTCCCACGACAGCCAGGAAGCTCAGGACCGCCATTCCCCCGAAGAGCCATCGTTTCCTTTCTCTCAACTCGACCAGAAAGCCGGCAGAAAGGAAAAACACAATCATGGCAAACGCTGCAAATGTGAGGTAGAACCCGTAGAACCCAACAGCTCGATAGAATCCCCACCCCATCGGGTCGAGCGCCATGCCGCGATAAAGCTCTCTTCCGCCCACCGTCTGCCAGAGTGCGTACACCATCGCGAGAGAAGAAGCAGCGAGAAAGGTGTAGGTGAGATTCGAGAGCAGCTTCACGTTGTCGACTGTCCAGAACAACATCAACATGATCAGCAGCGGCCACTCGTTGTCGAGAACGGCAGCCAGGCTGTGGAGTGGTCTGGCTGAAATCGAA
>Ga0315284_10005570_pt1 | contig 17903 bp, 15 predicted proteins | sample YL17G09_16_MG_FD_203696 | JGI IMG/M metagenome (GOLD analysis project Ga0315284, IMG submission 203696) | Sediment microbial communities from Yellowstone Lake, YNP, Wyoming, USA - YL17G09_16 | ecosystem: Environmental > Aquatic > Freshwater > Lake > Sediment | place: USA: Wyoming | collected...
GACTGCCGGGCGGTCGTGACGGTGAACTCCACGCGGGCGGAGCTGGGCGAGACGGTGCCGGAGGATGTTCGGGTGATTTCGTGGCTGACGTTGCCGTGCATTCCGAGGTTCGAGCCGGCCATGGCGGACGACGCTCTGCTGCTGGCGGATTCGCGTTGGGTGGGGATGGCGCGCGCAGCGGGCTGGCCTGCGGAGCGGGTGGCGGAGGCGGCGTGGCCAGGCGGATCGGGCGGGGATGTCCATCCGGCACCGGGGGGTGTTGCTTATCTGGCGATTATTGCAGATACATTTGACATAACGCAGACGGCGCGGGAGTTTCAGATGTCGAGCCACCGGCTGCTGTGGGAACTGATCGCACAGGAGCTGTCGGGCGACGCGTTCGCGTTGGGCGAGGACGTAGAGCAGTACCTCAAGGCGCGAATGCGCCGGCTGAGTGTTCAGGCCGAGGGGTTGGATCGACGGCTATTCATGGACGAGCTGATCGTGCCGGCTTACCAGCAGGGGCTGGCGCGGGCGTTGACGGGGGCGAAGATTCCGTTGCGGTTTTTCGGGCGTGGGTGGGGGGAGCTGGGGGAGTTCGCGGCGTCGTACGGGGGGATGGTGGGCAATCGCGCGGAGTTGAGGTCGGCGGCGAGGTCGGCGGCGGGGCTGGTGCACGTGTGGCCGACATCGTGGGCGCATCCGATGGATGCGCTGGGGCGGGCGGTGTTGCGAAGGGGGTCGATGGGCCGCGCTGCTTACCTGGAGGAGGCGCGGCGGGTGATCAAGGGTGGCAGGGGCAACGCGACGACAGCCAAGCCGCTGACGGCCGAGACAGTCAGGTCCGTGGTGTGTTGACGGAGGCGGGCGGCCCGCAGCGGGATACCCCGCGGCGATCATTCTTCCTTGGGCACGCTGGCTTTGACTTCATCGGGCGTGAGACTGCGGACGCGGATGTTTCGGATGGCGCCGGTGGTCTGCCAGGTGGCGATCCCGAGCGGCTTGCAGAGCTCGACCTCGATGCGGACGTCGACCTTTTTGCCGGTGATGTTCACATCGACGATCTGATCGGTGTCGAGCCAGGCCTGGATCCTCTTCTGCGTGACACGGGCGCGGACGTGATACCATTGGCCGTTCTTGAATTCGCGGATGGTGGTGGTGGAGTTGTCGGAGGCGTCGTAGCCATCGAGGCTGGAGATGCCGCAGACGGACCCGCCCCACCCGCCGAGGACGAGGGAGGCGGATGAATCGACGACGGGGAAGGTCAGGGCGCAGAAGAAATCGCTGCCGGTGACGCGCATGGCGTCGAGTTCGATTTCGTAGTCGATCTTGGCGATTTCGCCGGCCCAGGTGACGCCGGTCATGTTGTTGCCCATGGGGAGGATGAGTTTGCCGCCTTCGACCTTGACCTCGCCCTGGCCGCCGAAATCGGTGACCTTCCAGTCGCCGAGGGATTCGCCGTCGAAGAGGCTTTCCCAGTCGCTGCCGGTTTTGTCGGGGGCGGGAGTGGAGGGCGGAGGCGGCGTGGCGGCGCCCGCGTTTTTCTGACAGGGGCGGCCGCACGCACAGCCAGCCAACAGGAGCAGCGATGCCGCCACGGCGCACAGGAACCCGCATTTGGTTGTTTGCGTCAACATGATGACTCCTCGATGGACGAAGCTTGTTCGCCTGCTCAGTATACCGCGATCGCACCCACCGTCGAGCAAGAGGGAATGAGGGAAAGGGCGGAGGGGTTTGGGGGTGACGGCCAAGCGGCGCGGATTATGCGAGGGGGGAAGGTGATTGGGATGATCGGGTGATCTCGCCGGTTCACGCGGCTTCGAGGAGGAGGCCGCGGCGCTGGCCCCAGCGGACGCGGCGATAGGTCTGCACTTGCACGGTGTCGGCCGCGAACATGCTGTGGAGCACGTCGGCGCTCGTCTCGGCGTGGTCGACCAGGAGACGCAGATGAGGCAGTTGATGGGCATCGAGGGCGAACTGCGGCAGAGCCATGCCCAGCAGGGCGCGATTTTCCGTCAGCCAGCGGTAGGCCTGGCCGATGGCTTGCAGTTCGCTCAGGGCGCCCTTGGCGGCGGCGATGAGGACAAGCCGCCTGTCGCGGCTGACGGCGAGCCTGGCCTGTGGGCACATGGGTGCGCGCACCGGGCACTCGACGACATCGGACATCGAGTGTTTCATCACGGCCGCCAGGAGAGCATCGTCGGTCCCGTCGCCGACGGGCAGCTCGATCACCTCGGCGGCGTGGGTCTCGTGTTGGGGGGGCCGCAGGACGGGGGGCTGGCTATGCGCTGGCTGAGGATGGTCGGTGTTCATGTTCACCTCTGGCGTCAGATCGCGGTCTGATGAATCGGGTGGTTCCGGAGCGGTCTGCGGAGCGGATGGGATCGCTTCGGGCTGGGGCGTGGGCTCGTCGGCGATGGCGGCGGCGGCGCTGAGCCTGGCGCGTTGCAGAAACTGGTCGACGATCTGCCAATGCACCGTGGCGGCGAGCTGGGCCTTGTCGTGGACGACCTGGCAGCACATGACCGGCGACTCGCCCACGTTCGGCGCATCGAGGACCGCGCCGGCGTTTTCCATGCGCCAGTTGAGGAACTTGCCGCAGACATTGCCCAGGCGACGGAAGACATCCTGCGCCTCGGCGTCGTTGCCGGCATCGAGGGTGGCGAGTTTGAGTTTCGGCCCGGCGGCGTGCAGATCGGCCAGGCCCTTGAGGGTGCGATAGCAGGCGACGATCCCTTCGTAATCGCAGGTACACACCGCGACCCAGTCATCGGTGTGCCGCAGGAGCGCCTTGGCCTCGGAGGAGCGGGGGTTGGTCGCCAGCAGCAGCCAGCAGTCGAGATCGCAGCTCAGTTCGTTGATGGCGTCGCTGATGGCGCGTGCGTCGAAGCAGCCGCTCTCGATGGTCTGGGCGGTTTCGTCGCAGGTGTTGGGGTCAAAACGTACGAGGCGGAATTCGCTGACGTCGATGACGATGAGTCCGACCCTGGGTCCGGAGGCGGCGAGATGGCGAGCATAGCGTTCGGCGGCCTCGAACTGCCTGGCGCCCAGATGGGCGGCGAGGACGGCGGTGACGGGGGGGAAGCGTATCGGCTCATCGAGGTTGGCGGGTCGTATGACCTGGCGGATCTCTTCGGGGGTGAGATCGACAGTCGGGGTGGGTGCGGGGGGTTTGCGGCGAGGCGGCGGGGACAGGCCGATCTGCTTGTCACGCACACTGCTGAGAAACAGATGGCTGATCTCGCTCAGACTTCGGCGTTTGCTCGCTGGGTCGGACATAAGACGAATGGTTTTTGCGGGCCGGGGTCTGGGGACTGGCCGAACACAGCCAGCGGGGGATCTACTCCACCTCGACGACATTGTTCAGTTCGCCGAACTGGTTGGCCTCGACATACTGATTGTTGGGGTCGGTGATCCACTTGCCGTCGACCACCAGGCGATAGCGATATCGTCCGGGGGTGAGCGGCAGGCACATGTGCCACTCGCCCCGGCAGGAATCGGTCTCCATGGGGTTGGCCTTGGTGGACCAGTTGTTGAAATCGCCGGCGAGGACAACCTGCTTGGCTTCATCGAAGCGGGCGCGGAAGACGACATCGCGGCCAACCTGTTTGACGCCGTAGAACTCAGCGATTTTCTGTTCGGTGGTTTTCACTGGCGGCGGCGATGAGAAGGGGGGCTCGGGGGCGTCTGAGCGGCGTTCCGGAGAGGGGGACGATTCGGGCGCGGGCTGGGTGGCGAGGGCGGCCTCGGCGAGATCGGGCGTCGGGGCGGAGACGCCAACGACGGGCGTGGGGGCATTGGCGGCGGGCGCATCGGCGACTGCGCCGGATATGCTGGTGCGGCCGAACTGGACGTTGGTCAACTGGGCCAGTTGCTTGGCTCGCTGCACGAGTTCAGCGGGGCGAGAGAGGCGTTCGGGGACGCCGGTCTCCATCTCGACGGGGCGGTGCCCCATCAGCTCCCTGGAGAGGTTGACGAAGTCCTTATACCCGCGGCTGCCGGGATCGTATTCGGTGATGGGCTGGCCGAAGCTGGCGGCCTCTTTGAGCTTGGTGTTGAAGTTGATGGTACACTGCATGAGGTGATCGCGGAACCTATTCCGGAGCTCTGCGAGGACCTCGCGGGCGAGTTTGGTGCGTGTGTCGTACTGGGTGGGCAGGACGCGGACGTGGATGTCCTTGCCGCACTGGTCTCGCATGATTTCGAGGGTTTCGATCATGCGGGTGAGGCCATGGAGGCTGAAGAACCCGGTTTCGACGGGCACGATGACCTCATCGCAGGCCTTGAGGGCATTGAAGGTGAGCAGGCCGACGCTGGGGGGGCAGTCGACGATGCACCAGCTATAGCTGGCCTGCACGGTCGCGAGCGCTTGGAGGAGGCGGTTTTCGCGGCCGTCACGGCCTGCAAACAACTGTTCGAATGCGGCGAGATGGATATTGGACGGCGCCAGGTCAAAGTCGCTGGCGATCTGCCAGATGATGTCGGGGAGGGACGTGACCTTGCCGTCGCGTTCTTCGATCATGGCATCGAAGACGGTGCGTTCGATCTGCTCCTCTGGGACAGCCAGGCCGACCGCGCAGTGGCCCTGGGGGTCCATATCGACGAGCAGGGTTTTGTGCCCAAGACGAGCCAGGCAGGCGGCCAGGTTGATGCTGGTCGTTGTTTTTCCACAGCCACCTTTTTGATTGATGATCGCGATCGTCCGCATGTGACACCTTCCGTGGTCGAAGAGCAGCCGTCCGTTGACCGCCAAGTTGCCGAGGTTTAGCCGGCGTACCCGGATTTTCCCGGATCTTCAATGCACATCGGCGAGCTTCCGGGTAAATCTTTAGCATTATGGGACAAGTTGTTATTGCCCTCGAGCAGTGAGAGGGCGTGAAGGGAGGGAACGGGGCGTTAGGCGGCTTGCGCAGGCTGGTCGCGGTCCTGAGCAAGGCGGATGCCCTGCGTCTGGGCATCGCGCGGCGGCTGGGCGTGCTGATACTCGGGCACGACCTGCTTCAAGGCGGTGATCACGTCGTGGGGCGTGCCATCGACGACGCCGGCCAGCACCTTCAACATGCGTTCGACTTCGGCTCTGGGGGCGGGCGGCAACTGCCAGACGCGGATTTTGGGGTGGGACGTTGGGCGTGTCTGTTCATCGTCGCGGGCCAGCTCTTCGTAGAGCTTTTCCCCGGGTCGGATGCCTGTGAAGCGGATGGCGATATCGTGATGGGGCTTGAGGCCTGCGCGGAGGATCATTTCGCGGGCGAGGTCGAGGATGCGGATGGGCTGGCCCATGTCGAGGACGAAGATTTCGCCACCTTTTCCGATGGCGCCGGCCTGCATAACGAGCTGGCTGGCCTCGGGGATGGTCATGAAGTAGCGCTGCATGTCGGGATGGGTGACGGTGACGGGGCCGCCGGCCTCGATCTGCTTGCGGAAGATCGGAACGACGCTGCCGCTGGATGCCAGGACGTTGCCGAAGCGGACGGCCACGAAGCGTGTGTGGCCGAGGTTACGGGGGGTGTGTTCGCCGAGGCTTGGCGCTCGCGGGCCGAGTTCGGCGTTCATCGCCTGGGTGTACCACTCCGCGCAGCGTTTGGCGGCGCCCATGACGCTCGTCGGGTTGACGGCTTTATCGGTGCTGACCAGCACGAAGGCGTGGGAACGTGCTGCGGCGGCGGCATCGGCGACGGTTTGGGTCCCGAACACGTTGTTCTTGACGGCCTCTCCGGGATTGGCCTCCATCATCGGCACATGCTTGTGGGCGGCACAGTGGAATACGACCTCCGGGTGGTGCTCGTCGAAGACCCTGGCGATTCGGGTCTGGTCGCAGATGTCGGCCACAACAGGCTTGATATCCGCACCGACCCACAGTTCTCTGAGTTCGCGATCGATCTCGAACAGCGCGTTCTCCGCCCGTTCGAGCAGGATCAATCGCCTGGGGCAGAATTTCATGGTCTGGCGGCAGATCTCCGAGCCGATGCTGCCGCCGGCTCCGGTGACGAGGACCGTTTGGCCGGCGAGGAATCGCTGCAGCTCCGGGGTGTCGAGCCTGACGGAGGAGCGGCCGAGGAGGTCGGCGGCGTCGTCGAGGGGGGGATCGCGCGTGGAAGGGATGGCGGCGTGCGGATGCGTATGGTCGGCTGGGGCGTGATGGTCCGTCGGCGTGCCGCCCGCCCGCCCCATCCACACGCGCAGTCTGTTTATCCAAGATGCGGTCATCCTCGTTATTTATCGGAACAACCGGCTGTCCTCATTAGGCCATCCTCAAAGTCGGAGGCCCGTGCTCCCCGCGTGCCGGGGCGAGGCAGGTGTGTTCGCCCCCGGTGGCGTCTGTCACATCGGCTCCATCGGGATCATCCCTCAAACGGAGGCGTGGCCGACGGACACCATCGCGGGCGCGTCGGCTCTGCTGAGGTCGAGGGGTTCGCCTGTCAGCGTCCACGCGTCGTCGCCGAAGGGACGAACGGTGGGAGGGTAGGGATCGGACGGGTCGAGGCCGGTCACCACGGCCTGCTGCAACAGCCGATAGAACAGCTTGCCGCGGTAACGCGAGGACCGCCGGTTGAAGCGGAACGTGAACTCGTCCAGGCAGTAGTCCAAGTGGGCCGGGCTGACCGCGCCCTGATGAGTGCCCAACAGCCACTGCTTGCGTAGCGCGATCACCCGATGCACCCGCGGGAGCAAAACGCTTTCGAGCTTGGGCTGCCCACGGAGTTTGCTGACTGGGTGGGTGTAGGATTCGAGCCCGCGGTAGGCATCCCAACCGTCGGTATGCACCGTGCTGCCCAGCGTCACGTGGGCCTGCACAAAGGCCAGCAGGCTGGCGGCAGAGGCATCGGGGATGCGTTGCACGCGGATACGCCCGATCCGCCGGCCAGCCGCGAGCTTGCGGCACTTGGAGTTTTCCCGGGGAGGTTGTGGCTGACATCGAGCGGAATCGTTTTCGACATCCCGACCCGCCGGTGCGGATCGCCGAGTTGGCCAGCCTGTCGTACGCCACGGTCCAGCGTGTGCCGGATCGGTATGAGAAGGGCGGCTTTTCTTAAAGACGAAGCTTGAGCCGCGTCGGGCCGAGGCGAAGGCCGGCGGCCGGGCTGACCGTCCCGCCGCAGTCCGGGCACTCGTGCAGGATGTGTTTCTCCACCCGGTCGATCTGTTCGGGAGCGAATGGCTCACGCAGATGGCGGGGATGACCCGGCTGACCGCCGATATGGCGCTTGCCGCCGTTGGGGCCGGGCGGCGGAGGCGGCTTGACGATGTCACTGGAAGGCGGCTTGGAGGAGGTGGAGGAATTTTTCAAGAGGCGGGCCACCTGCGCGGACAGATCGGCCACCTGCTGTTGCAACCGGGCGATGGCAGCATCCCGTTGGGCCAGTTGCGCGGACAGGTCGGCGACCTGCGTTGCCAATTTTGTGATGCGACGGGGTTGCCGCTTGATGACCTGTCGGCCAGCTCGTTTTGTCAGTGGGATCATGGGCTGCTGCCACATTCGGCAGAGCCATGATCGGACCAACCAGACGAATCACCGCAGTCTTGCCGCATGTATTCTCAGGAACTGGCTCGCGTTTTGCGGGGGGGGGTATACTCTACTCATCCATATTCAGGCTCCGTGGGAGTCTGACCGGCTGAAAAGCCGTGAACGGTTACGACCAAACCGCCAGCTCTAGCCGATAGTACAAGTACATATGTTTTCTGCCATTAAACGCTGGACGGGCAGCCGCGCAGTCGAGGACGACCTTCGGGCGATCTCCGGCGCGATGGCCTTGTGTGCCTTTCTCTGGCTTCTGAAGATCCACCTTGCGTGCTGGTACGTCTTCAGCCAGCACAGCAACCCCTTCGATGAGATCAGTACGCTCCAGGTGCTTCTGCTGGGCGGCGGCGACCTGATCGTCTGCACGACGATCGCCGCCATCTACTTCCTGTTGTACCGCAGTGCCCACCTCCTGCCGCGCTGGGGCAGCATTGCCGTGGCCGGCGTGATCCCGGTCGCCCTGCACGTCGCCGTGGCCATTTTCTCCGTCGTTAGCTGGCAGGTCAACCAGGTCTATGGCATCCCTCTGGAGATCATGCATATTCGGGCTGCGGCCAATCTGGGAACGGTCTGGAGTTCGATTGCCGCCTACCTGCGACTGGTGCCGATACTCTACATGGCCCTGGGGGTGCTCAGTTTCCCGCTGCTCGGATGGTTGTTTCGCCGCATCACCCGCCCCATGGGTTGGCTGCTGGTGCGGTGGCGGCTGTGGGCGGTGCTGATGACGGCGACCGTCGTGCTCGGAGGACTCTGGGCCGTGAGGCTCAGAAGTATCTACGCCTTTGGCCTGAAGAAGAATGCCCTGATCCATTTCTGGCAGTACTATCGGCCGCTGCCCAAGCCGGTAGATATCGCACAGATGCTGCGAAGCGAGTCTGCCGCGATGAAGGGGCGAGAGGACGAGCTGCAGCCCGCGGCCTCGGTCTACATGCCGGGCAAAATGGAACCGAGGGATTTCCCCGCTCCGCCGAAGGCCGATGAGTTCAACGTGGTGCTTATCATCATCGAATCGACGGCCTCGAGTTACGTGGACCGCCAGGCCACGCCATCGCTGATGCGTCTGGCCGACACCGGGCTGCGTTTCATGAATCACGCCACCACGTGTTGCACGACCAGCCGGGCCGTCTATTCCCTTCTTTACTCCGATTACCTGATGGAAATGGGCGTGCGCCCCCGATCGCTGTACGGGAATCGCCCGATGCCGCAGCAGTCACTGACGCAGGTGCTGAAGGGCGCCGGGTATCAAACGGCGTTTTTCCACTCCGGTTTCCTGGACTATGCCGACATCGAGTTCCTGGTCAGCGATTTCGACACGCGGATCGGCGCGGCGTCGATGCAGTCCACGGGCAAGAAGTGGACCTGGGGAGTCTACGAGGAGACTGCGGTCGAAGTGATGGCCCAGTGGATCAAGGCCAACAAGGGGCGGAAATTCTTCCTGACCTATTCGACCATCTTTCCCCACCATCCCTACGTGACGACGTTGCAGACCAAGCCGTTCCCGCAGGATACCTGGTACAACCGGTACCGCAATTCGCTCTACTACACCGACCAGAACATCGGCAGACTCATCGACCTGATCGAGCAGGAAAACCTCCGCGACAACACGCTGATCGTGGCGGTCGCGGACCATGGCGAGACCGTGTTGACCTACCCCGTCGGGCACGGGCTGGCCATGACCCTCGAGGAGTTCCGCGTTCCGCTCATCATTTCCAATCCCAAGCTGTTCAAGCAGAAGCAGGAGAGCCGGCTGAGCACCAGTCACCTGGACATCGCGCCGACGCTGACGGCGATGCTGGGACTTCAGCCGTCCGCCGATTGGCTGGGCAGAAACCTGCTGGCAGACCAGATCCCGGCCCGGATGCTGTTCGTGAACATGAACCTGGCGAACATCAACGGGATCATTGATAACGGCGTGGCGTACGACATGGACGAGAAGAACGGGCGCGCGACCATGTACGAGATGGTCGAGGGGCGGATGTCGCGACTGAAAGTGGATGACCCAAGGAATACGCTGATCCACGCGTACCAGAGCAAGCTGGCACTGGCCAAGCACTGGATGGTGTGGCGGCATCTGGCGCGTGCGGCCAGCCGATAGTGTGCGCCGCCGCCAGCGCACCCGGTGAACCCGGGCGCGCACTTTCGTTACTGCGGTCGTATTCTGGGATGCCCCTGCCAGATCGCTCAGTTCATCGTGATCGCGCCACTCGTGCATGCGTCGACGCAGGCGTTGCAGTCGATGCAGTCTTCCGGCTTGACGTCCGCCTTTTCCTCAACCTTGATGGCCTGAGACGGGCAAACCTCTTCGCATGACTTTCAGGCGTTGCACTTATCCTTATCAATCACAGCAGGCATCGACAGCTCCTTAAATCAATATCGGCGGTCCGTTTCCCTTGGCTCGCCCTATCCAAACAGGATAGGAAAGTCCTGTGATCCGGTCAAGTATTGTGACCCTGGATTCCGTTGCGATAAGATGCGAGATCGTCGGCTCGCCCGCCTGCCATAACCCTAAGAGTTATACCCCGCGCAATGGAGAATGGCACAATCGTTCTGTAGCCGAACCTAGCACCTTGGCTCTCCGTAACGCTTTGTCCTGAAGCCACTTCCGAAGACAATGCCTGGGCCAGGGTAAGGGGTCGTAAGCCATTTATCTATTGGCTTATGACTCCCTTTCCCAGGCTCGCCGCAGTCCGGGCACTCGTGCAGGATGTGTTTCTCCACCCGCTCGATCTGTTCGGGAGCGAATGGCTCACGCGGATGGCGCGAGTGCCCCGGCCGGCCGATCCTGTACGGGACGACGAAGAGGTTTCCGGGGCTGTTCGGATTGAACAGCCTCAACGAGCTGCCGAAGCCTGAGGAATTGGGCAAGCCGCAGGCATAGCGCCGCCGGAAAACCGCCTCAATCCCGTAACCATTTGCCATTGGCGTCGTCCTTATTACAAGGAGACGACACTGGCATCCTACTCGCGTTCATTTGTCGAACCTCTCGAAGCCCGCAGGCTCTTGGCCGCCCACGCCTCTGCCTCGCCTCCCATACCGACCGAGCCCTCCCACCTTCTCGGCGCCGAGCGATACGCCGTCTTCTTTGGCTCGTCAACGGAACTGTGGCGGACCGACGGCACTGCGAGAGGCACGCAGAAACTCGCCAACCTGTTCGCAGAAGAACCCGAGAACATGCAGGTTGCCGGGGAACTGGTTTTTTTCGTCAACCGCCGCAAGACCGCCGGCCGCGAGCTTTGGGTCACCGATGGAACCGCCACGGGCACCCGCATGGTCAAGGACGTTAACCCTGGGAAAGGCTCGTCCGATGCCTCGTTCGTCGGGTCCTTCAACAATGTCGCTCTCTTCACCGCGGACGACGGCGCCCACGGCAGAGAACTGTGGCGCAGCGACGGGTCCGCAAAGGGAACGTACCTCCTGAAGGACCTCGCCCCCGGCTCGGGCAGCCTTGAGGCGCTGCATTTCACCGTCGCCGGCAACAGGCTGTTCTTCTGCACGCCTGCGGGAGACAGCAAGCCCGACACATACGGCCGCAAATACTCGCTCTTCGCCCTCTGGAGAACTGACGGGACCCAGAACGGCACGATCCGCCTCAAGACCATGTACGACGTCAAGGACATGGTGAACCTCAATGGCGCGCTCATCGCGCTCGTGCACGGCCCGGACTACACCGTGAATCTGTGCCGCAGCGACGGGACTCGCCAAGGCACGGTGCGATACGCAAGCCTCTCCGATCCCAGCTTCCGCGCTTTCTGGGGTGACTTCTATGGAATGAACTTGACGGTCGCCGGCGGGAAGGTGTTCTTCTCCACTAATGGGTGCGGCGGCGAGCAACCGGTTGGCATGAAGCTCTATGCCGCCGACACCGGGACGATAACTCTTCTCAAGGATTACTACTCATCCGACTGGCGCGACAACGGCTATACCGTGGAAATTGGGCGAGCGGTCCGGGGGAACTACCACTTCCGCGTCGGTTTTGGCAACTACGACTATGGCCAGTACGAGTCGTGGCGGTCTGACGGAACGCCCGAGGGCACCGTCCGCGTCGAACGCTATAGGCTGGCCGACAGCCCGGGAGTTACCGTCGGCCCCTACAGCGTATTCGTTCACTGGCAGGACTCAGAAACCGGGTATGAACCCTGGATCACCGACGGCACTGAGGCTGGAACCCGCATGCTCGCCGACATCAACCCCGGCGATAGAAACTCCATCCCCGACGGGAATCTCGACTGCACCGTTCTCGGCAACAACTTCCTTTTCGTCGCCAATGACGGTATGCACGGCAACATGATCTGGGTCTGGCCATACAAGACCAAGCGCCCAGTTCGCCCCTTGATCCCCGCGACAGCCCCGACAGTATCACCTTAGCGGCCGGCCCCGCGGATCGGCGTAGTCTCGCCCGCCGCCCCGTTATTCCTCCTCCAAGACCTCGATGGCATCCCCAGGCCGCACCATCCCCTCGCGGACGACCTTGGCCAGCCAGCCGCTGCGGCCGACGATCAATTCCTGCAGCTTCGGATGCCACCGCCTGAGGCTGGCGCACGGCTCCCGCGGCTCGGTGATCTCGATGGTGCCCCCCCCCACCCGCAGCCGATCGCCCACGTTCAGTTCCAGCAGGTTGACGCCCCTGGTCGTGAAGTTCTCGCCAAGCTGCCCATTGGCCAACTCCACGCCCTGCTCGCGTAGCGACGCATACAGCTCCTCGCTGTAGAGGCACACGGCGCGGTTGGCCCCCCCGTGGCGGCGCCGATCGAGCTGCCAATCCCCCGCCACACCGTCATAGGTGACCTTGGCCTCGGCCACCGGCAGCTTCGGCATCCCTCCGCCCGATATATTCACCTGCACCAGCGTTCCGCGTATCACAGCAGCACTCGCGCCTTTCCGAGATGTCGCTCGTCTCGCGTCTGCCGCCGGAACAGCAGCGCGGCGACGGTGGCCCGATCCACCCGGATGACCTGCCCAAGTGATCTCGTCAACGCGGGGCTTTGTCAACGCTGTTGCCTGGTCATGGCCCCTCTGGAACGCAGACAATCGTCGGCAGCTGCGTCCACGAATGCTTCCGCGTCAGGAAATTGGCCTGATAGGAGTACGTCGGCCCCTGCTCGACCCGCACCATCAGCCCGCAGTTCGGATACTCTCCCGATGCCCACTGCCCCACCAGTTTGGTGATGTCAAACTGGACGTTGTACCCCCCCGGCGGAGGGTTGGGCACCTCCACGACCGCCACCGGCGACGGGTCAATATCCTTCGAGCTGCTCGGCGAGAAGAACCCCTCGGCCCATCGCGCCTGGCTGGCGGACTTGGCATACCTGAACGTGACGCTTTGATCCCAGTCGGTCTTCACCCGGTGAAACACCAGCCTCGCCGGACGAGGCTGCTCCTTCGTCCGCTCAATGTAGTAAACCGAAGCCCGGAAGATCGCCTTCCGCGGCGGCGTGCTGAACCTCGACAGGTCAAACTTCAGCAGCCCGAACGCCTCGAACGTACGCGGCGTGACCTCGTCGAGCATCGTCTTGTCGGGCTTGTCGCGATTAATCGCCGCATACTGAAGCAGCGGACACGACACCTTCGCGGCATTCTCCAGGACCTCTCGCACCTCCTGGGTTGTCGCGGGCGTCACCGGCAGCGCGGCGATGATCGCGGTCGATTTCGCCGCCTCCCCGCGCGGCGCCGACATGGTGATCGGGCGCAGCTTGCCCCACCCGAAAACCGTCCACCCCATCCACACGATCAACGCGGCAGCCAGAGCCACCGCCGCGACCAACCCGATGATCCTCTGAGTCCCGCCGTCATGTTCCGTTTTCCGCATGATCACGGCCCCGCTGGAAGATACCCCCTTGACCCCGTCATCCTTCTCCAACCGGCTCTGTTATAGTAATCTCCTCCCTCAGCCGCAACCTGCTGCGGGCGGTCGTCCCATACAGTATCCTAACGCATGAGATCCAAAAAGGCAAGGAAAATACCGCGTGGCGCCGATAAACATAAACATCGCAAGGATGCGGGAGGGGTTTCTCTGCCCGCCCAACCTGCGACCAGGAGGCCAAGGATGGTCGAAGCTGATCTTCTGAACTCCCGTTCCACTGCCACTTCGCAACAGGAGCTCTTTGTGTCATCTCCGGTGGCGGACCGGAAGCCCGCGCACTCCGCGCCACCGCGCAAGATCACCCCGGTCATCAGGTCGGTCCCCAAGCCCCGGCGGGAGACCGCCGAGTCGATGGCCTCGCAGCAGAAGGAGATCGCCGTCAGCGAGTTCTTCGCGAAGAACCGCCACCTCCTCGGCTTCGATAACCCCCGCAAGGCGCTGCTCACGACGGTCAAGGAGGCCGTCGACAACTCGCTGGACGCCTGCGAGGAGGCCGCGATTCTCCCCGAGCTCTGGATCAAGATCGAAGCCATCAACGGCGGCTCCAAGGCCGGCAACGGCGATGGCAACGGGAACGGCAAGAAAACCAGGGAAGACGACCTGCCGGCGCTGCTGACCGCTGAGCCCTCGCCCGTGACTACTCCCAGCCTGGCCAACGCGACGCGGTTCCGCGTGACCGTGCGCGACAACGGCCCCGGGATCGTCAGGGCCCAGATCCCGAATGTTTTCGGGCGGCTTCTCTACGGCTCGAAATTCCACCGCCTGCGCATGTCCCGCGGCCAGCAGGGCATCGGCATCTCCGCAGCCGGCATGTACGGCCTGCTCACCACCGGCCAATCCGTCCAGATCGTTTCCCGCACCGGCAGGAAGAAATCCGCCCATCGCTTCGAGCTCCAGATGGACACGCTCAAGAACCGGGCCGAGATCATCGTAGACGAAGAACACGAGCACTGGTACATCGATGCCTTCCCCTATGACCCTGCGATCGACAGCACCCGACCGGCAACCGATGCGCCGGAAATGGACCACGGCACGGAAGTGACGATCACGCTCGAAGCGCGGTTCCAGCGTGGCCGCGCTTCCGTTGACGAATACCTCGAACAGACCGCCATCGCCAACCCGCACTGCCTCATCCACTACATCGCACCGGACGGCGTGGCGCGCGACTTCCCCCGCGAAGTACACGAGGTTCCCCCTTCCCCGCGGGCCATCCTGCCCCACCCCTATGGAGTCGAGCTGGGCGTGCTCATCCGCATGCTCAAGGAGACCAAGAGCCACAAGCTCGGCGCCTTCCTCCAGCAGGAGTTCTCCTCTGTCGGCCCGACGGTGGCCAAGGAGATCTGCACGAAGGCCGGCCTGACCACGGAGTCGTATTGCTCGCGGATCGCGCGTGAAGAGGCCGACGCGCTTCACAAGGCCATCAACGACACCAGGATCAAGGCACCGCGAACGGACTGCCTTGTCCCCATCGGCCCGCAGCAGATCCTCAAGGGGCTTCTGAAGGAGATCAAGGCCGAGTTCTACACCGCCGAGACGCGTGAGCCCTCGGTCTACCGCGGGAATCCGTTTCAGATCGAGGTGGGGCTGGCGTTCGGGGGGCAGTTGCCGGCGGACGACTCCGCCCGCATCATCCGGTTCGCCAACCGCGTCCCGCTGCTTTATCAGCCCTCCGCCTGCTGCATCACCAAGAGCATCATCGACACCCACTGGCGGAACTACGGGGTCTCGCAGCCGCGGAACGGCCTGCCGGAGGGGCCGCTGGTCATCTTCGTGCACATGGCCAGCGTCTGGGTCCCCTTCACCAGCGAATCCAAGGAAGCGATCGCGGACTACGACGAGATTCGCAAGGAGATCAAGCTGGCGGTGCAGGAGTGCGGGCGGAAGCTCAACTCTTATGTGCGCCGGCGGCAGCGCGTGGCCCGCGAAGGGCAACGCCGGCATGTGTTCGAGAAATACATCGGCGAAGTGGTGCAGGCCTGCGCCAAGATGACCAAGGTCAACAAGGACAGGCTCTACAAGGATCTCCAGGCCGTCGCCAAGTCCCGCACCGCTACGGCGGACATGCAGTTCGACGAAGACGGCAACCTGCTGAAGGGCGAAGCCAACGGCGGCAGGCTCGAGGCCGATCAGAATGTCATCCTCGTTGAGTCCAATGCCAACGACGGCGCGGTCATCGCGGAGAATGATGCTGAGAACTCCGGCGCCGGCAAGCCCTCGAAAGACCTGAAAAGCGCCGATCTCTTTGGGGACACGGAAGCGTGATCCGCAGCGTGGGCGCCCGCCCGAGCACTCAACATGGAGCCTGGCCCCCCCGCCACTCACTGCTGACAATTAACAACTGACCACCATGTCCAAAACCTCCAAACACGCCGACACCGGCAGGAAACTCGAATCCATGGCCCAGGCCGTCGTCAAGTACGCCCGCGCCAAGGAAGACCCCGGCTTTGACATCCCCACCCGCGCGCTCTCGAACGCCAAGTTCGACGAGAAGCGCGCCATCATCACCATGGGCGACGCTGTGCAGCGCCGGAACTTCTTCAACCTCGGGCAGGCCAAGAAATTCATGCAGACGATGCTCGTGGCCTCCGGCTGCAAGGATCTGGCCGACCAGGGCAAGAGCACCTCGATCCGTGATATGTACTATCACACGAAGCACACGATCGAGGGCACCCGCGAGAACACGTTCGACGACCAGTCCGAATCCGACCCCATCATCGAAGACCTCGAAGTGGCCATCGAGTCCCTCCGCGAGGAGCTGGGCCTCTTCGCCGAAAACCGCGGCGCCATGGTCGGCAACATGGTCATCATCGACAATGGCGACACCATCGACCTCACGCATATGGGCTCGGGCGGGTGGGCCATTCCCTCCATCGTCGAGGCCGACGTCATCCAGTTCAGAAAGTGCCGCGCCGACTACATCCTCCTCATCGAAAAAGGCGCCGTGTGGAATCGCTTCAACCAGGACCGCTTCTGGGAGAAGGCCAACTGCCTGATCATGCACGGGCAGGGCCAGCCCCCCCGCGGCGTCCGCCGGCTGCTCCACCGCATGCACCATGAGCTGAAGCTGCCGGTGTATGTGCTGACCGATAACGATCCCTGGGGCTATTACATCTACTCGGTCGTCAAGCAAGGGTCCATCAACCTGGCCTTCGAGTCCGCCCGCATGGCCATCCCCAAGGCCCGTTTCGTCGGCATGTCCTCCTTCGACGTCGAGCGTTTCGGCATCAACCGGGCCGTGACCATTGCCATGAAGGACGAAGACACCCGCCGCGCCAAGGAGATCATGGCCTACCCGTGGTTCGCCAACAAGAAGGACTGGCAGAAGGAAATCGCGCACATGCTCAAGACCGGCGTCAAGCTGGAGCTGGAAGCGCTGAGCAGCAAGGATTTCTCCTTCATCACCGAAACGTATCTGCCGGAGAAGATGAAGAAGAAACAGTGGCTGGATTGACCTGGCTCCGGGTAGAATGGATCCTGATGGCTGACATTCTCCTCCAATCCGCACTGAAGCTCAGCAAGGCCGAGCGAATCCTGCTGGTCGAACAGATCTGGGACAGCATCGCCGCCCAGCGAGACAACCTGGATCTGACAGCCGGCCAGATGACCGAGTTGCGGCGTCGGGTCCGCCGCCTGCGCAAGACCGGCCCCCGTGGTTCTGACTGGGCAAGCGTCAAGAAGCGGCTGACGCATCGTTCGGGATCATGAGCAAGGCACTGCTAATCGCGCCGGAAGCCGAAGCCACCTGTCCATCGCCATTTACCTTTCGCCACGGTACAGTACCGCGATGAGCGCCGCCTTGACCGTGCCGAAGTTGCCCGTGACGAAGCTGGACGCCGCGCTGCGCCAACTCGACGCCGCCATCGAGATGTTCCTCGAAGGGCGGGACGAGGTCGCGGTCCACACGCTGGCGTCGGCCGCCGAGATGCTGCTGGGCGACATCGCCAAACACCGGAAGGTCCTCCGCATCATCGATCTTGTCAAGCCCGAGCGGCAGAAGGATCTATTGCGAAAGTTTCGCGAGGCGCAGAACTTCTTCAAGCATGGGCAGGACGACCCCGATGGCATCCTCAGCTTCGCGCCCAGCCAAACGCTCTTCAAGTTGTTCGAAGCGATTCTCCACACGATCATGCTGGGCATTCCCGCGTCGCCCGAGCGCGAGGTGTACTGGTGCTGGTTCGCCTGCACTTACCCCGACACCGTCCATTGGGACAAGGCGCCGGAGGAGATGCGGCGGCTGCGCGACATCATCGATGACCTGTTGGACCCGCTCGACGCGATGAACTTGAAGCCGTTCCTTGAGCTGTTGCGGCAACGTCGGACGGTGCGGTGAAAGCGACGCAGGGTCCACAAAAGAGCGCCACAGAGCTCCCTTCCGCCAACTCACCTTCCTCGCTCTTTTGCGGACGCTCCCCCCCCCGCGCCAACCCGCCTCTCCTCCGCATCACCCCCCGTGCACCTCCTCTCTCTCTCTGCTAGACTACCCGCGCAGCAGACTTATTATCGCACACGGGAGCACCCCTTGATCCCCCCCTTCACCGACCACGG
>Ga0315284_10005571_pt1 | contig 17901 bp, 11 predicted proteins | sample YL17G09_16_MG_FD_203696 | JGI IMG/M metagenome (GOLD analysis project Ga0315284, IMG submission 203696) | Sediment microbial communities from Yellowstone Lake, YNP, Wyoming, USA - YL17G09_16 | ecosystem: Environmental > Aquatic > Freshwater > Lake > Sediment | place: USA: Wyoming | collected...
ACGCGGATGGCGGACGGAGGCAGGCGCAACAACTCGACCAGTTGGTCGCGGATGGCAAAGGCCCCCTGGGTGGTCGTGTACACGGTCAGTGCGCCGCCGGCGCTCCACACGGCGGTAGTCGCGTGGGGCTCCAGGTAGCATTGGTGGACGGTGGCGGTGCGGAACTCGCGCTCGACGATCACGTCGGCCGCGGCAAAGCCCACCTGGGGATCTCCCTTGCGGTGCTGAAAGTGCTGGGCCACGTTGGTGGGGGTGCGACCCGTGCCGGCCAGGGAGCGGGTCCTCAGGCTCTCGTGGAGCAGGGGGGCGGAATCCTGCATCGCTTCCAGGACGTCCAGCACGGGGGGGAGGACCTCGTATTGGACGTCAATGAGGCCGAGCGCCTGTTCGGCGATGGGCAGCGTACGGGCGGCGACGGCGGCGACGGCGTGGCCCTCGTAGAGGACCTTGTCACTGGCCAGGGTGTTGTCGTACAGGGACCTGGACTCGACGGTGCTCTCGCCCAGCCCGGCCGCGCGCTCCTCGAAGCCCGGCAGGTCCCTGGCGGTCACCACCGCGTAGACGCCCGGGAGCACCTCGGCGCGGCTGACGTCAATGGAGCGGATGCGGGCGTGGGCGTGGGGGCTGCGCAAGATCTGGCCGTGCAGGAGGTCGGGCAGGGTGACGTCGGGGCCGAAGATGGCGCGGCCGGTGGTCTTGTCGGCGGCGTCGTAGCGGGGGGGGCGGGTGCCGACGACGGTGTATTCTCTCTTTGTGCTCATGCCTTCACCTCTGGACGTGAGAGCGCCAGCCGGGCAGCATCTTTCTACGTGTACGTTGGCTGGGCGACAGGCTACTTGATGGAACCAAACTCGCGGCGGCTGATGCCCAGTTCGCGAATGACGGCATGAACGGTACCGGGAGCCAAGTCCTTGGAGCCCCAATCAGGGACGGCGGCAACCTTCCCCGTGGTCGGGTTATGCCAGATACGATGACTGCCCTTGCCTACCCGCATCTCATGACACCCGAGCCGGCGCAGCCGTTTGGCTAGCTCGCGGTATCGCATCAAGCAGCCACCAGCATCTCAACAGTCTGCGGACGGCCGGCCAGCGTGGGACGCAACGCGGGTGGAACCTCCATTCCCAGTTCTTGCCACGCTTGCATTAAGGCGGCCAGGGCTTCCTGAACGTTGTTCAGGATCTCGCCCGGTGTACGTCCCTCGGTGACCAAGCCAGGTACGTCAGGACTGGTGACGGTGTAGACGCCACCTGGATCCGGCTCGAGGTAGAGACGGATGGAATACAGTTTCATGGCTTCCATATTCACCATCGCCTTGCCCTTTCATTTTTGCTACTCAGATAGGTAGTATACCATTCGGGTAGCAAAAAGGCAAACGATCCGGCTAACGCTCATTCTACTTTAACGCAAAGGTGCAAAGACGCAAAGGAACGAGGATGGCTACGCCTCACCCAGATTGAATCACAGGGTCACCCAGAGAGTCGCTGCAAAGCTGCCAAGAAATCCTCCCCTTGTAAAAGAGCTATCTCATAACGGATGCTCTCAACCTCATACAACTCTCCCAAGGCCTGTTGGGTAACTGCATCCACTGCCACCAGCTGCACAAAATCGGCTCCCAAGACAGCCCGCAGCCGCTCGCCATCATTATAGAAATATTCTTGAAGCAAAGGCACGATGCGGTAATACCAGACAAAATGCAGATCATCAACATTCCGCAAGTCAAGGAAGTAGCTGTGCCCAATCTGGTGGTCACGGTCAATGAGTGCGGTGATGCGTTGGTTCAATCGAGTTAACAAGGCCGCCAGGTTGAGGCCTTCCAGTGGCTCCAGCAGTGTGGGATCGGGCATCAGTTCGACGAAGGTGAAACGTCGGCGCAATGCCAGATCCAACAAGGCAATTGATCGGTCAGCGGTGTTCATGGTGCCGACGATGTAAAGATTCTGGGGTACACCCAATGTCCGTTGCGAATATGGCAGCCTGAGACGCAGTTCATTGGGTTGCCCCAGCCGTTTATCGTCTTCCAGCAACGTGATCAACTCGCCAAAGACCTTGGCGATGTTGGCCCGGTTGATTTCATCAAGGATCAGCAGGTATCTATTTGCAGAGTCGGACTCTGCCCGCCGACAGATGCCCTTGAAAATTCCCTCCACCACCTGATACCGTACCTGGCCTTCTTCGTCCGTCAATGGCTTGAGTCCCTCGATAAATTCCTCGTAGGCAAAATTCTGATGGAAGGTCACAAACTCGCAAAAGTCGGCCAACTGGCGCACGCGTGATTGTGGTTCCTTGAGTGCAGCTAATGGTTCAGCCAATGCAGTCTCGACATACTCGCGTCCCTCGGAGGAGAGCCCCCACTTTCGAGGATCTGACCGGCGAAACAAGGATGGAGGACGGCGCATGGTTCTTATAGCCTCATCAGGAATGCTGTAAATGGGGATCGTGATACAGATGCTTTTCACAATGTCCGTCGCCTGCGTTTGGCGCGCAAAGTACTCTTGCACCAACAGGTCATCTTTGAGCGCACCGGGGGCAAACACGCCATCGGGGTCCCGTTGGTACATCGCCAGCGCGATCACTTCATGCCAGGTCAGCCCCCAATCCGGGTCCAAGTGGGTTTCACCATCTGCCGGTCCCAATTGAGCCTGCAAGAACTCCCCGGCGAACCATCGCGCGACATAAGTCTTCCCCGTCCCCGGCGGCCCGTACAAGACAACATTCCGAGTGCGCGGTTCGGCCATGATTTCAAGCAGTCTATCCAATTCGCTTGGACGTGGTTCGTGTTTCATATTGATGATCCCCCAGGTTTTGCCGTATCCGCTCTGAGAATAGGTTACCCACAGAAACGAATGCACATCAATGAGGTCTGCCGAACGCCCCAGAGCCTTGCTGAGGCGCGCTTGGACAGGCTTGATCCAATCCAGATAACTCGCGTACCACCCCCCCCCACTGCCCTCCGGTAGTTCGGTCCCCCAGCGCTGCGCGGCCTCTTGAATCGGGCTCGAACGATAGATGATGTACCGCTCAGGGAAACGAGCGGCCAGTAGTAGTGAGATGAGCCCCAAGTGGATAGATTTCTTGCGGGACGGTAGATACCTGGCGTAGTCGGCATCAACTTCACGCTTAAAGGTGTCAATTCGTTTGGCAAGGTCCTCCTGCCCATAGAGGAGTTCCTGCAAGAGCGCGCCAATCCGCTTTCGAGCCACCTGATCCAGATAATTCCTGAAATCGCCAGTGTCAGTGAAGTGGGTCAGATTATTGAAGACTTGGAGTTTCCGGCGCAAGACCTTCTGCAGATTGGGCAGAAAGTCCGGCGAGGCCAGAGCAGTCTCAGTGAGTGCTTGCCCCACGTCATCCAGGACAGCCACCTTATAGTCACGCTCCTGCAGTCCATATTGGTCACTCCTGGCAAAGGGAACGAAGACCTGGAGCGATTCCTGAAAAGCCGCTTCATTGCCAAAGGCCATGTTCACCCCCTATGATTTGGCGTAGCTCCTTGATGAGTTTCTGTTGTTCGGGTTTCAGCCATAGATCCGTGCGCACATCCACGGTTGCCGCGGCAATCAGATGATTGCACCCCTCTAACGCAAAGCAACGGTAGAGCGATTCCCCTAGTTCCACCGTCTGGGGATAGATCAACGCCACGCGCGGACAGTTGTAACGCCGGGCATAGGCGTGCATCTGGTAGAAATCGTCCTGCGATATGCCGAATTTGATATCAGTGGGGCGTAGCCGCTTATACTTTGCATCGAGCAGGAGGGGGAAGTCATTGCCCATGCAGAAAGCCAGGTCCGGTTTGAGGTGAAACACGGGTTGGGTTCCGGTTCGAGCCAGGTAGAGCGCGGCCCCATGCGATTGCGGCAGCAAATCACAATCCTGTAAGGAGGCCGGTAGGATCTCCTGGCGGTGGCGGCGGATAAAACCTACCAAGAAGGCCTCAAACAGCTGGTTCATGTCGAAGACGAAGGCAAAGGCGTTTAACTCACCGGCGGTCAGTTGCAGCGCCCCACCGGCCAGAAACAGGCGCGCCAGGTTCAACAGTGGCTCGTAGCGTCGATTGAGCCGCGTCAGTAGCGCAGGAGCAGCCTCGGCAACTGTAACACAGGGCAGCAGTGTTACCTCATCCATCAACTCCCGCAATTCACCCAGCAGTTGGCGGTTTTGGGCATCCCGCGAGAGGAACCACAGCCGCTCCACCACAAAGCGGAAGACGCGATTGAGGTGGTTGTCGGCGCTAAACTCGTCGTAAGCAACGACAAAATGCTGTCTGTGACCCGGGCGGCGGAGTTGCTCTGCGATCCGCCATTTCCCCTTGAGGACCGGTAGTTCAGCCTCAACCACCTGGTACCCCCGATAAGCACCGCGCCGCCATTCGCCTCGCAAATGGGAGGCAAACAGGTAGGTGAGGATTTCAAACCAATCCAGGTCGCGTTGTAGCAGTGAAGCCAGTTCGTACTCGTGTACCGGCACTTCTCCAGTACAGGTCAGCAAGTATAACAGGTTGCGCGTTGCTTCCCTGGCCCGTTGCTGCTCCTCGGCGCCGGCACGATAGATTTTGGGCAGTATCTGGAGCGTCCGGCTGCCCAAGCGCACCACGCCGACCATCTGGTGCGCCTGAAGCAAACGTTGCCGCCCTTGGACTGCCGACCCCAGGACCTCGGCGCCAACAGCACGGTTCAAACGCGCTATCGCCGCCAGGTCGCGGTCACTCCACGCGAACGGCGCAGTTTCGTGTTCAAAAAGGGTGATGGTTGCAGCCATGAAGTGACATATCAGCGAGAAGTAAGCAGACAGAAGACAAGTACAGCTTGTCAGCTTACGTACCGTGGTTCCACTTACACGAGCAGGGGAATCGGCCGGTGACGTAGGGTTGCGCTATTCTGCATGCAGCAACAATTATATCGCCAATACTTGAATAAGTCAAGGCCGAATCGGGATGGGGGGGAGCATTTGGATCACGAGAGGCACGAAAGCTCGCGAAAAACACGAAACGGGCCGCCGCTTTGGCGCATTTCGTGCGAGTGAGATTCCTCGCTGCGCTCGGAATGACAGCCCTCTTGGCAACGAGGTCAATTGAGATTCCTCGCTGCGCTCGGAATGACGGGCCTCTTGGCACGCAGGAACTTGACGGACACACTTGAGGTGATGAGATGGTGCCGTGCGGCACCGTCAACCGGAATCCCCAGGCTGCGGCTCGGTCTGTTCCGATTGCTCCTGCTCGCTGACCCAGGCGAATTTGCGCTGCAGGGCCTTGGGGTAGTAGAGCGCCAGGACGTCGTACTCGACCTGCTGCCCCCACTGGTAGAGCACGCGCGGGTCAATGTAGGACTTGAGGCTGGTGCCCAGATTCCAGGTGCGCCCACGGGCGGCGATGGTGTCCTGGGTCCTGGCCTTGCCCAGGGTGGCCTCGGCCCGTTCCAGTTTGCCCCTGGCCGTCTCCACCTTCTTTCCGGCCTTTTCGATCTTTTTGGCGTAACGGGCCTGCAATCGCTCGCGCTGGGCGCCGGTCCTGGCGCCGTTCTTCTTTTCCCGCGCCTCCTGCTGCAGCGCCTTCAACGCCTCGCTGGCCTGGCGTACCGGGGAGCGGCAGGCGGCCACTCGCTCTTCCAGCCTCTGGCGGCGCTCGCTGGCGCGCTGGCGGCGGTCTCGCCAATTGGCCGGGGCCGCCTTGTAGTGGTTGCACAGCACGGCGGCCTCGAGGTTGGCCAGAGAAATTGCGCCCCACTTTTTGTATGGCGGGTCGCTGGCCTCGACCTCCGCCGCCGACAGACTATCGCGCACGGCCTGGGTGGCGTGGTAGGTGCGAAAGACCTTGGCCGTCAGGCCGGGCAGGGCCTCGGACAGGTAGGCGTTGACGTCGCTGCTATCAACCCCTGGAAAGATCTGCGGCTTGTCGCGGGTGGCACGGATGGGTACATCGAGGCGCTTGCCGTTGTTGGCTGAGGCGGGCGGCCTGGCCTCCCGGATGAGGTCGTCGAGGTTCTGCATGACCAGTGGGGGGAGGGGTATCGTCTTGTGCCACAGGACCGAGTCCTTGCCCAGGAACTTGAACTCGGCGGTACCGTCGGGATGCAGGGTGACGTGCTCGGGGCGAAGGGTGGTGGCGCCCACGGTATCGGCTTCGTCGGGGTCTTTTTCGTCCCCCACGCGCAGGCAGAGCGCGTCAATCAGGTAGCAGGCGGTGGCTACCTTGCGCCGCTTGGCGCGCGGGCTGGTCAGGCCCTGCTCGATGTGCGCGCGAACCTGGGCCAGGTTAACGCCCAGGTTCACCGCCCGGTCGAACTTGGCCGCCTCCCGTTCCTGCTTGACGGGGGCGGTGTCGCTCAGCCAGACGTACTTGAGGCGGGCGGAGAGTTTGTCCTTCCAGCGCGCCACCCACAGCGACTCGGGCTCCCACACGACCTCGGCCCAGTCGCCGGGGGGAACGGGCGCATCGGGGCTCAGGTTCAGCGTGACGTCGCATTGCCGGGGGCCTTGCTTCCAGCGGCCGCGCAGGGGATGCTTGCCGCGCCCCATGAAGATGCCACTGGGCTCGGCGATGTAACTGCCAATCTCGACGCGCTGCCCGTCCACGATGGCGTGACCATACTGCTCCTTGAGCCGTTCGCGCTCCGCCTTGCGCTGAGCCGCCAGGGCCTTGCGCTCCTCGGGGGTCAGCCGTTCTCTGGCGGCGCGCTCGGCCTGGACGACGTCCAGGGCGGGGCCGAAATCCACCTCGGCCACTGCCAGCGGCGGCTCGACGCCCAGGGCGGCGCTGAAATCCTGCAGGAAGTTGCGGACGAAGAGCGGGTCTCGTACGTAAGGTGTGCCCTGTTTCCTGGCCCAGGCCAGGGCCATCTCTATCTGGGTGGGAGACAACTCCCTGCGTTCGCCCCGAATCACAAGTTCGAGACGGGAGGGCAGCGGAACCTGGGGCACCAATATGCCATTATGGCTGAGTTGTTTGAGCATGATCCTTCCTACCAACAAATGATCCACTCACCGCGAGTGGACTGGGGAAGGATACCGCATAATTCAAGAGTTGTCAACCTCACCCATCCCTGCCTGTAACTACCACCGCGGAGGCGCAGAGAACGCTGAGGCTCCATACAAGCCGCAGAGAAATGGTCACCCTCTGCGAAAACAGCCAGGTACTCTGCGTCCTCCGCGTCTCGGCGGTGAGATTGGAATAAGCCTGTAGTTACCCCTGCTTAACCACCAGCGGCAGGTACAGCAAGTAGCGGAGAATGGGCACGTCAGAGAGAGCCCACTGGGGATCTTGTGTATCAGTATCTGACGATGCACCCAACCGCCCATAGTTGTCGTAGCCGGCCAGATCGTGGACCTCCTGCCCGCTCCCTTCATTGAAACGCCAGTATCCCACCAGTCCAGGCTCATCTCCCCGCAACACGCGGTGCATGTCAGATTGAATCTGAGCCTGGGAGCGGGCCACGTCCCATAACCGCACCTCGTCTATCAGGCCGCAGAAGGACGTCTCCACAATCCCAAAGAGGATATATTCTCCTCCTACATTTACGTGATCCGAGTGAGGGGAATTGGCGACCGGCGTGCCGTTGCGATAGAGTGAGATGTTGATGCCGTCGTAGGTACCGGCGAGATGCTGCCACTGGTTGAGCCGTAGATCTCCATGGCCGGAATAGGCAGCCTCGCAACCCTTTGTCCAGGTGCACACACCGAGCCCCCATTTCGAGTAATCCCCATCACTCAGGGACATCTTCCAGTCACCGCAGCGGCTGGTGGTGTCGTTGAAACCCCCGCAGACGATGCCCTTGTAATACCCCGTCCCTGCGAGCGAGGAGGGCTTTACCCACGCCTCAACGGTAAAGGCGTAGTCGAACTCGAGGTCCCCCAGATGGGACCTGACACTGACCAGGTCGTCGTCAAAGTCGAACTGCAGCGCATAGTCGGCCGCAGCCGCGTGGCCCGTCCCAGGGCCTGGATTTGCCGCCCTTGTCCTTTGAGCAGTCGAGACGCCGTTGGTGGTCGTCAGGAGCAGGCCCAGGCTGGCAAGAAAAGCGCACCCGATGAAGAGATGTGCTCTCATGGTTCTCCTCCGTCGTCGGTGATGAGCGTATTGGCATAGTCCAACTGGCCCGGGACATAGACCATCAAGGTATCTTTGACTCTCCTGAAAAAAGGCCATTTTTACCACCAAGACACAAAGACACAAAAGATTTTCAAGGTTTTGCACAAGAAAACTCGGATTCTACTTCACTTTGGCGAATAATCTGAAGTTTGTCCTTCAAGTTTTCTTCGTGCCTTGGTGTCTTTGTGGTTTTTTCAGTACCTCGTCCGGCAGCGCGATCCGCACCTCCAGGTGCCCTCCCAGCGCCTCCGCCACTCGCCGCAGAAAGGAAATCTTGGGCTCGGCCTTCCCACTCTCCAGCCGGGCGATGCTGGGCTGTTTGGTGCCGACCAAGTCGGCCAGTTGTGCCTGTGTAAGCCCCCGCATGATCCGCAGCCGCGCTATCTGATAGGCTGGCTCCAGTTCCTCAACTGCAGCCCGAAACTCCGGGTCCTGCATCTGCCCGGCCTCCCAGTCCTCAAAGCGTTCAAACTGAGAAACATCCCTGCTCACTGTTCTTCCTCCAAAATCTCAATCATACTATAACCCGTGTGTTATATATTGTCAAGCCTGTAAACAGCGACGGGGGGCAGCAGAGTTTTGCATGGATGGCTTTGGGCCAGGGTTGACGATCACCTGCCTGGCCGTGGGGAGAGCATTTGGATCGCGAAAGGCGCGAAATCTCGCGAAAAACACGAAATCGGCCGCTGTTTTCGCGCCTTTCGCCGCCGAAAAGGGGCGCGCGGGGCCGCTAAACCATGGAGCGCCAGCGGTCGGCCAGCCCCTGCGATCGGGTGGCCTGCCGCATCATCGTCTTGGCCGAGGGCCTGGCCCACGAGGGGGCTGGCACGTCGTAGTTGAACCCCGGCAGGGTCTTGCGCTCGATCTTGCGGCCCAGCAGGTACTCGATCCGATAGACCAGCGCCATTTCGTCAGGGGCCACGAGCGTGATGGCGTCGCCAGCGGCCTCAGCGCGGGCGGTGCGCCCGATCCGATGCACGTAATCCTCGGGTTGTTCCGGCGCGTCGTAGTTGATCACGTGTGAGATGCCCTCCACGTCCAGTCCTCGCGCGGCCACGTTGGTGGCGACCAGGACGCGGTGCTGGCCGGAGCGGAACCCTTCCAGCGCAGATATGCGCTCCCGCTGCTTGAAATCTCCGTGAATGCAGGCCACGGCAATCCTGGCCTGGCGCAGTTGGCGGGTCACGACGTCGGCTTCTTGCCGGGTCCTGGTAAAGACCAGCATGCTGCTGACGTCCATCTGCTCAAGTATAGCCAGGAGCAGTGGCATCTTGAGGTGTTTGGGTACCGGGTAGATGGCCTGCTGGATCGCCTCGGGCGGATGGGCCAGGTCCAGCACAATGCTCAGCGGGTCGTGCTGAAACTGGCGGGCGAGAGCCGAAATCGCCGGAGGTATGGTGGCCGAAAAGAGCATGGTCTGGCGCTGGCGGGGCATACGGCTGATGATCTGCCTGATGTCAGGCAGAAAGCCCATATCCAGCATGCGGTCGGCCTCGTCTAACACGAGAATCTCCACGTCCCTCAAGTCCACGTTGTGGCGGCGCATGTGGTCCATCAGGCGCCCTGGGGTGGCGACGACGACGTCAACGCCCCGGAGTAGTTTGTCGGTCTGTCTGACCATGCCGGCTCCGCCATACACGGAAGCGATGCGCAGCGACGTACGGGCGGCCAGTTTCTGGGTTTCCCCGGCGACCTGGATGACCAACTCGCGGGTCGGCTCCAGGACCGCGACCCGGGGGTTCCTGGTCTGGGCTTGATTCCGTAACAAGTGTTCCAACGCTGGCAGAACAAAGGCCAACGTTTTACCGGTGCCCGTCTGGGCGCAACCGACGATGTCACGTCTCTGCAAGCCGGGCGGGATGGCCTGGGTCTGGATGGGGGTCGTTTTCTCGTATCCCAAGGCGCTGATCGCCTGTTGCAAAGGTTTGCTTAGATCCAACTCTGTGAAATGCATGAAACTCCTCTATTGTACTTACCTGACTCACACAGGTGCTTGACCTGTGGGTTTGTGCTGGTTTGGGTCGTCATGAAAAAGCCGCTCCGATTACGTGAATCGGAGCGGTGAGAGATGCCAAACCGATTGACTTAACGGTGGGGATTATACCACGAATGGGATTTATGTCAATCGGAGCGGGAGGGCTTGGGCCGCACCGGCCTGGAAGAGCCGGTGCTGGGAAGCGCTCCAACACCGCCTGTTTCACGGCGGTGCAAGTTGGGGGCGAGTTTCGCGTGGGTCGCACCAGCCTGGAAGAGCCGGTGCTGGAGAATGCGGCAGGTCAGGTATGCAGGCCGGCTTCGCGCAAGCGCCTCATCAAGCCTTGGCGGCGGCTGTACTGGTCGCGGATGTGGCTCACGTGCTCTTCGAAGGCGGATTGCCGGTTCTGGTACTCGGCCAGATGCTTGAGTTTCTTCAACAGCCCCACTGCCTCGTCATAAGCCTTGGCCTGGGATTGTTGAATCAGTGTGTCCACTTCACGCCAGGCCTCGTCCTCCCGCTGGGCAAGCGCCTTGAGCTCCGCGATGCGGTTGGCCTCGGCCTGGGCCGCGCGCTCCTTGCACTGGCGCTCCCGCAGGGCCTCCGCCGTCGCAAACAACTCGCCCACCGTCCGGCGCGCGGCGGTATCGCCCTGAGGCGCGCCGCTGAGTGTGCCCAGCCGGCGGTTCAACGCCAGGGAGAGGTGCGGCTCTCCCTGCGCCAGTCGCAGCAGGAAGGCGTCCCGCTCCTCCAGGGGGAGTTGCGCGATCGCCCGGCGCAGATCGTCGTCGGAGACTTCTCCAGCAAGGTCGCTGCTTCGTTCCGCCGCTACCTGGATCAAGTCCTCGTCTACGTCGAACAGCTCCACGAAACGCTCCAGCGCGGGCGTTAGCGCCCGCAATCCCGGCGGCAGCGGCGGTTCGAGCGCGCTCTGGTCCACGGCGTATGCCAGCGTCAGCCCCTTGAGCCAGGCCAGGTAGAGCAGGCGATAGTCCCCCTGCAGAATGGCGTCCCGCAGCTCTACCAGGGAATCCAGCCACCCCTCGCCCTCGATCCAGTCGAGTCCCTCCTCCTCGTCCAATTGGATGTCCAGGATGGCGTGCTCATCTTGGGTGTAAGCGCGGACGGCGTCCGAGGGGTAGTCCGTCATCGCCACGTTGTATTGCCCTATCTGCTCCGGGTCCACGAGCGCTTTGGGGTAGCGAAACATCAAGCGGCGGCTGCCCCAGTTGGCCAGATAGAGCATGGCGTCGTAGTATTCTGCCAGCAAATCCTCTGCTGGGCGACGAAGGCCGCCACCAAAGCTATAGGTGAACACTGCGCGCCGCGGGTGTGGATCCACGCGGCTGGATAGGCTGGCAACGGCCTCCTGCTCTTCTCCAGTCAGGGGCCGGTCAATAGCCTGAAACTCACAGTACTGGTACTCGCTCATTGTGCCTCTCTCCCAATCCGCTCAGCGGCTTCGCTTGCCAACTCACCGGCCCGACTCAGGTCGTCAGGGGCGGCATCGCCCTGGACCGGCAGCCAGGTGACGTGGTGGGGGCGGGCGGCTTCGATGAGCGCCTGCCACCCGGCGCGGTTGGCGACCGGTTTGCCGTCCTTCGTCTGCCATCCGCGTGCCTGCCAGCCCTGTACCCACAGGGAAGCGCCTTTGATCAGGTAGTCAGCGTCGGAGTAGAGGACCACGCGACAAGGCCTGGTCAATGCACGCAGAGCTTCCGTTGCGCCTCGAATCAGCATGGCGTTGGCGGTCGTCGCTGCTTCAGCGCCGCTCAGGGGCCTGGTTTGTTCGCCCATCCGTAATACGGCCCCCCAGCCACCGGCTCCCTGAGCGCCGTGGCAGGAGGCCTTGACATAGATCTCCACCGCTGGCCTGTCGTCCTCGCCAGGTGGGTGGGCAGCGGGCGCACCCGGGCCACGCCGGAGCGCCTGCAGCGCAGCGGTGGCAAGCCGGTCGGCGCGCTCGTTGAGGGGATGGCCCGCGTGCCCCTGGAGCCAATGCCAGGTCACCTGGTGCACCTGAGTCAAGCGAACCAGTACGCGCCACAGGTCTTGATTCTTGACCGGTTCCTCGTCGCTGGTACGCCAGCCGCGGCTCACCCATCCGTCTATCCACTGTGTAATACCCTGCTGCACGTATGCGGAGTCGGTGTGCAGGTCCACCTGACAAGGACCGAGGAGTCCCTCCAGGAACGCTAGAGCCGCTGCGGCAGCGTGGAGTTCCATGCGATTGTTGGTGGTATCAGGGTCGTTGCCGCTGAGCACCCATTCGCGCTCACCCCAGCAGATGATCGCACCCCACCCGCCGGGGCCGGGGTTGGGATCGCACCCGCCATCGGTGTGAACACTCACCTGGGGTTGCGTGCCGTCGCTCAAGGTGTCTGGGCCGAGCAAGGACTGGATCATGGGGATCACTTGTCGTGCCTCCTCACTTCCTCTTGCGGCTGATTATAACGGCGGATGAGTACATCCGCAAGCGTAGCGAAAGGTCAACTCGCAGGCTCCGTTCTTACACTACCAGCATACCCCTGCAAGCGCGGTCGTCCGTTTCGCCCGGGGTGACGTCCCGTGGGTGTACATCCAAGCGCATAGGGTGGACGTCTGCAGGTGACGGGACGGCAGGCACACCAATTGAGTTGGGTGTGTTTCATCTCAGTTGTGCTTGTGGTGGCAGGGTGCTGTCAACGGATTCAGGGAGCGGATTGAACGGATTAAAGTGCCGCACAAGGGGTCAATTCCGTTCAATCCGTTCCGGAAATCCGTTGACAGCATGCTGATCAAGAAGCCCTCAACTCATCTGAAACACACCCAATTGAGTTGTAATGCTCTGCCAAAGTGTGCTATACTTGTCACGGGAGGCGCTCGTGGTGACCGATCGAGTTGAATTCGCTTACGATCTATTCATCTCCTACGCCGAGGCCGAGCGCGCCTGGGTCGAAGGCTATCTGCTGGATGCGCTGGCCCAGGCCGGCGTGCGCTGCCACACCGAGGCGGCTTTTGCGCTCGGCGTGCCGCGGCTGTTGGAGTTCGAGCGCGCGGTGCAGGAGAGCCGGCGTACGCTGCTCGTGCTCTCCCCGGCTTACCTGGCCGAGGGCTTTATGCAGTTCACCGACCTGCTGGCCCAGTCCTACGGCCTGGAGAGCGCCACCTGGCCCGTCATTCCCCTCATTCTGCGGCCGGTCGAACTGCCGCCGCGCCTGGCGCTGCTCACCGCGCTCGACGCCACCGACCCGGCGGACTGGTCGCAGGCGATTGCTCGCCTGTGCGCCGAGTTGCAGCAGGCCGCGCCTGGGCCAGCCGTGACCTTACCCCCCACTACGTGGGGGGCTTCGGGCAGGGCTGCGTGCCCCTACCCTGGCATGGTGCCGTTTGGCGAGGAGGACAGCGAGCGTTTCTTCGGACGGGACCAGGAGGCACAGGAACTCCTGGAGCGGCTGCGCCTGCACCCCTTCCTGGCCGTCATCGGCCCCTCCGGCAGCGGCAAGTCGTCACTGGTCTTCGCCGGGCTGATTCCGGCGCTGCGCAAGAGCGGGCTGTTCGGTCCGGGCGGGTGGCTGGTGCGCACGCTGCGCCCTGGCGAGGCGCCACTGACGGCGCTGGCGGCGGCTTTGGGCGGCGACCCGGCCAACCTGGCTGAGACAGTACCGGCGCTACTGGCTATGGAGCCGGACGCCCGCCGGTTGCTGCTGGTGGTAGACCAATTCGAGGAGTTGTTCACGCTCACCCGTGTAGACGCCGAACCGTTCCAGCGAACGCTGCTGCGGCTGGCGGAGAGCAAGTCAACGGATCAGGAAACGGATAAACGGATAGCAAATTGCCGGGTGGTGCTGACGGTGCGGGCGGACTTTTACCCGGACCTGATGGCTACCCTGCTCTGGCCGGAGATTCAGGCCCACAGGGCCGAGGTGCTGCCGCTGGACGAAGATAGGCTGCGGCAGGCCATCGTGCGGCCGGCCGAGAATGCCGGGGTGTTCGTCGAGAGCGCGCTCGTGGAACGGCTGGTGGCAGATGCGGCCGGGGAGCCGGGCGTCTTGCCCCTGGTGCAGGAGGCCCTGGTGCTGCTGTGGGAACGGTTGGAGCGCCGCTTTCTGCCGCTGAGCGCCTACGAGGCGTTGGGCGGCGCCGGACGCACGGGCCTGCAAGCCGCCATGGCGCGCCGTGCCGATGCCGTGCTGGCTGACCTGGTGCCCCAGCAGCAGGCCATCGCCCGCCGCATCTTCCTGCGGCTGGTGCAGTTTGGGGAGGGGCGGGCGGACACGCGCCGCCAGCAGCCGGTAGCGGACCTACGCGCGGCGGGGGACGCGCCGGGCACGTTCGAGCATACGCTGGAACACCTGGCGCACAACCGGCTATTGACGCTGAGCGGCGAAGAAAGGGCCGCTGGCCGGCAGGCAGACATGGCACACGAGGCGCTCATCGCCGGCTGGCCCACGTTGCAGGGGTGGCTGGCTCAGCGGCGTGAGGCGGAGCAGACCCGGCGGCGGCTGGAAGCCAAGGCCGCCGAGTGGGAGCGGCTGGGGCAGGGCGAAGGTGGCTTGCTGGACCAGGTCGAGTTGGCCGAAGCGGAGCGCTGGCTGGGAAGCCCTGATGCCGCCGACCTGGGCTACAGCGAAGTGTTGCCAGCGCTGGTGGCGGCCAGCCGCACGGCTCAGGAGCAGGCAGAGGCCCAGCAGCGCCGCACCGTCCGCTTTCGACTGGCAGCCCTGGGTGCGATCGTAGTGTTAATCATCGTGGCCCTGGGCGTTGGCTTGTGGAGCGCCCAGCGAGATGCCGCGAATAAGAACCAACTGGCTCGACAGCAAAAGGAGGCTGCTGCAACGGCCCAGGCTTATGCCATAGAACAACAGAACCTGGCAGAAGCAGAAGCTACTGCTCGCGCTGAGGCCGAGAGGCGTCAGGAAGAGGCAGTCAATGCGCAAGCGACAGCCGAAACAGAGCGCAACCGGGCGGAACAGCAGGCCCGCCGCGCCCTGGCGGGCCAGTTGGCGGCGCAATCGCAGGCCGCGCTGGAAGAGCATCCCCAGCGCAGCCTGCTCCTCGCCACCGAAGCGTTGAGCGTCACGATGCGGGCTGGCGAGCCGCGCGTGTCCGCCGCTGAACAGGCCATGAGGGAAGCGCTGGCACAGTCCGGGGGACGCGGTTTAGGTGGCCACGAGTATGGCGTCGATGCTGTCGCCATCAGCCCCGACGGCCACTGGCTGGCCACCGGCAGTGGGGGCGGCACCGCCCGCCTGTGGGACCTGACTGCCTCCGACCCGGCCGCCGCGCCCGTCGTCCTGCGCGGCCACGAGAATCGGATCACCGCCGTGGCCATCAGCCCCGACGGCCACTGGCTGGTCACCGGCAGTTGGGACCGTACCGCCCGCCTGTGGGACCTGAACGCTTCCGACCCGGCCGCCGCGCCGATCGTCCTGCGCGGCCACGATAGTTATATCGAGGCCGTTGCTATCAGCCCCGACGGTCACTGGCTGGTCACCGGTAGTTATGACGGCACCGCCCGCCTGTGGGACCTGACTGCCTCCGACCCGGCCGCTGCGCCCGTCGTCCTGCGCGGCCACGAGGATGCTGTCTGTGCCGTCGCCATCAGCCCCGACGGCCACTGGCTGGTCACCGGCAGTTGGGACCGTACCGCCCGTCTGTGGGACCTGCGCGGCTCCGACCCGGCCGCCACGCCCGTCGCCCTGCGCGGCCACGAGGATGCTATCCGGGCCGTCGCCATCAGCCCCGACGGCCGCTGGCTGGTCACCGGCAGTGGGGACGGCACTGCCCACCTGTGGGACCTGACTGCCTCCGACCCGGCCGCCGCGCCGGTCGTCCTGCGCGGCCACGAGGCGTATGTCCGGGCCGTCGCCATCAGCCCCGACGGCCACTGGCTGGCCACCGGCAGTGAGGACGGCACCGCCCGCCTGTGGGACCTGCGCGGTTCCGACCCGGCCGCCGCGCCGGTCGTCCTGCGCGGCCACGAGGATGCTATCTGGGACATCGCCATCAGCCCCGACGGCCACTGGCTGGTCACCGGCAGCGATGATGCCACCGCCCGCCTGTGGGACCTGAGCGCTTCCGACCCGGCCGCCACGCCCGTCGCCCTGCGCGGCCACGAGGATGCTATCCGGGCCGTCGCCATCAGCCCTGACGGCCACTGGCTGGCCACCAGGAGCACTGATGCCACCGCCCGCCTGTGGGACCTGAGCGCTTCCGACCCGGCCGCCGCGCCGGTCGTCCTGCGCGGCCACGAGGATGGTGTCTCGGCCGTCGCCATCAGCCCCGACGGCCGCTGGCTGGTCACCGGCAGCAATGACAACACCGCCCGCCTGTGGGACCTGAGCGCTTCCGACCCGGCCGCCGCGCCCATCGTCCTGCGCGGCCACGAGAGTTATATCTCGACCGTCGCCATCAGCCCCGACGGCCACTGGCTGGTCACCGGCAGTGGGGACCGCACCGCCCGCCTGTGGGACCTGAGCGCTTCCGACCCGGCCGCCGCGCCGGTCGTCCTGCGCGGCCACGAGGATGACGTCCTGGCCGTCGCCATCAGCCCCGACGGCCACTGGCTGGTCACCAGCAGCATGGACGGCACCGCCCGCCTGTGGGACCTGGCCGCTTCCGACCCGGCCGCCGCGCCGGCCGTCCTGCGCGGCCACGAGGCTGATACCCGGGCCGTCGTCATCAGCCCCGACGGCCACTGGCTGGTCACCGGCGGTGGGGACGGCCCCGCCCGCCTGTGGGACCTGAGCGCTTCGGACCCGGCCGCCGCATCGGTCGTCCTGCCCGGCCACGAGGGCGGCATCGGTGTCGTCGCCATCAGCCCTGACGGCCACTGGCTGGTCACCGGCAGCAATGACAACACCGCCCGCCTGTGGGACCTGAGCGGTTCGGACCCGGCCGCCGCGCCGGTCGTCCTGCGCGGCCACGAGGATGTTATCTGGGACGTCGCCATCAGCCCCGACGGCCACTGGCTGGTCACCAGCAGTTGGGACGACACCGCCCGCCTGTGGGACCTGAGCGGTTCCGACCCGGGCGCCGCACCGGTCGTCCTGCGCGGCCACGGGGGCGGCATCGATGTCGTCGCCATCAGCCCCGACGGCCACTGGCTAGTCACCGGCAGCGCTGATGACACCACCCGCCTGTGGGACCTGAGCGCTTCCGACCCGGCCGCCGCGCCGGTCGTCCTGCGCGGCCACGAGGCCTGGGTCGAAGCCGTCGCTATCAGCCCCGACGGCCACTGGCTGGTCACCGGCGGTGCGGACGGTACCGCCCGCCTGTGGGACCTGAGCGCTTCCGACCCGGCCGCCGCGCCGGTCGTCCTGCGCGGCCACGAGGGCGCCATCTACGACGTCACCATCAGCCCCGACGGCCATTGGCTGGCCACCGGCAGTGGGGACGGCACCGCCCGCCTGTGGAACCTGCGGCTGGACGAGTTGGTGGACCTGGCCTGCCGCACGGCCGGCCGCAACCTGACCCGCGCGGAGTGGGAACAGTACTTCCCAGGGCAGGACTATCGCAAGACGTGCGAGCAGTGGTCGCTGGAAGGGGAATGAGAACAGCGAGGCGGGCGCATCGAGTCCGGCCCCTGCGCGGGCGAGTACCTGCTGCCGGTGGACGCGGCCTATACCTCGGCGGAGGCGGTGGCGCAGACGGCCATCTCCGGCACCGAGTTCACCGAGGCGCTGCGATGCGCTGAAAGAGGGGCGGGGGCGGGCCAGCCTGGCTTCGTTGCGCAGCAGAACGCGAGTTCGAGCGGCTGGTGCAGGCACAGTAGAGGAGGGAAGTGAGCGATGGACATCCGCACCTATCACGATTTCATCATCTTGACCGAGGACGTCGAGAAGGATGATGGCGGCGGCATCAA
>Ga0315284_10005572_pt1 | contig 17901 bp, 19 predicted proteins | sample YL17G09_16_MG_FD_203696 | JGI IMG/M metagenome (GOLD analysis project Ga0315284, IMG submission 203696) | Sediment microbial communities from Yellowstone Lake, YNP, Wyoming, USA - YL17G09_16 | ecosystem: Environmental > Aquatic > Freshwater > Lake > Sediment | place: USA: Wyoming | collected...
AGATACTCTCTCATCACAGTGACAGAAGACACAGGCAGTCCTTTCCAGACGGCTGGAACTGATTTATTCAATCCGTGTGATATAGCATGTGATGCAGCAGATCATGCATGGTTCATAGACACACTAGCAGGACCTCCTCATAGACTGAATGAGATAGCATATGCAGGTGCTGGAACTACAGTAACAGAACATGCTGTACTTGCCTCTATATTCAGTCCATATACGACATCAGGAACAGGAAGAGCTCCATCAAGACTTGTCGTAGATGCGACTGGCAATGTCTGGATTACTGGATACAATCCAGGTCCCAACAGGCCCATGACGATCGAGTATGTTCTTGCTACAGGGAAATTCGCTATACAGGAATGGGCTGCACTCTCAGCAAATTCAACATTTGCAGGAATCGCTATCGGTGCAAACGGCCATCTGTATATGATGGTATATACTGCACCAGGTGCTAGGTATGTTATGGAACTCGACAACAACTGGCAGTGGTACTACAATATACATGCATGGGTGCCAAATGCCTATGCTTTCCCAGCACCCTATACTGGATATCCTTTGTACTTCACATATCCGAAAGACAACCCAATAGATCCAGTTACGAATGATATGTGGATTGGTGACGGAAATGCAGCTACTCCGGCAATTGTAACAAGGATGCACCTCACAGACCCTTATCAAGACATTGCAGTACCAACATTAGGAACAGCAATTGAAGTGCGTGAGATAACGATCATATCTAGCATCAGTGCAGATGTGTTCGTTGGATTCCCAAGCATCGGTAAGATTGGTGAATGTGTAGGAGGAAAAGCAACACATATCAAAACATCAAAGACTGGTGCAGTTAATGAGCACTTAGGTGTGTTCTCTAACACAGCTGGAGCTAACGTTCTTACCGAATTCGTGATCCGGGTAATCGTAGGATACAAGGAGGTGTAACGATGGCTAAAAAACAGAAACGCACTTCAAAGAAAACCGCTCCGAAAACAAAAATAACCCCGATAGTGATAGAGAAACATCCATCGGGTTTAGAAGTGCGAAGACGGGGCGATGACGCTTACATCGTATTTAAAACAGGCGCGGCGATGAAACTTTCCGACTACGAAAAAAGAAAAAATACATCGGTGAAAGGGAATAAGAGAAAATGAGCGGAGCGGGTATCCGCGAAGAGTTCAGGAACCCGATGGAATGTGAACATTGCGGAAATAAAGACGCTCATCCGCGAACAAAGTTCGCGCTGTTGTGCGACGAGTGCAACGGAATATTAGATAAAATCGTAAACAAGTTCAGGAGACAGAACAAATGACGATAGAGCAGATCATCGGTTGGATATGCGCGAGTCCACTAGGCTATGCTATCGCTGGCGGTGTGGGCGGATTTATGATCGACACGCTGCACAAGGGCTTTGTCGAGTTCCCCCAGAAGATACAATTTAACGGGCATTGCGGATATACCACGGGGTTCCTTGCAGCGATCATAGCCGGGGTGTTTGCGGGCATCATGGCTGACAACAGCATGATATTCTCCTTCTTCGCAGGCGCGGGTCTAGGCGGCATAGCAACGGGAGCTGCTACAGTTATGAAAAAGCGTCGTGAAGTGAGAACGGAATGCGTTGAACCCAATGAACCAGAAAAAGAAAAGGAGACTGATGTTGATGTCAATGTCAAAACCGATCCATGAAAACCTAGACGAAATAGACGATGCCCTAGCCGGTCTCGAATACGAAGTGCAAAGTATGAAAGGTGACGGTACTCTGGGCGCGTGGTGGAACCCCGTCGATTGGGTGCAGGGCGCTGTTAAAACGATGGATGCTGTAGACCAAGCTGTAGATGTCCTCAAGCAAATGTACGACCAACTGCGACAGATGTACGGTCAGGCGCAATCTACATATATGGAACTCGCAACGGTATGGCGCGGGTTTGTTGGCAATACCGAAGACTTGGGAAAGCGGATAACATCGTTGAAAGGTGAGCGTGAACAGAAAACCAAATTCTACGACGACCAGATTAAGAAAAACCCCAAACAAAAGGCAGCGTGGGAAGCGCGGAAGAAAGCGGACCTAGCAGCGTACAACAGTCAGATCACCGCTTATGAAAGTACGATATTGAATATCAAGAAGATGTGGGAAGGTCTCTGGGGCAAGTCCAGTCCGTTCGGTAAATTCTCAGATGGTGTAACTACCGGTGTCAAGAATGTCACTGCTACATTTGAAAAAGGCTTCAAGGATTTTACAAGCTCGTTCCAAAAAGGATTCAAGGATGTATCTAGCTCGTTTGAAAAAGGCTATAAGGAGTTTTCCGCGTCGTTTGGAAAAATCTTTCAGGAGTTTACTAAATCATTCGACGGCTATGTAGTCGAGTTCAAGAAGGGGATAGGCGGCATTACGGACGTGCTGAAGAATGTCGAGAAGTCTTCGCTCGGGGTCCAGAAGCAGATAATGGAGCAGGTTAATTCAATGACCAAGCTCCTTGATCTTCAATCCTTCCAGATGAAGGAGATGCAATCAGTCAACACCGATGCACGCAAATTCTACGAGCAGGGCGCAGCGTTCTTCAAGAACGCTACTGACAGTCTGAAAAGCATTGATAAAAAGATGGCATTCCTCTCATTTCCGACAAGTTAATATATCCTAATTCCATGTCCTGATACGGGAAGCTCAAAGGCTTCCCATATCCAAATAGCACACCAAAAGGGGTGCGGTTGGGAGTAGGAAGTGCATAAGCACACACCTTAAGGCTAGCATCACGAAAAACAGTCACACTACAACCATAGGGGGTACGCTTCACCGTGTATCTTCGATTGGGGCGCTGTGATGTCCTCGTGGGGGTTAGAGTGTTCCTCTGCAAAACTCTGCGGGAGTGTGATAGTGGCAACGAAACCAACACGGTGACGCACCCCGTAAACATCATACATTCCGACAGTCGCACGCAACCCGGACAGGGCAATGACGGGATAACTTGTCATTATCCACCCCTTCGCTTTTGTCATTGCCCTGTTCAAACACCCTTTTACAGACCATTTCGTATTATTGGAAATAGTACGAAGTATTGAGCATCTAAAACAACATAAATGTTATATATTGTGTGCTCTATATCCTAATTATATCGTACTTGATGGGAAGTGCGAAACGGAAGAAGCCCAGAAGGGATGGGTCTTTGAGCCGGGAGAGGGATGGGATCGCCATGTCACACGCCGAGCCGGAGAAGAGCGCAGCGGAGTTCATACGAAAGAACATCAAACCGCGTAAATACATCACTCTCGAGGAGAAGGATGCGCTCCTGAAGGTCATCAACGACCAGGAGCATCTTATCATCACCAGATTGCTTCTGAACGGTATGCGGGTCTCAGAAGTCGTTGGGCTCATCTACTACGATACGAAGCGGGCACGCAGGCTCGGGAAGGAACGGTATGACGGTATCCGGGTAAAGGACATTGATTTTGAAAACCGGATAATCGCGATCTTCGGCAAAGGTGAGAAACAACGCTCGGTCACTATCGACAAGGGCACAATCGCATTGCTGAAAATCTATATCGAACTCGGGAAGATTCAAGGAAGAGTTTTCAGGATGTCCGTGCGTAATGTACAGTGGTTCCTAAAAAAATACGGAGAGAAAGCAGGTATAGAAAACCTGCACCCGCACAAGCTCCGCCATTCTTGGTCTACCTTTGCGTTCCGGAAGAATGTAGCCAATAAGTTCGTAACAGACCAAATGGGGCACGATGACCCGGCTTTTACAGCGGAAGTTTATGATCACATCGACCCATACGCTAGGCAGCGTGATGTAGATACCAAGATGGGAGACTGGCTATCATGACAACGACCGAAGAAAACTTTTGGATTACCGGCGTGCTAGCAATGATAGTCACGCAGTTCATTGTGATTTTCATTGGTGACATTTACCTGATTGTGCCAGTCCTCTGTACAGTGGGAGCGTGGATATTACACTGTTGTGTATGCTACGATATCATGCTACAGCGAGACGGGTTACCGGTAAGGTTCGGGTGAGAAAATGAAAAACTACAGGGAGCAAATTGAAACGGAGCGACGTGCTATTGAGAGAAGGCTTGCTGAAATACCCAACATCGAATGGCGTATCAGGTATATGGAAGCCTTGAGCACAGGAATATCGAAAGCAGCAGCTAGAAAGGTTGCGGACATGGAGACCCGTGCCATACTTACCCAGAAAATCGACCTGAAAGCATTAGCCGACAGATTGGGTGAAATAGTACACAAATCATGGATGGAGAAGCGCAAGAAGGAGAAAGGTTGGCACAACCCCGCCGAGTGCCCGCACGAAGGGAAAGCCTGTCAGCTCTGCGAAGGTTGGAGTTTAACATTACAAGAAGATGGTCTACTAAAATGTGACGATTGCGGCAACCGACAACCTACGACGGTTAAACACAAATGCTCTGACTGTCACCTGTGCATGGTTCCATATTCGGAACTCTCCGAGGGCGAAAAGGAGCTAGACCGAAAGTACCCAATGGAATTTTTTAACATCCTTGCGAAGGCGGGGTACAAGATTGTGAAGGTGATGTAACTTGACAGCGCGAGTACCGAAGGAAATAATTGCGGAAGCCCTTAAGAAACTTCAATCTGGGTGGAAGCCCACTGAAATACACAAATGGCTTGATGATGAACATGGGATTAAGGTCACATTGAACTCAATATATCGGTGGAACTATGACAACCCTGACGGTCACATGCAGCTGCAATTGAATAAAGAGAACGCTCGCAGCGCCCGGAAGGACCGTGAAATAGCTCAGATATCTACAAGTTCGATAGGAGAAATGATACGGAAAACACTCACGGAAAACACGCTGACAGATGGATGCAATTTCAGCGTGCCTAATTATAGTAACTCGAAACTGCTCGAGGGGCGTCACTGTGCGCTCTCCGCTCAGGTTCAATGTAATGGGTCCGTGAAAAAGAAACTAGAATGCCCAGAATGGAATAAAAACCGGGGGTTCTAAGTTGTCGGGCAATGCAAGGATACTACGGGTTCCAATCGGTGGAGTACCCGAAGTCAGGGCGATAAAAAGGATTTTAGACCGGATGCTCGAACTGTTCTCCTATCGTATGGGTAGCATTGAGAAAACAATCGCAACGAGCTATTTCAAAAAAATAAAAACGGGTCTCAATGCAGCGGACCCAGAAACCCGTGACGAGCTGTACAAGGCGCTCATCGAGATAGACAACATCATCAAGGAGGAGTTAAGGCTATGACAAAGAAACGAAGCCGGGGTTCTGACCCGGTAGGAAAATTGTTCGACGTGCTGGATGCAGCTGAACGCGGTATTGATTCTGCCCAACGAATAATAGGAAAGGTTGGTAAAATCAAAGACAATATCGTTGAGATGCTCGGTGATAATTACATTCCGATGTCGGAATATGAACGGGCGCTGGATGCTGATATCGCGGAACTGCAAGCACAGGTCGATAAGGTACGGGCACAACGTCAGGCTTCGGGGTTCACATGCCCGCATTGTGGTGGACCACACAAGGCGTATGAATGTGAAGGTACCCCCGCGAGTCGCGCACGCCCATCCCCAGAACAAAAGCATCCTGCAGGAGCATCCCAAACGATAATGACGGTTGAGCGTGCTATGGATATCATGTCATTATCTGATTCCGATATGAATAAATCGCCGAAGGAATTTCACTCGCTCATACGACAGCGATACCGGGAACTCGCAATGATATGGCACCCGGACACTGGCGGCACGGAAACCAGAATGAAGGAATTAAACGCTGCCTATTTCTTCCTGAGAGAGCGGGTAGAGCGTTATAAACCGAAGGTGAAGAAGGGGGTGCGCTGATGGTTAGAATGGTCTTTCGGGGCGGGGCATGGATAAAGCTGGCATCGAAACCACATCATGGAAGGGGTCAACGGGTAGGGCGTAGAAAACGCAATGCGGATCTCCGTGAAAAAGCAAAGGAACAGGAGACAGCATCCCAATGAAGGTTTGCGGGCACAGACCGCGATTCTTCAATATCTTCTATCACCCTATCACAGGTGAACGGAAGATACTGTTCTGCTCCCGAGTTAAAGGGCATCGGGGAAACCACTATCACAGGGAACTCTATAAGGGCAAGACCATTTCAATCGGATGGAAAAGGAGATATTGGAGGACATAGAAATGTTGGAAAAAATGTGTAATTATATTACGGAGACCGGTGAACCACCAAAAGCTGTAGCAGCTCCTAAATGGATCGCGGTGTGTCCATCGATGCTGAAAGCGAAGACGGATCAGTTACGATGGAACCGGTTTATCACAGGCTTGAAGCGGGATGAAATACGGATCGGTGCGGTGATGCCATTAGAGAAGGGCGGGCAGCCGCAGCATCATGATATCAGTGTAGCGATCATCGAGACGGGAGATGGTAAGTTCGCTGTCGGTATCGTCTCAGGGAACGGTAATACGCTCTTGGTGAACTATGATCTCACGAACCCAGCAATCGCGGAAAAGGGAGCGCGGAGTAATGCAGAACTCTTGGGTATCCCCTTCGCGGGTCAGTTCAAATCGGAAGCTGCTCCGGAAAAACATGACCGGGAAGAAGACCCGTCTAGGGATGAAGTATATATCAGGGGGATCGGCTGGCGTTCCGTTTCTTAGAGAAGCATTGAAAACGGGGTGAAACCCCGTAAAGATGGCTACGGAACTATAAAAAACAGTGTTTAGGGTGGGGTAAATGTCCCACGATTTTTAATATTCTGCATATTCTCTATAATATGTAGAATACTCATAATACCGGGACGCGGACGGCATCCGCCATCTTCCCGAGATTGTATACTTTGTACAATCGCATTATACCGATATGATGGACGGCAGCTAAATTTATCCGGAACGCCCACAACGCCGCCCGGAACTGTTCTTGGTCGGGGTTGTACATCAAAAGGGGTTCATTGTACGGCGATACAGGTTGACAATATCCCGGCAATCTTCTCCGCCCCCAACCGGTCAGCTGTACCCTCGTTGACTTCAATTAGTACCGCTCTAGCCCCCCGTTTCGCAGCGGTCTCTACGATATCATTTTTTACAGAACTCTCCGCGATCTCCGCCCGGTAGCCCTTCGCGTGCAGGTTTTCCACCAGAGACACAATCATTCTAGGGTCCGCAGCTCCGTGAGACTTCAAAACCACAAAATCGTATTTGTGCCAATTGTCAGTGTCGGTGCTTGCCGGGTAGGAATGAATATCGAGTAGCACATCACCCTTACGGATACTCTTGAGAATATTCTGTCGCCATGTGGTGCCACGGGTAGACGGTCGGTTGAGATCACCTTTAGCTCGAGGGCGGTCCGCTAGGTGAAGCTTCGCTCCGAGTCGGCGCGAGAGCGCGATTGCCACGTCTCGAGCTGCCCAATCATGCGGGTGTGGTTCCGCTGGATTGAGTTCAGCGTGGGGAGCGGTGACGATGTACTTCACTTTTTTTTTAGGGTTGGGGAACGCTCCACGATATCCTTTCAATCTGGGATATTCCGCGACGGTATCCTTCCACGCTAGGGCATCCGCTTGTTTTTCGCTCTTACCTTCGTCGAGATAGTATTGAAATGCATACTGCCAAGTGTTATCTTCGTCTAGAGTGAATTTCGCTAGTTTGCCCGGATTTCGCTCTCCCGCTTTGATGTGGTCCACTACAATCTGCATGATGGCATTATCATCAAGCCCCGTGTGCTCACGGCGTTCCTGAGCTATCATCTGAACTATGCGCTCCTGTGTTATCGGTTCCGTGGGTGTAGGTTCGGTGGGCTTTTCCCACGCTTTCGCATACACTTTGTCCTTAACTTCCATGAAGGCGTCTACCATCGCATTGTTGAGATCGGAATAGTCCGGTGCATCCTTCCAATCGCTGCCTCCATACTCAACGCTGATGGTACCCTTGTCGCGGTCGAATTGTTCAAAGAAGAGAACCGGGTTGTATTCACTGTCTCTGTCGCTACGGTCGAAGTATGTAAGGAAAAACTGATATCTGTCGTAGTGCGCTATGAACGAGCAGTTACCACTAAGATGTTTATACAACCGGTCTGTAAATGATTTGAATACAACGGAATAATTATTTCCGTGAGTGTCGGTGTATGTCTCGCCGGTATCTTCGATGTATGCTTTCAGGAACCGTATCCATGATTTGAGAGTAAGCTCCTTTTCCTTCGTCGTCATAAACTGAGCGTCCTTAAATTCCGGGTTCTCCTCTCCCGGTGGCAATCCTATTAGTGATGTCGCAATGAAAACGACAGCTGGCATTATCATCTTCTCTACGCTTTCCAATTCCGTCACGCCGCTAGGGTCTTGAAGATACCACGACAATAACCCCGTGCCCACTGATTCAAACATTAGTACCGTGATTGCTGATAGCAGCGCCTTCTTGCCGTGCTTCCGGTATATTGCGCTCAGCTCGTCACGGATGAGCTTTGTAGATAATTTGTATTTGATATAGGTTTTCAAATCGTTGTAATTAAGAAACTTCTTGAACCTATCCCTGTATTTAGCGAACCGTTCTCGTATGTGCCAGTTGGGATTTTCAGAAATACCCGCTTGCTCTTTGAGCTGCATGTAGGCTAGTGCCTTCTCCTCGAGTGTAGATGGATTTTCTTCTCTCGTCTCCGCACGTGCGATGTATAGCCAGTGCCCGTCTGGGTGACCGACAACATACTCATTGTCATCACCGTGCAGGAGAGCTTTCTTACCGCCTTCGGGTTTGTACTCGATGATACACAGATGCCCCAGCTTCGTTACATTCTTCGGAGATCGCGGGAACTTAGGGTTTTTCACCTGTGGGTTTTCCCAATCGCCAATCCTTAAACTCTGATGCTGCTCAGTGTCGTTGTCATCCATGCCGAGACCTAGCCCCGTGGACGGGTCCGGATTGTGTACGCGAACATTTCCCAGAATGTGATGCCGCCCTTTATTGTCTACAGCTAGATATGGATGGTTCTTGTGAAAATGGTGATAATAATATACGGTCTGTTTTTTACCCCGGTCGTGTACATCCTTATTGCTTTCGTAATCCAATCGCGTGATTTTTCCAGATACATTCAGATGTTTTGCGTTATTAGGAATATCGACAATGATCTCCCCGGTCGGCTCGAAGTGATGCCATAGCTTGTAGTGCTCAATTGCTTTGGTTTTGTCGGAAGGGTTCTCCTGTGCCGGTGCTCTGAAAACATGGTGCCACTGTGCCAACTGGCTTTCCGCAGCGGAGAGCTTCTTTACATCGCCGTCCTTCCTGAACTGCTCTACCGCTTCGAGGTACAGCAGTTTTGCCTTGTCTAGCAGCTCCCGTTCTGAAAACTTTAACTGCTCTCGTCGTTTGTTCAGCATTTCTATAACGTCGTTGGCATGGTGTAGTAATTCAGCGCGATTGCTCATTAATCTGTGCCCTCCGTGAATTCTTCTGGGTGTTTGAAATGTACCCGCTCCATCAGAGCGCCGAAGTATTCACGGAGCGCGTCTACTAGCTTCTGGTGCTTGTCCTTGTCGGACTGATAATAAGAATAACCCACTGTCGTCTTTTCCGCCCATGCGTGAAGGTTGAAAAAGAAAAGTTGCTTGCCGTGGTTCATGCAATCATCTACTACCTTGAACATGGCGGTGTTATCCCGCATCTTCTTGATCAGCTCGAGCGCGAACGATTGCGTATCAACAAATAAATGACCGGGCTCATAGTTTCCACCCTGTGCATTGAGGCACTTATCGAAAAATTCATTTACAGAAAATATCGGGTTGAGCTTGATGTAGGGCATCCAGAGTTGTGTCACTGTATCCGGTCCATAGGGAGATGATTCCGCCTTCTCATGATTATGTCGCTTCCTCGGGTCTTTCTCGCTATCGTACTCGAATCCCTGACCGCCCTTAGTCTCAAAGAACCGATAACCACCGAACCCGCTATCACGCAGCGCCCTTCCTACTGCATCGGCTGATATTGGTTTCTCGCCATTGAGTTTCCAATACACGATTATCGGGTCTTCGCAAATCGGGCAGAGGTAGCACATTATTACATCATAAGGTCGCTTTTCAAATGTGATCTTCTTGGTTTTCAAATTGATCATGTCCTTCGATTCTATCGGAGCGGTTGGGTTATTATACACTGAACTCACCTTTTACCATATCGTTGAACATCGCATGTACCGCGTCACTCCATTTTGTCCACGGTGCATCCGGAGGGCGCGGTCCGTAATCAATCACATACTCGGTGTTAAACCGTTTCATTTCCGCTAACTGCTGGACGTACTTCTCGATGCCTTCCGAAGTAAAGAAGATATCCACGACGCGCTCACCTTTTGAAGCGGGTCTTATCATACGGTTGTATGCCTGCTCCATGTCGCTCCAGTTCCATTCGGGGTTGATAAAGCAACAGTAGGAAGCATCGGGTATGTTGATGCCGATATCGAATGTGCCGATTGTGGCAAGTATCACATCAAACTCTTTTTTCCTGAACCGTTCGAGGATCCCATTGCGCCGTTCCATAGCGATTGTACCGTCTATGATGTCGCAGCGAACCCCGCGCTTTTCGAGTTCCGGTTTGAGTACCATACGGTTGAACTCGGGGAACGATACGATTGTGTAAGCCTGCTCTCCCTGTTTCTTTACGTGGTGGACTATCTCTTCGATTATGCGCTCCTGTCGTGGTGTGATCCCGCCCCGGTACGGATGCTCGATGTGTATTAGCCGTTGCATCGGTGGTAACTTCTCTTCGTCGGCTTCATCACCTTCTTCTAGCCCGTGCTGCTTCGTGTGTATGGTGAGCCAATTGATTTGCGGCGCGATTGCCACCGCTCTCAGTTTTCCTATGATGAGACCCGCGATTGCAAGTTTGGTTCGCAATTCCGCCGCGATATCGTCTAGCTTTTTTAGTTCGTCCCCCGATAGGTACTGTCTTCGTTCCTTGAGCCCCTTCAATTCCTCTTTGGCTGCCTGAATTTCTTTTTTAATTCGTAAATACTCATCGTACCACTGTTTGGCATAATTCCGTTCCGCATCAGACGGTTTTAAATTTATCCAGTTTACCGCAGGTTTGGGAAACTTCCTATCGGCTGCCACTTCAGGCTCATATTTCGTTCTGCGTAGCCACTTCGGAGCCATCAGCGTTCTCAGATCGTCGGGGTTAGCTATCGCGGGTATCTCTATCTCGCGGGTCTGTGAGCGTATAAAGCCATGACTGTCGGCGTATTCCACCGCAATGTCCTTGTATTGTGTGAATTGCTCGAGGAAAGTCTTTTTATTGTAGGGGTTCGCGGTCGTCTCCTCGCCCCATCCGATAGTTACCAGGGAGAGCAACCCCTTCACCCGGTTCTTAATCGGGGTACCAGTCATAAAAATATATTGTTTGGAATGTAACCGTGCTACGCATTGGGATTGGTCGGTAAGCGGGTTCTGTAGATTGTGCGCTTCATCTACTATCACAAGATCAAGATTTCCCGTGAGTTTATCGGCATACATCGGTTTTGTTTGGAGTGCTTTCAGCCGGATCATCTCTTTGGTTTCTTCCTCGATGTCTTCCTTCTTGGTCGGGTTCTCGGCGTATGGCTGTCGTGAGAGCATTATCATTTCAACATCATCAGCCTCGAACCCCATAGAATCCATTGTGTCTCTCATATCCGCTTCGCGGTCGAATACCGACGGCACATCGTAGTTAGCTGCTGGCATGTCCGGGTTCTGCACGGCGCGTTTACCGTGCGGGCGGGGTCTCGTATGGGAATCGAATTTTAAGGTTTCCAGACTGATAACGGCGAACTTGTTATCACCGTTCAAAAAATCATTTACATCATCGTCATATCGAATCAGTATGGGCGCTCGGAGATTGAGTTGCTTGAACTCATCGAGCCATGTATCTATCAGCCGCGTCGGAACGACGATAAGGTTTCTATCAAAACCTTTCAGGAGCGCAGCGGCGATACATTCGCGCGTCTTCCCCAGCCCCATTTGAGCCGCTATTATCGACGATGCTTTCAGGGCGAGACGCACAACATCGTTCTTTTGGAATTCAAAGAGATGTTTTAGCCAGTTCTCCGTCCTGTTCACAGCAGGTATCATTGTATTATACAGCGGATCATTCTGCATGGCTTCAAACCGCGCTACCCATTTATTCCAGACTTCGGGATAAGCCGCCTTGTACCCCTGATCTGCATACAGTTCCTTCCAGCTGCCATCTCCCGCTTCGTCAACCCAGATTTCAAACGGCGCGTTCTGGAAGTCTATCCAGTCCTTCCGCTTTTTCAGGGCTTCCTTGAACTTCTCGGTGTGCTGTACTTCACAATCGTATGTGTGCAGCCTGAGTATCAGAGGGAGAGCATCGTATTTCTGTCTTTCGTCAAGGAACGCATCGAGCTTCGCAACATTCTCACGAAACACATCTACATTGCCTTTCCTCGAAGGAGACCATCGGATGCCATAAAAAGCGCGTATGGCATTAACTTTCAGATCGGCGTGCAGCCCGTTGGGTATGAATGTGAGGGGCGCGGTCTCAAAAGAACCTATTTCCGGAATTTCTGCATCGAGTTGCACGATATCATTCGTGACTATCTCTATAGAAGTCTTCAGGTAGTCGGCTATGTCCATGTGTTTCACCGGCACTATTTCCAAATGGAACGGTTCCTGTGGCTTGATACCGTCTGCGATATCGCAGATGTTCTGGTAATCCTCGCCTAGCTTGCTGAACTTCTGTAAGATTGTCTCGATAACATCGTCTTCAAAACTTTTGAGTTGTTCGCGGAACGGATAATCGGGTGTGCGCTCAGCCCAATGGTCTTGATATCCGCTGCGCTTGTAGAAAACATAGAGCGCAGTCGGAAAGACCGTTCCCTGATGTGTGTGCGTGGGAAGCTCGATTTTGGCTAGCGGGGTGACCTGCCCCTTCATCCAATCAATAAAATCAAGTTTATCTATGAATTTCGTTATCCATACATCAGCGGGCATGACCACCGCCATCACACCACCGCGATTTTTTAGGGATCGTATTCCGGATTCCAGAACCGCCATTTCCGAGACTATTTTGTTTTTATATCCCGTGTTTTTGTAGAGATGGTTCGTATCGTCCCAATAAAAGGTGAACGGCGGGTTTGCCACGACATAATCAAAAGTATCATCATGCATGTGGCTCATGGTGGTGTCCTGAATGATTTGCGCGTCCGGAAACAAAACCTTGGCGATATTGTACGCGTCTGATTCGAGTTCGACCCCGTGGCACATCTTCGCATTGGGTAGATGATAGAATAACCGCCCCGTGCCGCAAGTCGGGTCATACACGCGGGCAAACTCATTGATGTGCAGTAGCTTTTTCATTAACATTGATACCCTGCTATCGGTATAGAACTGTTGCAAATTGAGAGAGCGTTTGAGTATTATACCCTTGCCGTAAGCTCCTTCCCTTCCCAGCTTGATAACGACCCCGAGCCCGTTGAAAAGCTCCATAACGAGGTCTCTGTTGAAATTCGGGCGTTTCGTCATTTCGAGCGCGAGACGGTTGTTCTTTTTGAGATCGTCGGATACCATCTTTTCAAGCTGCTCAAGCGTGTAGCCCGTTAAATCTTCACCTTTTTTCGCTTCTATGAGCCGGTCGAGAACACCCGTTGCAACAACTCCGCCCCAGATACGCTCAAACCGCTCTTCCGGAATATCGTAGTTGTCGTGAAGCATTCCGAATATTACGGACCGTACCTTTTCGATTGTAGCGGTATTATCTGGGTTTGGGGCTCTGCTCAATCAAATCACCATCCCCGTTATTTAATCAGCTGTCCGATTTGTTCTTTTATTTTCGCTATCATCTCTTCATCCGTCATTTTGGGCTTCTCAACCGCTCCTACAGGTGCGATGGGTTTGGGAACGGATGGCGGTGGTGATGGCATAAGAACGGGTGTCGTGGGGATTTCTATAGGCTTCGCTGCGGGAACTGCTGTAGGCGCAGCGCGTGGTTTGGCAGCTCTGGGGGGTCTGGATACCTTTGCAGCGGCGGGCTTGCGTATGGGCTTCTTAATGCGTGTCTTAGCCCGTACCTTTCGCTTGCCGCCATGAAAGACCTGGTAATCGCCTTTTGCGACTGGAATAGACCGTGCGCGGTATCCCCGTTTTCGTATGGCTTCGGCTGTCATTTGTGATGTGGACTGTGCCATGTTCGCAACGGGCGCCTTTGTAACTACGACTTCCCCGCCTCGTTTCCGTAACTCCCGTGCTTTCTGTTCTGCAAGTGCTTTGGTTTTATAGCTTCCGGCAGTAACCCATTGTTCAGGATACCCGCCTTCTTTGCTGAATACGGATACCGTGTAATCAGGGTTTTCTTCCCTCAACCGGTGCCCATCAATGAAAGCGTCGTAATCATCCTTCCCGATTGGCATAACACGCGCTCTCTTTCCCTGCGCTCGACCGTGAGCTGCTATCCGCTGCGCTCCGCCTTTGGTGATGTTCTCGCGCCGGGTGGTCCACTTTTCTCCGAACCGTGACCGTACCCTGCACGGTGCTCTCTCGGTCTTTGGGTGCAGGATACTGTGAAGTTCGGAAATCGCGTGCTTTTTGCTTTTTGGATCGTAACCGGAATATCCAACCGTAACGACATGCCCATCTACCCGTACAGTCCGGAACTCTTCATACCAATCCTTCGGTGTGATGCTTTCATGGATAAAGTTTTTCTGGGGTCTACACATCGTATAGTAGTAAGCTCTGAACCGCCCGCCCTCGGGTTTTATCTGGATTGTTTTGAAACCCGCTTTTTTCAATCCCGCGATAACGCCCTGAGCTTCCGCTCTCGTCTGAGTCGGGATGTACGCTACACCACGCGCTACCATGCGGGGGTTGCTGGATTTACTCGACTTTTCTTTTATGATCTTCGCAGTCTCTTTCGCACTCAATCCTTTTGTCCATGATTGTTGCGTGTGGAACTCCTGACCTTCGACAATACCCTGTGCATCGCTCGTTGTCACACCAATCAATTGTTCGACTTCATGTACGATATCGCCCCACCATTCATCATAATCTGATATTTTATTAGAATTCTTCTCGGGATGAAGTTTTCGGAAACAATCGCTGCAAATTGTTTTCTTATCGGGTCCGGGGTATCGCATGTGAATTTGTTTTCCGCACAGTGGGCAGTATTCGGGCTTCTCCTTTGATACCCGACCGCCGTATGTGTATTTTTTATTGCTGGATTTCTGCTCATCAACAGGATGCCCATAGGCGACACATCGAAGGATACCATCATTCCAACGAATGAAACTCCTATCTCCGCAATAATAGCAATTTCCATCTTCTAATTTAGGCATTGGTTCTTCGCTTGCCCCGTCGGGTAGCGGTGGTTCTTTCGTGTTGCTGGATTTCTTTCCCTTTTTCTTGAATGCTTTGCCCAGATGTTCCGCGACTACGGGCGCTGCACTTGCTACTCCCATCGCAATCAGCGGAATAAAATTCTTTTGCCCTTTCAAAATCTTGCACTTGCCGCAATTAGCTTCCGCGTTACCACAACTGATATGTACTGGGCGTTTGGTTTTCTCATCGACATAATACGGCTTGTCCAACCGCACGATCTGACTGCACAGTACACACCTTCGGTTCTCAAACTGAAACATCGGAGACCACCCTTCCCGTTTATATCGGTGAGCGATTCTTAAATAGCTTTTGCCTTTCTAACTTGTATGAGTTCCTTGGCTGCGACCTTCTGGTTCAGGAGAGATGCTAGCTCCACATAGTTCCCTGAGAACTCACTGTCGTCGGCAAAAACTATCTTTATACCTGTCTTCTCTGCCATGCTCTACCTTATGTGGGCAGCAGTATATAACTGTTTTGAGCGAAGTACGAAGTATTACACCGCGATAATCACATCTTCCCATTGCGCTACCGGCGATCCCTTGTCGAATGCCAATCGTTTGAAAAAGCTCATCCTTCCGTGCGGTGTCCTCGTGACCGTACCGTCTAGGTTCTTTTGAGATACCACATCGAATAATATCGCTCTATGATGATCAACAATCTCGTATCCCGCTGCCTGCAGGAGCGCGACCGTATCCAGATCGAGCCGTCGTATCTTTTTGTTTTTCGTGGGATTCTTTGTAACGGTTACGAGCGGGCTTATACCCGACTTGAACGCTTCTCTATATACTTCAAGCATCGCGCCTTGGTATGTGTTACCTATATGGTTGCCGATGTTCGCGGGGTCTTCACTGTACTTCGGGAGTATGCTCTCCGCGAATTTTCTCTTTGCTTCGGGTGAAGCGTAGTTCCCTCCCGCTGTACCATCCTTCTGGTTTTTGCTTAGTTGCTCTGCTGCTCGTATCATGAACTCCTTATCGTGGAACGGTACGCTCTTCTCATACGGCGGCGATGTGATACCCGCGAGTTTTTCATCTTTGTAGTTACCTATTTGCCCTTCCGTATTTTCGTGAACATCACGGCAATACCCGCAGCGTTCACCCATTTTATCAGGTTGATTACGACCCTGACCCTTCATGTGCTTACCGCGATATCCGTTCTTGGCGATACCACCACCCGTCTGTGCTTCGAGAAATGGCGGGCTCGTAATCCCGATAAGCTCCACGTCCTTTAGATTACCGATGTTCTTATCATCCTGCGAGTATCGCGCCATGTTCTCGCGGTGGTTCCGCTGCCATTCGCGCTCTGCCATCTTCCACTCTTCGGGTGATAATCCTTTTGCACGCTGCAGGAACTCGTAGTAGTTCGGACCCCCGCCGCCTTTCAGTGAATCGCCATGTGGTGGTGAGACTATTCCCGCGTAACCTTCACGCCGCATATCTTTTGCCAAACATCCTTTGTGATCTATTCCATGGAAGTTTGTTTTGGTCGTGATGTTTGTATCCGCGTAAGGTGGTGATGTTATTCCTGCCATCGGCGTGTCTGGTAGATTGCCAATGTTGTTTTTATCGGGTCCGTACCCTTCTGGATTGCAACCCTGAACATTTCTTCGCGTATCCGATGGGGTCAGCCTGTCAGGTCGACCCGCTTTCTCCCAATCTATACCGCTTCTGAATTTCACATCCATACCATAAGGCGGGCTTGTAATTCCTACACCACCGGTCTTAAGCAGTTCTGATAATTTTCGCGCATCGCCCTTGATGATAGACCACTTATCGGTTTTCAGCAGTTCGCGGTTCCGCTCCTGCATCGTAACGAACTTGTCTTCCAACTCTATAGATATGGAATTGTACCCGCGCAGCGAAGCGATTATATTTGTCCTGCCCGTACCGCTCATGGGATCCACAACAATCATATCCGGTTTAAGGTATCCTTCTTTTTCTAGGTGCTCGAATATCCGTTCACACAACGAGAGCGCCATTTTTGCGGGATGTTTCATTGATTCCGCATGTATGTATTTCTTGTAGTCCGTCTCGGCTTCGTAGCACCCGCGCCATTCGAGCGGGGAACCACATTTATGGTATTGCAGCATCGGGTCTTCGGGTTCGGTCATTGCATCTCCCGTTCTATTGCCAATGCTACCGCTAGAGAGAGACTATACGGTATCAGGCTTCGTTTGGCAGACCGGTCCTTGCTCGGAGGTATTAACCATTTGCCATATACCGGTTTGGTAATGAAAATCGGGAATTCACCCCATAGATAACGAGATCCGCACTTCTTTATAGGCTTCCCTACAATCGGTAAAAAGTATTTTCGCGCCCCGGTTACATTTTCGATTATCCAGTATCGGGGTTTCAAGCAATTTATCACCCTGACGGCGCATTTTAACAGATCTGTGTTAGGAACGGGCGGTATTGTATTGCATTTCCATGTCCGTGGCATCGATGACCGGCTAAACTCTGTACAGGGCGGGCTTGCCCATACCAAATCAAATACATGCTCTCCGCCGTCATGAAAGAAAAACTCCCGAATATCACAGCAATAGGTCGGTTTGAAATCGGGGTTGATGTCCTGGGTGATTACCTCCCAACCCCTATCCTTCATT
>Ga0315284_10005573_pt1 | contig 17901 bp, 20 predicted proteins | sample YL17G09_16_MG_FD_203696 | JGI IMG/M metagenome (GOLD analysis project Ga0315284, IMG submission 203696) | Sediment microbial communities from Yellowstone Lake, YNP, Wyoming, USA - YL17G09_16 | ecosystem: Environmental > Aquatic > Freshwater > Lake > Sediment | place: USA: Wyoming | collected...
GACCATGCTCTCCGGTCCGGGACTCACGCCGTGGAGCTGGCGGCTCAGCGCCCGCAAGCCCGTGTATTTGATGACATTGCCCTCGATGGAATACTGCGCAATTTTCTGCCGGACCAGCACATCCTTGTTCCTGCCCGTTTCTTTGGCAAGCTGAATCATATCCTGGATGGTAATCTCGCGGCCGATTGCCGCGCCGATGCCGGACCGCTCAAACTCAAGGGTGCCCATCGCCACGTAGAAACCGCGGCCCCTTTCTCCGACCTGCATACTTTTGTGGATACGGACATTGTCCATAAACGTCTCGTTGAACTCGGAGTTGCCGGTCATCTGGCGCAAGGGGCGAACAGTCACACCCGGGGCATGCATATCGAGCAGGAAGAAGGTCAGACCCCGGTGTTTGGGCGCTTGAGGTTCCGTGCGCACAATCAGGATTGCCCAGTCTGAATAGTGCCCGCCGCTCGTCCAGACCTTCTGCCCGTTGACCACCCAGTAATCGCCATCCTGGACACCTTTGGTCTGACAGTTCGCCAGGTCACTGCCGGCCTCCGGTTCGGAGAAGCCCTGGCACCAGATTTCATCGGCTTTGAGCATGGGCTGGAGGAAGCGCTTTCTCTGCTCCTCGGTGCCGAAGGCGATGATGGTGGGCCCGCACCAGCCGATGCCGATCTGGTTCGTGGGACCGGGCACGCGCGCCTTTGCCATTTCTTCCGAAAACACGACCTGTTCGAGCAGGGTGGCGCCACGGCCGCCGTACTCTTTGGGCCAGTTTATGCCCACAAACCCGGCGTCATACAACTTTTTGTGCCACCAGACCCCGAACTGATGATACTCCATGGAATCCAGGTCGGGCCGCTTTACCGTACGGTCGAACCACCATTTGGGCAGTTCCTTGGTATGTGTAGCGAGCCAGTCCCGAATTTCCTGACGGAAGGCTTCTTCTTTTTCCGTATAGGCAAAATCCATACTTACTCCTTTTTACAGTTTTGGATGGGGAAACGCTTACACGACGCTTTCCGAAAATAAGTCCGCGATAGCCACCTCCTGGACAGTACTCCATGAGTAAGCTTGGGGAGACAATGACCTTTTCTATCTTACCATTACAAGGGAGACAGATAAAGTCCGGCTCAGGGTCAACTATGATAACGCTCCCTGCCTGATACACTTCGCACGGTTTACCCTGGTTCCACTGAGTCACCACCTGTTGCGAGAGGCGGTGGCGAGCCACGAAGTGAGCACAGCCGAAGGGCTTATAATGACAGAATGAATGGGCACGGCTAAACGGGCCGCACCGCCCCAAACCGCCTCACCTCATCCATGCACTGGTTCAGAAAGGCATAGAACTCGAGCGCCTGCCCGCTCACAACCGGCTTCATCACATGCGCCTCCAATGGGTGGAAGGTGATTCCCTCCCCGGTGGGAGTCATGGGCAGCATCGTGTCGCTGAAACCGTCCCACTCCAGGTTCACCGGCAGGAGGGGCAATTTGCTGAGCGGCGCATCCAGCGTGGCATCCACCAGAACCAGCCGTCCGTTTATTTCCACCTTGCAGGCGAGATGATAACCCACCGGCTGTCTGTCCGCCATCTGCTTCAATTTCAGGGGATAGTTGTCCAGTATTTCCGAACGCTCACCCCAGCGGAACGGGTAGACCGCGAATAGCACCAGCAAGCCCAGGCGCCTGAACATGTCCGCCAGGAGAAAGTGTTTGGGCGTGCAGGAACCGCGGCCTGTTTTCAGTATGTCGACATAGCGACGTGAATCAATCAGCTCGGGGATAACAGCATAGGGGATATCGCGGACCTTTTCAAATACGGCGATGCGCGCCTGTACCGGGTTTTTGCCATCCACCCAATCGCGGAATGCCCCGGCAACCGCCCTGCTTGAGGAGCCGGTCGTCATTGTTTTCGCCACGGCTTTTTCACGATACGACTGCCGCAGGCGGTACAGTAAATGGCACCTTTCCCCAGCAGAGCGCCGCAGTTCCCGCAGGCATTGCCTTCCCTGTGCGTGTTCCTGTCCACGGCTTCCCCACACACCGGGCAGAAGTTGGCGTAATAAGGCACCTTCGCATAGCAATTGGAACAGTTGACCTGCATCTCAGCCACCTTTTCGCGGTAAGGAGAGATACGCCGTGAGTGGCGAAGCATGAGGACGAGTGCGGCGGCCAGCCCGCCCATAAGTGGGATTACGAGCCACGCGTACCAGCTCTGAGTGAACAACAGGAAATCGAACAAGCCGTGCGCGGCCATGGCGCCGGGTAGACCGAGCCAGAGATAGAGCCTCGACCGGGGATACGCCACCTTGCGTAAGCCGAGGGGATAGCCCCAGACGACCGAAAACAGCACGTGCGCAAAAGTGGAGATTGGTCCTCTCAGGAGCATCACCTGCCAGCCGAATGACATGGCATACCCGATGTTTTCCAGCGTGGCAAAGCCGAGCGCCGCGGCGGCTGAATACACAAGGCCGTCGGTGGCTTCATCGAAGTAGAGCGATTTGTAGATTGACAGCCTGACCACCAGGAACTTGCCCGCTTCTTCCGTCAGGCCGGCGACAATGAAAGCCTCGTAGGCAATGCTCTGTAAAGAAAGGGGCGCCTCTCCCAGTTGCTCCAGGCACTGCATCCCGATTCCGCCCAGCATCAGTATAAGCTCGGCAATTGCGATTGGAATGGCCACCACCATTCCCCAGAGGAAGGTGCGGATGACCAGCCAGCGCGGCTCCGGATGATACCTGTCCCAGCGGTAGACAAGCCACAACCAGAAGACGCCAGGAGCGAACGCGCCAATGACAACGGCAAGTGCCTGCAAGGCGTCTCTCCCCCGCTATGTTCTTATGACCATGGTGTCACAAATCAGGTCGTGCAGACCACGCTTCTGCCGCGTCCAGGCGATTGGCAAAAAGCCAGCGCCGAGCGTCCACCAACAAAGGAAATACGACCAGAACCTGCCAAAAGCCCGCCCGTAGCCCACGCGCCCGCCATCGGTCCTGACCACTTTCATCCCCAGCATCAGCTTGCCCACCGTCTGCCCTTTCCAGCCGGTGGCGATTGTCCAGTAGGCGATGCCGATTACCGCAACGCCGAGCGTCACCAGCCAGAACCACGAGGGTATGTCAGACGACGTTCCCAGCATGAGGTCTAGCGGGGAATAGGACTGCCCAAAACCGGGGGAAACCGCCGAGACAATGAACAACACAATTGCTAGTATTACGTCGCTGGCAATGTTGATGAAAAAGCCGTCAATGAGATAAGCCGCAACCCTTCTCCAGAAACCGGCATATTGCACTGCCTCAAGTACTGCCGCCGCCTGTTCGGGGAGCCTCAGACCACATCTATAACAGAACTGGGCAGTCGAGGCGTTGGGTGCATGGCACCCCGCGCAGATTTTCTTATCCGGAAGCAAAGTCTCCGGTAGTTTCTGACCGCATTTATAGCAATAATAGGAGGCAGGGAGATTGGAAGTGCCACACCGTGAACAGACCTTCGGGGTTATTCCCAGTTCCCTTTCGATACTGCCATCGGAGGGCGGAGGAGCGGGCATGTTTTCGGATGGATTTGCGGGTGCTCCCTCTCCGTTAGTTCTCATTGGTGACTCCGAATTGGCCGTCTCGGCAACAAACCGTTCCCCACCCCGATATCCCTCACTACGTTCAGAATAAGAGACCGTGCCTCAGCTACAATTTACATGCAGGCAAACAACGGCACTTCTTTACAGTTGGTCCGTTACGCCACTTTATTCCAGAACGTGAGTTCCGCCCGGCCGGCGAACAAGCCGCGGGTGGCGGCGCCAAACGCCTTGAAGTGCGCCGTCTGCCCGTGGTACGCCAGCGCCTCCCGGTTTTCGTACTGCTCAACAACGATGAACTTGTTCGGGTCATCGACGGCGCGGCAGACCATGTAGCCGAGCGTGCCCGGGTCTTTCAGCACAATAGGTACCAGCTTTTTAAACTCCTCCGCCGCCGCATCGCCCTTGCCTTCCGCCGCTTTCAGGATTGCCGTGAGAACAATCATTACTCTCTCCTTCTCGTTTTTCCTTATTTTATGGCCAGAAACTGGGACCGGCTGTTGGTCCGAGCTGGGTCTTGATTTCAGCCTGCGCCATAGCGATAAAGTCGCAAAGAATCGGGCGCGTATCCCTGGGGTCGATAATTTCCTCGATGTTAAACGCCTCGGCGGTGCGGAATGGCGAGGAGATAGCATTGAGTTTACCTTCAATCTCCAGCCGCTTCGCCTCCGGGTCAGGCGCAGAGTCGATTTCCCGCCGGTAAGCCGCGCTGGCGCCGCCCTCGATGTGCATTGAACCCCAGTGCCCGGAAGGCCAGGCAATACGCCGGTACATGCCACCGGGACGGTTATGGTTCTGCCCGGCAACGCCGAATAGCTGGCGGGTGATGAACGTAATCCACGGCATGCGCGTGGCGCAAGTGGCAAGCACAATCTTGGCACCCGCCCGGATAATGCCCTGCTTTTGCGCCTCCAGCCCGACCATGAACCCCGGCTCGTCCGCGAAGTAGACCATCGGCAGGTGGAAGGTATTGCAGAGTTGCAGGAATCGAATGACTTTGCTGCCTGAAGCCACATCCATAGACCCGCCCAGGAACATGGGGTTGTTGATCATCACGCCCACAGGATAGCCATTGACCCGAGCGAATGCCGTGACACGGGAGCGCCCGTAGAATGGCGCAATCTCGAACAGCGAATCTTTATCCAGTACCCACTTCAGGATTTGATAAGGATTGTAGCCCTTCTTCGTATCCCGCGGGATGGCGGAAAGCAGTTTCTCCTCGCGGCGGTTTGGATCGTCCGCGGGTTGAATGCGGGGCGGCATTTCGTACACGTTCGAAGGCAGATAGCTGAGGAATTTCCTTATCATGTCGAAGGCTTCTTCTTCCGTGTTCGCCAGGTTGTCGATCACGCCGCTCTCAAAGACCTGCGTGCGCTCGTCACCGAGTTCTTCCTTGGTGATGTCATAACCCAGTGCCGCTTTGACCACGGGCGGCCCGCCGGGGAACAACTGGCTGATACCTTTGACCATCACATTCCAGTGCGCCAGACAGGCTTCCACCGCGGGCAGTCCCGCCACCGAACCGAGCACGGCCGAAATGCACGGCGCTATATTGAGCAACTCGCCGTTTATGGTGCAGTATTCATTGGCGTCCGGGATATACGTTCGCCCGATTTGCTCAAAAGTCCGCACACTGCCGCCGGTAGCGTCCAGCAGGCGGATGAAGGGCAAACGCCAGTTCAGCGCCATTCTCAGCCCGTAAGCACCCTTGTTGCCCACCGCGGCATCAGCGGCGCCGCCACGGACCGTAAAATCGCCGCCGGACAGAATCGCCTTACGCCCGTTAATGGTGCACATGCCCATCACGGAGTTTGCCGGGCGGAAGTTGACGAGTTTTTCGCCGTCATAGGTGGCCGCACCCGCCAGCTTGCCGATTTCATGAAAAGAGCCGGGGTCACTCAACTTCACAACACGTTCGCGGACGGTCAGCTTGCCGCGCTCATGCTGGCGCTGGATGCCTTCCGGCCCGCCCATCTGCTCGGCCAGTTGCTGGCGCAGTTTCATTTCCTCTATTTCAGGTTGCCAGACCATATCAGTCCTCCTTGTCCATCATGCGAAGGCATTCTGTTCAACAGAGACTTGCGGAATCTAACCTCTTCGATTTGTGTTTGCCCGGGCACCTTTTGAACCTTTTTCAGTCAGCCACGCACCAGGGGCGTTTTTCAGTAAGAGGATACTACTTTGATATGGTGGAATGCAAACGAAGAGGGATGTGTTAGCTATGAATGACGTTGATACAAGCACGAGCAAATACACTATTTGTGTACATGTGATGTGGCAAAAATCCCAATGTTAGTTTGCTAAAAAAGCTCGGACCTTGGGAAGAAAGCCCTGATAGGTAGCCAATTTTCGAGGATGCTATATAATATACAATAACCGCGTGATATTTGGCTTCTCAAAAGAGGATTGAATTGAACGCAGACGATAATATGTTACCGACACCCTATCACGAAGTTAATTTGGTACTTCAGACTTTGCTTGATAATGCACGGGCTGTCCTGGGCGACTACTTCATTGGTATGTACCTTTATGGTTCTCTCGCCAGTGGTGATTTTGACCCTGGTCGGAGCGACATCGACTTCCTCGTGGTCACCAGTGAAGAGTTACCCGAGAATCTAATCTTAGATTTAAAGACCATGCATACACGTATCTATGAGAGTGGCCCGGAATGGGCGACAAAGATGTCGGGAGCATATATACCAATAGATGCGATGCGAAAGTATAGCCCAACCAGTCCGTCATGTCCTTTAATTAATAAGGATGAATTCCTGGTTGCTCGCCCAGATATCGACTGGGTAATACATCGCCATATTCTCTACACGAGTGGCGTGGTAATAACTGGTCCGCCTCTGCAAAGTATTATTGATCCTGTACGACCAGAACAATTGCAGGAAGCCGTTCTAACTTTACTTCGCAACAATTGGACGTCTTTACTGCATAACACCGATATTTTTCTTGGTGCCGGACATCAACCTTTCGTTGTTTTGACCATGTGTCGTGCCTTATATACATGGGAGCACGGTGCCGTTGTTTCAAAACGGCTCGCAGCAGAGTGGGTAAGAGAAAAATCAGATAGAAAATGGACTAAGCTGATCAACCAAGCCATGGCGTGGCACTACGGCGACCCACCCGGTGATATTGGACAGTCACAAGAATTCATGCGGTATATTCTAAAAGAGGTCGGACTAGGAGAAAATTAGTCAAACTTTTGTGACCAATCGTATATTCGCATGAAACGGCAAACATCTCGATATTAGTCCAATGGTGGTGTGTCATCGCCTCTACTTTAGTTCCCATATCCGGCTGTTGCCTATCCTATCAGTCGCTTGTGCTCTTTCATGATGCAGTGGTCCATGACCACCAGCAACCCCGCCGCAAGGGCCCTGGCTTCTGCTTCACCATTGACAACGCCTTCCTGCATCCAGACCGCCCTGGCACCCACCTTAATGGCTTCTTCTACAACCGGCATGACGTCTTCCGAGCGGCGGAACACATCCACCACATCAATTTTCTCGGGGATGGCGCTCAGGGACGCGTAGCATGTCTTACCCGCTACTTCAGTGGCCCTAGGGTTCACGGGAATGGCTTTGTACCCGTGCTGGCAGAGGTAATTAAACACGTGGTGGCTGATACGGTCGGGGTTCGGTGACGCGCCCACCACCGCCACCGTGTGGCACTCCTTCAAAATCTTCTCGATTGACATGCCAGCCTCCTTGGAAAGTCTTCACCTTGAGTATACGCTAAAGGAATTCAGCGAACAATTTCTCCACCCGCTGTGGTTCGATGGGCTGGTCAACGAGGGCGCCATTTCGGAGCGCGGGCAGGCCGTCTTCGTACGTCGGGCGTTCTTCCCGGTAGACAATACCGATGGGGATTTTATCTCCCCATTCCTGCGCACGAACAAGAGCGGCGTTTCTATTCGCCGGGTTGTGATTGCTTTCATCGAGTTTGAAGACGCGCTCGCGGTACCATTGGAACGTGTTCTTGTGGTTGAAAGAGACGCACGGCTGGAGAATGTCGATAAGGGAAAAGCCGCGGTGCTGTACTCCCGCCTTGATAAGCCCGGCCAGATGGTCGATGTCACCCGCAAACCCGCGCGCCACAAAACTTGCCCCGGCCGCCAGCGCCAGGACGAGCGGGTTGATTGCGGGCGGAGCGCCCTCCGGCGTGGTTTTAGTGACGAATCCGGGGTCGCTGGTAGGCGAGGTCTGCCCCTTGGTGAGCGCGTACACCTGGTTGTCATGCACAAGATACGTGACATCGTGATTGCGCCGCACCGCATGGACAAAGTGGTTCAGCCCCTCACCATAGGCGCCGCCATCACCGGCAAACACCAGCACCTTCAGGTCGGGGTTGGCGATTTTTGCGCCCAGGGCAGGCGGCACGGCGCGGCCATGCAGTGAATTAAAGACGTTCCCCCGGACATAGTGCGGCAATTTCCCCGCCTGCCCGATATCCGAAACAAGGAGTACCTGCCACGGCTCCAGGTTCAGGTCAACCAGCGCCCTTCTCACCGCGGAGAGGATGCCGAAGTTGCCACATCCCGGGCACCAGGCGGGCGTCAGACCGGTGTAGTCTCTCACCGTTGCCATTTCAGCGTCCCTCCTTTTTCACCGCGGCGACTATCAGCGCCGGACTGAACGGGCGCCCGTCGTACTTCAGAATGGTGCCGTCCGCCTGCTTCCCGGTCTCACGCCTTATGAGCCGGGCAAGCTGTCCGGTGGCGTTATTCTCTACAACGTATGTCCGCCGGGCGTTCGCCATGTGGCCAGTTACCTCGTCAGCCGGGAATGGCCAAATTTCGCTGAGTTGGAGCAGGTTAATGCTGCCGCCTTCTCTCTGCATGATGTCGACCGCCTCCGTCAGCGCCCCGAAGGTGGAGCCCCAACCAATGAGCAGTGTGTCCGCCTTTTTGGGACCATAGAGGCGCGGCGCCGCCATTTCTTTCTTCATCCCGGTTTGCTTACGCAAGCGCTTCTGCATCATCAGCACTCTCGTCGCCGCATCCTCGATGAGGTGACCTGCCTCGTCATGCTCATCGGAATCTGAAACCACCAGCGCCTGCGTCTTGCCGGGAAAGGCACGGGGAGATACGCCCGAATCCATTTCCGCGTACCGTTTGTACTCGGCATCTCTGCCACCGGTATACAGCAGGCCGCGGTCGATAGTCACCTTTGAAAGGTCAAAGGGGTCAACCGTGGCATAGGAACTCGCGAGGTAATGGTCGGTGATAATCAGGACAGGCGTCTGGTATTTCTCGGCGAGGTTGAAGGCTTTGACCACGCTCCAGAAACACTCTTCGGCCGTGGACGGCGCCAGCACCGCGCGCGGGAACTCGCCGTGAGCGGCATGGAGGACAAATTCCAGGTCACCCTGCTCCGTACGCGTCGGCAAACCGATAGCCGGACCGGGCCGCTGTCCTTCGATAATAACCACCGGCGTTTCTGTCATACCGGCCAGTCCCAGCCCCTCGACCATCAGGCAGAAGCCGCCGCCGGAGGTGGCAGTCATGGCGCGGACGCCGGCGTACGCCGCTCCCACGGCCATATTGATGGCGGCAATTTCGTCCTCGGCGGGTATCACCACCAGGCCGTATTCCTTTGCTTTCGCAGAGAGGTATTCCATGATAGTAGTGACGGGTGTCATGGGATAGGCGGCCATGAATTTGCACCCGGCGGCAATTGCCCCCAGCGCCATGGCATCGTTGCCGCTCAGTACCAGCCTCTTGGCCGGGGCGAGCGGTTTCAACCGCTTACCGAAAGTGCCCGGGGGAAGTTTTTGCACCGCCTCGTATCCGGCTAGTGCCGCTTTTACATTCTTTTCGCCTGTTTCGCCCTGAAAAGACTCCCGCAATAGTCCTGCGAGCAGTGCCGGGTCATGCCCAATTAAGCCTAACGCCGCCCCCAGCGCGACCGTATTCTCCACCAGGCGGTCGCCGGCGGATTCCATCGCCAGCTTTTCCATGGGCACGCTCACCAGCCCATCCGGGGTAATGTCCTTATTCTTTTCGCCGTCGTAGATAATGACGCCACCCTTTGCCATTTCTCCACGGTGCAGGTCAATACTTTGTTTGTTAAAGGCGATAAGGATATCCAGTGATTCATTGATAGCGCCCACCGGCGTCTGACCAGCGCGCACGCGGAAGAAATTGTGCCCGCCCCGGATGCGGGACTCATAGTCCTGGTCAGCGAACACATGGTAACCCCACCTCGCCAGCGCCCTTGCCAGCAGGTGTCCTACAGACTGCACACCCTGCCCCGCCTCCCCACCCACCATCACATTGATTTCCTGCGCCATTTATGCCCGTTCCCGTCGATTATTCAAAAAGGAAAGCCAACATAGCTGATGGCAAAAGGTACATGCACCGCAATTGAAATCCAGAAAAGCCACCAGAAATAGTTATGCAGGCGGAAAAAACGTTGATAGCCCCTGGATTTTGAGAATGGTCTGGTAATTCTGGCGATAGGCACCCAGCGGCAGGAAAATAGGACCAGGAGCCCGAAGAACAGGTTGGTAAGCCCGGTAATAAAGATAATCCTGATGCCCACCACAGAAAGGAAAACGGTCATTTATGCCTCCAGCATCCTAAAAGGAATATGTCCGAGCGGCAGGCAATTAGACCTTTACCATGATTTTGCCGCCCTCCACTTTGACCGCGTAAGTTTTCAGGCCGCGTGGTGATTTTGCCAGCTTGAGCAGGGCCTGGGCGACGCCGGTGTACCTTGTCCAGCGGATGTTCCGCCCATCGGTGACATCAAATTGTGAGCCGTGCCGCGGACAGGTAACTACATTCCCTTCCAGCCTACCGTTCGCCAGGATGCCGCCCATGTGCGCGCAACGGCCTTCAATAGCGTAGAATTTGTCTCCAACCCTGGCGAGTAGCACCGGCCGCCCCTTGACGGCCACTTCTTTCATGGCACCGGGTTTCAGGTCGCCGACCGCCCCGACGTCACTGAACTCTTCCATGTTTCACCTCCAGCAATCAGGACTGCTTGCCCGTCTTCTTTTTCTTTTCCTGGTTCTCGATTACGATCTCTGCCCATTTCAGCGAAGCAATCATGGTGGGATACCCGGCCGTGGTGAAAGCCAGCAAGATGGCGTGACGGATTTCCTCCGGCGTAATGCCTTCAGCCAGGCCGCGGCGCACATGCGAGCGCACTCCGCCCTCCGAACTCAGTCCGATTGCCACGCCCAGCTTGACGAGCCACCTGCATTTGGCATCCAGGGGGCCCCACTCATGACAGCTTTTTGCCAGGGCATCATAGCCGCGGGCAATATCCGGGTACTGCTTCTTGAAATCCTTGTAGATTTCTGGAAGATAAGCCATGGCGACCTCCTTTGCCCGTGTTAGAGGCGTGCGCTACTTAAGGCGCTTTTCTGCAGAGTCCCAATCGATGTTCTTGAAAAACGTGGCGATGTAATCGGCGCGCTTCAGCCCGTAGTCAATCATGAAAGCGTGCTCAAAAACGTCCATGATGAGCACAGGCGTACAGCCGGCAAAGTGGCCACCGTCATGTTCGTTGATCCACTGGTTGAAAAGCCCGCCCGTCGTGCTGTCCTGGTAAAGGACCACCCAGCCTATTCCCCGCATGGCGCCTGTGGCACGGAAGTCCTGCTCCCACGCTTCGTAAGTACCGAACGCCTCCGCCACTTTCCTGGCAAACTTGCCGACCTTGTTCACGGGCAACTTGCCGCCCAAGTTCTCGAAATACAGTTCGTGCAGGCGCATGCCGTTGAACTCCCACCCGAATCTGCGCTTTAGTTCCGCATATTCCGGTGTACCGGTCTTGCCGTCTTTCAGCATGGCGGCAAGGGTATCGGCCAGTCTGTTGGTGTTGGTAACGTAGCCCTGGTAGAGGGTGAAGTGGTTCTTGAGAAGGGTCTCGCTGAGTCCCGGGGTGCCGATGAGAGAGCTATAATCCTTTGCCTGGTAAGCCATGGGTTTCCCTCCTTACATCAAAATTGCTTTGAGTTTACATTCTCCGTATTGACTCGTTATGTAACTTTTATCCCCGAAGGGACCGGATGGGCGCTTCACTAGAACGGAATAATCAGGCAGCAGGAATAAGGGAATGGTTACACTTCGATAGTATTAAATAGATTATGTATTGTCAATGAATGTAATGAATTTGTAATACCGAACGCCGGGTAGTGTATCAGTTTGAAATGAAATTAAAAATTTGGTAGTTTCGTTTACTTAAATCCAACCCCAATGCCATTTCTTACCATCAATGTCATAGCAAGCCACTACAAAAAGTGCAATCCCTATTATTAACGGTGCTAAAGCTAACAACCAAAATTCATTTTGGTGCGTCAATGCTAGTGCCACAGCTAACATCAAAGCGACCCAGCCAATATTTTGCAAGTGAGATTTATGGATTAACCTCTTTATCTCAGCTGTTTCTTTTAGAAACTTGTCATTCACGGTTATTTTACTTTCAGCTTCAGGCTTGTCCCCAGTAAATAGCAATCCGGCTAGATACCCTTGCGTATAGCGAATTTCGGCATCAATTTCAGCTTCTGTTTTCATCACTTAATTCCTTTTCCTCACTTAGAATTATTTGTCCTATTTTACAGTCAACTTCACAATTTCTTCAACTGTCCAGATATGGTCACTGATACTGGCTGCCATTGCTGGGGTTCGAGGATAGGGATTAGCTAAGGTTTTGTGTGGTCTTGCGAAGTTGTAATGCACGAAGTAAAGAGCTAATGCGAAAACGTGATTTTCTAGCTTCTTTGAAAAAGCATTGGTTAGTCTGGTAAACCGTCTCATTCCCATTCTCATTGTAAGGTTCTGTCTTTCAACGTAGCTTGTTGAAACCGCATTCATATCGGGATTGCCCTGAATAACGTGCTTTTCAGCGGCTATGCAAGTTGCCGGGCTATATCGCTTTTCGCCCTCTGGTTCTTGCCCATAGAGCTTTACAATCATTGCGTAATCAACATCAGAGCCGAAAGTGTGTTCAACCGCTTCAAGGTACATTTTATGACCGTCTGTGGTGAGTTGTATCTTGTTAGCTAATCGACTCTTGAGGTCACCGGTAAACTCAATAGCACATTCGACATTCCTTAATCCGGCGAGCCATGACGGAACTAACTTCGTATCCGCATCAATAGCCGTGAAAGTCCAAATATCTCCAAATCCAAACTTGCCCCGTTTCTCTTGAGGTAAGTGGTCTTGCTTGGCATAGCAGAACGACCAGATTTCGTCTACTTGTAATTTCTGGCAAGGTAAGTTACGCATTGTCTTGTCCTGGTACTCAAGGCACGCAGAGCCTACTTCCCTCAGGAGTTTGACCACTGTATTGATAGCCGTGTCGGTAATCCGTGCTGTGCTTCTGATTGAATTACCTTCGCAGAGTACCTTGATGATTTGGGTCTGACGGTCTATACTTAACCTGTTCATGCTCTTGTCCCTAACTCTAATTGATTTAATAATAACATATAGCTCAAGCATTGTCAAGTGATTATAATAAATTTATTATATCATAGGTCTTGCTTGATTGTATAAGGAAAATGTTATAATATGAGTAGTCAGGTCAGTTTGATCTACGATTATGTTGGCTCAGATGGCACCAACATAATCAAACGTTGGCTTGATGGCCTAGTCCCAAAGGCAAAGGCCAAATTGAACTCGAAGCTAAACGCTTTGGAGCAGATTAATCGAACCGAATGGTATTGGCCTCTCACAGAGGTACTTAAAGGTGATAAAGACGGCTTAGTTGCAGTAAGAGTGAAGTCTTTTGAGAACATACAATACAGGATGCTTGGGTACGACGGACCGTCTCGCGGGGAATTCACACTTTTGGCTTGCGGTACGGAACACAGCGACAACTATTTACCTGCGAATATAGGGCAAATAGCATTTGGGCGAAGAATAGAAGTTCAGGCAAACCCTCAGACTAGGAGGATACGTCATGATTTCAGATAAAGAACACCAGATACAAGATAGCCTTGCTAACAAAGAATATCGTGATGCGCTTGCAGTTGAGCACGTCAACACTACACTTGCTATTCAGATACGCAAAATGCGCGAGGCTCGGCAATGGAACCAGAGTGCTCTAGCAGAACGACTCAGCAAACATCAAGAGACGATTTCCCAATGGGAGAATCCAGACTACGGCCGGTATAGCATATCGACTCTAAAGGAATTGGCGTCAGCTTTCGATGTTGCGTTACTCGTTAAATTCATACCGTTTAGTGAATTAGTTGAAGACATGGTGCATCTATCTCCAATTCGCTTGTGTCCACCTAGCTTCGACGAAGAACGTACTCGTGCTATATCGCGGACACCCAACTCGCCGACCGCCATGGACCAACTTTTTAACGACATCAACGATTCCCTTAATAGGCATCCCCATTTGGCCAGTCTTCCATCTACCGTAGGGCCATATGACCCAAACAGGATTTAGGAGATGAAATATGCAGTTGCACCAAGAATATAGGCAACGCCTTGCTAAGGAATATCGCTATGCTGCAGATAGAATGCGGCAAGAGACTGAGCCAGCCAGGAAGCTCTATTACTTCAGTGCCTTCTTTGGCGAGGCACAACGTGTACTTAACTGGCAATGGGACCGTGACCTGGTACTCATACATAACCTTACGCAACAAACTTACGGGCAGATAAATACCCAACTCCCTATGTTCGGGCTGATCTTGCCCATTGATGTATCAGTTATCCTTACGCAACTAGACCAAGTTGCGTCGAATCTTGCCGGGTACTTTGAGAAGGCAGATAAAGACGCCAACAGAGAAGAACTGTTTGAGATGTTGGGCCGTCTAGCTGAAATTGGCTACTTAGCTGGCGGAAACGGCGTTTACCTTCATGAGAGGGGCCTAATCAAGTTCTAGACTGCCAGCGTTTCTCGGCCGCTTTTCTTGCGATCTCTTTCCGTCGTTCGGGAGTTAGTTTACTGGCACGAGCCTTGCCACCCTTAAGACCGCCTAGATGCCCTAGCTTCTTAGCGTCAAACGCTTTCTTGGGCTTCTCTGGTTCAGACTCCACTTGTCCGGTAGCTTCTTGAACTACTCGGAAAGCTCTTACGGCGAAGTCACTATCTTTCTTCTTACGTCTGACCACGATTCCAGTGTAATTTGTTGCTCAAGCATTGTCAACGCTCAAGCATTTCAAACTGATACACTACCCGCGCGAATGAACCCTTGACAATCCACGCCCTCAAGTGCTAATTTAGAGTTGTTAGCAGTCGGAAGGCGAGAGTGCTAACGGAGGTCAGAATGCTCTCTGACAGAGGCGCAATCATACTGAAATCCATCGTTGAGCGTTACATCAACCAGGCGGTGCCCGTGCCGTCCCAGAGCATCATTCACAGCGGCGGCCTTGAGGTCTCGTCAGCCACCATCCGCAATGAGATGATGCGCCTGGAGCAGAATGGTTATATCATCCGGCCGCACACCTCCGCGGGCAGTGTGCCCTCCGATAAGGGGTACCGTTTTTACGTCGAGACTTTGCAGGACATCCGCCTGCCGGCCAACCAGCAGAGGATGGTCAGCCACCTCTTCCACCAGGTAGAGACCCGGCTGGACGAATGGGTGCGGCTGACGGCCAGTATCCTGGCGAACCTAGCGCAGAACATGGCGGTGGTGGCTACCGCCCGGTCCACGAGGGCACTTTTCAAGCATGTGGAGCTGGTGAGCATTCAGGACCGCACGGCGCTCATCGTGCTCGTCCTGCAGGGTGCACGGGTCAGACAGCAGCTTGCCACCTTTCCTCAGACCGTATCGCAGGAAGAACTATCAGCGGCCAGCAACCATCTCAATCAGAGCTTCGCCGGGCTGACCAGCGTGCAGACAGAAGCCAAAGAGTCAGTATTAAACGACCTGGAGAAGCAGACGGCGGCGGTTGTAACCGCTATCATGAAATCCGAAGACGCCATTACCTTCGAAGACCCGTACCTGGAAGGCTTGCAGTTCATTTTCAGCCAGCCGGAGTTCGCCAGCCCCCAGCACGCGCTCACGCTTGCTGACCTGCTCGAGCAGAAGAACCTTTTGCGGCTTATTTTGCCCCGCGACCTTAACGAGCAGGGTGTGCACGTGTGCATCGGACAGGAAAACGAAGCGCAGTCAATTCACCACCTGAGTGTTATCATCAGCCAGTACGGCTTGCCTGGGGAAGCGGTGGGGTGCATCGCCGTCATCGGGCCGACACGCATGCCCTACGTGCGGAGCATCGCCTCAGTCCATTACCTGTCCGATGTCCTGACCAGGCTCATCGCCAGGCTATACGGCAAGGATATTCCCCCGGAAACGGGGCGGTACAACTGAACGCAACGCCTGCGACACGAAACACGCGCATAGAGAACTAACCTATGATTCCGAAAGAACCTGAAGAGTGGGAACTGCTGAAGACCGAAGGCACTGGACCGGGGTTGGAAGAGACCCTGGCTGAGGCGAGGGAGAAGGCCGAAAACTATCTCGATAACTGGAAACGCAGCCAGGCTGATTTTATCAACTACAAACGGCGCGCCGAGCAGGAAAAGCTGGAGATGGGCAAATACGCCAATTCCCGGCTTATTCTCGACCTCCTGCCGGCGCTGGATGACTTTGAAAGGGCTTTCGCCAGCCTGCCGCCGGAGTGTAAGCCGGAATGGGTAGCCGGAGTGAAGCTCATCGAAACCAAACTGCGCTCGATCCTGGAAAGCCAGGGGCTGACCCCCATTGAAGCCGTGGGCAAGCCCTTTGAGCCCGCTCTCCACGAAGCCGTCATGCACGGCAAAGGCGCCGAAGGCATCGTGGTGGATGAAGTCCGCCGCGGTTACAGGTTAGATGAAAGAGTCCTGCGCCCCAGTCAGGTAGTGGTAGGGAATGGTGAAACAGGAGAGCCGGCGGATAACCGGACATAAATCACAGCAAAGACTGACAGAATGTCTTTTGATAATTAAGTAAAGTACTCAAGAGTACGGAGGTACATATGGGAAGAGCAGTTGGAATTGACCTTGGCACAACTTTCAGCGAAGTGGCGGTGATGCAGGGTGGTGAGCCGGTGGTTATCCCCGCGGCGGAGGGTGGCAACATCGTTCCGTCCTACGTGGCGATAAGTAAGAACGGGGAGCGGCTCGTGGGGCAACTGGCGCGCCGCCAGGCCATCGTGAACCCCGAAAACACCGTCTACAGCATCAAGCGTTTCATGGGGCGGAAGTGGGGCGAGCCGCCGGGCCGCGAGTTGCCGGTGGAAGAAGATGCCCGCCGCAAAACATATAGGGTAACGCGCGGCCCGAATAACGAGGTGCGCGTGCTCATGGGCGGCAAAGAGTACAGCCCGCCGGAGATTTCGGCGATGATTCTGCAAAAACTGAAGACCGATGCCGAAGCCTACCTGGGGGAGAAGGTCACGGATGCGGTCATCACTGTACCCGCGTACTTCAATGACGCCCAGAGGCAGGCAACCAAGGACGCCGGCGCCATCGCCGGGTTGAATGTCCTGCGCATCATTAATGAGCCGACGGCGGCCGCCCTGTCTTATGGTCTGGACAAGAAGACGGAGGAAACCATCGCCGTGTACGACCTTGGCGGCGGCACTTTCGATATTTCCGTCCTGGAAATCGGCGGCGGCACATTCCAGGTAAAATCCACCGCGGGTGATACGCACCTGGGCGGCGATGACTTCGACCAGAGAATCATAGACTGGCTCTGCGATGAGTTCAAGCGTGACCAGGGTATTGACCTGCGGCAGGACCGCATGGCACTCCAGCGCCTCAAGGAGGCCGCGGAAAAAGCCAAAATAGAGCTGTCCAACGTGCAGAAATCCGATATCAACCTGCCCTTCATTACAGCGGATGCGAGCGGTCCCAAGCACATGAACATCACCCTGACCCGAGCCAAGCTGGAACAGCTCGTCATGGACCTGGTGGAAAAGACCCTGGAGCCGTGCAAACAGGCAGTCACCGATGCCGGCATTACCACTGCCCAGATTGACGAGGTTGTCCTGGTGGGTGGGCAAACCCGAATGCCGCTCGTGCTAGAAAAGGTAAAGCAGTTCTTCGGCAAGGAACCAAACAAGGGCGTCAACCCGGACGAGGTGGTCGCGGTGGGCGCGGCAATTCAGGCCGGCGTGCTCAGGGGAGAAGTCAAAGATGTGCTTCTGCTGGACGTCACGCCGTTGACGCTGGGCATCGAGACGATGGGCGCGGTCATGACGCCGCTCATCACCCGCAATACCACCATCCCCACGTCCAAGAGCCAGATTTTCAGCACGGCTACGGACAGCCAGCCAAGCGTGGAAATCCATGTGCTCCAGGGCGAACGCCCCATGGCGGCGGACAACCGCACGCTGGGACGGTTTATGCTGGACGGCATTCTGCCCGCGCCGCGCGGTCTGCCGC
>Ga0315284_10005574_pt1 | contig 17900 bp, 12 predicted proteins | sample YL17G09_16_MG_FD_203696 | JGI IMG/M metagenome (GOLD analysis project Ga0315284, IMG submission 203696) | Sediment microbial communities from Yellowstone Lake, YNP, Wyoming, USA - YL17G09_16 | ecosystem: Environmental > Aquatic > Freshwater > Lake > Sediment | place: USA: Wyoming | collected...
GCTTGGGCAGCCTGCTGCTGGGCATGGCTGATATTGGTCCAGATGAGCAGTACCGGTATATTCTCTCCGAAACCGATCGATCGACATTCGAGATGGAGCGCTGGAAGGTTTGCACGCCACTGCTTAGCGAACGAATCGCTCAACACTGGGAACTGCCGGAGCCTTTGCCTATCCTGCTTCGGCTTCAGGAAAAGCCGATGTTCCAAGACCTCACATCGAGTCCGGAAGATCGCAATCTGCTCATTATCTGTGCATCGTCTGTGCTGGCTTCGGCCTTCATCTCCCAGGGGGGCGAGAACCTGCCGCAAGTGCTCAACCACCCGCATTACGCGGTGCTCAAGCGCAACACCGAGTTCTATGGGCTGCAGCAAGCAGTCAGTGATGCCTGGGCCAACAAGGCGCTGCAGCGAGAATTCATGACGATCGTGGAAATGACTGTCTGAACGCGAGGCAAGCCGTCTTCCGGCCTGCGGGGGCGCTCTTTGCGTCGAAGCGCTCCAAACCCTCTGGATGCCTCGAGATCCTCCCTGAGCACTGCGGCTACCGTTTCTTCGGGCGGCCCGTCGGGCGCCGTGGGTGCAGTGCCTAAATGGGGAGGTCGTCACTCGTTGAGGGCCTTAGCTGGCCATCGTCCAGGACCAGCACTCGCGGGCACAAGCGTTGCACCTCTGAGAGGCTGTGCGACACGTAGATCATTGCGGCGCCGTATTCCCGCTGCCATTGCGAGAGCAGGGCGACCAGCATGTCCTGCGCCGCGGCATCGACGTTGGTCAGCGGCTCGTCCAGCAGCAGGATCCGCGGCTGGGGCGCCAGCGCCCTGGCCAAGGCGACCCGGCGGGCCTGCCCGGCGGAGAGCTGCGCCGGGCGCCGTCCTCCCAGGCCGTCGAGGCCCGTTGCCTGCAACAGCTGCGCCAGGCGGGCCTGGCGCTCGGCTGCACTGCAACCTGCTACGCCAAACAGGATGTTCTGAGCCACGGTCATATGGGGCCAGAGCGCGGGCTCCTGGAAGGCAAAGCCAATGCCGCGCTCATGAGGCGGCATGGACACGCCAGCGCTGCTGGCCAACTGCCCCGCGACGCGGATCTCGCCACCATCGGGCAGCTCCAGGCCGGCGATCAGCCGCAGCAGTGTGGTCTTGCCGCAGCCTGAGGGGCCGACCAGTCCCACCGCCTCCCCGGCAGCCAAAGACAGCGAGACATCGTGCAGGACACGCACGTTCCCGAAGCTCTTGCTCAGTGATACGACGCTGATCATGCCTGCCCCCGGGGCTGGCCTGCGCTTGCGCTGGTTCTCAGGCTCAGCGCGGTGAACGCCGCCGCCGCCGCCAGCAACGCCGTCCCCGCCAGCAGCAGGCAGAGCCCGGCGACGTTCTCGCTGGCGCCGTAATGCAGGTAGTTGTAGATGCGCATCGCCAGCGTGGCGCGCCCCGGCGGCGCGACGATCAGCGTCCCGCCCAGCTCGCCAGCGCTCAGCGCGGCGACCAGCAGTCCTCCGGCAATCAGCCCCGGCGCAAGCAGCGGCAGGTGCACGCTCAGCCAGGTCCTCAGTTCGCTGTGACCGAACACGCGCCCGGCATCGATCAGCAGTGGGTCGATGCGCTTGAGCTGAGCCACCATGAAGAGCGCCGCCAACGGCGCAAAGCGTGCCAGAGCCACGAGTACCGGCAGCAGCAGGCTGTTCAGGGCCATGTCCGCCCAGGGGTGGTTCCACACGGCGATCAGGCCGATCCCCAGCAATGGCGCGGGAATCGCCGCCGGCAGCAACGTTGCATACCACCACCATCGCCCGTGCGCATCCACACGGTTGAGCTGCTGCGCTAGGACGTACGCCAAAGGCAGGCAGAGCAGGCCTGCCGCCAGCGCAATGGCCGCCGTGGTAGCGATCTCCGAGCGGGCCAGCGATGTGGCGCGGACGATAGCGGACGTGCTGCCGGCCTGCCGCAATAGGACCAGAAGGGGCACCAGCAACTGCATTGCCAGCAGCAGCAGTGCGACGTGCTGAACAAGCTGGACCCACCACGGCCAGCCAAATGCCGTCTGCAGCGGGCGCTGTGCACCCGGCGGCTTGTGCGCCGCCGCGCGGATTCCGCCGCTGACGACCGCCAGCATGGGCACTGCCAGCGTTAGCAGCGGCAGAGACAGCAGCAATGCGCCGCCGCTGGGCCCGCCGCCGCTGAAGTAGGCGAAGATCTCCAGCGGATAGCTGCTGACCTGCAGCAGCGACGGTACACCGTAGTCCGTCAGGCTGAACAGGAACACCAGCCCTCCCGCGGCGGCGATCTGCGGCCATGCGAGTGGCACCGCGACGAGCGTAAGAGCGCGCAGGTCGGAGCGGCCGAGCCGTGCCGCTTCCAGCAGCCGCGGCTCGACGGCGCACAGGCCGAGCAGCGCTAAGCCCACTGTCATGGGCGTGTAGAGCATCACCTCCGCCCACCAGGCGGCGAGCCCGCCGCTGGCGCCGGCGACCCCAGCTGCTCGGCCGAGCGCCGCGCTGGTCATGGCGAGCGCGCTGAGCCAGGCCTGGGCCTGCAGGTAGGGCGGGATGAACAGCAGCAGCAGGAACCACCAGCGCAGATGGCGCCACGCTCCCCGCGACCACTGCCACAACGCGCTGGCCGCGACCACGCCCAGCATCGTCGCCCCTGCAGCGACGCTGAGCGCGAAGGCCGCCGAGTGCAGCAGCAGCAGGACCTGGCGAAGGCTGGGACCGGCGGCGAGCAGCTGCTCCCTGGTCTGGGGATCCAGGAGCTGCTGAAAGGCGGCAAACGCTAGGGCGATGAGCGGCCCGAAGGCTACTACCGCAAACACCGCGAGCAGCACGTTGCGCACATGTCGCATGTCCTTGGCACGCTATCTGACGAAGATATCCCTAAGCTCCTGCTTCACCCGATCGAGCTGCTGGTAAGCCTCATCCAGGCTCACCCGCAGCGCTTTCACCTGCACGTCGCCGAAGTACGCCGGCGCGATGTCCAGCTTGCGCAGCGTCACATGGCACCACCCTGCCTGCACCAGCAACCCCTCGACTTCGCGGCTGAGCAGGAAGTCCACTAGCTGGCGGCCTTCCTCGGGGTGCGGCGCATCCGCGATTAGCGCCACCGTTCCGGGGATCACTAGGGTCCCTTCGCCACCATCCGCCTGATCAGGGAACACGGCGGCGATCGGTGATCCACGCCTAAGTCCCGCGGCCACGTCATCGGTGTCCGTCAATCCCCATCGCGCCTGGCCGGATGCCACCATATCCCGCACCACCGAGTTGCCGTCGACCATCTGGACGCCGCGCCGCTTCAGCCGCTCGTAGAACCGGCGCGCCACCTCGGGTCCCCACAGCGCGTAGAGCGCCGCCGCATGCGTGGCCGACGTGCCAAACAGCGGCAGGGCCATGGCCAAGCTGCGCGCGGGCCACCGTTCGTCCAGCAGCTCACGAAATGACGCCGGGTAGTCCTCCGGCTTGACCAGGTTGGTGTTGACGACGATTACTCGCGCCCGCCCCGCGGTGCCGGCCCAGTAGTGCTCCGCGTCTCGGAACTGCTGCGGGATGTCCTCGGCGCTTGGCGAGTCGTACGCCGCCAACGCGCCTTGTTCTTTCAGCAGAATCGTCTGGGCGAACTCGCAGTTCCAAAACACGTCGGCCCGCGGATGCGCCCGCTCGGCGACGAGGCGGTTGACCAGCCCCGTGGTCTTCGTTGCTTCCACGTCGTAGACCGGCAGCGCCTGGATGCCGGTGCGTTCTGCAAACAAGCGCAGCACTGGCTCCGAGTACTGCTGATCCACGGAGGTGTAGACCACGACGGTCGGCTGATGCCTGGAGGCGCAGCCCGCGGAGAGCCCCGGGAGGAGTAGCAGGCAGACGATGCTGACCGTCATACGTGTCGCGCACCATGGGCGGCGATTGCGCTGAGCACCCGCTAACTGGGTCCGCGGCTGTCTCATTGCTGGGCTATAATGATACGGCAGGGATTGGGGGGGCAGCCACGCTGAACGGCCTGCGGCCATCACGCCAGCGAGACTGCAGGCCTGGTATTGCAGCTTCGAGGAGCAGGAGGCCTGTACCGATGCCCTGGCTGAGCAGGCGCACGACCCCGCCGAGCGGAGGTGGGCTGCGCCTAGCATCATCACTGGGTCAAAGCCTGCTGGGGCTTGCCATCGTCTGCGGCCTGTGGCTGCTGCTGGCGCGGTCATTCGCAGCCGCGAATGCTCAGCGCATCACTCCAGGCTGGCAGATCAGCCGCCCGCCGAGCGAGGTGACCTGTCTGGCAGTGCTGGGGGCTGGCCTCTGGGCCGGTGGCAAGGACGGGCTGACGATCGTCGATCGCGCCAGTGGCAGGCAGCGGCCTCTGCCAAGCGGCGCGCCGAGCTTCGCCCATGTGCGCGCCTTGCTGCTAGATAGCCACGGCACGCTGTGGGTCGGCCATGACGGCGGGCTGGCAGCCTACGCTGACGGGCACTGGCGTGACTTCAGCGGCGCCGGGCTGCCCGTGCCCAGCGCGCTCAGCCTGCTGGAGGACCACCGCGGGGTCTTGTGGATCGGCAGCGCTGGCCAGGTGGCGCAGCATGACGGCACCGGATTCCGGCTGTTGCAGATACCGAAGGAGTTCAAGCTCGCCTCCGCTGACGTGCTGTACGAAGACAGCGCCGGGACGTTGTGGATCGGCTGCGCGTCACCCACCTACGGCGGGCTGGTGAGTAACGCGAATGGGGAATGGCGCCGTTACTCGGTAAGGGATGGGCTGCCCCATCCCACAGTCAACATGATCCTGGAGGACTCGCGGGGCGTGTTGTGGGTGGCCACCGGCTTTGCCAACCGCGGCGGAGTGGCCAAGATGTCGCGCGGGCAGTGGAGCGCGCTCACCAAGCGCGACGGCCTGGCCGGTTGGAAGGTGCGCAGCGTGTTTGAAGACCGCCAGGGGCGGCTGTGGTTTGGGTCGGAGTACGACGGCGTGGCCGTCTTGAGCGGGGGAGGGTGGCGGGTGATCCCGCCAAGCGCGGGGCTCGCCGGACGGGAAGTGAAGGCCGTCGTGCAAGATGAGGCGGGCGTGTATTGGCTGGGCACCGACAGCGGGCTCAGCCGGATTCCGAGCATCTGAGTAGCGTGGGAGGAGTTAAGTGATGAACCTGGAGCAGGCTCAAGCCCGGCTGGCGGGCCTAAACGCCCGGCTGCGGAGCGGAGCGATCACTCCTGCGCAGTATGCCAGCGCCGTCAACGAGCTGCGCGTGCAGGACCAGGCTGGCTACACCTGGCAGCCGGACCCGTCCGGCCGCGGCTGGCTCTTCTGGGACGGGCAGCAATGGCGGCCGGGCGCCCTGCCGCTCCAGCCCATTCCGCCGCCACCTCCGCCACAGCCCGGGCCGTCAGTGCCCCTGCAGCCCGTGCGCGTCACTGCGCCTAGGCCTGGCCAGGACTGGCGGCAGTTCAAGGCGCAGCTGCTCACTCCGGCGCGCTTCGGCGAGATATCGCGCAACGTGCCATTGAGGCGACGCCCCCAGGCCTGGTGGGACGTGCTGTCGATCTGGGCGGGGGCGGCTTGCGGCTACTTCTGGCTGCTCTACGCCTTGGTGCGCGGCCTGCCGCGGCTCAGGATCGGCAACAGCCTGCAGAACTCCTGGCTTGACCTGCTGCCTTCGTTGGCGCTGTTGCTCCTGCCGATCCTGCTTTGCGTCTTCCGCCAGGCCATGATGCCCGCGCTGACGCGCTGGTTCAACGGCCTCCAGCGCATGCCGCTGTCGCGCAAGATCGGCTGGGTCGTGGCCATCGCGCTGGTGATCCTCTTCCTGCAAACGAACAACCCGCTGCTCGCCCAGCGCGAAGGGTTGGACTTGATCACGCCACTGCTGATGTTCGCCATCCCGCTGGGGCTGGTCTGGTTCCGCAAGGAGACCGACCGCCTGCTGCTGCCGCTCCAAGTCGTGCTGCAGCCGATCCCCAAGATCCTGCTCACAATCATTGGGCTGGCGGCGCCCTTCCTGGTGGGCTTCGTGCTGTACAACGGCATGGGCATCAGCCAGTACGCCCTGCTGAGGTGGAACATCGTCATCGGCATGCTGCTGTCTTACGTCATCCTGCGCACGCCGGAGGGTGCGGCGGCCGGCCCGACGCAATCGCCCCGGCCGGCAACGGCTGGACTGATCCTGGGCGGGCTGTACGTGCTGTACGACATTGTGGCCCGAGCCCATCCCGCGCTGGCCAACGACTTCCTCACCGACCCGTTCAACCTGAACGACGGCCTGCGCACCAACGGCATCGCGCCGGTCCTGTCCGGCGGCGCCGCGGGCGCCAACACGATGTTCGTCAACGGAGTCGAGGTGGTGCGCAACTTCTCGGGCGCAAACCGGCGCCCCTGGCTTCCCCACGAGGAGCGCATGCAGCAGACGTGGAGCGGCGGCGGACGCATCGTTTCCGGCCAGAGCGCGCTGGATTGGCTCAAGCAGAACGACATGCTCGACGACCAGGGCCGGCTGAACGACAAGTTCCGCGACTGGTACAGGTTGCTGCCTGGCGACCCCAATCCAACTGACCTGGATGCCGTCGGCGGCGAATTGGATGTGGAGGGCAAGGACCCGCAGACCAAGGACATCACGATCGTGCTGCGCGACCCAAGCCAGCCGCCTGACGTTGACCTATCAGATCTGCCAGAAATCGACGAAGAGGATCTCATCCTCATTCCCACCGATGAGCTCATCATCCCCCCGCAGTTCGTCGAGGAGCCTCACGTTCACGATGGCCGGGAACCAGGCTTGATGCCGCCCGTGGTGGAGCCTCCCGAAGAAACGCCCCCACCGCCGGAGGAAGTGGCCCCCCAGCCGCCGCCTGAAGCACCAGGCCCTGAGCCGCCCGATGAGGAGCCGGGCGGGAAGCCGCCATCCGGCGATCAGCCCGATAGGCAACCGCCTGCCGGGGAGCAACCACCGGGCGAGCCGCCTGCGGGCGGGGAGGAGGATGAGCGGGTGAAGCGCCTGCTCGATGCGCTGCGCAGGTTGGAGTCGGCTGGCACGTCGGGCGCAGGGTCGACTTACGTCGTGGCCCGGGCGGGCTTTTCGCCGGAGGATGTCGGCAAGTTCATCGACAAGATCGCCAGCGGACTGAGGAAGCAACTCGAAGACGTCTGGCCCTGGTACAAACATTGGTGCGAGAGAGTGCATCAGACCTACAAGATTGACCCCGAGGACAAGCTCCCGCAGCATATGCGCGAGCGCGGGCTTTTCGACGTCAGCCGCGATTCCCCGCTTAGCAGGGGCCTGCAGCGGACGCTGATCAACGCTGGCGCTTCACGCGGGTACGCCGAGGCCGTGGCCAGGAAGCTGGAGGCGGACGACTCGCAGGCCAAGCGGCTGGGGAGCCTCGCCTACGAGGCGCTGGATACGTTCAAGACGCTGCAAGCGGGCGCGGACCAGGCGGCAGAAGTAGGGAGGCAGCTGGGAGCGAAGGAAGGGCTTAAGGTGGCCGCCGCGGCGTCGGCGCACGACTACGTCTTCCCGGACCCGACGGACCTCGTCAAAGAGATGATGCTGGCGCAGAAGAGCCACTACAACGACGCCATCAACCACTGGCGCGAGACGCAGACCGTCGGGCGGTGGAGCAGAACCGGCGCCGGGGTGGGTAATCCCACCACTGCACAGGACGTGGACAAGCTGATCGGCGGACTGCAAGCGGAGCAGCGAGCGATCAAGGCGCAGCACGGCAACAACATGGATCAGATCCGCAATGATCCACGCATGCGCGACCTGTGGGCCGAGGAGCAGTCGCTGCGCAATCTGCACAACCAGGTGGCGGATCTGAACGTGCTCCAGCGCGGCATGCAGCGGAAGTAGGAACCCTTCGACCATCGGTCGTTGAACGTCAGGCGGCATTGAGATGCCGGCCTAGGGAGTGCAAATGGCTGAGCAGAGGAAAGGCATAACCGTGCGGGCGATGTCGCAGAAGCAGTACGTCTTCTTGATCGGCGCGCTTTACACGCAGCATGTGCGGGGCGAGATCAGCGAGGAGGAATTCGCGCTGCTGCTGCGCGGGCTCGTGGCGGAAGACATGGACGGCGCGCATTGGACCTTCGCTCCTCAGACAGGCGCCTGGCTGCGGGTGGATTCAGAGGAGTGGCTGGAAGGCGAGCCGAGAGGTCCGCTGATCGTCGCGCTACCGGCCGAGGCCTCCGTGCTGATGAGTGAAGTGAACGCCTGGCTGCAGGAGATCGACGACAGCATGCCGCCGCCACGGCCGCGCGAGCCCGCGCCCACGCTGGTGCCAACGCCCTCGCCGGTGCTGGCCCCGGAGCCGTCGCCCCCGGCGTCCTCTGATGTCAGGGTCTTCTGCGTGGCCTGCGGGCACCGGCTGAAGGCAGGTGCCGCGTTTTGCAGCTACTGTGGGAAGCCGACTGGATGAGAGGACGCCGTGCATGACACGCCCAGATTCTGTGCCTACTGCGGGCAGCCAGTAGAGGCTGGCGATGTCTACTGCGCGGCCTGCGGACGCTCAACATCCGTGCATTCTCAGGCCGCTCCGCCCCCACCGCCACTGCAGGCGCACGCACCAGCGCCCGCCAGCGCGCCAAGCACAACCCCGCCTCCACCGCCGCCGTTGCCGCCACGTCGGACGCCCTGGCGTGCGATCTTCATCTGGCTAGTGATTATCTGCGCTGCGCTCGCGCTTCTGTTCGCCGCGATGCACTACAAGCCTGTGCGAACGGTTCTCAGCACTGCTTCTCGCAAGTTGCCGATTGCGCTGCCATCCAAGAGCTCCGGGAACGTGACTGCCCTGGTGTTCAACACCGAGGATGAGCTGGGGGACCGGCCATTCTGCAACTACCTTGTGGCGGGTACGGCGCGGGGCGAGATCCACGTCTTCGACATACCATCCTCGAGCCTGGTCGAGAGCTTCAAAGGGCTGCTGCCCTCGGATGCGCCAGTGACCTCCTTGAGCATCGGGCCGGTGTGGTACTTCGACGCCAGCTCGGGACAGGAGCACTACCAGCACGAGTTCATCGCCGTGGCGCAGTCCAAGAATGCAAGTGTGCTCTCCTGGGATGTGCGCTTTCCGGCCGGTAGGCGTTTGCTGGCGTTCTCCTCGGTGGACGACGCCCCCGGCGGGGGACCCCTGCAAGAGGTGTCCTATGACTGCTCGGGGGACAACCTGTGGGCGTTCGACATCGGCTCGCAGAGCGCCTGTCAATGGCGATGCAGCACCGGCAAGCTGATCCGTGCCGAGGCCCGTCCAGCGGAGCTGGCGGCGGTTCGCGGCATCTCGTGCAGCATCAACTGGCGCTATACCGTGGTTGAGTACGCGACGGCGGGTATCGAGGTGTTCGACGCCTGGGGAGCCACGGGAGGCGCGACCGACTACGGGTTGTCGGTCTACGAGAACACTGCTGGCGACGTCCCTCTCCCCTCCGCGCTGGCGGTGGGCAGTTTGGGCTACGTGGCGGCCGCTAACGGCACGCCTGGTGCATGGTACGTTGAGCTGACTGACTTTGTGGGACATGCTCCGGGCCTCAAACTCCCTACTGCGGATGAGATGACCGCGCTCGCCTTCAGCTACCACGGCGACCTGCTAGCCGGCGGCGGGCCGGGCTACGTGATTGTGTGGGTTGTGCGCAGCGGCACAGAGCGTGATCGATTCGACATTCGCTGATCTGCAGCACGGCGGATCGCGAGCCGGCCGCCATCCGGCGACAACGCCGCAACAAGCTCGGTTGCGCAAGAGAGCCGCTACGAGCTCATCTCGTAGTTCCGGTCGGTGAAGTCGAGCACTTTGGTGACGCTGTTGTAGTTCAGGCCGTTCCACTGGTGGTTGGCGACCAGCCAGCTGTTCTGCGGGACAAACGTCCCGCTTGCCTCCCCGCGCACCCTCACCTGGCTGATCTCAATCGCCGAGTGCGATAGCACCGGCGCGTCCATCATCAATGTGTAGTCACCGGGATCCACCCGCAGGACCTTGATGACGAACAGGCCTGATGTGGCTTCGCCGTTGCCGTCGTAGTCCGTGTTGTCCTCCCAAACGGCGAAGGGCTGCTCATCGGCTTTCCCCTTGTCGCCGTATGAAATCCACCATGTGCCGACGTCAAACTTGTGGATGCACAGATACGGCTTGTCATAGTAGTACTGGTCCACCGGTGAGCCCCAGTGGCTCTTCCACTCAATCTCGAAGTACATCTGGCCTTCCGCCGGCCCCGCATCGCCCACGATGATGAACGGCTCATCCTTGTAGTTGTTGGGCACGTTCACGTCCAGGATCTCGATGATCGACTCCTGCGCGAGGGTATGGATGTAGTACTTGTTCTGCCCCACATGTACTGGCGCCTTGAGCTCGAAGGAGCTGATCGCTGCGCGCTTGTTCCAGTCGTCGAGCTTCGCGCCATAAGTGGAAGCTCTGAGGCCGAGCAGCTCGCCGGGCTCCTGCGAATACAGCTCCAACCCTACGATCTCGACCGACGGGCTGGTGATGGTCCCTCGCAGCGTCACTTCCGAGCCCATCACCACCGCCCCGGGGTTGTGTGAAGTGACGGCAACCGTGGCCGGCTCGACCGGCGCCTCCAGCACGAACTCGCTGGCGGGGGTCAGCTCCCAGCCGGTGCCCCGCAGGCAGCAGTCAGACGGGATGGGCACGCCGAGCCAGTTGTAGTAGGCGGGCACGAAGTGGATGATGCTCTTGCCAGGGACCAGCGTGACCGGCGCGCTGAAGTTGCCATCGTCGTCCAGGGGCACGACGCTCCAGGAATTCACCCACTGCTCCGGCGTCTCTGCCTTGTAGTGGACGAACAACGGCTCGATGTAGAGCGCCAGCTCCTCAATGTTGTGTTCCACTTCTTGGACACGGCCGGCGATGGACTGCTGATACTGAGTGACCTTCTCACCTGGATCGTGCGAGGTGATGAAGATCACGGTGTCGTCCGTGCCGCCGCTGAACGGTGGATTCTGCGAGGCATCTCCCAGGATATCGTCGAAGACGGCTTCAGTCACCAGTGTCCCGCTGCCATCGAGGGTGAACTTGTCAAACGTGACCCCCGCCGGTCCTTCGTAGTACTCGAAGATCGCATTGCTCCAGTCGGGCGCTTCCGGTTCCTTGTGATAGAGGATCTCGCGTGTCTGCCCAGGGAAGTTGGGGTCGTAGGCGAGCAGCTTCATCCCGTTCTCGCCCAGCTCCTCGGTGGCGTACACGATGGCGTAAACCAGGACCGAGTGCCCGATGTCAACCTCTTTGCTACGGGCATTGACCATCACGGGGTAGCCCGTTTCCCACAGCGCGTCTCGAATCATGGCAAAGTTCTCTTGGTCGGACAGCTTGCGCCGCTCGGTCGTTAGCTCGTTGAAGCGCAACATGAACTCAAGCTGCACGGCGCCGTGCGCGCGGGTGGCCACGATGTCTTGGGCATACCTCGGCGGGTAACCGGGCAAGTACGAGTGGTAGCCGACTGCTTGCATGAATGCGGTGTAGAGACTGCCGTGGGACTCATATCGCCGGTTCAAGTAGTACCAGCGCGAGAACGCCGTCATGCCGAGGCACTCACCCTGCTCGAAGATGGAGCTGCCAAGATTGCGGATCTGGAAGCCGTCCTTAGCGGAACGGTAACCGGTGTCGATCTCATCGATCTCCTGTTGGCTGCTGAAGGTCCGCGGCGCCTTGATCATCGCCTTCGCCGAGGCGTGAAACGTAACAAACGTCGCAGTGCCCGCGGCGGTGTCGAGGCTGGCCAACTGCAAGTCGCTCAGCTTGCCCTCCGGCGAGATGTCGTAGAGCATCGGCACGAAGTCGGCGCCGCCGGTGAAGTGCACCGTGATCGCCACCGGCTCCTCGAACGGGCCCTTCCCTCCGTCCGTGAGCTCGATGATCGGACCTTCCGCGACACCCTGGGAAGGTGTGACAACGCCGTCGTTATAGCCCAGCGTTACTTGCGTGTCGTCGGGTACAGCACCTGCGGGGAACGCTACGCTGATCCTTTCCAGCGGGGTCGCCGGCACACCGCTCAGCGTGCCGCCCGCCGCGTCGACGGTCTGCGTTAACAGCACCGTGCTGCTACCGAAGGCCACGGCGGCCGGCTCAGGCGACTGCCGGCTGGCAGCGCTGGATTCGCCGGCCACCCCACCACCGTCTATGGGCTCTACTCGATAGAACGCATAGGCGAGGCTCGCCAGCTGATAGCCGACGACGCGCGCGCCGCTGCCGGACCAAGCGGGCAGGTCGATCTCGTCAATCAGGGTCCATGGGCCACCCGGGACATCCGCGCCGTAGATCCGGTAGCCGGCGACGAAGGCGCTGTAGTGCTGGCCGATCGGCGTGATGTCACCGAGCGTAACCGCGCCGTCAGCGTTGCCATCCGCATACCGCCCCCTGCACCAGCCCAGATCGTACTGGGTCATGTTGTAGCTCTGGCCGACGGGAGTCAGGTCGTTGATGCTCACCATCCCGTCGCGGTTGTAGTCGCCGACGTTGCGATACGTCCACTCCAAGCGCCAGCCTCCAACGTCATTCGCCGCCACAAGCAGATCATCAACCGCATTGGAGCTGCCGTGAGGGGCAACCGCGGCTGCCTTGCTGGTCTCCCGCAGGACGCGGATCAGCTCTTGACGCAGCTCATCGAACAGCCGTGGATCAACGCCCGCAGGCACTGCGGCCGCTTGGACCTGCGCTACCGCTTCGCCTACGGTCAGCATCCTGACTGGGCTGCCGTCGCCAGCTGGTCCGTGTGCAGTGACGCGCGGGCTTCCCCCGCAACTCGCCAGGAACACGAGGGGTGGAAGGAGTAGAGCAAGGGGCCAAGGTGAAAGGCGCTTCAGCAGCCAGTGCAACGCTGGGCCTCCCTTGCAGAGCGCTATGGTCGGCTCTGCACGCGGCGATTATAGCAACCCTCGGCGGCTGAATAGGACTGCTTTATCGGCAACTGAGACACTGCGAAGGAGCAAGCTCGTGGCTGGCGAAGTGGTATTCGGAGCCGTGCATGAGCTGGGGATGCACGAGGAATCCACACTGCCCGGAGCGGCAGTACATTGCATCGGGCCTCGTCCAGAGCAGCCAAGCATGATGCGCATTGGGTGTGAGCCAAGCGCGACCCTCTCGCGCTGCGCAGCCCAAGGTCGACTGACGAAGCTTGGCGCGCGGGCGGACCTCAGGTATGCTTATTACGGCCCGCGGATTCGCCGCCAGACATCCAAGTCCACTCCAACCTCCAGGTGCGGCCCGCGACCATGGTCGCCTACGGGAACACCACATGACTGAGCCCGTTGAGAGCGCGCCGGAGAGCAAGCAGCGGCAGCTGCTGGCGCGGCTGCGCAAGGAGCGCGATGTTCTCGCGGCGGTGGTTGAGCTTGCCGGCGCACTTATCGTCGTGTTGGACCATGAAGGCCGGATCGTGTTCTTCAACCGCGCCTGTGAGGCGGCCACGGGGTACAGCGCCGCCGAGATGAAGGGCAAGCACACCTGGGACATCCTGTTGCCGCGCAATGAGATTGAACACGTGCAGGGCATCTTCGCCCAGCATTTCACCGGCGGCGCTCCCAGCCAGCACGAGAACCACTGGGTGGCGCGCGATGGTAAGCGGCGGCTGATCTCGTGGACGAGCACGGCCATCACTGACGAGCGGGGCGAGGTGGAGTACGTCATCGGCGCTGGCACGGACGTCACGGAGAAGCGGGAGGTCGAGGGGGAGCTTCAGCGCCGCAGCCACGAACTTGGCGAGCGTGTGAAGGAGCTGCGCTGCCTTTACGAGATCTCGCGGCTGCGAGAACAGTCGGACCTGCCTCTCGGAGACTTGCTGCAGCGAGTGGCGGAGCTCATCCCGCCGGCGTGGCAATACCCGGAGATCACGTGCGCGCGCATCACCCTTGGCGATCAGGAGTACGCCACCGCCGGGTTCAAAACGGCGCGCTGGTTGCAGGCGGCTCCGATTGTCGCGCAGGGCGAGCAGTTGGGCCAGGTTGAGGTGTACTACCTCGAGCAAAGGCCGAAGCTGGCGGAGGGGCCGTTCCTGGCCGAGGAACGCCACCTGCTGGACGTAGTCGCCGAGCGCCTGGGCAGGATCGTCGAGCACACGCGGGACGAGGAGCAGCTGACGGACTATCAGTGGCAGCTGCGGCGCCTTGCCAGCGAACTCTCGCTGAGCGAGGAGCGTGAGCGGCGACGCGTTGCCGTCGAGCTTCACGACGGCGTCGGCCAGTTGCTGGCGCTGATCAAGATCAAGCTCGCCGGCCAACGTGAGGCCGGCGAGGACGGTGGGTTGCTGGAGGTCCTCGCGCTGGTTGACCAGGCCATCGCCCAGACGCGTTCCCTGACCTTCGAGCTCAGCCCGCTGGTGCTGCACGAGCTGGGTTTCGAAGCCGCGCTGGAGTGGCTTGCCGCCCAGTTGCGCGACCAGCTGAAAATCGAGGTGGAGTTCCGCGACGACGGATTAGAGAAGGTGCTCAGCGAGGAGCTTCAGGTGGCGCTCTTCCAGGCGGCTCGCGAGCTGCTGCATAACGTCGCCAAGCATGCCCAAGCCAGCCGGGTTACCGTGAGCGTGCAGCGCGAGGACGGCCAGATGCGGGTGAGCGTGGCTGACGACGGCGTCGGATTCAACCCGGTGGAGCAGGCTCAGCGGCGCGGCACGCAGCGCGGCTTCGGGCTGTTCAGCATCCGGGAGCGCCTGCGGCACCTCGGCGGCAGGGCGGAGATCACCTCGGCTCCGGGGCGCGGCACGCAGGTTTCCCTCTCGGCTCCATTGGTCGAGCCCGCTGCATTGGCCGGCGCGCGGCCGGTGCCCGCCGCCGCCCAGGGTCCGCTGTCCCGCATCCGCGTCCTGCTCGTCGACGACCAGCAGATCACGCGTCAGGGCTTGCTGGCGCTGTTGGAGCGGCACGATGACCTGGAGGTGGTGGCGGAGGCGGCCACCGGGGAGCAGGCGGTGCAGCTGGCGCAGCGGCACAGGCCCGACGTGGTGGTGATGGACGTGGCGATGCCGGGAATGAATGGTATCGAAGCCACCCGCCGAATCACTGAGACCTTGCCGAGGTCCAAGGTTATCGCCTTGTCCATGCATTCCGACAGCCAGTTCGTGCTGGAGATGCTGCGCGCCGGGGCGGTGGGGTACCTGCTGAAGGACTGCGCCCAGGAGGACCTGGTCCAGGCGATCCGCGCCGTCAACGCCCAGCTCACATTCTTCAGCCCGAGCATCGCCGACGACGTGATCGCCAACTACATGCATCACCACGGCGTGGGACGGGAGGCGGTTGAGGCAGCGCTGACGCAGCGGGAGCTGGAAGTCCTGGGGTTGCTCGCGGAGGGGCTGACGACGAAGCAGATCGCAACTCGCCTGCAGATCAGCGTCAAGACGGTCGAGTCCCACCGCCAGCACACGATGGAGAAGCTGAACCTGCGGAGCATGGCGGAGCTCACCAAGTTCGCCATCCGCCACGGCTTGACCGAAGTTGGCGCATAGCGTACCCCGCTGTTCGGAGGCCCGCGACCTGCTCAGGGAACCCCCTAGGGATACCCCTGATTGCGAGTGCCGAGTGGCCACCGAATAATGACCATGGCAACTCCCCCGCTGCGCTTGCGGGCGGGAGGTGCGCCTGGGAGTCGGGTTTGGCTATTACAGTGTTGCTGGCGGATGACCATCAGCTCGTGCGCGAGGGGTTGCGCGCGCTGCTGGAATGCCAACCGGACATCAGGGTGGTGGCCGAGGCGGGGGACGGGGTTGCCGCCGTGGAGCTGGCGCGCAAGTACCATCCGGATGTGGTGGTGATGGACATCGCTATGCCCAAGCTTAGCGGCATCGAGGCGACGCGGCTGATCAGGAGCGAACTCCCGGACACGAGGGTCATAGTGCTATCGATGCACGGCCATCAAAAGATCGTCGTCGATGTGCTGCAAGCCGGGGCCACCGGCTACCTGCTGAAGGACTGCGCCCAGGAGGGACTCGCCCAGGCGATCCGGGCCGTCAAGGCCAACTTGACGTTCTTCAGCTCCGGCTTGGCGGACACTGTGATCCAGGAGTATCCCCGGCCGCAGGACGGCGTAGTGCCGGGTGCGGTTCCGGACCTGACTCATCGCGAGCGCCAGGTCCTGACGCTTATCGGCGAAGGGCAGCCCACGAGGCAGATCGCTGCGACTCTGGGCGTGAGCGTGAAGACTGTCGAGACCTACCGCCGCCAGCTCATGAACAAGCTCGAAGTGAAGAGCGTTGCTGGGCTTACCAAGCACGCCCTACGGCTGGGGCTGGTCAGCCTGGGCTCCTGAAGCACCTGCTCCAGCGGCAAGCGCCGGCGGCAGGAGCAGCGCCGCTGCTGAGATCACCCCCCAGCGGGCCACTCAGGCTGCTTGCCGCTCCGCAACCCGGAATAGCTCTAGCTGCCGCTCAGCATATCCGCAATTGCGGACATCCGAATCAGGCATTGCCTATGAGGGACTCTCTGATTGCCCGGATGGCCCTGGACGCGGAGAATCTGCATACCACGCGGCCAGTGCGTGAATGAGCCCAGCGTGGAGGAGACTGAAATGAAGCGTGCAACGGCGAAGAGCAGAGTGGGACCCGGGCTCACGCTCGCGAGGGCGGAGCTGGGGATCTGCTGCACCTGCAACTACAGCCCGAACTGCGTCAACCTCAAGGCCGCTGGGCAGCCGATCTGGTACTGCGACCAGTTCGACACGCATGTCCCCCGGCGTGAGTTGACGCTCCTGGAGGTCCTAGGTGAGGTCGAGGCAAGTAAGGCCCACAGTGTAGCTCCGGAGGCGCAGGGCGGCTTGTGCAGCGACTGTGGGTCCAGCGCTGACTGCGTCAATCAAGTGCCGGGAGTCAAGAAGGTCTACTGCGAGGGATACTGTTAGCCCGGGGGCGGCTGTACCCATCCCCGTTCAGTGCAGCAGCGAGGGACGCGCATGACACGCGATGAAGCTACGACACTAATCGAGAGGCACCAGCGGGAGGGTAGCGGCCTGGTCGCCCTGCTGGAGGATATCCAGGGGAAGTACGGCTACCTCCCGGAGGCTGCGCTGCGCGAAGTTGCACAGCGAACCGGCCGCTCCCTGGTTGACGTCTACGGCGTGGCGACGTTCTACCGTGCCTTCAGCCTTAAGCCGCGCGGCAAGCACCAGGTCACGGTGTGCCTGGGGACCGCCTGCCACGTGCGCGGTGGGCCGCGGATCCTCCAGGAGTTCCAGCGCCAGCTTGGCGTTCCCGCCGGAGAGACGACGCTCGACCGCGAGTTCACGCTGGAGGCGGTGGCATGCCTCGGCGCCTGCGCCCTCGGGCCGATCGTCGTGGCGGACGGGCACTACTTCTCCAAGGTGGAGCCCACCAAGGTGAAGACAATCTTGGCCAAGGCGCGCAAGGGCCTGGATACAGTGGAGATCGCCGGGGACGAGCGCATCTTCCCCGTTGAGCTGAGCTGCCCCCGCTGCAACCACAGCCTGATGGACCCGGAGCAGCTCGTCGACGGGCTGCCGGCGATCCGCGTCTCGATTAGCTTCAACCAGCAGCACGGCTGGCTGCTGCTCTCCAGCCTCTACGGGAGCTACGCCGTGGCTTCTGAGCACGCAATCCCGGAGCAGAGCGTGGCGGAGTTCTTCTGTCCGCACTGCCACGGCGAGTTGATCGGCGGAACGCCCTGTCCGGAGTGCGAGACGCAGATGGTGCCGATGATCGTCCGGGGCGGCGGGGTGGTGCAGATCTGCCCGCGCCGCGGATGCAAGGGGCACATGCTCGATCTCAGCGGAGTGAACGTCTGACCTTTGCGCTGATCACGTGGGGACCACTTCGCGGAACAGGTGAGAGAACCAAATGGAAAAGCTGAACACGGTAGCTGAACTGCGGACGCTCCAGGAGCGGCTGGTGGCTGACGACGACGCCTCCCTGCCCACGATCGTGGTCTCCGCTGGGACGTGCGGCCAGGCAAGCGGCGCCGGCGACCTGATCCGCGTGGCGAAGCGCGAGATCATTACCCGCGGTG
>Ga0315284_10005575_pt1 | contig 17899 bp, 18 predicted proteins | sample YL17G09_16_MG_FD_203696 | JGI IMG/M metagenome (GOLD analysis project Ga0315284, IMG submission 203696) | Sediment microbial communities from Yellowstone Lake, YNP, Wyoming, USA - YL17G09_16 | ecosystem: Environmental > Aquatic > Freshwater > Lake > Sediment | place: USA: Wyoming | collected...
ACGCTGGTGTCGTATCCCGCAGGAAGGTTGCTTATGTGCGACAGCAGGCCGGCGATGAAGTTGATCCCGATCGAGAAGTTTGCCGCGAAGACCGCCTCCGTCTTCCCTTCGACCGAAGATCTCAGACTAGACATCTGATCTGCGGAGATGCCGGTCGTCCCTAGTACGATCTTCTTCCCCATCTTCGCGGCGATCGGCAAGTTCTGCAGCTCAGCTTCCGGAGTTGTGAACGAGAGATAGACATCGGACCGCTCGAGAGCGTCCCTTAGGGATTCCGGCCCCCGGATGACCACATCGCCGAACGGCATGTTCAGTTCGCTGAGTCTCCTTCCCTCGTTCGGGCTGCCGTGGTGGGTGATCGCTCCGGTGACCTCGAACTCGCCGCCGACCGTCCGCAGGATCTCCTGCCCCATCCTGCCGTCCGCTCCGACGATGCACAGCCTAGTACGTGTCATAGTAAAGTCCCTCCCAGCATGCTTTGCTGGTGAGCCGCTCCCCGACGTCGATCTCGAAGAACTCCTCCACAGGCTCGAAAAGGTCGGGCCTTGAATTGTAGACCGCCCGCGCCGCCTCGATAACTTTCATCAGGCCCTGCCTCGTCATCTTGCCGAGCGGCGCCCTGCATGGTCCGGCTGGCATGCCTAGCACGTTCATCAGCGTCTTCGTCGCGAGGGGGTTCCTGGCCTTGCATATCACTTTCCCGTATGGCGTGTCCTCCTCGGTCTTGACGGTGACGATATCCATCAACGGCCTGAGGTCGGCGGCAAGCTTCCTCGCTCTGACATTGTCGTTGTCCAGCTGGGCTTCGATCATCTCGACCATCGCGCCAGGGAGGATGTTCGACACGACGGAGATCGTCCCGGTGGCGATTATGGTCGGGTCCTCCATCATCGAAAGGGTCTTCTCGTCGTCGCCGGAAAGGATAGGGAATCCCTGCCTGCAGAGCCTCCTGATCGCCCGCTGGTTGTTGGAGTCGCCCGTGGCGTCCTTCACCCCGGCTATATTGGAATATTCCTCCGACAGTATCGCGAGATCCTCCGGGAGCAGCATCGCGCCTGTCCTCCCCGGGATGATGTATGGTATGAAGTCGGTGTTGGGGAACTCCTCGGCCAGCGGCTCGTAGTACTCCCTCCTGATCTCGAGGGAGCTTGGTCCGTTGTAGTAGGGATCGACGAGCAGCATCGTCGTGATGCCGTGGTCGACTGCGTCGCGAGTGGCATCGATGCTCTCCTTGGTGCAGTTCGCGCCGGTGCCTGCTATCACGAGCAGGTCATCGTTCGCGAATGTCTTCGCCTTCGCGATGATGGAGAGGTGCTCGGGCCAGTCCACTGTCGGGCTCTCGCCCGTGGTCCCGACCGCGACTATCCCTGCGATCTCGTTCTCCGCCTGGAACTCCAACAGATCATGGAGCCCGTTGAAATCCAGCGACCCGTCCTTGTTCATCGGGGTCACCAGTGCTGTGTAACATCCGCGCAACATTGCAATTCCCGGAGCCGTGTAACGTATGGCTGTACTTAATTGTTACGATTAACATAGAGGAGATTCGATAATCGCAAAACATATATGCCATTACGATATTCGGGATTACGATGGACGAAAAGGACGCGGAGATAATCGAGATACTCCGAAGCAACGCGAGGACCAAGAACACCCACATAGCCAGGCGGATCGGCCTCACCGAGGGCGCGGTCAGGGCGAGGATCACGAACCTCTCGAAGAGCGGGGCGATCAAGAAGTTCACGGTAGAGACGGGCTCCGTGGGCGTCGAGGGGATAATCCTGATCGAGAGCGAGGCGGGCAAGTCTAAGGACGTCGTCGCGAAGCTGAAGGAGGTATCGAACAAGGTCTTCGAGATGAGCGGGGAGTTCGATGCGGCGGTGCTGGTGAAAGCAGCGGATGTCGACCACCTGAATTCGATAGTCGATAAAATCAGGGAGATCGACGGCATCGTCGCGACGTCGACTCTAATCCGGCTCGCGTGAAAGAAAAGCTTATCTAAATGCGTTGATTGAGATAGGATAGGCACGAGCAAAGACAGAGGCATTGTTTTTCATCGCGTTTCCAGCCTCCTATGAAATACCAGGAAACGGGGCCGAAGAGGCGTTCGGGATCCGGAGGTGTTGGAATGGGAGAGGACAAAGGGAAGAAGTTGAAGAAGCTCCTCGCCCCCTATCTGAGCCAGCATCGCATCGAGAATGTCAGTTTCATTCCGGCGGAGTCGGCGCTCGTTGTCATTGACATGCAGAGGTACTTCCTCGAACCTGCCTCCCACGCTTTCATACCGATGGCGACTGAGATTATCGGCAACGTCAGGAACCTCGTAGAGGAATATCGCCGAATGGAACTCCCGGTAGTCTTCACGAAACACGCCCTGCTCAGGAGCGAGTCTCCGGGGATGATGGCCTCCTGGTGGGGGGACAACCTGTACGTCGACGATGAGATGTCCGCGATCTCTCCCGAATTCAGAGTCAGAGAAGGGGATGCGCTCGTAAGGAAAATTAGATACAACGCGTTCGCCGGGACGGACCTCGAGGGGGTCCTGAGGAGGCGCGGCGTCAGGTCAGTGCTCATCACCGGCGTGATGACGCATCTCTGCTGTGAAACGACGGCCAGGGAAGCGTTCGTCCGCGATTTCAAGGTGTTCTTCGCGATCGACGGAACCGCGACGCAGAGCGATGATCTGCATGTTGCGAGCTTGAAGACCTTGACAGATGGGTTCGCCATTCCAGTCACAACAGAGGAGGTGCTCGGATGGCTAAGAGAATAGAGGTAGCCGTCATCGGTGCCGGCCCGGCTGGTATCTCCGCTGCGATATTCCTCAAGCGGGCGGGAGCCACTACGATCCTATTCGAGAAGCATGAAATCGGAGGGCTGCTCCGAAATGCGAACCTTGTCGAGAACTACCCGGGATTCCCGAAGGGAATCGGCGGGCAGGAGCTGGTCGCTCTCTTCGCAAAGCAGCTGAAGGAGTGTGCGGTGGCCGTCAAGAAAGCGGACGTATCGGCGGTCGGCTCCTCGAGGTCGGGATTCAGGATCGAAACGGATTCGGGGGATTTCATCGCAAGGATTGTCATAGTCTGCACGGGTACAAGACCGAAGGATATCGGCCTCAAGGGCGGCTCCAGTTTCATCGGAAAGAAGATATTTCACGAGATTGCGGATCTACCGCCGCTCGGCAAGAAGCATGCGAGAGTTCTGATAATCGGAGGGGGCGACGCGGCTTTCGATTATTCGATAAATCTCAGTAGCCACGGTCACAAAGTCACGATAATATCCAGGTCAGAGTCGACCTGCCTGACCCTGCTCAAGGAGAGAGCGAAGGAAAAGGGGGTCGATCTCCTCGAACAGTATGTTCCTCTGCGGGTTCGAGAGGTCAATAGCGGAATTGCGCTGACTATCAAGGGTAAGGGAGGGAAGAGAGAACTCGCAGCCGATTACATTCTGATTGCCTGCGGGAGAGGACCGGAATTGTCGATGCTCGATCATGATCTAAAGAGGCGAATCGGCGGGCTGAAAGACGTGCCGCGGACGAGGGTCCCAGGCTTGTTCGTCGGCGGAGACGTGGTCCGCGGGATCCACAGGCAGACCGGCATCGCCGTCGGCGACGGTGTGCTGGCGGCGATGATCGCCATGGAATTCCTAAGAGGCGGGGGGTGGATGAGTGAAGATCGTCGGTGAATACGGGAACGACAGCGTGGCGAAGGTGTATGTCGCCCAGATGAGGGGAGAGGATTCGAAGGCGGTTTCCAAGAACTCCCTGGTCGAATTCGTCGAATCGGTCCAGCCGCCGCTCCCACGCGAGAAGAAATGGGTGCTCATCGTCTCATCGATGTTCGGCTGCCCGATAAAATGCAAAATGTGCGACGCGGGAGGGGACTTCGGCGGCAAGCTGACCACTGAAGAGATACTTTCGCAGATCCACTACATGGTCGACCGGAGGTTCCCGGACGGGAGGGTCCCCGTGGCGAAATTCAAGATCCAGTTCGCGAGGATGGGTGAACCGGTGATGAACCCGGCCGTTTTGGATGCGATGGAACGGTTGCCGTCGGAGTTCGATGCCCCAGGGCTCACCGCTTCGCTCTCGACCGTCGCGCCGAAAAGCAATGCGACGGCTGACTTCTTCGAAAGGCTGGCAGAGATGAAGGATCGGCTCTACTCCAGAGGGAGGTTTCAGCTCCAGTTCTCGATCCACACCACGGACCAGAGGAAGCGCGATGAGCTGATACCTGTGAAGAAGTGGTCGTTCGAGGAGATCGCGAGCTACGGCGAGAAGTTCTGTGTCCCCGCGAAGGGAGACAAGAAGGTGACGCTGAACTTCGCACCCGCAGTAGACTACCCCATCGACGCGTCGGTGATCGGAGAGCATTTTGATCCGTCCTTGTTCATGATCAAGCTGACGCCGCTGAACCCGACGGTCAGGTCGCACGAGGAGTCGATGCGTTCGGCGATCGACCCCCACGATGATGAAAGCTCTGGGAGGATTGTCGACATGTTCAGAGAGGAGGGGTTCGACGTCGTCCTGAGCATCGGGGAGCTAGAGGAGAACAGGATCGGGAGCAACTGCGGCCAGTTCATCCAGAGGGCGCTACAGGCCAGGAGCAGGCCGCAGAGAAGCTACGAACTCGACCGTTACCGCATCAACAGTGACTGAAAACGCCCGTTCGAAAAAGCGCTCATGTCGGGAAAAACGCCGTCAATATGAGCACCAAGGCGGATATGCTGATGCAGAGACCGACGACTACCCAGGGGTTGATCTTGAGGGCAACGTCTTCCTCGGCGTCGAAGTATCTTATGAGACCCGCCGCGGAGTGGAATCCTTCCTGCTTCTTGTTGGCCTTCGGCATTTCCTATCTCTCACAGTTGCCATATCGCGACCCGTATTTATCGTTTTTCGAGCGGAACAACAATAATGGCATCTACTGGCTCAAAATCTGGCAGGAGGACATTCCGAACTTTGATTGTCCGAAAATCTCCGGTCATACGGATGGATCGCCGGATGAGAACGCCCTCAAGAAACTCTTATATGGTTCTGGCACGATTGTCGAAGGAAATCCGGCGGGGCTTATCGGGAGGGAGAAGCGATAGCCGAAATATTCCTGGTGGACGATGAGGAGTTCATCATAGAGCTATACAGGGACATCCTGGAGTCCAAGGGGCACAAGGTCGTCGCGGTCGCCGGGGACGGCGAGGAAGCTGTCCGGAAGTACAAGGAACTCGGAGAGCGGGTCGTCATCGTGATAATGGACCAGAGGATGCCGGTGAAGGACGGCGTCACCGCGACCCAGGAGATCCTGAGCTTCGATCCGGACGCGAAGATCCTGTTCGGAAGCGCCGATCTGCAGATAAAGAGCGACGCGCTCAAGGCCGGTGCGAAGGATTTCCTCTTGAAGCCTTTCAGGATAGAGGCGCTCCTCAAGGCGATCGAGGAGCTTGAAGGCGAGCAAGAAACTGTGTCTTGACGGGGTTCCTCATCGGGAGAATTTTTATTCGTCCGCCGCTTCAGCATTCTTCTTGTCGCCGATGGAGTCGTATAGCTTCAGGATTGGGTAGGAGTTCTGGATGACGCGGTGCACCGCCTTCCTTAGGTGCTCCCCGTAGGTCGATCTCGAGAACCCCTCTTCCTTGGCGATTCGGTCCATCCTCCTCTTCGCGGGAACATCCAGCAGCCCCTTCTCGTAGGCGATGACAAGCGCGTGCAGCTGCCTGTCCGTCAGCCCCTGGAAAAAGTGGACGGGGACGGTCCCGACGGACTGGAGCGCCTTAAGATCGGTGGCAGGCTTTACCGAGAGCACCTTCACCGTACCGTGCTCCTTCAACTGGTCGATAAAGCGGCTCAGCGCCTCCTTGCCAGGCGCGAGGATCCGGTACCGTTCGTGTCCGTCGGAATATTGTATCGGGAAGAGCACCCAGCAGTCATTCTCGTCGGCGATGGCGCAGACCGATCTGTATTTGAAGCAGGTGCAGTCGCGGACGGCCAGTGCGGAGCTGCCATGGCGAACGATCTCCTCGAGGCCGGCGATGGTCGTCTTGGCCGTCTTGATAACCTCGGACAGCTGGTCCCGGTCGGAACAGCTGATCTCTAGCACTTCTCGCCTCCCGTTGCACCACTGGGCCATGCTCACGTCCGGGAAGGCCTCAGATAGCTCGCAGAATGGGCAGGGGTGCTGAACTAGTATCTCCGAATCTATCAGTTGCATGAGACGTAATCTACGTTCCTCGGGATATTAAGCCTTTACCGCCCTGGGGCGGCTCAGCATTGAGCCAGTATCAAGAATATGATTCTCTTAAATCCGTTTGACTGCCGCCCTGCGACGGTAAAAACGGGAAGAGCGAGTTGAACGCTTCTATCATTGATGAAAATGCCCGAGACGTATCTGCGGACACCTATGCGGTCCGAAAGCAGGGAGATGATGGAGCTGCGGATATATGCGAGAACCGAGCTAGGCTCTGGGATCGGATGCCTGCTGACGGAATGCAACGGGAACGGCAAGAAGAAAGCCTTCCCGCTGGTTGCCAAGATCCTCATGCTGCTCCGTTGAGAGCGACGGCGCGAATCCCGCGCGGAAGCGGATCTCCCGCAGGCTCGGTCGCGAATTGCTCAATTTTAAGTAGCGTCTCGCCTTCTATCCTTGGAAATCAAGGCGAGACATCATGGCGGAACCTGAAGAGCCGTCTGAAAATGACTTGAAGCAGATGAGACGCGAGAAGCTAGCGAAGCTCATCAAGATGGGGATCGACCCGTACCAGTACAGGTTCTTCGTCAAGGATGACATTTCCGCCGTGAAGAAGAAGTACGCGGACATAGGGCAGGAGAAGAGCCCCGACACTGTCACGATCGCCGGCAGGCTGATGGGCACCCGCCGACATGGGAAGGCGGGTTTCGCTGACATACTGGGCCAGAACGACAGAATCCAGGTTTACTTCAGGCTCGACACCCTGGGCGGCGGAAGGTTCGACACATTCAAGCTCCTCGAGACGGGGGACATCATCGGCATCAAGGGGCCGGTCTTCAGGACGAAGATGGGCGAGATCACCATCGCGGTCGAGGATTTCCAGCTGCTCACCAAATGCCTCCTCCCGTTCCCGGAGAAATACCACGGGCTGAAGGACGTCGAGACGAGGTACCGACAGAGGTACCTTGACCTGGTCGTCAACCCGGAGGTAAGGAAGACGTTCATCATGCGCAGCAGGATGATCTCGTACATGCGATCATGGCTGGACAAGAGGGGGTACCTCGAGGTCGAGACGCCCACGCTGCAGCCTATCTATGGTGGCGCACTGGCAAGGCCATTCAAGACTCACCACAACTACCTTGACATCGACCTATACTTGCGCATCGCACCTGAGCTCTACCTGAAAAGGATCGCCGCCGGCGGGCTCGAGAGGATCTACGAGATCGGCAAGAACTTCAGGAACGAGGACATAGACGCGCAGCACAACCCGGAGTTCACGAGCCTGGAGCTGTACGAGGCGTATTCCGACTACTTCGGCATGATGAGCCTGACGGAGTCGCTCATCTGCGACCTGATCAAGGACCTCATCGGAAACTTCAAGCTCCCGTTCGGCGAGAAGACCATCGACTTCACCCCGCAGTGGAAGCGCATGAGCATGGCCGACGCGATACTCGAGTACGGCAAGGTGGAGGTCAGGAAGAAGGACAAGGATGAGATATTCGACATCGCCAACCAGCTCGGCGTGCCTAGGGTCTCCTCGGAGATGTCGAAGGGGGAGCTCATAGGGGCGATCTTCGACTTCACCGCGCAGCCGCATCTCATCAACCCCACTTTCATAATGAACCACCCATCGGATATCTCGCCGCTCGCGAGGAGACTAAAGGAGGACCCGGACTTCTCGGAGAGGTTCGAACTGTTCATCAACGGCTGGGAGATGGCGAACGCCTTCACGGAGCTCACGGACCCGCGCCAGCAGCTTGAGAATTTCCAGTCACAAGCGGAGAGCAGGGTGAAGGGTAACGAGGAGGCGCATCCGGTCGACGAGGACTTCGTCAACGCGCTGGAGTGCGGGCTGCCTCCGACCGGAGGGCTCGGCATAGGGGTAGACAGGATAGTGATGGTGCTCACGAACTCGCCGTCGATAAAGGACGTGCTTTTCTTCCCGCAGATGCGGCCGAGAGAGGCGGAGAAGAAGACGGCCAGCGATTGAGCCTTATCAATGGCCGATTTGATATGCCAAACTTTATCGTGTCTAAATTATCATTCCGTCCCGTTTGGGCGCATTATTTGATTGCTGGAGATGATGTAATGAAAGAATATTCCCATGGAGTGCCGATAGAGATCAAAAGACGGAAGAAAAAGAGGCGCGCCATCGAAAGACATTCCACTGCGGTCGCTATCATTGTCTTAATTGTTTCAATGATCGTCATCGGCGCAGCGACGGTTTCTATTTCTTCCCCTCCGGAGCAGCAAGAAGAGCAGAGGGCACATATCAGCTGGACCACCGAAGTCGTCGACTCCAACGGAGATGTCGGTCAATACTGCTCCCTCGTCTTAACCGGTAGCGACGATCCTGAGATTGCCTATTATAACGCAACCAGCGGCGATCTGAAGATCGCCGGTTGGACAGGATCAAGCTGGAATGTGAATTCCCCACCTTCCGCCAACGATGTCGGAAGTTATGTTTCGCAGACAAGAAACAGCGCCACTACCGTGAAATTTGTTAGTACGTATGATGCAACCAATCACGATCTCATCTACATGAATTCCTTGGGACACTATGGTGTCGTCGACTCTTCGGGAGACGTCGGCCAGTATTCCTCGATCGCCGTGAATCCGGCGACAGGCACAATAGCCATTTCGTACTATAATGCGTCGAGCGGCGACCTCAAGGTCGCCGTAAATACCTCGGGTTCAGGTTGGATCAATAAAACTGTCGATTCTGTCGGCGATGTGGGCCTCTACACCAACATAGTGTTCGCGGGGACCAACGACACGATGTACCTGTGCTACTTCGACGCGACGAACTGCGACTTGAAACAGGCATGGCAGTGGGGAGGCGCCGGGCCATGGTTCAACATGACCATCGATTCTTCGGGCCCGACGGGAGATGTGGGCAAATGGCCGTCGCAATTCGTGATCGGGGATGACTGGTGGGGATCATATTACGATCAGACGAACGGCAATCTCAAACTCCAGTCCTTTGTGGGCTATAGCATTGAAACAGCGGTACCGGACAGCGTCGGAGATGTAGGGCGATACACATCCATCGGTGTCAATTCGACCGGGCGTGTGTTCATCAGCTACTATGACGCCACGAACGGAGACCTCAAGCTCGCATGGAACGAGAGCACCACCTGGTACAACATGACGCTCGATTCAACTGACAATGTCGGGCTCTATACCTCCCTCAAGATCGATTCGAGCGATGCGATCCACATCAGCCATTATGATGCGACCAATGGAGACCTGAAGTACGTGAAAGTCTTGCAGACTGAGATCCCGATCCCAGAGTTCAGCGATGTCGTGGTCCCGATCGTCGGCATGATGGCGATCATGGCAGTCCTGTCGGTCCGCAGGAACCGGAAAGAGAAGTAGGTCGGACTGCCGCCGATCTCATGCCGGAAGGCCGGCTAATTTGCACGGGCTTATCTCACATGCTCCCACGTCGCTTGAGCCTTTGTGCACCAATATTTATCTCCTGGCGAGGAGATGAGTGGGAGCGGAGGAGGAATGAAACTAATGAAACCCGGATGGCGATTAATATCGGAGAAATTGGATGCGTGGATACGAGAGAGGAGGGTAGAAAGATGTGGCAAAGCAATCACCAAAATGAATCTCCTGGACGTAACCACCGTCGGTATCTACGTTGAGAATCACAAATCGTTCCTAGTGGATTCAGAATGGGGCGGGGGACATTGATCGAGGGCTAGAAGGTGTTCGCCGGCATCTTCCTCGAAGCAATTGAATTTCCGAATTTGGTCTCGGGAAGTAGAGAGACATTCGTCATATCCAATCGACCACCGCGTAATGATTCTGGCTGAAATCGAGCCGCCTCGAGTCCTCGAACAGCGTGAAGAGGGGGATGTCGGCCAACTTGAACCAGAGTACCTGGACGCGGAGGTTGAATCCGACGTGGAGGCTGAGATACGGGTCGTAGTAGACGTCCCCGTTCGGGTATTTGCTGAAGACCAGCTTCGCGCCCTGCTCTGAGAAAAGCGTTGGGCCGATCATATCGAAGAACCACAGTGTGATCCTCGGCAGCATCGAGAAGCAGGTCACATACCCAGTCCCAGAGGTGCTCGTCTCGTTGTGAACGCTCAGCCCTTCCTGTAGGGTCCTGATCCTTTCCCACTTCTCCGCCGAGTTGCTGTTGTACTTCACCCCTGTCACGTAGTTCGTTCCGATCCAGCCGGTCACGAACGCAGAGGATGTTAGCGAGATGTCCGCTCCGACGGAGAGGTCTAGTTTGGGAGTGATCTTGCAAGGGAACACCTTGTCGATGAGCTTGCCGATGAGCGGGAGTTTCGAGAACACATTGATCGTGAGCGTGTCCAGCGGGGAAGTTTCGAGGACCTGTATCTCCCTGGTGAGTGTGATGCCGGACGTGGTCGTCAGGGTGAAGTTAAAGCTGGTCTGCAGGGTGAGTTTTATTTCGGCGCTCTTGAGGCTGAAGAACCCGAAATCCGCGCTCAGCTCTAGCTTGCATTTCACTGCGAGATCTCCCTGCAGCCGCGCGCTTTTGGCCGAGTCCAGGTAGTAATCGTAGTTCTCGGCGGATTGATTCAAAATTGTCGCTGCCGCATGCGCTGGTCGGGGCGAGCCATAGGAGAATACAGTTATGTCGATCGCTGAGGAGAAATTGAGGTCGCCTTCGAAGTAAATCGTACCGTTCTCGATGGCCTCTGCTAGGGAGGCGTTCTTCGTGCTGACGATTACTGTATTCCCCGACACTTGGACGGCGGTCACATTGCGCAGGTAGCCCATGCCGGTGTCTCCGACGATGATGTTCCCGATGGAGTACTCGAGGTCCGATGGGGACGGCGGCACCGAATAGACGTACGTTATCGAGCCATTGCCGACTACGGTGTTCTGGACACTCTGGTTGTCCTCGGGGAACCTGACCGCGTCACTGAGAGTCGCCTGGTTCGCGCCTGGGTTGGTCGATTGGTCCCTGAAGATTATTAGGTAGCCCGCGGAGGACGCAATGACGAGGACCGCGACAACTCCGATGACTGCAAAAATCTTTTTGCGTCCTCTCTTTCCGGCCGACAAGGACCTGGACTTTGTCTTCTCATCTTCATCCGGCGGAGGCGGAATATCTCTCTCAGAACCCATGATAACCCACTGTCAGAAGAATACGCGACGGAGAGATAAATCTTATCATGGTCCGCTCAGATCATCCTGATGTCCTGCAGGAGGCCAACCGCCCCCTCAGCGAAAATCTGCACAGCGAACGCTGCGAGGATCAGTCCCATGAGCCTCATCACGGCCATCGATCCGATCCGCCCGATCCTAGAGAAGATCTTGTCCGCGAATACGAGGGATAGATAGACCATGGCCATCGTTAACAGCACGGCAATCAGCACGACAATCTGGTTCGTGAGGTCGCTGCTGAAGTCGGACATGTAAATCATCACGGCGGATATCGCGCCCGGGCCCGCCAGCAACGGGACCCCGAGCGGGAACAACGCAATCGCCTCTTGCTCATATGCCTCGTCCTTGTCCTCCTTCGTCATCTTGCTCTTCGCGATCTCTCCTTGCAGCATGTCAAACCCGATCTTGAAGACCAGGATCCCGCCGGCGACTTTGAACGCGTTGATCGTGATGCCGAAGAATTCGAAAATGAAATATCCGAAGATTGCGAAGATTAGCAAAATAATCAGGGCGAAAATCACGCTCTTCTTGATGATCGCCTTGCGCTCCTCAGGAGTGTATTGGAAAGTGAGCCCTTTGAATATCGGGATGATGCCGATCGGGTCGACGATTGAAAATATCGTCGCGAAGGCCGCAATGAAGAGCTCGATTGCCATCTGGGTTTCAATGATTTTTAGGGTATTTAATGAGTGGTGATGGAAGATTATTTTATTGAAATGAGGGTCAATTCGGCCGCGTTGATTCGCGCGCTTCTATGTCTATCTTGTCCAAGAGTCGTTGAAGGCGCCGGCCCTTGCTCTTTATCTCGTCCTGAGTCAGTGTGTCGGCCTCGGGGCAAAGTCTGTCGACGATGATCCCTCCCTCCGACGACAAGATGACCGGATAGATGTCGCAGCCGCGCGGCCGAGAGGCGTATTCCTTGCATCGTTTCCGTTCATGGTCGTAAAAGAAGCAGTAACCTCCAGAGTTCCGAAGCCGCGATATCCCGTCAGCGCCAACGTGGGAGAAATCGTCTTTCTCGTAGCCGCGCCTCTCAAGCTGCGCAATATCCGCTCGACAGAGCTCCATCTCCGTATCCTGGCAGCACTTCTCGCAATGGGAACAGTGCATCAGGATACCGAGGTCAGGAGGACAGTTAAACCTTTGGGGTAGAAGATTGAACGATCTCATCGAAGATTCACTTGCGTAGGAGGGAGAGCCTTATCCCCTGAGCACGACTAGGTGTGGGTATGGTACATTGTCCGATGTGCAACGCGCTGAATTATGATAAGAGGGTCTTGTGTGCAGCGTGTGGAAACAAACTTAAGAAACCAATGAAGGTCGCGATTTCGGAAAAGCCTGTCGATGGGATTTATCGCAGCCCTTTCACCTCATGATGGAGTTTTAATTTTAGTTTACTACTCTTACGCGGTCCGGATTCATTCTCCCTTGTACTGAGAACCCAACGTGGGCATCAGCTACTATCAGATGATCAGCATCATTTAATGAAGTGACCGCGTGGAATTCTAAGCGGCTTCTTCCTTCGGCTTCCCTGTCTCAGGCTTCGGATACAGTTCCTGGTAGAGCTTCGCTAGCGCCTCATCCCTCTTCCACTTCTCGTTCACCCACTTCTGGTGCTCCTCGATCTGGACATCCGTGAAGTGCCGGAACCTGCCCTGAGCCATCAGGTAGTCCTTGACGGGCGTCATCTTCGGCTTCTTCGTGATGACCATCCTGCCGTATTCCGCCTCGAAGAGAGTGTACATTCCGCAGTCGACCGCCTGCTTCGCGAGCTCAATCGACTTCGCGGTGTCGCTCCTCCAGCCGGTCGGGCAGGGGGTGAAGACCTGGATGTACCTGAATCCCTTGATGCTCTTCGCCTTCTCGACCTTGTTCAGGAAGTCCTGCATGTATCCCACTGAAGCGACGGCGACATACGGGACGTTATGCGCGAGCATGATCATCGGCATGTCCTTCTTGTGCTCCGTCTTGCCGGCTTTCACCTTTCCGACGGGGGTGGTCGTCGTCCATGCGCCCTTCGGAGTGCAGCTACTCCTCTGGATCCCGGTGTTCATGTAAGCCTCGTTGTCGTACATCACGTAGAGGATGTCCTCGTTCCTCTCTGCGGCTCCGGAGAGCGCTTGAATTCCGATATCGGCAGTCCCGCCGTCTCCTGCGATCGCGACGACCTGGACGTCGTCCTTCCCGGTCATCTTGAACGCCCTCTTGATTCCCGTGACGCATGCGGCGCTGTTCTCGAACGCCACATGATGGTATGGGACCTTGAAGCCGATGCTCGGATACATCGCGGTGAATATCATCAGGCAGCAGGCGGGGTTGTAGACGACCGTGTTCTTGCCGAGCACCTTCATCATGTTCCTTATCGCGGTCGCAACTGCGCAGCCGGCGCAGGCCGTGTGCCCAGGAGTCATGATAGCCTCGTCCGTGAGATCCTTGATCCTCACCATTCGCTCACGCCCCTTGTGCCGATCCAGACTACCTCTTTCTTTGCCTTCCCGGTCTTCGCGACGTCGAGCAGCGCGTCGAACATCTTCCCGATGTCGCCCGTCGTGACGTCCCTGCCCCCAAGGCCGGCGATGAAATTGACCAGCGGAGTGTTGAGTCCGTAGAGCGCGTTCCTTGCCTCGATGAACTGCGGGCCGCTGATCCCGAACGCGACGGCCCTGTCGTAGACTCCGAACGCTTTCACCTTGGAGACCGCCTTCCTCAGTTCCTCCTTTGGATAGGGCCTCAGATAACGGAGTTTAATCAGACCTACTTTCTTCCCCTGCTCGCGGTAGGAATCGACAACCTCGCGCGCAGTGCCAGTGACCGTCCCGACCGTCATCAGGACAGCGTCGGCATCCTCGGTCCTGTACTCCTCGATGAGCCCTTTGTAGTCCCTGCCGAACTTCTCGGCGAACGACTTGTTTACTTCTAGGACGACCTGCCTTGATTTTTCCAGGGCGTCGTGCAACTGCCATCTCGTCTCCGACATGTAGTCCGGCGGGGCCGCGTGACCGACCGCCATTGGATTCTTTGGGTCCAGTACAGAAGACTTAGGAATATAATTCCCCAGATACTCCTCGACTGGCCCCTTCTCGGCGAGGTCGACCGGCTCGACCGAGTGCGAAAGGATGAACGCATCTAGATTGACGGCGAAGGGGAGCTGGACGCGCTTGTCTTCCCCGATCTTGAACCCCTGGATGACCATGTCGTGGACCTCCTGGTTGTTCTCGCAGAATACGATCAGCCAGCCGCTGTCCCTGGAGGCCATGATGTCGCTGTGCTCGCACCAGATGTTCAGCGGCGCGGACAGCGTCCTGTTCACGACCGCCATCACGACCGGCGTCCTCAGTCCGCTGGCTGTGAAAAGAATCTCGTGCATCAATGCCAGTCCTTGCGATGACGTCGCTGTGAACGCCCTGGCGCCAGCGGCGCTCGCCGAAACCGACGCGCTCATCGCGGTGTGCTCGCTCTCGACCTCGATGAACTGTGCGTCCATCATCCCGTCGTTCACGAACTCCGAGATGTGCTCGACGATGAATGTCTGAGGGGTGATCGGGTACGCCGCGACGACCTGAACCTTCGACACCATGGCCGCCCAGGCGGCCGCGTAGTTGCCGGTGACGACGCGCTTCGTCATTGGCCCTCACCTCGGACCATCTCGATTGCGTCTACGGGGCATTCGTTCGCGCAGATGCCGCATCCCTTGCAGTAGCTCATGTCGAACTCCAGCTTGTCCTTCGTCCGGTAGATGCAGCCCTCAGGACAAGCCCACCAGCAGGTCAGGCAGTTCGTGCAGATCTCTTTGTCGTACTTTGGCTGGAAGACCTTCCAGGAGCCCGTCTTGTTCTCAACCATCGAGCCCATCCCGACCTTCCCAGCGGGAGTGTCCTGCACCCCTATCGCCGCACCGGGAAGCATCTCGTGGACGGTCGGGAGCCATTTCACCGCCCCCTTCGTCTTCTTCTTTCCTTTCGATTCCCCGATGACCGTCTTGTCGTAGGCTACCTGGGCTGCCTTCGCGTTCATCGCGCCAGCCTTCTCCCCGAGCCTATCCCCGAAGACATTGATGATACCCTTCTCGATGCCTTTCATGGATACGATGCCGGTGGCCTTCGCGACGGCCCCCAGAATCGCGCTGTTCGTCACGGGCCTCTTGAGAACCTCCAAAGCCACACCGGTCGCGTCGACCGTCGCTATCTTCATGTCCACTCCGAGGTCGATCTCCCCCGGCTTCCTGGTGGTGTTGATGATCGCCATCCCGCCCTTCTTCAGGCCTGCGGCGACGTCGATCGAATCTATCAGGCCCTCGTCAAGGATGACAATGAAATCCGGCTCGTAGACCTGCGTCTTGATCCGGATCGGTTTCTTGTCGATCCTCGTGAACGCCAGCACCGGCGCCCCTCTGCGTTCGGACCCGAAAAACGGAAAAGCGACTGCATATCCGCCTTCCTCAAAAGCCGCACTTGCGAGCGCTTGGGCGGCCATGACTGCTCCCTGACCGCCTCTTCCGTGAAACCTCACTTCATACATGAGCATCCCACTCTGATTGGAATACGGAATGAGCGATAGACTGAATGCAATTAAGCCTTTCTAGCTTACACTTCGGCATTCGCTGGAATGCCATTTTTTATAACAAATCGCGAAACTCGTTTTTAAAGTGATGGAATGTTCGGGTTCCGATATTTTGGCAGAGAGGGTACAGGTGGAGATGCTCCCAAAAGAGATAATCAGACCTTAGACGACTGGGTCAAAGTTTATCTGCCCTGCTCATCATTTAAGCACGAAAAGGGCGGAGAGAAGGCTTTCCGCGCCCCTGGAACCCCCCCGGAGGATGACGATTTGCCCTTGATCAAGACTGGCGATGACAAGAAGGACGATGGCCTGGAGCTGAAGGTAGCCCGGGCGCACCACCAGTCCGAAGTCGGCCTGGGGAGAGCGAGGATCGATACCGCGACCAGGAGGCAGCTGGCCGTGGATGTCGGCGAGATAATCGAGATCGTCGGCCCGAAGAGGACCGCCGCGAAGGTGTTCAGGGCGGCCCACGAGGACGAGGCGAAGGGGATCATCAGGATCGACGGCATGATCAGGGGGAACGCCGGCGTCTCGATCGGGGAGAAGGTCGTCATAAGGAAGGCGGAGGTCGTGCCGGCATCGAAGCTCATGGTGGCCCCGAAGATACCAGAGGGGAAGAAGGTCAAGTTCGGCCAGGGGGTCGAGGACCTGTTCAAGCGGGGGCTGCTCAACAGGGCGGTCGTCAAGGGCGACGAGATCATCATCCCCAACATCGCGCTCATGGGAGGATTCCTTCCGTTCGTCGTCGTGTCGACGGCGCCGCAGGGGATCGTCCAGGTCACGGAACTGACGCAGCTCTCGGTCAAAACTGAGCCAGTTGAGATCTCGGAGATACTCCGCCCGTCGGTCACCTACGATGACATCGGAGGGCTGGACGAGGAGCTGCAGAGGGTCAGGGAAATGATCGAGCTCCCGCTGAAGCACCCGGAGCTCTTCGACAGGCTTGGCATAGATCCGCCGAAAGGGGTGCTGCTGTTCGGGCCGCCGGGGACCGGCAAGACGCTGATCGCGAGAGCGGTCGCGAACGAGGCGGGCGCCAACTTCTTTTCGATCCAGGGACCGGAAATAATGTCCAAGTTCTACGGCCAGAGCGAGGAGAGGCTCAGGGAGATATTCGCTGAGGCTGAGAAGAACGCCCCCTCGGTCATCTTCCTCGACGAGATCGATTCGATCGCCCCGAAGAGGGACGAGGTGCAGGGGGAGGTCGAGAGGCGCGTCGTCGCGCAGCTCCTCACCCTGATGGACGGGATGATCACACGCGGGAACGTCATCGTGATCGCGGCGACCAACCGCATCGAGGCTATCGACCCGGCGCTCAGGCGGCCAGGAAGGTTCGACAGGGAGATAGACATCGGGGTCCCGAACAGGGAGGGCAGAGAGGAGATACTTCAGATCCACACGCGAGGGATGCCGATGGAGGAGGACGTCCAGATCGAGCACCTCGCACGCATAACGCACGGGTTCGCAGGGGCGGACCTCGCCGCGCTCGCAAGGGAGGCGGCGATGAAGGCGCTCCGGAGGTACCTGCCGGACATAGACCTGAATCAGGCCATACCGACCGACGTCCTCGAGAAGATGAGGGTGACAGCGGCGGACTTCCAGGGAGCGCTACGCGAGATCGAACCTAGCGCGATGAGGGAGGTCCTGATCGAGGTCCCGAACGTCAAGTGGGAGGATGTCGGCGGGCTCGAGGAGGTCAAGCGCCAGCTCAAGGAAGTGATCGAGATGCCCCTGGAGGACCCGGAATCGTTCGCCAGGATGGGCATTCGGCCGCCGAGGGGCGTGCTGCTGTTCGGGGCTCCAGGCACTGGCAAGACTCTCATAGCGAAGGCGATCGCCACGGAATCCGAAGCAAACTTCATCTCGATCAAGGGCCCGGAGATCATGTCCAAATGGGTCGGGGAGAGCGAGAAGGCGATCAGGATGATCTTCAAGAAGGCCAAGCAGGTCTCCCCCGCAATAATCTTCCTGGACGAGATAGACGCGATCGCACCGAGGAGAGGCGCCTA
>Ga0315284_10005576_pt1 | contig 17896 bp, 15 predicted proteins | sample YL17G09_16_MG_FD_203696 | JGI IMG/M metagenome (GOLD analysis project Ga0315284, IMG submission 203696) | Sediment microbial communities from Yellowstone Lake, YNP, Wyoming, USA - YL17G09_16 | ecosystem: Environmental > Aquatic > Freshwater > Lake > Sediment | place: USA: Wyoming | collected...
CGGAGGGAGCGAGTCATGAGTAGTGCCTTCACCGTATCGGGAATAACAATCGGCTCTCCGGGACCGCTGTTTCTTGTCGCCGGCCCCTGTGTCATCGAGTCTGCCGGTCTTGCCGGGGAGGTCTGCGCCCGGATAAAGGAGCTGGCTTCCGGCATCGGCATCCCCTATATATTCAAGTCGTCCTACGACAAGGCGAACCGCCAGAGCTACGGTTCGTTCAGGGGACCGGGAATCGAAAAGGGTCTTGAGATTCTGGCAGGTCTCCGGGAAAAGTATGATGTGCCGGTTCTCACCGACGTTCATTCTCCCGAGGAGGCAAGGCGCGCGGGTCAGGTGGTCGATATACTTCAGATACCGGCGTTTCTCTGCCGCCAGACCGACCTGGCGGTTGCATGCGGTGCCACCGGGAGGCCGGTATTCATCAAGAAAGGGCAGTTCATGGCACCCGAGGACATGATTTCATCTCTCCGTAAGGTTGAGGAAGGCGGCTCAAACCGTGTCGTTCTCGTGGAGCGCGGCACGACGTTCGGGTATCACGACCTTGTGGTGGACATGAGGTCGCTCGATATCATGCACAATCTCGGATGCCCCGTTGTCTTCGACTGCACCCATTCCGTCCAGCGGCCAGGTGCTGGCACAGGGCGCAGCGGCGGTGCCCCGCAGCACATAGAAACGCTCGCCCGCGCCGCGGTTGCGGCTGGTGTCGACGGCGTCTTCATCGAAACACACCCGGATTGTCCGCAGGCGCTCTGCGACGCCTCGACCATGCTCGACCTCGATCGCCTCGGGCCGCTGCTCGAAACGCTCATGTCGATCGATTCGTGTGTCAGGCGACGGCCATCCGGGCAGGCGTAAAAACGCACCCTTTGAGAGGAGGTCTCACCAATGCCCTATACCGCCGATAGCCGCCGGTATGATACCATGACCTTTAAACGCTGCGGGGAAAGCGGTCTCATGCTCCCCACAGTCTCGCTCGGTCTCTGGCACAATTTCGGTGAAGTCAATGTTTATGAAAACTGCCGCGCGATCGTCCTCAGGGCGTTTGACCTCGGTATCACGCACTTCGATCTGGCCAACAACTACGGCCCGCCCCCGGGTTCGGCGGAACGGACATTCGGCAGGATTCTGAAAACCGACCTGGCACCGTACCGTGATGAGCTTGTCATTTCCACCAAGGCGGGGTACACAATGTGGCCTGGCCCGTATGGTGACTGGGGATCGAGGAAATACCTCCTGGCGAGCCTCGACCAGAGCCTGAAACGTCTCGGCATCGATTATGTTGACATCTTCTATTCGCACCGGTACGACCCGGAAACACCACTCGAGGAAACCATGGGTGCGCTCGAAGCGGCTGTCAGACAGGGCAAGGCGCTTTATGCGGGGATATCGAATTACGGCCCCGAGACGACGGGAAACGCGGCGGCCCTGCTCAGGGACATGGGTACCCCGTGCCTGATTCACCAGATGCGGTATTCGCTCCTCGACCGCAGACCCGAGGAGGGGCTTCTCGACGTCCTCGGCGAAAAGGGTATCGGGGGAATCGCGTTTACACCGCTCGCCCAGGGCCTGCTGACCGACCGATATTTACATGACGTGCCGGATGACTCACGGGCCGCAGACAGGTACAGTTTCCTGTCACGCGGCTCGGTGACCGAAGACCTTGTCGGGAAGATGAAAGCCCTGAACCGTATAGCCGGGGAACGTGGCCAGACGCTTGCCCAGATGGCACTGGCGTGGGTGTTGAAAGACCCCCGCATTACATCAGTCCTTATCGGCGCAAGCAGGGTGGAGCAGGTCGAGCAGAATGTACGGGCACTCGGGAATCCCGGTTTCACCGCGGATGAACTTGGTCGTATCGACAATGTTCTCGGTGATACGAGGATTACCGGGGTGGACAGCCCCGAAGAGATGCTGTCATAAAATGGGGGGAGACAGAGGGTGAGTCGACGGCACATGGCTGCGGCAGTCCTGGTTATGCTTATCTGTGCCCCGGCGGGTCGAGCCGGGCCTCACGGCGGAATGAGTTACGATGTCACAGACTACGGTGCTGTGCCTGATGACGGCGGCGATGATTCCGGGGCGATAACGGCTGCAATGAGCGCGGCGGATCCGAATGCCGGTGATTATGTTTTTATTCCCGGAGGCACTTTCCATATAGGATCCACGCTCGTGGTACCCGCTGGTTTGAAAATAGCCGGTGCGGGCCGGGACAGAACCGTCATCGAGTATACCGGTAACGAGCAGGTGGCGATGATCTCTCTCAACGGCGTCGACGGTGTCGAGGTCGCCCATCTCGCCCTCAGGGGCAACGGGTACTGCACGAAAGGGATAGTCGCGACGGACGGGGGCTTCCACTATCTCCACGATCTCCTCATAGAGGATTTCACGAGTGCGGAGGAGACCTTTATCCTCGGCATTCACTTCGGCCGTGATGTGACGAATTCCGAGATAACCGGCAACATCATCAGGAATATCGGTGTCGGGAGCACCTGGGGCGGTGGAATCCGCATGTCCTGGGGATCTTCCGGCAACCGTATCCTCCGCAACACGATCACCGATACCGGGCGCGGCGGCATATTCGCCGATAACGATTCCCACTCCAACATCATCAGGGAAAACACGGTCACCAGTTCGGGAAAAACAGCCGAAAGCCTGGGAATCGAGGTCTGGGGCGGCTGTCCCTATTCCGTAATCGAGGACAATGTCATCGACCACTGGCTCAGCGTCGACAGCAGCGACTATTCGGCGATACGGCGGAACACCATCGAAGCGGCCGATTCGACCCTGGCGGGGTACGGTCTCGAACTGGTCGCCAGCAAGTGGTGCGTTTTTACGGACAATACGGTCGGCGAGGGTGCGCATATCGGTATTTCCGTTTCCGGCTCTTCGCCCAAGGAAAATATCTACTGGGCGTACAACACCATCCGTCATTGCACGACATGGGGCATGCAGATGCAGGGTGAAGACGGCGGCGCGAGCTATCACTATTTCTATGAGAACACATTCGCCGAGACTTACAAAAACCACCCTGAAGCACTTTATCCTCCACAGGGGCATGGGCTCCGGTTCAACGGGAACGACTTTTTCATCACCTTCGAGGCGAACACCATCGCCGACAACGGCAACGCCGCACTCCAGTTCCTCGGAGACCTGGACTCGTTCAGTTTCGTCAACAACATCATCTCGGGCAATGTGCGGGTTGTCTATGGTGCATTTGGCGGTTCGAATTTCGAGTTCTCTGGCAATACCGTCGAGAACAACAGTATCAACAATCCGCCCGCTTCACAGGGATTCGACAATGACAGGCCTGCCGCCGGATTCACTTACACCATGAACGGCGACGAGGTCCGGTTTTACGATGCCTCGAATGATCCTGACGGCACCATCGAGCAGTATCTCTGGGATTTCAACGACGGTATTCCGTCATCGGAGACGAATCCCGTTCATGTTTTTCCCGGGCCGGGAGAGTACCGTGTTGCCCTGGTGGTCTGGGATAACGACGGGCGTGGCGCACGATCAGAGCGGATTGTTACGACGCCGGGCGAAGTGATGGTGGAAGAGGAAAGCACTGGAATTGCACTGGTGCCGTTTTCGCTCGAAGGCAACTTCCCGAATCCGTTCAACGGCTCCACGACGATCGCGTTCATGGTCTCTCTTCCCCGCCGTATCAGTGTGACCTGCTATACGGTCACCGGGCAGAAGGTGGCGACGGTTACCGAACGATACTATCAACCCGGAGAACACATTGTCGGAATCGATTTATCCGGCATGCCGAGCGGCGTGTATTTCTACCGCCTTGCCGGGAGCGGCCAGGAGGCATGGGGGAAAATGCTCTTCCTCCGGTGATGCGGGGAGGATTAATGCGATAGGGAAACATGGGGGGTTGGTCTGGCGGGAATCGGTTATCATTAACACAAAGGACGATGCATGGACAGATTCATTATCGAGGGCGGGACTCCGCTCCGGGGGAAAGTGGCGGTCGAGGGTGTCAAGAATGTCATCCTGCCGATGATGTGCGCGGCGCTTATGGCGGACGATGGTGTTACGATCATCCGCGATGTCCCCAATCTCAGGGATATCAAGGTCCTCCGGATGCTTATCGGCGAGCTCGGCGGGGAATCGGAATTCGACGAGCGCGAGCGGACAATCACCATCGATGCGGCAAGGGTCGACAAAACGGTTGCCCCCTACGAACTCGTGAAGCAGATGCGCGCCTCGTTTCTCCTTGCCGGAGCACTGCTCGGGAAGTTCGGGGAATTTCATATATCCCTGCCAGGCGGATGCGCGATTGGAGCGCGGCCTGTGAATTTTCACCTGGAGGGCTTCAAAAAACTTGGCGCCGCTGTCACCGAGGAAAGCGGTCATCTCGTCGCCAGGGCGGATCGTCTCAAGGGCGCCACCATCTGTCTCGACTACCCCTCACATACGGGCACTGAAAATCTCATGATGGCGGCGGTCAGGGCGGGTGGAAAGACAGTGATCGAAAACGCCGCCAGCGATCCCGAGGTGCGCGATTTCGGGAATTATCTCAACGCAATGGGCGCGAACATCTCCGGTCTCGGCACTTCCACGGTGATGATAGATGGTGTGGACAGGCTCACTGCGGTTTCATACACGCCCATACCCGACCGGATCGTCGCGGGCACTTACATGTGCGCCGCAGCTGTTACAGCGGGGGAAATCGAGATCGAAAATATCCACGAGTCTGATATTCGCATTGTTATGGACAAACTGTCGAACATGGGGGTGGAATTCGAGAAAAAAACCGGCGGGACAGTTATGGTGAAGGGGCCGGCCCGTCTGCGGTCGGTTGACCTGACCACCATCCCGTATCCCGGATTTCCGACCGATCTCCAGCCCCCGTTCATGGCGTGTCTCGCCTGCGCCGAGGGTGTGTCGCTCATCCGTGAAACGGTGTTCGAGAACCGTTTCATCCATGCCGCGGAACTGAACCGCATGGGAGCATATATCCGCGTTGCGGGTGACAAGGCAGTTGTCGTCGGCGTGCCGTGTCTCACCGGCGCCCCGGTCATGTCCTCAGACCTCCGTGCCGGTGCCGCACTCGTGCTGGCAGGTCTTGCCGCGCATGGTACCACGACTGTGGACCGGGTCTATCACATCGACCGCGGATACGAGAAAATGGAAACGAAACTGCAGGCGCTCGGCGCTCATATTACACGGGGAGACGACAGTGAGGATACATGACCTGACCGTGAGACTTGCGGCTGTCCGGCTTGTCGCCATGGATGTTGACGGGACATATACCGACGGGCTTCTGTATTATGATGCGGACGGCAGGGTCATGAAGGGATTTCATGCCCACGACGGGTTCGCCCTCCAACTTCTCAAACTGACCGACATCAGATGCGGATTCATCACCGGACGTCATGATAACGCAACGAAGGCCCGTGCGGATTATCTCAAGGTCGATTTCTGTTTATCGCTCATCGGCGACAAGGGCGAGGCGCTCAGGCAGGTGCTGTCGGAGTACGGCATCGCGTCCGAGGAGAGCATGTTTATCGGCGACGACCTCAATGACCTGAAAGCGTTCGATGTCGCCGGAGTCACTGTCGCCGTCCGGAACGCCTCCATCCACATCAAAAAACGTGCGGATATTGTGACCGGGGCCGCCGGCGGTGCAGGTGCGGTCCGCGAAGTGGTCGAACTTATCCTCAGGGCCCGGGGAATCGATCCGGTGGCTCTGTGGAATTCCGCACAGAACGGTGTGGTCGGGAGACTGTGATTTATTCCCTGCTTTCGGGCACATCCGGGGATTTGTCCGAATTGATCTGGAATCCGATGTTCTTGTCGTGCGGTTCGAGGGTTATCGCGCCAGATCTCGTTTCGAAGGCGCCGACCGATTCAGTCAACGATTTGAGCAGCGCCTTCGCGTGAACAGGGCTGATAATGATCCGTGACACCACTTTCCCCCGCGTATTCCCCGGCAGGAATCTGGCGAAATCGATAATGAACTCCGACGGATTGTTCGAGATGAAGGCAAGATTCGCATATATACCGTCGGCGACCCCGTCGTCGATTTCAATCCTTATCTGCCGCGGTTGAGGCTGTTCCGGCTTTTGTGACATACCATATTCCCCTTTTAATGTGTTCATTCGCGTTTGTGCGCTTTTACTGTGCTGTACTTTATATACGAAACGGCATCATGGAAAGGTTATTGCTCCCTGCATGTTCCTGTTCCGTTTGTCGGCTCAGGAACGGCTTCCAGCGGTTTCCGGGTGAAAGGTGCCGGCACTTATCAGGATTGTACCAGTGATTCAGCGTCGATTTCGGCAAACAACCGGAGGATTTCGACCGGATCACCGGCCTCGAGAAATCGATTCGTTATTCCTTCACGGGTGAAAAAGGTCCCGATCTTTCCAAGAATTTTCAGAAATTCCTCTCCCTGGGTGTCTGATGCAACTATCATGATGATCAGGTGGACCGGCCTGTTGTCGAGTGATTGAAAATCAATACCATCGATCGAGCGCCCGACAGCCATGATGATATCTGTGACCGACGAAATTTTCGCATGGGGGATGGCGATTCCCATACCGATGCCGGTGGACATGATAGCTTCACGGGCCCTGATGGCGGTGAGCAGCGTTTTCGGTGCGGTGACCTCAGGCGCCCCGGCGAGTAAAGTGGACAGTTCCGCCAGAATCTCGTCTTTTGTCACAGACTCGATATCCTTGATACGGTCGAGGGTCAGGATGTCGGTGAATTTTCTCATGGGCGGTTTGAAAATCGGAATGAATGGATATGATTTTGCAACGGATTGATCATCCGCAAACTGTATCTGTAATGAATTTACAAAGTTTTTTACAGAATTCAATGAAAAAACAAAGGAAATAATGCAAGAAAATAAAAAAAATTCAGTACCGGGAATAAATCGTTTACCCGAAGACAACCCAACCCTGTATTAAGAGGGCGGTGAAAAAGTATTTTTTTCACGCGCCCGATAATGAAATATGTTGTCTATGTGCTGTCAAGGACATATAAAACAGCACTTCGTGCTGACCCTTGACAGCATGAATCTACACTAATGATATTTTTCACCAGGCTTCTTCTATGAAAAAAACCGTGGCACAGGTGAATGAAGACGAACCATTTCCACAACTGTATGATAAAAGCTGGTATAAGCTTATTGCAGCACAACAGGTATGCGATGGGTATGTTGAAGGCGCCGGAGTGAGAATCGTGCCGCTCACGGTATCAGCCGGCGCCGGTCACCGATACTCATCTGTTATTTCATTTTGAACGTTTTCAGCTTGTCCCCGGCAGACGCAGACCGTTTAACCGGTACTTTGAGGGTTCGACCATCGACCAGGATATCTGCGGAAGTAACATACCAGTCATTATTTTCATCGCGGTTTAATGTCATATTGCAGATCGCGGATTTCTCCTCACCCCTGACCTTGAACACATTGAACGATGTGCGTTCGGTGTCACCGCCTTTCCCAACATGGCTGAGGCTGATCACTTTCCCTATCTTATTGGCAATAAAACCGTTCTTTTTGATAAATTTTTCAGCGACTGCGGCATAATCACTCCGGTCCTCTTTCGGTATGAACCGTAGAGACGTGATCCAATCTGCCTTGAACAGAAGAAGAGCCATAGAAGCAACGACAATCCCGATTATGATCAGATTGCCCATCGATGTTAAAAATTTATTCATCGTTCCATCACCCTGATTCGTTTAAAATATATAAGTGATTTAAAATGACGTGTTCTTTTTTAATATATATCGGATTTTTGATTGTGTGATATATATTTTTCAAGGATAGGATGATAGCGGGGAGGTTACTTGACGGTCTATCGGAAAAGAATGATACATATAAATAAAGACTCGTAATCCTTTGAACCCGGGAAAGGAACGTTATAGAGCCTACATTTTCGGATAAAGGTTGAATATTTCCCTGTTTTCATTTTTTTACCTTATATTATTCTTGTGAAAACAACCTGCGATTATTTGCTGAAAAATGAGGTGAATACCATGATACTGAAAAGTGTGATAATAGCAGTGTTGATCATCATGCAGGGATGTCTGTTTCCAGTTCCCCGGGATCCCCATTCGCTGATCGATTCGCTGAACGGATATACGGTCGGTGGGGACATCAGATCGTACGATACGCAGAACCTCACTACGTACAAATCCCGGGATGCACTGGTGTTCATTGAGTTTGGCTTAGATTCTTGCCTGGTCGCGGATATGTTCAGCACCGACGGGACTGCGTACCGAATCGAGGTTATATCGTTTCATACGCCCAGAGGGGCGCTCGGATTATATGCCTTTTTCGGCCAGAAAGATGCCGAACCGCTCAAACTCGGGTATTCCGGGAGAAGGACCGGGAATGCCATTCAGTTTGTCAAAGGGTATTATGTAGTCACCGTCTCCAGCGAGCGCGGTAGCCTTGACGGGACCGTAAACCTTGCCAGAGCAATCGCAAAACGTATCGAGGGCGGGCGAATAAAGCCCGATATATATGAATCGCTCCCCAAAACGAACCTGGTCGGCAACACCCAACTGTATTTCATGGGCCCGCAGGCTTTTCAAACACTTTTCGGCTCCGGATTGGCGGCTGCGCTCAACCTGGAGAAAGCCCGTGAATGTGTCACCGGAAAATACCTGATACAACGCCGGAATGTTCAGCTTATTAAAATCGTGTTCGCCGGGCGAGAAGAGTCCCTCGATACGGTTGATTCATACCTGAGAACACGGACTGACCGGCCTGTCCTGCACGCTGTTGATCCGCTCAGGTATCATACAGTCATCGAGCCGGACCGCTCTGAAAATTATGTGGCGGAGTACGGTGACGCTTTTTACCTTCTGCTCGGTGCCTCGCCGGACGGTAAAGGGCAGGCATTCTTTGAGTATATTCTGCGGGGCGGGATGTGAATGTGACCAACATTTTACGAAATTTCTGAGCTGATCCGGTATACGTTACGCGCGGAGCGAGGAAACTTCTGATGACCCAGCACATACAAAGGCGAGTCGCTGTTCTCATGGCCGGCGGTTCGGGAGAACGGTTCTGGCCGGTGTCGCGCCGTTCGAAACCCAAACAATTCGTGGAATTCCCATGGATTACCCGGACACTGTTCGAGCATGCTGTCGCAAACATCTCCCCCCTTTTTACCCCGGACGACATCTACGTGGTAACGGGAAAACATCAGATCGCATCGGTTCTTCATTCGGATGCACCGCTCTCTCAGAATCACGTGCTCGGTGAGCCGTTCAAACGAAACACATCGGGCTGCATTGCTATGGCAGCCGCCGATCTTTTATCCGTCGCGGGCGATGATCCTTCAGCGGTTACCATGGGTGTGTTTCCGGCGGATCATTTCATTGGCAATCCCGACCGGTTCAGGATACTCGTCCGTGCCGCCCTGACCGCCGCGGAAAACGAGAAAGCCCTCATCACGTTCGGTAATGTTCCCGACCGCCCGGAGACTGGTTACGGGTACATCGAAACCTCCGGCGGCGCTGTGGCGATGGCGGGCGGAATACCGGTGCACCGCGCCGCACGGTTCCACGAAAAACCTGACAGTGAAACCGCCCGGGTCTATATGGACTCAGGAACGTTCTTCTGGAACAGCGGTATGTTTTTCTGGCGGCTGTCTACCCTGCTCGATGAACTCGGACACACAGCTCCCGGTCTCCTTAAGGCAATTGAGGAACTCGCCGAAGCACGGAAGTCTGGTGACAGACGATTGTTTTCCCGGATTTTCAGGGACATCAAGCCGATTTCAATCGACTACGCCCTCATGGAGAAAGCACGGAATGTGCTCGTGCTTATCTCCGATTTCGGCTGGGATGACATCGGCACATGGGATTCTTTCGACCGTATCGGATTCCCCGACGAAAACGGCAACCTCGCCGCGGGAGAACCGGTCATCATCGACGCCCGGAACTGCATCGTCTATAACGACGCCGGTCAGGAAAACATCTCCGTCGGTGTCCTCGGTGTGGATGGCCTTGCCGTCGTGGTCACCAGCGATGGGGTTCTCGTGATCCCGAAAGACCGTGCGCAGGATGTCCGTGCAGTTGTATCGGAACTCGCACGGAGAAAATCCAAAAGCATTTGATGGCTGACGATGCCGGATATTCCTCAACCTGTCAGCCTTCTCCATATCCCGGATTGCTCTTGTATATCCACCAATCACTGCTGACTGGCCGCGGCTTTCATCTCGATGAATGCCTTCGGGTCGCGCATCCCTGTCAGGATATAGATGATCGCGACGACCATCATGATGAGGACGATGGTGAATGTGCCGTTGTAAGTCAGAACCCCCCTATCCATGAGCAGGCCGAGGATAATCGGAAGCGGCACGGTGAACACATTGACCCCGACATTCGTAACCGCCACGTACGTAGACTTGTCCACGGTGGGACAGCAGAACAGGCACATGTTGGTGTATCCCACATTATCCGATATCTGCGCGAGCCCGGTGATGACGAATGCCACGAAAATCACCCACGAGGCTTCGGTGGGAAGCAGCCAGGCTACGATGACGTACAGGACGGCGATGAGATGGGAGGTCAGGAGCATGTACCGGGGGCCGTAGATGTCGGCGATCCTGGTGATGGTGAACCCGCCGATGAAAAGCCCGAGAGCATGCAGCGAAATGAACCAGCCGCCGTTCATGGGATCGAACCCACGCTCGCTGATGCGGTAGGCGAGCAGAAACGCCAGCATGACATAATGACCGCTCATGAGCCATTTCCCGATGATGAACCTGGAGAGGGTCTTATCGGCTTTGACGATATCGATACATTTCCCCAGGTACGCGCCGATGGACGGGGATCCTTCGACCCGTTCACCCTCCGGTTCGGAAATGGACAGAAGGATAAGTGAAATGATGATCGAGATTCCGAATGTCAGCAGAAACAGGACGGCGTAATTGATTGGTTCACCGAAAACGGCGCCGATTTTCGTGATTACCGGACCCGCGACGACCAGGCCGCCGAACTGTACGGCGAAGACGATGCCAAGCAACTGGCCGAGCCGTGCGGACGGGATGATCTTGAAGAGGAGCGAGAAGTTCGCCGGCATGAACATGCCTGTCAGCGAGCACGACCAGGCAAACAGTATGAGAAACAGCCATATTGTCAGCGACGGGTCGGTCCCTCTGGTCAAAAGAACAAACAGTCCGATCACAAGCCAGGAGATGCTTGCGAGAAAAACCACGAGCGCCATGAAGCTTTTCTTGATTGTCCTGGTCTCGGACGCATAAGCCGCCCACACCTGCGGGATGGCGAATCCCGCCCAGAATATGGCGGTGATGAGCCCGATCTGCATCTTGCTCGCATTCAGGTACTTCAGGAATAGAACCGGTATGGAGATGTAATAGGTGAGCGCACCCCATGTCGGGCCGCCGAACCCGTTCAGGAAAGCGAATACGTTGTATTTGTAGTACTCTTTCAAGTTCCCGCTGTTGTTCATGGCTCATCCCCCTTTATTTTTGTGATGATATGAACATGATTGCGGTCATTAACGGATTTTTCGCCCGTGGTGAAGGGTATCCGCGGGCATAATGCCGTACATCGCCTAATAAGTCTTGTTATATACCTTATCATTGTGTCCAAACACTGTCAAGGGTCAGTGCGAAGCACCGATTTACATGCCCCTGACAGTGAGAAAGCAATAGATTTGAGTACAGGGCCTGTGAAAAGACTTTTTCACAGCCCCCTATTAAGGATTTATTTAAGGAAATCCGCCGCCAGTGTCAAGCAGATTATACGGGCGGAAGACGAGTTTCACCCGTTCTTTTATGGAAATATATGGAAAACGAATCAAAAATTAGTATATTTACAAAAATTCATGATACAGGCCGGTATGGGACTGCACGACATTCAGGTCCCGGCTCCGTGCCGTATTGGACGGGAGCACAAGGATGTAACGGAAGAAAGCACAGAAAACAGAATACACTCGCTCCACTACACTCCCCTTCTGCAGCCGGCTTCTTTATCCGTTTCAGTCTTGACACTTCTCGTGATGAAAAAATGGTTTGTGTCATACCATGTCACAAAAAAGAAAGGATTCGTATGCGTATCAATAACTGCCTGTACCTTCTAGCCGGTCTGAGCACCATTGCCGTGTTGTCCTGCGGAGGAGGCGAGGGCCGGAAAGCTTCACAAGAAAAACCGGCTGGTCTCGAAACGATTCTTGCAAAGGGAGCGACAGTTGAAAAGGTCACGAGCGGTTTCACTTTTGATACCGCCGCAACACCGGTGTACTTCGAGGGGGATCTGTATTTCACCAACACAAACTTCAGCGATATGGAAGCATGCAGGACCATGAAAATCAACGGCACCGGCGAACTCAAAATCCTGCGGAATAACAACGGGCTGACATCCGCACTCCAGACCAGCGGTACCGGGACTTTTTACTGTTGTGAAATGCTCGGTCACCGTGTCATCGAGATTGACCCTGACGGAAATGTTCTCCGGGTTGTGGCGGACACCTACGACGGCAAGCGCATCGACGGCCCCAACGACCTGACTGTCGATGCCAGCGGCGGCATTTATTTCACCGATTCCCAGTTCATCGGCGAAGAGGAAAAGATGCAGGACAGGCCGGCGGTTTATTATGTCAAGTCGACGGGCGAGGTGGTCAGAATCATCGACGATATCGATTTCCCGAACGGTATCGAGCTGTCCCCTGACGGGAAGGTCCTGTATGTCATCGATACCCGCGGCTCACGGAAGGGGCAATACATCAGGGCGTATGATGTGCTCGAGGACTGTACTGTGGCGAACGGAAGGGACTTCGCCGAGGTTGAGCTCACACCCGATGATGAGGGGAATCCGGAAGGCATGAGCGGCGCGGACGGTTCGGCGGTGGACAGCGCCGGGAATCTCTATGTGGCGACCACCAGAGGGCTAGGCGTCCAGGTGTTTTCGCCCTCAGGCGAGCACCTCGGCAACATCGCCGGCCCCTTGAACACAAACAATATCAGCTTCGGGGGTGAAGACCTGAAAACCCTCTATATCGCCGCAAAGGACGGCATCTACACAATACCGGTCATGATACCGGGACTCCCGGTGCCGAATAAATAATAAAGGCGGAGTCTCCGTCAAAATAGACGACACAAATATAGTCTCGCGAAAAAAGGGCCCTGCGAACGGCGCCCTTTTTTATGGCTGCTGATAAACCTGTCGCAGGAAACAACAATTACTAATGTAATTTATCCCCTTTCTGTCTCTCCGCGACATCCTTCCCCCCCGGTTTAACCGGGGGGCAGGATATCCGAAGCTCTAAGAGCTTTTGTTTCACCCCACGGGGGAAACACACCGAAGGCGGAAGGGGGCGTTCTAACCAGAATTATTCACAAACAATCTTCATCATAAATTTTCGGAAACTTACTGGCACAATCAATTTTTATATGAATGTTTTGACTTTAAGCGTGTTTTTATTATTTTTGATATTGGGCTAATGGTACGAGGTATGATTTTTCGGATTTGATTATGGAGGAAAATGATGCAGAAACCGGTGATTCGACACGAAAAATTGAACAGGTGGGTGGTAGAAGTCGCGCAACTGTGTATACCGTCGGATATTTATATATGCAGTGGCTCTCAGGATGAGTATGACCGTCTGATGGGATTCATGGTCAAAAACGGAAGTGCAATACCTTTGCGCATAAGGCCAAACAGTTATCTCTTTCGTTCGGATCCGAGTGATGTGGCTCGTGTGGAACAAAGAACGTACATCAGCACACCGAACCAGACAGAAGCCGGGCCGACAAACAACTGGATCGATCCCGACACCCTGAAAAAAACCATGAGGGAGTTATACACCGGGTGCATGCGGGGAAGAACCATGTATGTCATCCCGTTTTCAATGGGGCCGATCGATTCTCCTCTCGCAAAGATCGGCGTCGAAATCACTGACAGCCCGTATGTGGTGTGCAACATGCATATCATGACACGGGTCGGAGACAGGGTGCTCGCGAAACTTGGGACCGACGGCGAATTCATTCCTTGTCTCCATTCTATCGGGGCACCATTGGCGGAAGGAGAGGAAGATGTCACCTGGCCCTGCGCCGAGATGTCGAAGAAGTATATCAGCCATTTCCCCGATGAGAACCTCATATGGTCGTTCGGTTCCGGTTACGGTGGCAACGCCTTGCTGGGGAAGAAATGTCTCTCTTTGCGCATTGCTTCGGTCATTGCCCACAGGGAGGGATGGATGGCTGAACACATGCTTATCCTCCGTTTCACGAATCCAAAGGGCAGACAGTACCACATCGCGGCCGCTTTTCCATCGGCATGCGGCAAAACCAACCTGACGATGATGAAACCCACTATATCCGGCTGGAAGTGTGAGTGTATAGGCGATGATATTGCCTGGATGAAAATTGGTGATGATGGTCGTCTCTACAGCATCAATCCGGAAACGGGATTTTTTGGAGTCGTCCCCGGCACCTCGTATTTTTCAAATCCCATGGCAATGGAGACCATTCGAAAAAGCACCATCTTCACAAATTGTGCCCTCACCGATGACAGCGATGTGTGGTGGGAAGGCATGGGTGTGGACATACCCTCGCACACAATCGATTGGAAGGGCCAAGATTGGACCCCGGAAAACGGCGATAATGCCGCCCATCCGAATGCCCGTTTCACATCGCCGGTTTCACAGTGTCCGGTTATTTGCCCGGACTGGGATACTCCTCAAGGATTCCCGATAGACATTTTCGTTTTCGGCGGAAGAAGGGCGGGCGTCGTACCGCTCGTCTATGAGTCGTACAACTGGGATCACGGGGTATTTCTCGGGGCTACTGCGGCTTCCGAAACAACCGCTGCGAACATCGGGAGTGTGGGGAAATTAAGGCGCGATCCTTTTGCCATGATACCGTTCTGCGGGTACAATATGGGTGACTATTTCCAGCACTGGTTTGATATGGGGGACAGGCTCGGGGCGAAGAAGCCGAGGATATTTTATATCAATTGGTTCCGTAAGAATGACGATGGGAAATGGCTCTGGCCCGGCTATGGCGAAAACAGCCGTGTGTTGAAATGGATGTGCCAGCGTATAGACGGCGAGGTCGGCGCCCGGGAGACGCCTATCGGTTTACTTCCGGATACGAAAGATCTCGATTTGAACGGGCTCACCATCAGTCCGCAGGACATCAGGGAATTGCTTGACGTCAATATCGCCTCCTGGAAGTCGGAACTTGCCGACATCGACGAACATTTTGCCCAATTCGGCGATCGTTTTCCCAAACGTCTCCGTGAGCAGCTTGTACAGTTCAAAGAGAGACTCGGCGGACCATTCCCATGAAACCACAATGCTGACTGAAGCATTCAAGCGGTACGCAGAGTAATGTGCACCGCTTTCAGGGGGCTCTGAAAAAGTTTTTCACAAGCCCCGTACTCACAATTTGTTGCTTTCTCACCGTCAAGGGTTTGTAAATCTGCATATTGCACCGACCATTAACAGTGTTTGAACAAAAGTAAAAGGCTTGTATCACGACTTCTCATATCCGGGTGAAAACCATGTCGGATACACATGGGAAAAAAAGTAATTCTTTGTTTACGGCCGAGTCTATTATCAATCTTCTGGGTGTTGTGTACGCCCATGTCAAGATGGGCGATAAAGGTGATCTTTATCTTACGGAATTCGGTTTAATGTATTCTGATTTGCTCGATATTGAGAATTGGTATGAAAGAGAATGGTTTGAAACACACCGTATCCGCCTCTCGGGGACCAGTTCGGTATTTCGGATTACGACAAAAGAGGTCGGCAGCAGACAGTTAAACCTCGTTGTGAAAAACAACCGTGTCGGTGAGGATGTGCCCCTCAACACACATTCACTCTATGAATTCATAAATGCCGAGTTCAACAGTCCTTGGGAAGAATTTGCTTTGACTGTTGAACTCCGTGATGCTAATTTCGGCACAAAAGATATTGTCATCGATACCCAGCAACCCCTTGCCATTTATGTCCCATCGGAGCAATTGCAATTATGGCAGACAGGACGGTCACGGGAAAAAATCAATAAAATCTATCTCAAACATCCCAGCATCAATCTCGACATCCTGCGACAATATAAAATGGTGTACAGGTGGATTGATGGCCTCAATATCGTTGAGGCATTCAAAGAAATCGGTGTAACCGGCCAGGATCTCCACCGGCATCTCGGACCAATCACTGCTAAAGGGACACGTGATCTTGAAGCCAGGGGATTCATCATGGCCGACATGAAACCTTCACATATTATTATTAACGAGAAACATGTGAAGGAACTGTATGAGAAGGAAAACGGTGGTTCCACTCCCAGCCAGAAAAAACAGATCGAATTCCTGGAATCACTGGTGGAGGAAGGGCATTATTCTGTGGTTGACTATGAATTATTGATGCGCACCCAGTCCCATGAAGAACAGGTCAAATATCAACGTCGGCACCATTATCTGGACGACCAGCGCGATCGGTTTGAAACTGCTACGCTTCCGCCATTTCTTGTCCAGAGTGAAATTTTTGGTGTTCCATACGTGCACGGCCATGTTGAGAGTACCGGCGGATTGTTGTGGGTGGTTGGCCGTAACCCGCACCTGTTCGATTATTTCCTGCCGGAACGCTGGCGAAGAACGCCATGCCAGACATTATCGAACAATCATGAAGTGTATTATACGGTGACCAAGGATAATATCCACATCGTTTGGAAGACATCCCGCATAGGGGAGGAATTTCAACGTGAAAAAAGAGGCACTCATAACCAGCTTCCCAAAGAATATGGATTCAATAGCCCGTTTGAGGAATTTTCCATTGCACACCATCTCACATCGGTGGGCATACCAACAATATATGTCCGTGCGATTTATATGACGGGAAGCACAAAAATCGAACCTGTGGCCGATAGCCGCCATTACTCCTCACATTGTGAAATACACGCTCTTGATAATCAACCGATTCTCAGGGAAAACCACGATTACATCATGATACGTGGTTATTACAATGGTTCTGATTCATGGGTGGCATCACATGAGGGACGTCTGTGCACACCATTCGATCTGGAACGAGCGGCACGAGAGAACATATTACACCTTGATGAATGCCTCCGTCTCCTCGGAGTGACACGGTCCCGATTGAAAAATGTAGGGTATGACGGTACATTACTGGAATTGAACGATATCATTATCTCCATCGACCCTGAGGGAAATATCATAAAAGACAATGAACACCTCCCTGAGGCGCGAATCTGCAATTTTGAACTGATGTATAAGTGAAGTATCCCGCCTCGCAGGCGTGGTACTTCACTCATTTCTTCATTCCCTCGATACCTATATGGGTAATAAAAAACCTCAGTAGTGTCCGGAGAAAGTAAATGAGAAATAACACAAAAGCTTTATAAACCAGCAGATTGTGGCCATTCGGTTCTATTCGAGATAAGATTTTAAGTAGTCGTCCCTGAAAAATAATATAACATTTTGTTAATAAAGTACTTGCAATTATTTTTCGATGAATTATATTACCGGTAAACAAGGAGTTAACCTTAAAAAGCCGGTGAAAAATGCACCCGAAGAAACGAGAACTGAGTCAGGAAGAGCTGTTCAAATCACGGTTGGACCAGATGCTTGATCCGAAGCATCCGCTGGTACGGTTGGCGAATGCGATTGACTGGGAGTATTTCGAGAAGGAGTATGGGAAGTTTTACGTTGAGAATGTGGGGAGACCGGGGAAACCGATCAGGATACTGGTGGGTCTACATTACCTGAAGAATGCGTATGACGAGAGCGACGAATCGTGCGTTGAGCGCTTTTTGGAGAACCCGTACTGGCAGTATTTTTGCGGGTTTGAGCATTTTCAGCATGAGTTTCCCCTGGAGCCGACGACATTGGTGAAGTGGCGGCAACGGATCGGAGAAGAAGGGATTGAGAAGTTGTTTTATCAGACAA